>Ga0335074_10001211_pt1 | contig 35270 bp, 38 predicted proteins | sample Lox_Sample_23_FD_206715 | JGI IMG/M metagenome (GOLD analysis project Ga0335074, IMG submission 206715) | Soil microbial communities from Loxahatchee National Wildlife Refuge, Florida, United States - Lox_Sample_2.3 | ecosystem: Environmental > Terrestrial > Soil > Wetlands | place: USA... | reverse complement strand
AAACGGCTCATACACGAATTGGAGTGAATGAAGTGGCTGCGAAATTGACGACCTACGATCCCGCGGAAGATCTGACCTCCGACAAGGCAGCTGCGATCTTCATGGCCGAAGCATTCGGGACCGGGGACGCAGGCTACATTGCGCACGCGCTGGGCGTGGTGGCTCGCGCCAGGGGCATGTCCCAGATCACGAACCAGACCGGGCTATCCCGCGAACAGCTCTACCGCTCATTCAGCGAAAACGGCAATCCGACGCTGAAGACGACAATCGCCGTGATGAAGGCTCTCGGTATCGAGCTGAGTGCGAAGGTTTGCGCGTAGGCAGAGCTGCCGGGCAGCCGACTGTGCCATTTGCGTTGATGCGGCGGATTTGTGGATTGTCCAATCGGCTATCCGTCGCGAATGCGAGCTTTCCGAATCCGACCCCGATAGGTTCCCAATGCCCATCGCGGCGCGCCAGAAGATGCTGGCGCGGTCTTGGTGGCGAGAGTCCGGCACGGATACGCCCTTTACGCGACATTGCTCCCGGTCCTAGCGTGCTATTATGAGCAAACAAGAAGAACAAAAACCTCGTTGGCGCAGCATTGCCTTTGGCGTTGTGTTCTTTGCGATATTCGCGCTCGGTTTTCCCTTTTTGGACGAAATGCTCAAAGCCTATGTTTCGTCGGGCCTTGCTTTCGTTCTCACAGCGGCCGCAGCAATGGTCATCTTTACCGTTTTGGCTCCGCTGTTTGGAGCGCAGAAACGGTCAACAGCGCGCGACCACAACGCGGGCAATTCCCATCGCGGTATGGCAGCTCTTATGATCCTTGTCGCTATCGCGGGAGCCGCAAGCTGGAGCGCCTTGGCGTATGTCGAAACCAACGCGCTGTCCCAGCCAGATCATGCCACCGGCGTTTTCACCGTTGCGGTGCATCTGAAAGGCGTTGTGCGCTATATGACACCCGAGCAGCACAGCATCGACCAGATAGCACGTTGGACATTCTTTGGATGCGTCTTCGTGCCGCTTGGTACCGTTCTCGTCGCCAAGGCGTGGCGGCGGCTACGTGACGATGCCAGCTGAAGTGAACCTGCTAATTCGCCGAGCCCGGCGCGGCGGAGTTATTGATGCTCCCGCAACTGTTCGGGACCGTGCATATACCAGAGATCGCGCGCGGCGAGCTTGGCCACGTGCGCACCCCTCCGCCAATCCGCGATTGGCTTGCGACGAACCCGGCCTGGTTGAAGAGATTGCCACCCCCCGTAGCCGCAGCATTGCCGCTGCCGAGCTCCGTGATGGAGAACGCGCGGCGCTTCTCTCCGCATCAATTCGAAATCACCGTGTATCGGCTATCGGGCCAACTCTACTTGAAGGTCCTCACCTACCTGACGACTCGGAAGTACGGGGGAGAAGGCGAAACAACTCCGAGTGATGCCACTGGCGGCGAGATGACCCGCATTCGCTCTCTCCTCAAGGCCATCCGGCAATAACGGTTACACACCAATGCCACCTTCCGGCGCATAGCGGGCAGCTCGCACGTGCGAAACTCAAGAAACTCGCACTCGCGACGGAGCTGGAAATTCCCGGCGAATGCCCCGGATGATGGCGGGTAGGTAGCTCTGATCGAGCGAAAATTCGAACGTCAATCGGATTGGCGTGACATGCTCCCCGATTACCACAACCGACGCGCCAATTCCGCCGCGCCCATCCCCGACGAGGGACAACTTGAATCCCTCATAGCTGCCCAACCTCGCTGTTCCTACAAGTCGGCTATAGAGCGATTCGAGCTGTTCCAAAAAAACGGAGTAGTCTCCAACGGTGTAATCCCTGACAGCTCCGGTGAAGGGGCCTGCCTTGATCTCAATGAGCGTTGGATAGCCAAGCTCGTTCGCTTCACCGACGCGGCTAAGTCGCACGCCCGAGCGTCCATCAGCGATCACCACTCCCACGTCGCAATGGTCAAACATTCGCCACCTTAGCCCGAACTCTAACTAAGTTCGAAGAGGTTGCGGTAAGACGCCGTCGCAAACCTCAAGAATTTCGCACCAAGACTAGGCCCCTGATCCGATTGCGCTTTTTCGGTGCAGAAATCCGGTGCAGAATCGGGCCATGATTTTAGGCTATGCGCGAGTCTCGACCGACGGGCAGAGCGTTGACGCACGGGTGCGCCAGCTCCGCGCCGCCGGCTGCGAAAAAATCTACCGGAAGCAAGCGAGTGGCGCGAAGACCGATCGCGCGCAGCTTCGCCGCGTGCTCGCCCAGCTCGACGCCGGCGACGTGCTCATGGTGATACGCCTCGACCGCCTGGCCCGCTCGACGCGCGATCTTCTAAACACCCTCGCCGCGATCGCCGGCAAGAAGGCCGGCTTCCGATCGCTTGGCGACACATGGGCCGACACCACGACGGCGCACGGCCGCCTCATGTTGACAGTGCTAGGCGGCCTGGCCGAGTTCGAGCGCGAGCTGATCCGCGTGCGCACGGGGGAAGGCAGAGCGCGCGCCGTCGCGCGCGGTGTGAAGATGGGCCGCAAGCCGAAATTGACCGCGCATCAGCAGCGCGAGGCGACCAGGCGTCGCGATCGGGGGGAGGCGGTACGAGAGATCGCACGCAGCTACAACGTCAGCCACAGCACGATTTCGAGGTTGACTTTACAAGGGTAGCTACGGCTTGAAATCCAGCACGGTTTGCCCGTTGGTGTCCAAATGTGAATCGTCAATTTCTGTCGCGGTGCCCTCTATTATTCTTGCTTTTGTCTCCCCTAGCATTTCGATGAATGCCGGCGTGGCCCAACGACGAGAGAGAACCCACCCTTGGGTGCTCGGATCACGAGTTTCATACTGGCAGATTGTTTTTGTAGCCATCACTGTGCTCCAAGTGTTCGCGCTAAATCTTTGTGCATTTTCCGTAAGAAATATAATATCCGGTCCCTGACAAAATACCCGTTATCGATGTAAACGTCACATCCGAGGTCATACCCTCGGAGGTGAGGTCTAAGTAATCGCCACCGACCATGCCGATGAAGGCGTTGGCGCTGTCGCCGCGCATGACAAGTTCCGCGTCCTTTTGAGCAGCATATTTTGCGAGACAAAAATACCAGTAGTTCAGCTCTTTCATTCTTGTCGAGGGGCATTCAGGTAGCGGAGTGACCGGGGCAACCGTCAAAAAGAATTTGTCTTCTGCTGGTTTGAAGTTTCCGGACGTTATCCCGCCGTCCTTTTCGAACTGCACTCCGGCCATGCGTGAAACGATGCAGAGGTATTTCCCGACTTCAGCCGCGCTTGCCGGCGACGTGATCATGCCCGCGGCGGCTATCGCTAGCCCTCCGGCTAGCCCAATCGAAACTCGCTTCATCGATAAAATCCCCTCTAGGAAGGTCCGTGTGTCTCTACCACATCTCGCGAAGTCGGGGCCGTTTCGCGCCTTTGCGCAGATTTTCCTTCTTTGCGATCACGCGCAAATTATCGGGCGTGTGGCTGCCGCCCTTTGAAAACGGCCATATGTGGTCGATGTGGTGCTTGTCAGGATCGAAGGGCGTATTTCCCAAGTCGCGGGCTTTGACAGCCTGGCGCACGCGCAGCGGGATTGTGCGCTTCCGCGGCCGCCTTCCCTTTCGCAGGGAAATGATGCTCCCAGCCAAGAAGATAAATCCGCCCACGAACATTATGGGCGCTGTCGGGGACCCATTTTGAACGTGAGTGACCATCCAGAAGCCAAGAACGACCAAGTACACGGCGGCGCCGGCGTAGAATAAATTTCGCGCGAAGTGGCGGACCCCTTCGCGCGCCCGGCGCAAGGCGAGCAGCCAGTAAAGGCCGACCCGCAGACACAACGCACCGAGCACGGCCTTCACTATGAGGGGCAACCACGGATTCACCGCGGCGAGCTGGTCTAAGAAGTTTTCCACGCGTGTTGCCCTCGCCCCGTTGCACCCGATCGCCGCTACTTTTTTCTCGCTCGAAAACTCACAGGGACCCTCTTCGACTTGCGGGCACGAAAAGAGACTTTTTCGCCAGAGTGCGTTGTGAACCTAACGGGAGACGACACCTTTTTTCGCGCTGTAAATGATACGCGATGCGTCGTGGCAAGTTTCCGTACAATGAGGACCACTACCATTATAGCAATCGCCCACAGGATGAGTTGGGGGGTCTGCATCGGCAGTGGACTCATGTTCTACTGAGGAACTGGGTCTTGCCGACGACACGGAAAGGAGCGCGTGACCGCCTGGCCTATGACCGCGGTCGCTGATTGGTTCAGCCGCTCCGGGTGGGCGCGCATGAAATTTTGCACGATCATCACGAGTTGCGTATCTGTGACACCTTGCGGCAAGCAAATTAGACCACTTCCGCTCGCAATAAGGCCGTTTACGAGACCTGTCACATAGCTGTGGCAATAGCCGCGGTTAAGAACGCCGGCGGTCATCCCGTTACTACACTGGCTGTAAAAATCCATGGCCGTTTGCGCCCGCGCGGGCGTTGCACCTGTAAGGCCCGCCACCAGCAGCGCACCCAGGAGAGAAACGATTCGCATCACCAGTTTCCTTCGGAATCTCACAGCGAAATTACGATCCGCGCTCTGAACTCCCCATGAAGGGATATGGTTTACCGAAGCTTTCCAGTGCAGAAATTTAAAGGCGCGCCCTTCGGGCCGGGCTCTACTCGCTTCGCTCACCGAGCCGCTACGCGTCTCGGCCGAAGGTGACGATCCCATCGCGCTTTTTTTGCGCCGGATGCTCTCCCTACGCGCAACCGCGCCGCGGGTAATCGAAGCCTTTGGATGGATCGGCGCGACTCACTTGCCCCTTTTTTTTCGGCTTCGGCGGTTTGTTCGCGCTGCTGCACCGTCACAGAACCCGCGAAAATCCACAGGTTTCTTAGGTTTTGTTGCGAATCACTCGGATTCTGGTGCAGCTTCAGACTCGCTCCGGCCGTGGTGGCCGAGCATCGGATCACGAGCAAGGAGCGAGCGAACCGATCACCTGAAACGACGAAGCCCGCCGAGACGACGGACCTGTCAACCGGCGAAGCCGGGTGCTCAATTGACTTCGGCGCTGCGCGGAGAAAGACGGCCGCTTCACTCTTGAGCAGGCGGCGAACACTCAAGCGGCTCAGCGCGGCGGCATGCGGATGGCGCCGTCGAGGCGGACACATTCGCCGTTGAAATAGCTGTTGCGGATCATTTCGAGCGCCAGGGAAGCATATTCCGCCGGGTTGCCGAGGCGTGCCGGGAAAGGCACTTGCGCACCCAGCGCCTGCCTGACTTGTTCCGGCATGCCCTGCAGGAGAGGCGTGTCGAACAGGCCGGGCATGACCGTGTTGCAGCGGATGCCTTCCTGCGAAAGATCGCGGGCAACGACCAGCGTCAGGCCTACGACGCCGCCTTTCGACGCGGAATAGGCCGCCTGCCCCATCTGGCCGTCCTCGGCTGCGATCGAGGCCGTGTTGACGATCACGCCGCGCTCGCCGGCGATCGTGTCCAGGGTCAGCATGCCCGCCGCGGCTTGCGCGATGCAGCGGAACGTGCCGACAAGATTGATCTGGATGACCTTGTTGAACTCGTCGGACGGGAAGAACCGGATCTCTCCGGTCTTGCGATCGCGCGATGCTGTCCGGATAGCGTTCGCGGTACCGGCGCAATTGACGAGAATGCGCTCCTGCCCGTGAATCTCGCGGGCCCTGGCAAAGCCATCGCGAACGCTGTCCTCATTTGTCACATCGACCCTGCAAAACACTCCGCGGATTTCCGCGGCTATGGCTTCGCCCCTGTCCTTTTGCAGATCGAAGATGGCGACCTTCACGCCGTGATTGGCCAGCGCGCGCGCCGTCGCTTCACCAAGGCCCGACGCGCCGCCTGTTACGACGGCGGAAACGGAAGAATTGATATCCATGATTGCTCGTTCGGACGAAGCGATAAGGGCTCGTCTTAGAACAACCATCCCGTGGATTGGAACAGTCCGAAGATCGAATCGCGGAATGCGGGGCGGCTATAACCGCGCGGCGCGCGGACGTTTCACCATAACCGCCGGCGCCTTGGTGAATTCGACCCCGATTCCGCATTCGTGGTGCCGGACCACGCGGCCGGACATCTGCCCGATCATCACGATCTCGCCGATCGTCGGTTTGATTTCGGTCTTGAGCGAAACGCCGCTCAGCGACAGGTCCAGCACTTCGCAGGCGACGATCTGGCCGGAACTGCGCGTGAAATGCGCGATTCCTTCGCCCTCGACGCGCTCGTGCCGGCGCAGCAGGGGATGATCGACATTGCCGCCGCGCGTAACCTCCTGCAGGAGCTCGGCCACGCGGTTCTGCTTGAGCGGCGAACAGCGCAAGGCCACCGCAAAGCGGTCCCACTCCGAGCGGACCACCTCGGTCTCGAATCGGCCGAAGCCTTCGATATAGAGAATCGCAAGTGCACCCGTCTCGGGAACGACGTCGCAAACCACCTGGGCGCCTTCGGCCGACATCTCGACGATCCGGCACGATGCTTCTCGCCCGTCGTGCGGCAGGAAAAGTCGCCCGGGGAGGTCGACTTGTACCCGCTCGTGGCGCCGACGCTCGGCGATCGCTTTGGCAATAGCCGCCTCGCGATTAACGATCATGAAACTTTCGACACGGCCGAGGCCGACTCCCCAGTGAGGCGTCCTCAATCTAGGCCCCGGAAGGTCAACAAGCGGTTATCAATGGCGGCGCGATTTGGCCGACAATGCGAAATTTCCCATGGCCGGACTCGAAAGTTATCTTGGGCGAGGGTTGAAGCGCCCGAAATCGGCTTCCGGCGTTCTACGATACGGGATAGGCTGTCGGGCATTCTGCGGAGGGAAGCCGTGAGGACTACTGGAATCGTTGCCGCGGCTTTTGCCGTGGCGCTTGTTGCCGCTCGCGTGAGCGCGCAGGGCGAGCACCCCTATCCTCTCCATGAAATGAATTTCGACATGTGGTGCCAGGAGCAGCAGCATTTGCCTCCGGAGCGCTGCGACAAGCGGTTGCCGGAGGACGATGCGGCCTTCCAGGCCTATAGCAACAAGATCGAGAACTACGAAATTCCCTATCTCCAGCGCCGCCAGAACGAGCAGATGCTAAACAGCACCATAATTCACAACGACCCCGTCGATCATCCGACCCTGCCGTCCCAACCCCAGACGGACCAGCCACCGCCCGGCGGCCATTGAGACGTCGTTCCCGGTCCGAATTTCCTTTCCGCAGGCTTCGACAGGCTCGGCATGAGGAGCTATCAAGAGCGCCTCACCCGAAGTCTGTCGTAGGTGAGCAAAAGGCAGCCTAACGACGCTGTCCTGCCGGCCGCATTATTTCAAGTGCTTCGACGAGGCCGCGCATCTGGCCATCCATATCGCATTGCAATGTTGCCGGGTCATCGCGCGATACGACAAGCCGCAGATGCGGTGCTTTATTGAACTGCTGTGAAACGAATGGCGGAGGGGGAGGGTCCAGCGGACGATCGAGCGGTTCGTGCTCGCAGACCATCCGTGAATCTATGAGTCTTTCATAGGCGATAGATCGTCCGCCCAGCTGCGCGGAATCGCCGAGAAATTGTGCAATTCCGAGAAATCGCTGCGGTGAGCCCATGCCGAAAGTAAGAGGCGCAAGCACGGTTTCCATTTCCATCATCGCGCAATTGGCCGTAGTTCCGATCGCCGAGAGCCAGACGGGCTGTTTCATCTGAAGCGATTGACGGAGCAGCAGCACAAGCCGATCGCGCGCCTGGGCTTCCCAATGTGCGTAGAAGCTTGTGCCGCGCAATTCGAGTCCGAAACGGTCGCAAAGCTTGGTGCCGGCGAGGCGATAAAACGGCCGCGCAGGATCGCGCGCATCCAGAATAAAGACCTGCGAGAGCATCCGTTTGATCGCGCGCGGATCGATGTCGGATTGGTCGGGAACGTCCCGGCCTGCTCTCAGTCTGCTCCAATAACCGATGAGCAGATGGCTGTTGCGATGTTTCATGATGCGTTGGCTCCGGCGCCGGATGTGCCTGTTTGCGCCACTTCGCTGCCTGCACTCCCCGGCTGCGAATGTAAGAGCGAAAGCCGTGCCACCCGCGAATCAGCGCGTCCAGGGCCCGCGTCCCGGGCGCCCGAACAGCGGGAAACGCCGGGATTTGAAAAAAGGCGTCAGCATCAGTCCCGCCGCAAATCCGCCGACATGTGCCCACCAGGCAATGCCAGGCTCATGAGGGTTGCTGAACACCGCACTGAGGAGCTGCATGACAAACCAGAAACCCACGACCCAGAATGCGCTGAGCGCAAGAGGGTAAAAAATAATGCCGAGCGGCACGATCACCGTGACGCGCGCCCGCGGGAAAAGCAGGACATAGCCTGCGAGGACCCCGGATATGGCACCCGACGCGCCGATCATCGGCACATGCGAACCCGGATCGCTTAAGGCAAGCGTGAGCGCGGCCGCCACACCGCTCGTCAGATAGAACACGATGAAGCGTCCATGGCCCATCGCATCCTCGACATTGTTCCCGAAAATCCAGAGGTAGAGCATGTTGCCGGCGATGTGCAGCAGCCCGCCGTGCAGGAACATCGATGAGAAAATCGTAAGGCCGGGCGAAAGTGGCGCGCTTGTTCCGGTATGTCGAAGCGACGCGGGAACAAAGCCGAGAACGGCAATCGCCGCGTCCATATCGTGTCCGAGGGAGCGCTCCCAGACATAGGCTGCGACGCACAGTCCGATGATCAGCCATGTCACAACCGGCGTCAGCCGGGTCGGATTGTCGTCCGAGATCGGGATCATGATTCCGCGGGGCAGCCGGCAAAACGGGCGGTCGCGGTGCCATTCCGGCACAGAAGCCTGGCAGCGAGCGGCTCCGCGTCTGGCACACTTTCTGAAGCAGATGATCGCGCCATTAAGGTTTTGTGCACCTTTTCGTCACGCCGGAACCTGAATGTGTCTAGCATGGCTTGTCTTGAAGGAACCCGCGTCATGTCGCACCGGAAATACCTGTCCTGCCTCACCGGAGCCTTGCTCCTCGTCACCCAGGTTTATGGTCCGGCTGAAGCCGCAGGCCTGATTTCCGGTGGTACAATTGCGGGTGGCGCAGTCCATACGCCAGGTGGATACGGCGGCGGCGGCGGCGGTTGTTGCCCTCATTGCCATATCATCAACATCTGGAAACAGATCAATATCTCCAAGAACATCGACATCTCCAAGAATATCGACATCTACAAGCCCGTCACGATCAACAAATCGATTGTCATCAACAAGGGCGGAGTCTCGGTTTCGCTCGCCGGTGCAGAAGCGAGCGCGTCGGCCGGCGCCGAGATCGTCTATGGCGGCTCCTATGTCGGCGATATGGCCGTCAATCACGAAGTCGGCGAAGTTGGTAATTTCCAGGCCGAAGAGACCTGCCAGGCCCAGCAGGCGACTGTCGTGAAAGCGATTCACGCGGTCTGCGTTGCGGCGACCGGAGAGGAATTTCCCGCATCGCATATGCTCAAGGACAGCTGGATCGAATCCGCTTATGAGGGCGAAGTTGCGCGCTGCATCGCGGGCTCGACCCTGAAGGTCGTCATCGGCGATGTGGTGCAATCGGACCAGGGCATGGCCGGTACCTATGAGCACGGCCAGGTGCTGATGTGCGGACCGCATGAAGTGTTACGTCATTACAAGGACGGTATGCTGAAATGCGCGCCGGCGACGCCGGTTCCGGATTGCACCGAGCGTACAAATCTCAGGCGCTACGGCACGAGCGATTTTTTCTTCGCCTACAGGGCCGAAGTCTGCGCGGCAACCGCGCATGAAGTCTCCGCGCGCGACACCAATGTGTCGGGCATGACGCTGGAGGGCGGCGTCGGCTACTGACCGGTTGTCGACTCCTGCGCAGTTGCGTCAGCGCAGCAGCGGCAAAAATTCAAGTCTTCGATCGCGCTGTGCCACTCCGGTACAACGATGACTTGAACAGCCGGATCGCGCTGTTATGGTGCGCCGCAGCGCGAGCGGACCTACCCATGAACATTCACGAATATCAGGCCAAGGAAATTTTGCGCGGCTTTGGTGTGCCGGTCCCGCGCGGGATGCCCGCGTTCACGGTCGATGAAGCCGTTGCGGCAGCTGAAAAACTCGGCGGTCCGGTCTGGGTGGTGAAAGCACAGATCCATGCGGGCGGCCGAGGCAAGGGCGGCGGCGTGAAAGTCGTCCGCTCGATTGAGGAAGTCCGCGCCGAAGCCGCGCGTATGCTGGGCATGACGCTCGTCACGCATCAGACGGGCAGGGAAGGCCGCGTCGTGCGACGGCTCTACATCGAGGAAGGCTCGGCGATTGCGCGGGAGCTTTATCTCTCTGCGCTCGTGGATCGCACCGTCGGTCGTGTCGCGTTCATTGCCTCCACCGAAGGGGGCATGGATATCGAGGAAGTGGCGAAACACAGCCCGGAAAAAATTCTCACCTTCCAGATCGAACCCGCATCCGGTTGCCAGCCCTATGTCGGGCGCGACATCGCCGCGGTGCTGAAGCTCGAAGGCGACGCCGTGAAGCAATGCGGCAAGCTCGTGGAAGGGCTCTACAACGCTTTCTCGGCGAAGGATATGAGCCTGCTCGAGATCAATCCGCTGGTCGTGACGAAAGAGGGCCGGCTCATCTGTCTCGATGCGAAGATCAATTTCGACGACAACGCGCTGTTCCGTCATTCAGACGTTGCGGCACTACGCGATCCCGACGAGGAAGACCCGACCGAACGCGAAGCGGCGAAATACGACCTCTCCTACGTCAAGCTCGACGGCACCATCGGCTGCATGGTCAACGGCGCCGGCCTCGCCATGGCGACGATGGATATCATCAAATTGTTCGGCGAAGAGCCCGCGAATTTTCTTGATGTCGGCGGCGGCGCATCGCGCGAGAAAGTCACCGCCGCATTCAAGATCATCGTTTCCGATCCCCATGTGAAGGGGATTCTGGTCAATATCTTCGGCGGCATCATGAAATGCGACATTATCGCCGAAGGGATCATTGCCGCGGCGAAAGAGATATCGCTTTCCGTACCGCTGGTCGTTCGGCTCGAAGGCACGAATGTAGAGCAAGGCAAGGCGATTCTCGCCTGGTCGGGTTTGCCGATTGTCTCCGCGAACGATCTCGCGGACGCGGCGCAAAAGATTGTCGCGGCCGTGCGCGGGCGCATGTGATTCCGAAACTCGAAACCCGACGGCTTCTCCTGCGCGGATTGAGGGAGGACGACTTCGCCGCCTATGCGCGCTTCCTCGCCGATCCCGAAGTCGTACGTTACATAAGCGGAAGCCCCGTTTCCCGAACCGATGCGTGGCGCAGCCTTGCGGTCATGATCGGGCACTGGACGTTGCGCGGCTATGGCATGTGGGGCGTCGAGCGAAAATCGGACGGCACCTTCGTCGGACGTGTCGGCCTGTGGAATCCGGAAGGCTGGCCCGGACTCGAAGTCGGCTGGACCTTGGGGCGCGAGTTCTGGGGGCAGGGTTACGCGACGGAGGCCGGGCGTGCCGCGTTGGATTTCGCATTTCTCACGCAGGATATTTCGCGGCTCATTTCCGTCATCGACGTCGACAATCTGGCCAGCCAGCGTGTGGCCGAACGGCTTGGCGAGACCCGCGGCGAACAGCGCGTGATCGAATACCAGGGCAAAAGCTTCACCACGGATGTGTGGAGCATTTCACGCGAAGATTGGGCACGAAGGCGCTGACGTCAGACACGACATCTCCGTCGCGCGCCGTGGAAGCACCTGGCGATCAATACCGCGCGGCCGACCTGCCGATATACCTCTTCTGCCGTTTCTTTACGGCGGTCGCGATGCAAGTCCAGTCCGTGGCGATCGGCTGGCGCGTCTATGACATCACCCATAGCGCGTTGTCCCTTGGCCTGGTGGGTCTATGCCAGTTCGTGCCGATTTTCCTGCTGACTCTGCCTGCCGGCGATCTCGCGGACCGCTTCGATCCGCGGCGTGTATTTTCATTTTGTTTGACTGCACTTGCGCTTGCCGGAGCGCTGCTGTGTGTAATCACTTTTTCCGGGGTTCGTGGGACTTGGCCCTATTACGCCGTGCTCCTTGTTATCGGTGCATCGCGCGGGCTCGCGGGACCGTCTTCACAGTCTCTCGTGCCGTACCTTGTCCCGCCCGCTCGACTGCCGCGCGCGATCGCGTGGAGCTCTTCGACATTTCAGGTAGCCGTAATCGTGGGACCCGCATGCGGCGGTGTTCTTTACGCGCTCGGGCCGATGGCGGCGTTTGGAACTTCCGCCGTTTGTTTTCTCCTCGCAGGAATAGGCGTTACCTATCTCACAGGCCGCAGGCAGCCCGATGTGCGCGGAACGGATACAAACGCCATCGCGCGCATCGCCGAAGGCGTCGCCTTTGTGCGCCATCGACCTATCATCCTGGGCGCGCTCTCGCTCGATCTGTTCGCCGTGCTGCTTGGTGGCTCGGTTGCACTCTTGCCCGCCTATGCGCGGGACATCCTGTTCGTAGGTCCGGTCGGACTCGGCGTCCTGCGCAGCGCCCCGGCCTTCGGCGCAGCATTGATGGCGATTTCCATCGGCCGGCGGCCGATTGCGCGGCACGCCGGCTTCAAGATGTTTGTGGGCGTGGCGCTGTTCGGCATTGCGACGATCGTCTTCGGTCTGTCCCGCAATTTCTATCTCAGCCTTGCAGCGCTGGCGGTGCTCGGCGCAGCCGATATGGTCAGCGTCTATGTGCGCCAATCTCTGGTGCAGCTTTCGGTACCGGATGCCATGCGCGGACGCGTCAGCGCGGTCAATGTGCTGTTCATTGGTACGTCGAACGAGCTGGGAGAATTCGAATCCGGTGTCACCGCGGCGTGGTTCGGCACGGTGCCTTCCGTCGTAATCGGCGGCCTCGGCACATTGTTCATTGTGGCGTTGTGGATGGGAATATTTCCCTCCTTGCGGCGCGTGGATCGGCTGACGGATGTCAAGTGATGATTCCTCGGACCGCGGGCGAGGAAGCCCGCAATCCCAGGGGAATTCACCCTAACGTTGATAGGTAGCGACCAGCGAAGCCGACGCGAGGGAATGTTTTTTCAGGTAAGCAGAAAGCGCAACCGCATCGGTATTTGCGCTGAGCGGAATTTGCGCGGTTCCCAATGCGTAAACAGTGAACGCGTAGTGGTGTGTACCGGAACCTGATGGCGGACAGGCTCCTCCGTAGCCGGATTCCCCAAAGCCGTTGTCAGCTTGCTCTGCGCCTTTCGGCAATCCGCTCCCGCTGCCTGCACCTTCCGGCAGCCCGTTTGCGCTGGCCGGAATATCAAACAGCAGCCAGTGCCAGAAGCCCGCACCTCCGCCGGCGTCCGGATCGAAAAGCGTCAATGCATAGCTCCGCGTGTTCGCGGGCGCGCCGGCCCAGCGAAGTGCCGGCGAGCGGTTCTGGCCGCCGCATCGGGCATGGACCTGTGCAAGCGGAAGCTGGGTGCCGTTCGCGAAATCGGGACTCGACAATTCCATGGCCTGACCTGCCGGAAACGAGATCAGGAGAAACGCGAGCGCCATCGACGCGGTTGCGACAAGCGTTGCGATCTGTCTCACCATCGATAACTTAACGAAGCAAAGGCCTCGTGGGGTGTGACCTGAATGCTGGAATTGAGATTGTAGGCGTAGTGCCAGTGACTTGTGAACAGGAACGTGTAACCCCAGGCAATCCCGGCGCTCGTCGCTACGTCCCACCAGTGATGCTCCTCCGAAGCGACCCGCGTATAGCCGGAAAACGTCGCCGCCGCGTAGGCCGGCACCCCGTATTCCCAGCCATAGCGGTACCAAAGATAGCTGGCCGGCGCGAAGGCGAGGGCGGCGGTATCGGACGGGAACGACCGGTCGTCGCTGTAGTCGGGCCGCTCCTCCTTGACGAATTGCTTGAGAAGTAGTGCCGTGCCCACCGTGGCGCCCGTGTCGAGCGCAAGCTGGCCAATCCCCTGATAGTCGTTTTTCCAATAGGAAATTCCCGCCGCCGTGATGGGCAAGGCAATCGCTATGCCCGTGCCGACATCGGCGAGATCCACATTGGTCTCGGCAGTCGCCCGTCCACCTGGCAGCAGAACCAGCAGGAAAACCGCGGCACCCCGAACGCCGGTTCCTGTCATCATCTTGCGCCCCTCGCATCATCACCGTAAACGCGACTATAGGTGGGAGCGCGGCAAGGGCGTCAAGCCGGACGGGTCAAGATGCGCAAATTGTATAGGGACGCGGAAACGGCTTTGAACGGGCTTCTTTTCGACGGAATGACCGTGATGTCCGGCGGTTTCGGGCTTTGCGGCATCCCGGAGAATCTGATCGCCGCGGTGAGGCGCTCCGGCGTTAAGAATCTGACGGTCATCTCCAACAATGCGGGGGTCGATGATTTCGGGCTCGGCGACTTGCTTGCAACGCGGCAGATCAGGAAGATGATCAGTTCCTATGTCGGCGAAAACGCGACATTCGAACGCCAATACCTTTCCGGCGAACTCGAGCTTGAATTCAATCCGCAGGGCACGCTTGCGGAACGCATCCGCGCCGGCGGCGCGGGAATTCCGGGGTTCTATACGAAGACGGGCGTGGGCACCTTGGTTGCGGAAGGCAAGGAGCACAAGGAATTCGATGGTGAGACTTATGTGCTCGAACGCGCGCTGGTCGCCGATCTCTCGATCGTCAAAGCCTGGAGAGGGGACGAAGCAGGAAATCTGGTCTATCGCAAGACGGCGCGAAACTTCAATCCGATGATGGCGACGGCCGGCAAGGTCACGGTGGCGGAAGTGGAAGAACTCGTGCCTGTCGGCACGCTCGATCCGGACGGCGTCCACACGCCAGGGATTTTCGTGCAGCGCATCATCCAGGGGACGAACTACGAGAAACGCATCGAAAACCGCACGACCCGGGAGGGATAGCGATGCCGTGGAATCGCAACGATCTCGCGAAACGCGCCGCGCAGGAACTGCGCGACGGCTATTACGTCAATCTCGGCATCGGCATACCGACATTGGTTGCTAATTACATTCCGGAAGGCGTGAGCGTCACGCTGCAGTCGGAAAATGGCATGCTCGGCATGGGACCGTTTCCCCGGGAGGGCGAAGTCGACCCCGATCTGATCAATGCGGGCAAGCAGACGATTACCGAGCTTTCGTCCAGCTCCTATTTTTCCTCGGCCGAGAGCTTTGCCATGATCCGCGGCGGACATATCGACCTGTCCATTCTCGGCGCGATGGAAGTTTCGGAAGCGGGCGATCTCGCGAACTGGATGGTGCCTGGAAAGCTCGTCAAAGGTATGGGCGGGGCGATGGATCTGGTAGCCGGCGTAAAACGCGTGGTTGTGACCATGGATCATGCCGACAAGGCCGGAAATCCGAAGCTGCTGAAGCATTGCCGTCTGCCGCTGACCGGAAAGGCTTGCGTGGACCGCGTGATCACCAATCTGGGCGTGTTCGATGTAACGCCGCCGGGTCTCAAGATCGTCGAACTTGCGCCCGGCGTGACGCGTGAGGAAGTTGCCGCCAAGACCGAGGCTGGGCTGGTGTGACTGCTTTCCTCCCCGCATGCCGGCGAGGAAAAAGGTGTATCGGATGCTCGAAGCGCTGCGGGGTTGGACGAAGGCGGAGAAGCACGCAGTCGCTGCAAGCTATCTTGGCTGGACACTCGACGCTTTCGATTTCTTCCTGCTCACCTTTGTTTTGACCGACATTGCGCGCGAATTCGGCGTGGATGTAAAATCCGCTACCGACGCGATATTTTATACGCTTGCATTTCGTCCGCTGGGTGCGCTCCTGTTCGGCTGGCTTGCCGACCGGTACGGGCGCCGTTCCGTATTGATGATCGATGTGAGCCTTTACGCGGCGTTTGCATTCGCGTCCGCTTTCTCGCCGGATATTCTGGTATTTCTTGTCCTGCGCGCGCTGTTCGGCGTCGCCATGGGCGGCGAATGGGGCGTGGGTGCATCGCTGACAATGGAAACGATCCGCCCGGAATCGCGAGGTTTTGTTTCCGGGCTGCTGCAGAGCGGCTATCCCATGGGCAACCTGCTGGCATCGGCCGCTTATTACTTGTTATTCCCGCATGTCGGCTGGCGCGGTCTTTTCATGCTCGGTCTCCTGCCCGCGGTTCTGGTACTTTATATCCGCCGCAGTGTCGCCGAATCGCCGGGCTGGAGCCGCGCGCACGCGAAGGAAGGCAGCCTGACAGGCATCCTCCGGCACCACTGGCATCTTGCGCTTTACGCGATCGGGTTGATGACGGCGTTCAATTTCTTCAGCCACGGCACCCAGGATATGTATCCGACCTTTCTGAAAGTGGACCGGGGCTTCAATCCGCACCAGATCGGAATCATCGTCATCGTGGCCAATGTCGGCGCCATTTTGGGCGGGATCATGTTTGGGACGGTCTCGCAGAGACTCGGCCGCCTGCGCACGATAATCGCCGGCGCGATACTTTCGCTGCTCGTTCTGCCGTTGTGGCTTTACACCGGAACCGGTGTCACGTTGGCGATTGGCGCCTTCGCGATGCAGTTCATGGTGCAAGGGTGTTGGGGTCTCATCCCGGCGTATCTTAACGAACTTTCGCCCGCCGAAGCGCGGGGCTCGTTTCCGGGCGTCGTTTATCAGCTCGGCAATTTGCTCGCCTCGCGCACGGGACCGCTGCAGGCCGGGCTCGCCGTGCAATATGGCAGCTACGCCTTTGCGCTTGCCGCCGTCACGGTCGTGGCGGGATTGGGCGTCGCATTTTTTGCGAGCGTCGGGCGCGAAGCGAAGGATGCCGACCTGCATGTTCGCGCGCCCGCCTGATCCTATTCCGCGCGCATGCCGGGCCGGTTGGTCATTTGCGCCGCGAGATCGAGCGCTATTGCCAGCCGTTCCGCCGCAACTTTGGCAAAGCGCAGCGTCACCGCCTTGCGTCGGCTGGCATGAAGCGCCGCAGCACATGCCGGTCTTACGATTGCGCCGCCATAGCGGTCCGCAACGATCAGGCCCGTACCGGACGGCACCAGTTCATCGGGAAAGCCCGGCGGAATCGCGAAATAGAACAATTCGCAGAATTCGAGATAATCTGGCCATTTCGCGTCTGCCTTTAAGTCCGCAACCGCGACTTTGATCTCCACACCAGCGACAGTTCCGTCGGGTCCGAGCGCCGCAACATCGAGCCTGCGGCCATTGGCAAGCGAAAATTCCAGGATCGGGCTGAAACCTTCCTGTATCAGAAGCCGGCTCACGCCGCGCGCGACATCGGCTGCGTTCGTCATCCTCCAGTCTAAGCACGAACCGGGAACGAATTTCAAACCCGGGAAGTGCCGCGCCTGTTGCAGCGCAACCTTTGCCGCCCTATTTGAGGCCGGCATTCAGAGGTCAGGGATGACGGAAGAAAACGAACGCTGGCGGTCGACGACAATTCTGTCTGTCCGCAAGGGTGGAACGGTTGTGATCGCGGGCGATGGACAGGTCACGCTTGGCCAGACGATCATGAAATCCAACGCGCGCAAGGTGCGCAGGCTCGGCAAGGGCGACGTGATCGCGGGGTTTGCCGGTGCGACGGCCGACGCGTTTGCGTTGTTCGAGCGGCTTGAGGCCAAGCTTGAACTTCATCCCGGCAATCTCGCGCGGGCCTGCGTCGAACTCGGCAAGGATTGGCGGACCGACAAATATCTGCGCCAGCTTCAGGCTATGATGGCGGTGGCGGATGAGAAGACCACGTTGCTGATTTCCGGCACGGGCGACGTTGTGGAACCGGAAGACGGCATTCTTGGAATCGGCTCCGGCGGCAATTATGCGCTTGCCGCGGCCCGGGCGCTATTGGAGTTCGATTTGCCGGCGGAAGAGGTTGCGCGACGCGCGCTCGGAATTGCAGCACAAATCTGCGTCTACACCAACGACCAGATCGTCATCGAGAGCATCACATCTGCATGAATTTCTTTACTCCCCGGGAAATCGTTTCGGAACTTGATCGTTTCATCGTCGGACAGGGGGATGCAAAGCGCGCCGTCGCTATCGCCCTGCGAAACCGCTGGCGCAGGCAGCAGCTTGTGCCCGAACTGCGCGATGAAGTGCTCCCGAAAAATATCCTGATGATCGGGCCCACCGGCGTCGGAAAGACCGAAATCTCGCGAAGACTTGCGCGCCTCGCGCAGGCTCCGTTCATCAAGGTCGAGGCGACGAAGTTTACCGAAGTCGGCTATGTCGGCCGCGATGTCGAACAGATCGTGCGCGATCTCGTTGAAATCAGTCTTGCCCAGATCCGCGACCGCCGCCGCCGCGATGTCGAAACCCAGGCCGAGGCGCATGCCGAAGAACGCATTCTGGATGCACTGGCCGGTGCGGGTGCGAGTCACGGCACGCGCGATGCCATGCGCAGGCGCTTCCGCGCGGGGGAAGTCGACGACAAGGATATTGAGCTTGAAATGCGCGACACGGGCGGCTCGTCGATGCTCGAAATTCCAGGCATGCCAGGCGCCCAGATCGGCATGATCAATCTGGGCGACATGTTCGGCAAGGCATTCGGCGGCCGTGCCCGTACGCGACGAGTCAAGGTTGCCGACGCGCGCGAACCGCTGATTGCCGAGGAGGCCGACAAGCTGCTCGACAATGACTCAATCCAGCGTGATGCCATCGAAGCGGTCGAGCAGAACGGTATCGTGTTTCTCGATGAAATCGACAAGATCTGCGCCCGGAGCGAATATCGCGGCGGCGGCGATGTAAGCCGGGAAGGCGTGCAGCGCGATCTGCTGCCGCTGATCGAGGGCACGACGGTTGCGACCAAATATGGCGGTGTGCGAACCGATCACGTGTTGTTCATCGCGTCCGGCGCCTTTCATCAGGCGAAGCCTTCGGACCTCCTGCCCGAATTGCAGGGCCGGCTTCCGATCCGCGTCGAGCTCAAAGCGCTCGATCGCAACGACTTCCGGCGCATCCTCACCGAAACGGAAGCCAGCCTGATCAAGCAATATCGCGCGCTTCTGGATACCGAAGGCGTGATGCTGGAATTTACGGATGACGGAGTCGATGCGATTGCCGATATCGCTGCCCATGTGAATGCAACCGTTGAAAACATCGGCGCGCGCCGGCTGCAGACCGTGATGGAACGGGTGCTTGACGAGATCAGCTTTTCCGCCACGGAGCGCACAGGCGAAAGGCTGGTCGTTGATGGCGTCTATGTCCGCGCCCGCGTCGAAGAACTCGCCAAAGACCAGGATCTGTCGCGATTCATTCTCTGACGAACGTTGACGCAGCGGCTGTTCCTTGCAACTAGTCTGAAAGCTTCGGAGGACTCATGGATGCCGGCCAACGACTATCTCTTTACCAGTGAAAGCGTTTCGGAAGGACATCCCGACAAAGTCTGCGATCGCATCTCCGACGAGATTGTCGACCTTTTCTTTCGCGAGGGTCCCGCCCAGGGATTTCCCGCCAAAGACCTTCGCGTGGCTTGCGAAGCCATGGCGACAACGAACCGCGTGATCATCGCGGGTGAAACGCGCGGCCCCTCAAGCATAAACCAGGAGGCAGTCTGCGAGGCGGCGCGTCAGGCGATTCGCGACATCGGTTATGAACAGGACGGCTTTCATTGGAAGAATTGCAACGTCGAAGTCCTGCTCCATGCGCAATCGCCGCATATCGCGCAAGGCGTGGATGCGTCGGGCAACAAGGATGAGGGCGCGGGCGATCAGGGAATCATGTTCGGCTACGCCTGCCGTGAGACGCCGGAACTGATGCCGGCGCCGATTCTCTACAGTCACAGGATTTTGCGGCTTCTTGCCGATGCGCGGAAATCCGGCCGCGAACCGAAACTCGGACCCGATGCAAAGAGTCAGGTCACGCTGCGATATGTGAATGGCGTACCGGTGGAAGCGGTGCAAATCGTCGTTTCGACGCAGCATGTCGATGAGACCATGACATCGCAGGACGTACGTGAAATCATCGAACCTTATGTGCGCCAGGCGCTTCCGGCCGACTGGCTGACTCGCGATACCGTCTGGCACGTCAATCCCACCGGAGCCTTCGTGATTGGTGGACCCGATGGCGATTGTGGACTAACGGGACGCAAGATCATCGTTGATACTTATGGCGGCGCGGCGCCCCATGGAGGCGGCGCGTTTTCCGGAAAAGATCCGACCAAGGTCGATCGATCGGCCGCTTATGCAGCGCGCTATCTGGCGAAGAACATTGTGGCGGCGGGCCTCGCGGATCGCGCGACAATCCAGATTTCCTACGCGATCGGCGTTTCCGATCCATTGTCGCTTTATGTCGATCTGCACTGCACTGGCCGCGTCGACGAAAGCAAATTGCAGAAAATCCTTCCCGAACTGGTAAGTCTCAAGCCGCGCGGTATACGCGAGAAGCTTGGCCTCAATCGTCCCATTTATGCGCGCACCGCCGCTTACGGACATTTCGGACGCGAACCCGAACGGGATGGGGGCTTCTCCTGGGAGCAGACCGACGAATTGGCGCCGGAGCTTGCCCGCGCCTTCTGATCAGACGAACATGCTGCAAAGCGTGCGGCAGCGTGGTTCGCTTTACGGGCGCCGCAAAGGGCCGAAGCTTTCCGCGCATCAGGCATCTTTGTTTGAGAGCCTGCTCCCACAACTAAAGCTCGACCTGCGATCCGGCGTCGATTCGAAGAACTATTTTGCTGCGCCGGTCGACGACGTCTGGCTCGAAATCGGTTTCGGTGCCGGAGAGCATCTCGTTTGGCAGGCGCAGCACCATCCAAACATCGGCCTCATCGGCGCTGAACCTTACCAGAATGGAATGGCAAAGCTGCTGTCGAAGCTCGTCTCCCTCTCCCCCGGAATCGGGGGAGAGGGCTGGGGTGAGGGGGTCTCTCAAACTGACAGGTCTTGCCAGGCTGAAAGGCCCCCTCTCCCCCAATGGGGGAGAGGGAATTACTCCACGCATCTCTGTCTGTACGAAGGCGATGCGCGCGATGTCATCGAAGCGCTGCCTGACGCGTCGCTCGGCCGTATATTTCTTCTCTTTCCGGATCCCTGGCCGAAAACCCGACATCACAAACGCCGGTTCATTCAGATGGAGACGCTCGATCAGCTTGCGCGCGTGATGAAGCCCGGCGCAGAATTTCGTTTCGCGAGCGACGATTCGGGATATGTGGAATGGACGCTCGAACGATTTCTGGTCCATCCTGATTTTGAATGGATTGTCGCGCGAAAGGACGACTGGCGTTCACGTCCGGCAGATTGGCCATCGACGCGCTATGAGCAAAAGGCCCTGCATGGTGTTCCTGTTTTCCTTCGCTTTCGGCGGCAGATGGTAAATCGCCCTGCGCACTTGCATTTTGGTGTTTCGAAGCGTACATAGCCCCCGCTCCCCTACAACAGAATGCTGTTGTGTGGCGGTCGGAAGACCGCCGCGGGGGACGGGATTTGGCTTCACGCCCGCCCGAGAGAAGTGCAGGAGTCGTCCAATTCTTAGCGCGACTGCGCATCTGGAGCCAATCGTCGGCGCGGCTGTCGAGGCCGCGGGCTACAGGCTTGTGCGGCTCAGACTGCTGGGCGGAAAGCGCAAGATCCTCCAGGTGATGGCCGAGCGGCCCGACGGAGGAATGGACATCGAGGATTGCGCGCATCTTTCGCGGGAATTGTCGGATTTTCTCGAGCGCGAAGATCCCATCGACGGCGAATACGTCCTCGAAGTGTCTTCGCCCGGCATTGACCGGCCGCTGACGCGGCTGAAGGATTTCGCCCGTTGGGCAGGACACGACACCAAGATCGAGCTTGCCGCGCCCGACGCGGACGGCCGCAAGCGGTTTAGCGGTCTGCTTCTGGGTCTCGAGGGCAACAACGTCATGATCGAAGTGAACGGCGCGCGACGGACCTTTCCGTTTGGCAGTATCGCCGAAGCCAAACTCGTTCTGACCGATAAGTTGATCCAGGAAGATTTGAGAGCACGCAAACCGAACGCGTGAACAGGAGAAAAGTGGAAATGGCCGCCATTGCCGCCAACAGGACCGAATTGCTGCAGATCGCCGACGCCGTTGCGCGCGACAAATCCATCGACAAATCCGTCGTGCTGCACGCGATGGAAGAAGCCATGCAGCGGGCGGCGAAGGCGCGTTACGGCAGCGAGAACGAAATTCGCGTCGATATCGATCCGAAGACCGGCGAAACACATGTGTCGCGCTATTTGCACGTTGTCGAACTGGTGGAGAACGACAAGACGGAAATCGCCATTGAGGATGCGCGTGCGCGCAATCCGGCCGCACAAGTGGGCGATATCATCGCCGAGACGCTGCCGCCAGTCGATTTCAGCCGCATCGCCGCCCAGGCCGCCAAACAGGTTATCGTGCAGAAGGTGCGCGACGCGGAACGCGAGCGGCAATATGAAGAATACAAGGATCGCATCGGTGAGATCATTCACGGCATCGTCAAGCGCGTGGAATTCGGTTCTGTGGTTGTCGACCTTGGCCGTGCCGAAGGCGTCGTCCGGCGCGATGAAATGATTCCGCGTGAAAGCTTCCGCACCGGGGATCGCATTCGCGCCTATATCTACGATGTGCGCCGCGAGGCGCGCGGTCCGCAGATATTCCTGTCGCGCAGTCATCCGCAATTCATGGTGCGCCTCTTCGCGCAGGAAGTGCCCGAAATTTATGACGGCATCATCGAGATTCGCGCGGTCGCGCGCGATCCGGGCTCGCGCGCGAAGATCGCGGTGATTTCCAAGGATTCTTCTATCGATCCGGTCGGCGCTTGTGTCGGCATGCGCGGCGTGCGCGTGCAGGCCGTCGTCCAGGAGCTCCAGGGCGAGCGTATCGACATCATTCCCTGGTCGCCCGAGGCCGCTACTTTCATCGTCAATGCGCTCGCACCGGCGGAAGTGACCAAGGTTGTTCTTGATGAAGATACGCATCGTGTCGAAGTCGTTGTTCCCGACGAACAGCTTTCGCTGGCCATCGGCCGGCGCGGACAGAATGTTCGCCTCGCTTCGCAGCTGACCGGCTGGCAGATCGATATTCTGACGGAGCAGGAGGAGTCGGAGCGGCGGCAGAAGGAGTTCTCCGAGCGGACGCAACTGTTCATGGAATCGCTCGATGTCGACGAAACGGTGGCACAGCTGCTTGCATCGGAAGGGTTCGGCAGCGTCGAAGATGTTGCCTATGTGCCGCCGAACGATCTCGCGGCGATCGAAGGCTTTGACGAAGAGACGGCGGGCGAGTTGCAGAGCCGTGCGGTGGAATTCATCGAGGCGCGCAATCGCGAGATGGACGACGAGCGCCGCAATCTCGGAGTCGAAGACAGCGTCGCCGAAGTAGCCGGCGTTACCCCCCCCATGCTGGTCGCACTTGGCAGGGCGGATATCAAATCACTTGAAGATCTGGCGGGCTGCGCCACCGACGACCTGCTTGGTTATTATGAGCAGGGCAAGGACAAGGAACGCGTGCGCGTGCCCGGCGCACTCGAGAAGTTCAATCTCACTGCCGAGGATGCGAACGAGATCATCATGGACGCGCGGGTGAAAGCCGGCTGGATCGAACCCCCGGTCGAGCAGGACTTGGAAGAGTCGGCGACGGCTGAAGAGCAACGCGCCGAATGAGGGCGGAATCGGCCCAGGCAGATACGGACGGAACGCAGGCTGTGCGCGTGCGAAGTTGCATCGTCACGCGAAAGTCGCTCCCCGAGAGTCGCCTCATCCGCTTCGTGCTGGATCCGCAGGGCCGGCTCGTGCCGGACGTAGCCGCGACTTTGCCCGGGCGCGGAATGTGGGTTACGTCTGATCGGAGCATTCTTGAACACGCCATCGCCAAGGGCCATTTCCCGAAGGCGGCCGGCGCACCCGTCGCGGTCGCAGCTGATGTCCCGGCACTGGTCGAAAGATTGCTCGTGGCCCGCCTTGCGAGCAACCTCGGCCTCGCGCGCCGCGCCGGGCAGCTCGTGCTCGGCTTCGATGCCGTTGCCCGGACTCTCGCCGGCTCCGGTCAGGTCGCGATTCTCATAGAGGCTTCGGATGGCGCGCCGGACGGGCGGCGCAAATTGCTGGCGCTGGCGAAAGAGACGCCACCGACAGTCATCGATTGCCTGACCGGCACAGAATTGAGCTTGGCCCTCGGGCGCGAGAATGTGGTACATGCCGCCCTGAAATCGGGGCGATTTTCGGAGCGGTTATTGGCCGACGCGAGCCGGCTTAACGGCTTTCGGCCGGCAAGACCGCGTGTTGAAATGCCGGAGCGCGTGGCGGCTGTTGCAAGCGACAATGCCGGAAGCAAAGGACGTTTATGAGCGAGACGAACGATACAGCAACACGGGCCGCGCATCCGGGCAAGACTCTGTCTCTCAAGAAGACCGAGACATCCACGGTCAAACAGAGTTTCAGCCATGGACGCACCAAGGCAGTGGTGGTCGAGAAAAAGCGCGCGCGCGTTGCACCGCTCGCCAAAGGAACGGACGCCGGCGAGCGCCATCCGAAGGCTGCCTCGGTCGAGCCGGTTGTAAACAAGGCTGCGCCCCATGTTCAGGCACCGCCGCGCGAAACAAACGCGCCGCGCGCAGGCGTCGTTCTGCGTCAGCTGACGGACGAAGAGAAGGAAGCGCGCTCGCGTGCGCTTGCCGATGCCCGCCTCATGGAGGCGGAGGCACGCAAGCGCGCCGATGAGGAAGCGCGCCAGCGTGCCGTCGAAGAAGCCAAGTTGGCGAAGGAGCGCGCGGCAGCCGAAAAGCGCAAAGCCGAAGAAGACGCCCGCAAGGCGGCGGAAGAAACCGCGCGCCGCCATGCCGAGGAAGAAGCGTCACGACGGCTTGAAAAGAAAGACGAAACCGAGGCCAAGAAAACGGCAGCTCCCGTGGCACCCGGCGTCAAGCGTGCACGCCCTGTCGTGGAAGAAGAAGATGAGCAGGCGAGCGCCAAAAAAACGGGCAAAACCGCGCCGAAGGCACCGGCGGCGCGCAAGGGGACCGATACGCGGCGCCGCGGCAAGCTCACCATCACCAAGGCCCTGCAGGCCGACGATGAGCGTCAGCGATCGGTCGCGTCGTTCCGCCGCCATCTGCAACGGCTCAATCGCACGGGCCAGGAGGCGACCGCGCCGGTTGCGGGTCCGCGCGAAGTTATTATTCCCGAGACAATTACGGTTGCAGAACTCGCCAACCGCATGGCGCGCCGCGCCGTCGATGTGATCAAGGTGCTGATGAAGAACGGCATCATGGCACAGATCAACGATGTGATCGACACCGATACGGCCGAACTTGTGGCCGCCGAATATGGCCACACGGTCCGGCGCGTTGCCGAATCCGATGTGCTCGAAGGTCTTAAGGGAGAGGCCGACGCGCCAGATACACTGCAAGCGCGCGCACCTGTCGTGACCGTCATGGGCCATGTCGACCACGGAAAGACGTCGCTGCTGGACGCACTGCGCAAGACCGACGTCGTGGCTGGAGAAGCGGGCGGCATTACCCAGCACATCGGCGCCTACCAGGTGCAGCTGAAATCTGGCCACAAAATTACGTTCCTCGATACGCCGGGCCATGCCGCGTTCACGGCGATGCGCGCGCGCGGCGCGAGAGTAACAGATCTGGTCGTGCTCGTGGTTGCGGCAGATGACGGAGTGATGCCGCAGACGGTCGAAGCGATATCGCATGCGAAGGCGGCGGGCGTCCCGATCATTGTGGCGATTAATAAGATCGACAAGGCCGACGCCAACCCCTTGCGGGTGAAGACGGAGCTGTTGCAATACGAAATCCAGGTCGAGGAGCTTGGCGGCGAAACGCTTGCCGTCGAAGTTTCCGCCACCAAGGGAACAAATCTCGACAAGCTTGAAGAAGCCATTCTGCTGCAGGCCGAGTTGCTCGATCTCAAAGCCAATCCCAAACGCAGTGCAGAGGGGGCGGTTATCGAGGCCAAGCTCGATAAAGGACGCGGACCGGTTGCTACCGTGCTTGTGCAGCGGGGTACGCTGAAGGTCGGCGATATTCTCGTGGCCGGTTCGGAGTTTGGCCGCGTACGTCATCTCGCCAACGATCGCGGAGAGAGCGTCGAACAGGCTGGGCCGTCAATACCTGTCGAAGTTCTCGGTCTTTCAGCGCCTCCGGAGGCCGGCGATGAATTTGTTGTCGTCGATTCGGAGTCCCGGGCGCGCGAAGTCACCGAATATCGTGCGCGCAAGCGGCGCGAGTCGCGTCAGGCGACATCGTCTCGCCAGACCATGGATCAATTGCTCAAGAGCCAGAAGGAGGGAGAAAAGCGATACCTTCCTCTCGTCGTCAAAGCGGATGTGCAGGGTTCGGTCGAGGCGATTCAGGGTGCGCTTTCCAAGCTCGGAAATGATGAGGTGGGCGCGCAGGTATTAAGCGGCGGCGTCGGCGGCATCACCGAGTCGGACGTCATTCTTGCGCATGCCAGCGGTGCGGCAATCCTCGGCTTCAATGTCCGCGCCAACACCCAGGCACGCGAGCGCGCACGCCGCGACGGGGTCGAAATTCGTTATTATAACATCATCTACAACATCGTGGATGACGTCAAAGCGGCGCTGTCCGGCCTGCTTACCCCGGAAACCCGCGAAAAGTTCCTGGGCAATGCTGAAATTCTCGAAGTCTTCGCGATCTCGAAAGTCGGCAAGGTTGCAGGCTGTCGCGTAACCGAGGGCGTCGTCCGACGCGGCGCCAAAGTTCGCCTGATCCGCGACAACGTCGTCATTCACGAAGGCGAGCTTTCCACGCTGAAGCGCTTCAAGGACGAAGCCCGCGAAGTGGTGGCGGGCCAGGAATGCGGCATGTCGTTTGCGAATTATCAGGACATCCAGAAGGGCGACATCATCGAGTGCTACGAAGTGGAGACCGTGCAGCGCGCACTCTGACGCACGCTGCCGCGGCGAGGCGGCGGCCCGCGCATTTGCGGACCGCGCGCCGCATTGGAGCACCGGAAATGTCACGTCATCGCAATTCTGCTCACGAATTGGGTCCATCGCAGCGTCAGTTGCGCGTGGGCGAAATGTTGCGCCATGCAATCGCGGAAATTCTGGCGCGCGGCGAGGTCCGCGACCCTGACCTTGAAAGTGTTTCCGTTACCGTCACCCAGGCAAAGCCCTCGCCCGACATGCGCCACGCCGTCATCTTCTGCGAGCCGCTCGGCGGACAGAATGCGGATCGCGTGATCGCCGCCCTGAATCGCCATCGCGGATTCATCCGTGGACTGCTCGGGCACATGATCCGACTGAAGTTCACGCCGGACTTGCGCTTCGTTGAAGACCAGTCTTTCGCCGAAGCCGAAAAAATCGAGACGATCCTCAAATCCGCAAAGGTGCAGCGCGACCTCAAGACAGGTGGCGAAGACGACGATGGCGCGTAAACGCAAAGGCGCGCCGATTCACGGCTGGGTGGTCGTGGACAAGCCGATTGGCGTGACCTCCACCGAAACCGTCTCCGCCGTAAGGCGCGTCTTCGACGCCCGGAAAGCCGGACATGCAGGGACGCTGGACCCGCTGGCGTCGGGGGTGCTGGCCGTAGCTCTGGGCGAGGCGACCAAGACCGTTTCCTTCGCCATGGATGCCGAAAAAACCTATCGCTTCACGGCGAGATGGGGCGAGGCTCGCGACAGTGACGACGCAGAGGGCAGGGTGGAGGCCATCTCCGATCTTCGCCCGTCCAGGGCGGAGATCGAGGCGCTCTTACCCCGATTTATTGGAGAAATTTCCCAGGTTCCGCCTCGTTTTTCGGCAGTGAAGGTCGACGGTGAACGGGCGTATGATCTCGCCCGTGACGGCGAGTCGCCCGTGCTTGAAGCCCGGACCGTCTTGATCCATGACGTCCGACTGGTCGGGCAACCTGACCGGGACCGCGCCGAGTTCGAGATGCGATGCGGCAAAGGCGCTTATGTCCGGGCCTGGGTGCGAGACTTCGCCATCGCGCTCGGCACTCTGGGCTATGTTTCCGAGCTTCGGCGAACCTCGGTTGGCGGATTTACCCTTTCGGATGCAATTCCGCTGGAAAAACTGAAATCCTTTGGGCATAGTCCCGCTGCCTTTGAGCACCTGAAGCCCATCTCGACCGCGCTGGACGGCATCCCGGCGCTGGCCGTGACGGGTGCTGATGCTGTTCGGTTGCGTTGCGGCAATCCTATCCTGATTCGCGCGGGACTTTTCGCCCGCATCAAGGAGGAAGCCGGTCCGGACGACGATCTCCAGGGGCTTACGGTCTATCTGTCTTCCGCCGCCGGAGAGCCTGTTGCGCTCGCCGAACTTTCGGGAGGAGAGCTACGACCATTTCGTGTTTTCAACTTTGGAACCGGATGACCGATGACCATCACGCCTGAAAACAAACAATCGCTCATTGCCGAATACGCCACCGCTCCAGGAGACACGGGTTCGCCCGAAGTCCAGGTCGCAGTGCTCTCCAAGCGCATCGACAATCTCACCGAGCACTTCAAGACGCATGCCAAGGACAACCATTCGCGGCGCGGACTGATCCGGCTCGTATCGCAGCGTCGGCGGTTGCTTGACTACGTCAAAGCGGTCGACTCGAGGCGCTATGAATCGCTGATTTCGCGACTCGGTCTCCGGCGCTGAAGAACGTGATGGCGCAAGCGGGGCCGATGGTGCTTCCCGCGACCGCCGCCTCGCGGCCGAAAGTATCGTGGCAGCCGGCAAGCGCCGCTGCCGCGAACATATTTTCTTTGGGATGTCTCAAGGGAAAGGGGGTGTGGCCAGGACGGTCACGCCAAAAACGAACCCGTTGCAATCCGGCGGCGGGAAGGAAGGAATGAAACGCATGTTCAACGTAATCAGAGAAGAATTCGAATGGGGCGGACGAAAACTGACGCTCGAGACCGGCCGCATGGCGCGCCAGGCAGACGGAGCCGTTCTCGCCACCTATGGCGAGACGGTGGTGCTTGCCACCGTGGTCAGCGACTGGGATCCGCGGCCCGATCTCGATTTCTTTCCGCTGACCGTCAACTATCAGGAGAAATATTTTGCCGCGGGGAAAATTCCCGGCGGCTATTTCAAGCGCGAAGGCCGTCCGACGGAACGTGAAACGCTCGTTTCGCGCCTTATCGACCGCCCCATCCGGCCGCTGTTCGCGGAGGGCTATCGCAACGAAACGCAGGTGATCGCGACGGTTCTCAGTCACGACATGGAGAACGATCCCGATATCGTGGCGATCGTTGCGGCTTCCGCCGCACTGACGATTTCCGGCGTGCCCTTCATGGGGCCGATCGGCGGCGCGCGCGTCGGTTATATCAATGGCGAATTCAAGCTGAACCCGCAGGTCGACGAGATGCCGGAATCGGCGCTCGATCTCGTTGTGGCCGGAACGGCCGATGCCGTGCTCATGGTCGAATCCGAAGCGAAGGAGCTTTCGGAACAGGTGATGCTGGGCGCGGTGATGTTTGGTCATCGCGAAATGCAGACTGTCATCGACGGTATCATCCGGCTCGCGGAACGCGCGGCAAAGGAACCGCGTGCGATTCCGGAAAAGACGCATGCGGAGCTTGGCGAGAAACTGAAAGAGTTCGCCGAGAGCGATTTGCGCGAGGCCTACAAAATTCCGGAGAAGGGCGCGCGGCATGATCGCATCTCCGAAATACGCGATCGCGCGAAAGTACAATTCGCAGAGGATGCCGACGAGAAAGTCATCAAGAGCCTGTTCAAGGACCTTGAGGCCAATGTCATGCGCTTTGCCGTGCTCGATACCGGGCACCGCATCGACGGTCGGGATCTCAAGACCGTGCGTCCGATCCGTGCAGAAGTGGGAGTTCTTCCTCGTACGCATGGCTCCGCGTTGTTCACACGCGGCGAAACGCAGGCGCTCGTCGTAGCAACGCTCGGTACGGGCGAAGACGAACAATTCGTCGATTCGCTCGAAGGCACCTACAAGCAGCATTTCATGCTGCACTACAATTTCCCGCCCTACTCGGTGGGAGAGACGGGCCGCCTTGGTGCGCCGGGCCGTCGCGAAATCGGTCATGGCAAGCTGGCCTGGCGCGCCGTACATCCGATCCTGCCCGAGCGCGAGCAGTTTCCGTATACGATCCGCGTCGTTTCGGAGATCACCGAGTCGAACGGTTCGTCGTCCATGGCTACTGTCTGCGGTACATCGCTGGCGCTGATGGATGCGGGCGTGACGATGAAGCGTCCGGTCGCCGGCATCGCCATGGGCCTGATCCTCGAGGGCGAGCGCTATGCCGTGCTCTCCGACATTCTCGGCGACGAGGACCATCTGGGCGACATGGACTTCAAAGTCGCCGGCACCGACAACGGCGTTACATCGCTGCAGATGGATATCAAGATTTCCGGCATCACGGAAGAAATCATGCGCGTGGCGCTCGACCAGGCGCGCGGTGGCCGGCTGCATATTCTGGGCGAAATGGGCAAAGCGATTACCCACGCCCGCGAGCAGCTGGGCGAACATGCGCCGCGCATCGAGGTGATCCATATTCCGACGGACAAGATCCGCGAAGTGATCGGTTCCGGCGGCAAGGTGATTCGCGAGATCGTCGAGAAAACCGGCGCCAAGATCGATATCCAGGACGACGGTACGGTGAAGATCGCTTCGCCCGACGGCGATTCGATCCGCGCGGCCCTCAAATGGATCAAGTCGATCGTGGCCGAGCCGGAGGTCGGCGAAATCTATGATGGCAAGATCGTCAAGGTGATGGATTTCGGTGCTTTCGTGAATTTCTTCGGACCGAAAGACGGCCTCGTACACATTTCGGAACTCGCGCCGCGCCGCGTCGCCAAAGTCTCCGATGTGGTGAAAGAAGGCGATGTCGTGAAAGTGAAACTTCTCGGTTTCGACGACCGCGGCAAGGTCCGTCTGTCGATGAAACAGGTCGACCAGGAGACCGGCGAAGACCTGAGCAAGAAGGCACCCCCCGCCGAGGAACAACAGCAGAGCGGCTGACCGTGCTTCATTCGACAATTATGGCGTGAGCAGATACCCTCGGCCGGAGCGGCTGGGGGTATCAGCGTTTATGGCCATGCGTCTGCCCATGAAAGAGATTTCAGCTGCAGAAGAAAGGTGACTGCAACAATGCCCAAGATCGAAATTGGTTCTGTATCCGAGCGCAAAGGTTCCGGTTATCCGGCGCCATTCCATCTTGTCGCGGGCGAGCGTGTGCGGCAGCGGCTGGGCGATGCCGGCGGGCTTTCGCAATTCGGCGTCAATCTCCTGCACCTGCCGTCCGGCGCCTGGTCGAGCCAGCGTCACTGGCACAGCGCCGAAGACGAATTCGTGTGGGTTCTGTCGGGGGAAGTTACTCTGATCACTGATGAAGGAGAGCAAATCCTGCGGGCTGGCGAGTGTGCCGCGTTTCCGAAAGGCGACCCGAACGGTCATCACCTGATCAACAAGTCACGCGAAATGGCGGTACTCCTCGAGGTTGGAACTCGCTCGACGGATGATGTTTGTGACTATCCCGACATCGATCTGCGGATCGATGCCTGCGTTGGCAAGTTCACGCACAAGGATGGAACGCCGTACCCGCCGCGCGATTAGATGAGTTGCACATGGGCCTGATTCTGCGTTTCGTCAGCCTTGTTCTGATCGTTGTCGCGCTGATACTGCTCGGCGCCGATGCCGTCACCTCGCTGGCCAGAAGCGGCCAGATTGCCGTTCATTCCATTGATCAGGTCTGGACCTATCTGGGGTCAGCGAGCATCGCGCATTTCAAGGCGTGGCTCGCGCACACGCTCCCCTCGCCGCTGCCGGCATGGTTCTATTCCGTGCTCGCGCTGCCGGCCTGGGCATTTACCGGCGTGCTGGGAGTAGTGCTCGCCTTCGTGTTTGGCCGCCACGCGCCGGAACAGGCGTGATCAGCGATTGGCGCCAGGCACCCAAAGGATATCCTTCGCACCTTTGTCGTTGGCATAGCGGCTGGCGACGAAGAGATGATCCGATAGCCGGTTCACATATTTGAGGGCGGCCGCGCCGACAGGCTCCAGCGCTGCAAGTTCGGCGATGAGCCGCTCCGCTCGCCGAACGACCGTACGTGCAAGATGCAGATACGCCGCGGCCGGGGTGCCACCCGGCAGCACGAAAGATTTGAGCGGCGCAAGCTCCGCGTTCATCGTATCGATTTCCCCTTCGAGCCGCTCCACGTGAGAATCGGTAATCCGAAGTGCGCCCGCGCTTCTGCGGCTCGTTTCGGGGATGCACAGATCCGCGCCCAGATCGAACAGATCGTTCTGAATCCGGGCAAGCATCGCATCGATTTCGCCTTCGGCATGGAGCCGCGCCAAGCCGATGGTGGCGTTGGCTTCGTCCACAGTGCCATAGCTCGCAATGCGCAGGGCGTGCTTGGGCAGACGCGAACCGTCACCCAGCGCCGTCTCGCCCTTGTCGCCGGTTTTCGTATAGATGCGATTGAGAACGACCATCGGTGCAAGGTTAGCCGCGCGCTGCCGCGGAGCCAAGCGTATGGTTGCGGGATGCGCTTCGGTTATTATGATCCGGTGCTCCTGAACCCGGACTGATCCATGCCCGTTGAAGCTCCCGAAATCATCGAAGTGGACACCACACGCGTCGCCTGTGACGGCGGCGGAGGCACGCTGGGGCATCCCCGCGTTTTCCTCGAAATGGGCGACGAAACCTATGTGGAATGCCCTTATTGCGACCGGCGTTTCGTGCTGCGCGCGGGAGCACATCCGCATTGAGCACGCCCAAATCCGGGACCGCGCGGCCTATTGCCAAGGGCGATCATCTCTATCTGGTCGACGGCTCGGGATACCTTTTTCGTGCCTATCACGCGCTGCCGCCGCTGTCGCGCAAATCGGACGGGTTGCCCACGGGTGCCGTATCCGGCTTTTCCAACATGCTCTGGAAGCTGTTGGAAGATATGCGGGCGGGCGACAAGCCGACCCATCTCGCTGTCATCTTCGATGCCGGCAAGACGACGTTCCGCAACAATATCTATCCTGCCTACAAGGCCAACCGTCCGGACCCGCCGGAAGACCTGATCCCGCAGTTCCCGCTGGTGCGCGAAGCCACGCGCGCCTTTGGCGTCGCCTGTATCGAAGAGCCCGGCTACGAGGCCGACGACCTCATCGCCACCTATGCGCGGCTGGCGCGCGAGGCTGGCGCGCGCACGACAATTGTTTCCTCGGACAAGGACCTTATGCAGCTTGTCATCGACGGCGAGATCGAGCTGTACGACACGATGAAGAACAAGCGCATCGCGTCCGCCGAAGTGATGGAACGCTTCGGTGTTCCGCCGTCAAAGGTTGTCGAAGTGCAGGCACTTGCCGGTGATTCCGTCGACAATGTGCCCGGCGTCAGGGGCATCGGGGTGAAAACCGCGGCGGAGCTGATCAACAGCTTTGGCAGCCTTGAAGCGTTGCTGACGCGTGCGCATGAAATCAAACAGCCCAAGCGCCGCGAAACGCTGGTCGAGAACACGGAGAATGCGCGAATTTCATTGCGGCTTGTCTGTCTCGACGACCGCGTTCCACTCAAGATGCAGCTTGAGGAATTTGCGGTTCACGATCCCGAACCGGCCGCGCTGATCGGGTTCTTGAAGGCGATGGAATTCTCCGCGCTCTGCAAGCGGGCGGCATCGCATTTCCACATCGAAGATGTCGATGCGATTTCAGCCGCATCGGATCCGGCACAGGCATCACTGCCGGCGCCGGGCGCGGCAACGCCGCGCTCACCTGCACCGGTATCGCCTGAAAAAGCTGTCGTTGCAGGCGGCGCGGGTGCAGCTGGCGGTAAGCCTGGCGCCGTCATGGATCGCGGCACGCTGTTTAAACCCATCAATCACGACGCCTATGAGACTGTTGTTACACTGGAACGTCTTCATCACTGGATCGCGCGTGCGCATGAAACGGGCCTTGTTGCCGTCGATACGGAAACGACTTCGCTTGACCCCATGCAGGCGGGATTGTGCGGCGTGTCGCTCGCGGTCGCGCCGGGCGAAGCCTGTTACATTCCCTGCGGTCACCGCAAAGGCGACGGACTCGATCTAGGCGGCGACGCCGGCATCGTGCAGCTCGGCGAGACAGACGTTCTCGAACGCCTGAAGCCGCTGCTCGAAGATACCGGTGTCCTGAAAATCGCGCAGAACCTGAAATATGATTATCTGATCTTTCTGCAACGCGGCATCCGGGTGGCGCCTTTCGACGATACGATGCTGATGTCCTATGTGCTCGGCGCGGCTCTGCACGGGCACGGAATGGACGAGCTGTCCGAGCTGCATCTGAAGCACAAGCCGATCACGTTCAGCGAAGTCTCCGGCACCGGCAAGGAAAAGGTTACCTTCGACTGCGTGCCGCTGAAGGAAGCGACGCGCTATTCCGCCGAAGACGCCGATGTAACATTCCGCCTGCATGCGCTGCTCAAGCCGCGACTGATCGAGGAAGGCAAGATCGGCGTGTACGAAACCCTGGAACGGCCGCTTGTGCCGGTGCTGGCCGACATGGAGCAGGCGGGAATCGTCATTGATCCCGATCTCCTGCGGAAACTTTCCAACGATTTCGGCCGCGACATGGCGAAGCTGGAACAACAGATCCACAAGCTCGCCGGCGGCGCCTTCAATATCGGTTCGCCGAAGCAGTTGGGCGATATTCTGTTTGGAAAATTCAAGCTCGAAGGCGGCCGCAAGACAAAGACCGGCGCCTGGTCCACCGATTCCGATATATTGGAAGAGCTTGCGGCAAACGGGCAGGAGATCGCCAAACTCGTTCTCGACTGGCGGCAATTGCAGAAACTGCGCGGCACCTACACCGACGCGCTGCCGGGCTACGTCAATCCGAAAACGGGCCGCGTGCACACATCCTATGCCATGGCATCGACGACGACCGGCCGGCTCGCCTCGACCGATCCCAATCTTCAGAACATCCCGATCCGCACCGCGGAAGGGCGCCGCATCCGCGCGGCCTTTGTCGCGCCCAAAGGCATGAAGCTGATCAGCGCCGATTACAGCCAGATCGAACTGCGCCTGCTGGCCCACATCGCCGATATCGCGGCGCTGAAATCGGCCTTTGCGGAAGGCCTCGATATCCATGCCATGACGGCATCGGAAATGTTCGGCGTGCCGATCAAGGACATGCCCTCCGAAGTACGCCGGCGCGCCAAGGCGATCAATTTCGGCATCGTCTACGGCATTTCGGGCTTCGGTCTCGCCAACCAGCTCGGCATCCCGAGAAGCGAAGCAGATGATTACATCCGCAAATATTTCGAGCGCTTCCCCGGCATTCGCGATTACATGGAAACGACGAAGGCGTTCGCGCGCGATCACGGCTATGTGGAAACGCTGTTCGGGCGGCGCATCTACATCCGCGAAATCCGGTCGAAAGTACCGGGTTATCGCGGCGGCGCCGAGCGCGCAGCCATCAACGCACCGATCCAGGGCACGGCCGCCGACATCATCCGCCGCGCCATGATCCGCGTGCCGCCCGCGCTCGCAAAGGAA
>Ga0335074_10001210_pt1 | contig 35316 bp, 29 predicted proteins | sample Lox_Sample_23_FD_206715 | JGI IMG/M metagenome (GOLD analysis project Ga0335074, IMG submission 206715) | Soil microbial communities from Loxahatchee National Wildlife Refuge, Florida, United States - Lox_Sample_2.3 | ecosystem: Environmental > Terrestrial > Soil > Wetlands | place: USA... | reverse complement strand
GCTAGTCGACTGGCTCGACTACAACGGCTACACGATGGTCACAAAGCCGACCAAGGAATTCACCGACGCGATGGGCCGCCGCCGGATTAAGGGCAATATGGACATCGAGCTGGCTATCGACATGCTTGAAATGGCCCAGCATATCGACCACGCGATCCTGTTTTCGGGCGACGGCGATTTCCGCCGCCTGGTCGAGGCGGTACAGCGGCGCGGCGTGCGCGTCTCCGTCGTCTCGACGATCCGCTCGTCGCCACCGATGGCTTCCGACGATCTGCGCCGCCAGGCGGACAGCTTTGTTGAGCTGCAGGACCTGGGGCCGAGCATCGCGCGCGCCCATGTCCCACGCGACGATATGGCACGGATGCGCGGCGAGCCGGTGGATAGCGAGGAGTGAGCGCCCGCGGTATTGCCCCATTGGGCTTCGTCCCGCCGTCACCCGATTGCCCGCTCTGTCCCCGGCTTGCCGGGTTTCGTGCAACGCAGCGCGCGGCCCATCCGGACTGGTTTAACTCGCCGGTGCCGTCCTTTGGCGACGGCGCAGCCGAGCTACTGATCGTCGGTCTTGCGCCCGGGCTGCGTGGCGCGAACCGCACCGGCCGCCCGTTTACCGGCGATTACGCCGGCGACCTGCTCTACGCGACGCTGCGCAAGTTCGGGCTGGCGCACGGCGACTATGCCGGCCATATCGGCGACAATCTCGCGCTCGACCGCGCGCGAATCACCAACGCGGTGCGCTGCGTGCCGCCGCAAAACAAGCCCGAGACTGCGGAGATCGCCGCGTGCCGGTCATTCCTCGCCGTCGAAATCGCCGCTTTGCCGCGGCTGCGAGCGATCCTCGCGCTCGGCGCCATTGCTCATCACGCGGTGCTTGCCGCGAAAGGGTTGCGCCGTGCCGCTTATCCCTTTGCGCATGGTGCGCTGCACCCGCTACCGGACAAGGTGCTGCTCGCCGACAGTTATCACTGCTCCCGGCTCAACACCAACACGGGCACGCTGACGAAGGAGATGTTCGAGGCGGTCTTCGCGGCGATAACCCGTCGGCTGACCCGCGCGCCCGCATAATGCGGGGCCCGATCGTTACCCCCGCGCCCGCATGATGCGGGCGCGATCGCGTTGCCACGTGCGATCCTTGTCCGCCTGCCGCTTGTCGGCCTGCCGCTTGCCCTTGGCGAGGCCGAGCTCGACCTTGGCCCGGCCGCGCTCGTTGAAATAAATCGACAGCGGCACGATCGTCACACCCTCGCGGCGGATCGCGCCCAAAAGCCGGTTCATTTCCTTGCGGTGCAGCAGCAGTTTGCGTGGGCGGCGCGGCTCGTGGCTGAAGCGGTTCGCCGCCTTGTACTCCGGGATGTTCGCGTTGACGAGAAAGAGCTCGCCGGCCTGCGCATCGGCGTAGGCTTCGGCGATGCTCGCCTGCCCGGTGCGCAGCACCTTCACTTCGCTGCCCTGAAGCACCAGCCCCGCTTCGAGCGTGTCCTCGATCAGGTAATCGTGGCGGGCGCGCCGGTTCTGCGCGGCGTAACGGTCCCCAGCGCGCATAAGACTAGTTGATGAGGCCGGCGCCCCGCATCGCGTCGCGCACCTTTTCCTGCGTCGCCGGAGTCGTCTCGACGAGCGGAAGCCGCATCTCTGGCGAGCAGCGACCGAGCAGCGAGGCAGCGTATTTCACCGGCGCCGGGCTGGTCTCGACAAACAGCGCGTCATGCAGAGGGATAAGCCGCTCGTTGATCTTGCGCACGGTCGCGACATCGCCTTTCTGCCAGGCTTCGTGCATTTCCGAGCAGAGCGCCGGCGCGACATTGGCGGTCACCGAGATGCAACCGTCGCCGCCTTGGGCGAGATAGGCGACCGCGGTCCCGTCCTCGCCCGAGAGCAGCGAGAAATCCTCGCCAATCTCGACCCGCATTTTGAGCGGCCGGGTCAGGTCGTTGGTTGCGTCCTTGACGCCGACGATGTTGGGGAGCTTGGCAAGCCGCGCCATCGTCGCGTTCGACATGTCGACCGCGCTCCGGCCGGGAATGTTGTAGATCACGATCGGCAGATCGGCCGCGTCGTGCACCGCCTTGAAGTGTTGATAGAGCCCTTCCTGGGTCGGCTTGTTGTAATAGGGGCAGACCACCAGCGCCGCATCGGCGCCGGCTTTTTTTGCCGCCTTGGTGGCGTGAATCGTGTGCGTCGTCGAGTTGAAGCCGGTGCCCGGAATGACGGACGCCCGGCCTTTTGCAACCTCGACGGCCAGCGCGATCAGGCGCTCCTGCTCGCGGTCATCGAGCGCCGGGCATTCTCCCGTCGTGCCGATCGGCACGAGACCGTGCGTGCCTTGGCCGAGCTGCCAGGCAACGTGCTCCTGGAACGCCGTCTCGTCGACCTTGCCGCCGCGAAACGGGGTGATGAGCGCGACGAACGATCCTTTGAACATGGCGTCCTCCCAGCCCGAAAGCGGCGAATCGCGTGACGATAGCCCTCGTCAGCCTGCGCAGCAACAACACCGTTCGGCCGCCGAGAAATCCCATCTCGCCTTGCGACCGCCACAAAAATCCGTAAAGAGTGCGCCCTCACTTTTCAGAAAACAGGAGCAGCGGGCATTGGCCGCGATATTTCGCCTGTTGTTGATCGCTGCTGCTCTGGTCGCCTTGACCGCGCGCTCGCCGGCGGAAGATCTGTCCGACACCGATCGCACCGCCGCCATCGCGGCTATCAACGCCGCGCGCGCCGGCGATTGGACCCAGGCTTATACCGAGGCCGGACGCAGCAACAGTCCGCTGCCAATGAAGATCGTCAAATGGTTGGATTACACCCGTGCCAACGTCACCGGCCGGTTTTCCGACATCTCCGTTTTTATCGAGCAGAACCCCGACTGGCCGGCCCAAAAGATTCTGCGCCGTCAGGCCGAAGTAGCGCTCGCCGCCGAGAGTGATGATGTCGCGGCATCGTGGCTGAAGCGCTTTCCGCCGGTGACCCCACTTGGCAAGGCGCGGCTGGCGGCGATCCAGATGGTGCGCGGCGACACCGAAGGCGGCCTCGCGGCGCTGCGTGACGCTTGGATCAGCGGTGATCTCAATGCCGGCGACGAGCATGATTTCCTTACCCGCTACGGTTCCAATATTCGCCCGGAGGATGACATCAAGCGGCTCGACCGCCTGCTATGGGACCAACAGGGCGAGGCGGCGCGGCGCATGCTGCCGATGGTGCCGCCGGATTATCGCGCCGAGGCGCTCGCGCGGCTGGCGCTTTATACAAATGTGCCCAATGCCGGGACTTTGGTGGCGCAAGTGCCGGAGGCCCTGCGCAACGATCCCGGTCTGGTCTTCGCTATCGTCCATTGGGATCGCCGCAACGACCAGTACGATGCCGCGGCGCAGCTTTTGCTCGCCCACCCCGACAATCCCGTCCGCCCGGCGAACTGGGCCGCCGAACGCGAGATCGTCGCCCGCCGTCTATTGTCCACCGGTAATGCCGACCTCGCCTACAGGGTCATCCAGCAGACCACGCTCAGCGACAGCGCCGCCTATTCCGACGCCGAGTTCCTCTCGGGTTATATCGCGCTGCGCTTCATGAAGGACCCGAAGCTCGCCTTCGAGCATTTCTCGCGCGTGCTGGCGCGCTCGACGACGCCATGGGGCAAATCGCGCGCGGCCTATTGGAGCGGGCGCGCCGCGGCGGCCGAGGGTAAGCCCGACCTCGCCGCCAAATGGTATGCCGCGGGTGCGGAGAACATGGTGACCTTCTACGGCCAGCTTGCCGCGCACCAGCTCGGCGACGACGCGCCGCCGCATCCGCTGCCGGAACCGCGCCCGACCCCGTCGCAACTCGCCGATTTTAACGCCAAGCCGTTGGTGCAAGCCGCCAGCCTCTTCGCCAGCGCTGGCGATCGTGACCACCTCAAAACCTTTTTGATGCAGGAAGCCGATCTGTCGAAGCAGCCAATCGAATTCGCCATGGTGGCGGCCTATGCCGAGCGGCTCGGCCGGGTTGATGTGGCAATATCCGTCGCAAAGCGCTCGATCGACGCCGGAATGCCGCTCATGATCCACGGCTACCCGGTAACGACGTTGCCATCGGGCGGAAATGTCGAACCGGCATTACTCCTCGCTATCACACGCACCGAAAGCGCCTTCGACCAATATGCGATGAGCGGCGTCGGCGCGCGCGGGCTGATGCAGCTGATGCCGGGCACCGCGGCGCTGATCTCCAAGCAACTGCAACTGCCGTACTCTGTCGACCGATTGACCGGCGACGGGCTCTACAACCTGACCCTCGGCCGCGCCTATGTCGAAAAGATGCTTGACGATTTCGGCGGTTCCTACCCGCTGGCGATCGCCGCCTATAATGCCGGGCCGGGGCGCATCCGCGAATGGCTGCAGGAATACGGCGACCCGCGCGGCAAGCAAGTCGACATGGTCGATTGGATCGAGGCGATCCCATTCACCGAGACCCGGCTTTACGTGCAACGCGTGCTCGAAAGCGTGCAGATTTATCGCGGCCAGGATACGAGCAATACTGCGGCGTTTTCGCTCGCCGCCGATCTGGCGCGCTAAGCGCCGCCGGCGCTAGTTCCGCTCTGTCGCCGGAACCGCCTGCACGAAGCGCGAGAGTTCGAAGAACTTTTCGGGGTCCTGCGGCTCGCCATTGACGTCGATCTCGTAGAGGAGGTGTGGCCCGGTGCTCCGGCCCGTCGACCCTTCGAGGCCGACTTCCGTGCCGGTCGCGACACGCTCGCCGACATTCACCGTGCACCGCGCCAGATGGCTATAACGGGTCACAATGCCGTGGCCGTGGTCGACCTCGACAATCTTGCCGTAATCGCTGCGATAACCCGAAAAGGTGACGACGCCAGGCGCAGCGGCGTAAACGGGCTCGCCGTAGGGCGCAGCAAGGTCGATGCCCGGGTGAAACGCCGCACGGCCGTTGAACGGGTCGGTGCGCTCGCCGAAGGGGCTGGTAACCCGGTAATTCTCGATCGGGACCCTGACCGGCAAGGTCTTGACCAAGGTTTGGAGCGCGGCAAGCTTTTGCGGGCTCAGCGAATCGACCATCTGGCCGTGCGCCGGAATAAACGGGCCGCCCTCGTCGCGATTGACGCCCATATCCGCAAATAGGTGACCGACATCGACGCCGGCGCTCGCCAGCACTCGCGCGATATGATCGACAGCGCCATGCGCCACCACAACGGGCGCTGTCATCACTGCCCCCGCGGCGCTCGCCACGGCCGCGGGCGCCGAAACGACCATCTGGGCCGCATTCGGCAGCGGCGCGTTGAGCACGCCGGCGACCCGTTGCGGCGGTTCGGTCGGTGCAGGTCTCGCGGCTGCGACCGCCGCCGGCGCCGCTGTTGCGACAGGTGCGGGCGTTGCCGCGGCCACAGCGGGCTGCGCGTGCCGCAACGCCGATTGCTTTTCAAGCTCGCCGACCCGCGCCTTCAGCCGGTCGCGGTCAGAGGACATTTCTTCGAGCTTTTTCTGCCACTGGTCGATCTGGTTCATCAGATCGGACTGTTTCACCTGCTGTTGCGCGAGATCGGCCTCGGCCTTGCTGAGCCGCGCCGCCAAGGTTGCGCGTTCCGCCTCCGCCATATGGAGCTGCTGCGACAGCTGGGCAGCCTTGTCGCCCTTGGCCGCCGGTTCGGCGGCCGACGGCGCGACCTGCGCCTGAGCCCGCGCGTGCATTTCCTCGGTAAGCGCCACGACACGGCTTTGCGCGGCTGAAAGGTCGCGGTTCGACGCGGCAACTTTGTCGCGCAACTGCGCCAACTCGTCCTGTAAATCCATGTTGGCGGCTTCGACCCGGCTCGTCGTCTGCTGGGCGTCTGCCAGATTGCGCAGGTGGTGCATATAGCCCATCGCGCTGAAGCCGATCGCAATAATCGCCATCCCGGCCGCCGAAGCGAGCCGCACGTGTTTGCGTTCAGCGCCTGTACGGATAAGCCTGAGCGCCGATGTAATCGGCCGGGCAATGAATCCGATCTCGGGGAGCCGGAGAGCTCCCTTTTGCATCAGATTGCCGAGCATTCTCCCCCGCGTTCCTGCGGCCCGAGATGAGCCAAATCCGACACCCAGTAACGGCCACGACCGGTTTCGTCAGCCGGTCAGCGCCCCCGCATACAAAAAACCCTAGTCAAGTGAGTCAGGTATTGCAACAACAAATCCACCATTCCATCATCTATGCCACGACTATATCTTTTAAAGAAACACGCCTCACGCATTTCTTGGCAATCATTCATCAGTTGCGACGACAGCAAAGAAATTGGCATTGCCGTCACGTCTTGACAGCAACATCAGAATTGCCGGGTAGAGAAGCGTCAGTATTGGTATGGAAGCAAATTCGGCGCACAGACAGCCTGGTTTTATCCACCGATTTCTGCAAAAACCGCGGCACGATCGCAACACTGCGTTGCAGAAATGCAACGCATGACCTTTTTTAGGCGGACAAAGGAACGACGGGGGATGTTTCTGGATCGGTCAGGAACTGCGTGCGGTAATAGCCGGCGAAGATGCCGTTACGCCGCAAGAGTTCGTTGAGTGTGCCTTGCTCGGCGATGCCGCCATCTCGCAGCACCACGATTCGATCGCAGGTGCGAATCGTCGATAGGCGATGCGCAATGATAAAGGTCGTGCGGCCCCGCATCAGCGTCTCGATCGCCGCCATGACCAACGCTTCGGTCTCGACGTCAAGCGCCGATGTCGGCTCGTCGAGAACGAGGATAGGCGCGTCCCGCAACAGCGCACGGGCGATGGTGACTCGCTGCTTCTCGCCCTCCGATAGCGCCACACCCGATTCGCCGACCAGCGTCTCGTAGCCGTCAGCGAGCTCCAGGATACGGTCGTGGATATGGGCGCGCCGCGCGGCATCCTCGATCGCGATGTCGTCGGCGCCCGGCCGCCCGTAGGCGATGTTGTCGCGTACCGACAGGGGAAAAATCAACGGCGGCTGCAGCACCATGCCGATCTGGCTGCGCAGTGACTTGAGCTGGTAGTCCCGCGCATCGACCCCATCGATTTCAACGGTCCCCGCCACGGGATCGAAGAAGCGAGGCAGCAAGCCGAGGAGCGTCGACTTGCCCGCGCCGGTCGAGCCGACGACGGCGATCTTCGCGCCCGGCGGCACGGCGAAATCGATATTGTCGAGCACTGGCGTCTCGGGCAGGTAGCGAAAGCTCACCCCGCGCCAAGCGACCTGGCCGCGCGCCCCTTCAGCGGGGAATTGCCGCGTGCCGCTGGGCAGATCGGGTTCGGTGTCGAGCACCTCGAAAACCCGCCGGGCGCCGACCCTAGCGCCGGCGATCAGCCCCCAGCTCTGGGTGATCTGATTAATCGGCGTGTAGAGCTGCGCGAGGTAGGAGATGAAGACGAGCAGCTGTCCGAGGGACAGTGTCCCGCTCATCACCGCGCGCGCGCCGACATAAACGACAAGGGCTGTGCCGGCGGCGATCGTCAGATTGACGACCCCGGAATAGAGAGTCTGCCAGCTGTAAAGCCGCAGCGACCAGCGGAGACTCTCGCGGCTCGCGCCGAGGAAGCGACGATGCTCGTCGTCCTCGCGGGTGAAAGCCTGGACGATCTTGATCGCGCTCATCGTCCATTGGACGAGCGAATAGACGCGGCTTTCGCGTTCCCGCGCCTCGGTCGAAATGCTGACGATCTTCTTATTGAAGCTCGAAATCAGCACAAAAAGCACGGGCACCACGGTCAGCGCGGCGACCGTCAGCGCCGCGTCCATCGGGAACAGGACGATGAGCATGCCGGCAAGCAGGATCACCGCCGATAGGATCGGCAAGATCCCGTTCATGATCATCGTCTGCACCGCGAAGCTGTCGGCGGTGATGCGGTACATCAGGTCGCCGACCCGCTGCCGTCCGTGATAGGCGAGCGACTGGCGCTGCAGATGCGCATAGAGCGCGCCGCGCAGGTCATTGACCATGTTCTGGCCGACGCGGATCGTCGTGTAATAGTGCAGCTGGGTCAGCGCGCCGCTGCCGAAATTGGCGAGGACGATCCCGAGACACGAAAGCAGCAGCACCTCGCCTTTCGGCATCGCCAGCAGCGGCGCGAGCGGGTTGTCCGGCGCCGGCGTCTTGCCGCCCAGCACGTCGTCGATGACGATCTGCAGCGGCCACGGCTTCAACAGCTCGAAGCCGGCGATCAGGAACACCTGCCCCAACGCCCAGGCCACCTGCCAGCGATAAGCGCGCAGATAGGGAAGGATTTTGAGAAAAACGGCCATTCGATCAGGCGGCGCGGGTAACCGGCTCGACCGGAACGAGCGCGCCGTCGCGCGACGCGCGCTCGATGATTGCGTGCAGCCGGCGCGCAAACCGGCCGAGCTGCCAGGCAGCCGCAGCCGCGCCGGCGGCGGTGAGCACGGCAAAGATCGCCGCCGCTGCACTCCAGCCGGCGATGAGGCTCGCCACGGTCAACACGGCAAACCCGCCGATCGCGATACGAGCGCAGCCGGATAGATGGAGCGCCGAGCGGACCCGCAAGAGCCGCTTGTCGGAGCCGTGGTTTTCGCTCGCGATCACCAAGCGCGCGCCGCCGGCCGGCCCGCCGGCGATGTCGAGATCCCAATCCTGCCAACCGGCATCCATCGTCACCGGGTAGCCCATCGCGGCGCAGCCGCGCATCAACGCGCCGAGCAGCGCCTCTTTTTCAATGCCGGTCTCGTTCCAGTAGGACAGCACGAAGCCAAGGCGTTGCCAGCGCCCGCGCTGCTCGACCGGGCTTGTCTCAGCCGGCAACGCCATCGGTAGCGCCTTCAGCCGCCATTTGACGCGCGTCCAGCCGCGCAGCAACGGGCCGAGAAAGATGAGCGCTGCGATCAGCGCCCGCGCTTTCGGCCCCTCGAAACGCGGCGCCAGCTTGGCGCTGAGCCCGCCCTTGATGCACATCGTCAGTGTGAGCACTAGCGGCAGCAGCAACAGCCACCAGCAGCCGCCCCACCCTGTCTCGCCGACAACCGCAACGAGCGCCAGCGGCAGCGACGCAGCCGTCCATTCGAAGGTCAGCGGCAGGTATTGGAGAATGTTCGCCGACGGCTGATAGAGCGTCTGAAACAGCCCGCGACCAAACGTGCCCGAATAGATCGCCGGCCTTCGCCATAACAGCATGGCCGACGACAGGTCGCCATAGATGCGACCGCGCCACTTCGCTTGGCCGAAGGCGTTGAAGCGCCGCGGATGCTTGCCGTAGACAAGCGCCTCGGCTTTCCCGTAGCCCTTCTGCTGGCCGATATAGGCCCTCACCGTGTTGCGCCGGAAGTGCCAGACAAAGCCAGCGGCGCTGTAGCCGATCTGGTAGCCCGCATCCTGCAGCCGCCAGCAGATGTCGACATCGTCTCCGGCGGCGCGGTAGATCGGGTCGAACCCGCCGATGCCGAGCAGCACGTCGCGGCGGAACGCCATGTTGCAGCCGGCGATATGCTCGGCGACCTCGTCGTCGAGCAGTACGTGGCACGGTGCGCCGGGCGATACCGCGACCGCTTCGGGCACCAGACTCGTCTCGGTCGGCGAGAAGTTCGGGCCGCCGCACGCGGCAAAGCCCTTCGTCTCCATCGTGCCGACCAGGTAATTGAGCCAGTCGGGGTCGGCCACGCAGTCGCTGTCGGTATACGCGACGATCTCGCCCGTCGCCGCCTCGGCGCCGACATTGCGCGCGACCGAGAGCCCCTTGTTTTCCTGGCTGATGATCCGGCAATACGGATAGCTCTCGGAAATCGCCAACGTGCGATCCGTAGAGCCGTCATCGACGACGATGACCTCGTAGTCCGGATAGGTCAGCTTTTCGAGCGAGGCGAGGCACGCATCTATCGTGCGCTCGCCATTGTAGGCACAGACCACGACCGAGACGCGCGGATAGCGCGGCAATGGCGGCGGCAAGCGCCCGAGATACTGTGCGGCGACCTCGGCGAGGGCCTGCTTCGGCCGGCGCTCGCGGTCGACGAGGCCGAACTCCCAGTCCTCTATCGGGTGCCCGCCGGTGAACCATTCGTCGGTCCAGGCAAAGACAAACGTACCGGCCACTCCGCCGGCAAACGCCGCCTTGACGTGCCAGGAGAGGATGTCGCGCTGCTCGGCCTCGCTGCTGCGCAGCGAGTCGGCGCCGAACTCGGTCAGCACCAAGGGCTTGGTGACGCACAGGTTCTGCAGCCGCGCCACATAGCGGCGGAAAGCGCTCTCGTCGTGCAGGTAGACGTTGAAGCAGAGAAAATCGCAGCAATCGACGACGTTGAGGTACTCGGTCGACGGAAAGCTCGCATAGCTGACGAGCGCGCCCGGATGTTCGCACCGCACCAGCGCGACGAGGCTTTCCACAAATTTCTCGACCCGACGCGGGCCGTGCCAGCGGATGATGTCAGGTGGGATCTCGTTGCCGACGAGGTAGGCGAATACCGCCTCGTGCCGCGCGCAGGCGCGCACTCCGCTGACGATCGCCTCGCGGACGTCCGCCTGCACCTCGGTGCTGTCGAGAAATGCGACATGTTGCGACCACGGCAATCCGACGAGCACCTTGAGCCCGTGGCGCTGCGCCGTGTCGAGCAGCCAGACCGGCGGCACGGTGAACACCCGCACCGTATTGATGCCGGCGGTCACCATCAGCGCAAAGTCGCGCTCGACCATCGGCAATTCAGGAAATTGCGCGCCGTGACTGCCGGGCGCAAATGGGCCGTAGGTGACGCCTTTGACAAAGTGCTTCGCCGCGTCGACGCGGAAAAACTTGCCGTCGACGCGGAGCGGCCCGGTTTCGGTGACCGGCTCCGGCGGCGTTTCGGTGACCGCTTCGTCGGCAATAAGGCTCATGCGACTTTCCTACCGCCCGTTCCGGCCGTGACACGCCGCGCCGCCCAGGCGGGCGGCGGCAGCGGTCGCATAACGGGCGGAAAGCGGCTTAATTCCCGCTAAGGCGTGCGTTCGTTGTGCTGACGCAGCTCCCAGGCGAGCGCGCTGCCGATGATGGTATCGAGATCGGAGCATTCGGCCCGCCAGCCGAGTACCGAGCGAGCGAGGCTCGGATCGGCGACCAGCGTCGGCGGATCGCCCGGCCGGCGCGGCGCCTCGCGATGCGGCACGTCGCGCCCGGACGCCCGCGCCGCCGCGGCGATGATCTCGCGCACCGAATAGCCGCGTCCTGTCGCGACATTGACCGCCGTGCTGGAGCCGCCTTCGGCGAGGTATTGCAGCGCCCGTACGTGGGCGGTTGCCAGGTCCTCGACATGGATGTAGTCGCGGATCGCGGTGCCGTCCGGCGTCGGGTAGTCGGTGCCGAAAATCGAGACCGGCGGCCCCGAACCGAGCGCCGCGCGCAGCACCAGCGGGATCAGGTGCGTCTCCGGGTCGTGCTCCTCGCCGATCTCGCCGGCCCGGTCGCAGCCGGAGGCGTTGAAATAGCGCAACGCCACCGAGCGCAGGCCATAGGCCGCGCCGTACCAATGCAGCACGCGCTCGATCGCAAGCTTGGTCTCGCCATAGGGATTGACCGGGCGCTGCGGCGTCGCCTCGGCGATCGGCATGCTGTCGGGCAGGCCATAGGTCGCGCAGGTCGACGAGAAGACGATACGGTCGGTCCCCGTTTCGCGCATCGCGTCCAACAGGGCGAGTGTGCCGATCACATTATTACGGTAATAAAGCGCAGGATCCGTGCCGGATTCACCGACATAGGCAAAAGCTGCGAAGTGCATGACGCAGGAAACGCGATGCGCCGTGAGCGCGGCCGCAACCGACGCACGGTCGGCGATTTCGCCCTGGACGAGCGGCCCCCAGCGCACCGCACGGCGATGACCGCGCGACAAATTGTCATAGGTAACGGGCACATAACCGGCTTGGGCCAAGGCCTTGCACGCGTGGCTGCCGATATAGCCGGCACCGCCCGTAACCAGCACCGATTGTGACATTATGAGCGCTCAGAGACGTTTTGGTGACCTTTCGACAACGAGGTTCGAAAGGCCGATCTTCCGTGGGTTGCCTGTACCATATCGCGGTGCGGCGGATAATGGGGGAATAAGCGGCACGGCGGCCCGTTTTGGGCTGCGGTCGCTACCGGGTTCGATGGGAGCCGCCTGAGATGCGTATAGCAATGATCGGCACGGGTTATGTCGGGCTCGTCTCGGGGGCCTGCTTCTCCGAATTTGGCGTGTCGGTCACCTGTGTCGACAAGGACGCGGACAAGATCGCCCGGCTGCAGCGCGGCGAATTGCCGATCTATGAGCCCGGTCTCGATCAACTTGTCGCGGTCAACAAGGCGGCTGGCCGGCTGGCCTTCACCACCGACCTCAAAGGCGCGCTCGACGGCGCGGAAGCCGTGTTCATCGCCGTCGGCACGCCGTCGCGGCGCGGCGACGGCCATGCCGACTTGTCCTACGTCTTCGCCGCGGCGGCCGAGATCGCCGAGACCTTGGCCGCGCTTCCGGCGAATCGCACCGTCGTCGTCACCAAATCAACCGTCCCGGTCGGCACCGGGCGGCGCGTCGAGCATGTCCTCTCGCTGCGGCTGCCGGTCGGCAGCTACGACGTGGCCTCGAACCCGGAATTCCTGCGCGAAGGGTCGGCCATCCAGGATTTCATGCGGCCCGACCGCGTGGTCATCGGCACCGACAGCGAGCATGCCCGCACCGTGCTGCGCGCACTCTACCGCCCGCTTTATCTGCTTGAGACGCCGGTGCTGTTCACGACGATCGAGACCGCGGAGCTTATCAAATACGCCGCCAACGCCTTTCTCGCGACCAAGATCACCTTTATCAATCAGGTCGCCGACCTTTGTGAGACGGTCGGCGCCGATGTGCAGGACGTCGCGCGGGGGATCGGGCTTGACGGCCGCATCGGACGGAAGTTCCTGCATGCCGGACCGGGTTTTGGCGGCTCGTGTTTCCCGAAGGACTGCTCGGCGCTGGTGCGCACCGCCGAGGAAGCCGGCCGGCCGCTGACCATGATCGAGCGCGTGCTCGAGATCAACGATTCGCGCAAGCGCCACATGGCTGACCGCATTGTCGCGGTTTGCGAGGGCAGCGTCGTCGGCAAGACGATCGGAGTGCTGGGCCTCACCTTCAAGCCCAATACTGACGACATGCGCGACAGCCCAAGCCTGGCGATCGTCCCCGCGCTGCTCGAAGCCGGCGCCACGGTCCGCGCCTTCGACCCCGAGGGCATGGCCGAAGCGAAGAAGCTGCTGCCCGGCATCGAGTATTGCGAAGACGCCTACGACACGATGACCGGGGCGGATGCACTCGTGCTGTTGACCGAGTGGAACGAGTTCCGCGCGCTCGATCTCGCTCGTGTCAGGGAACTGCTGCGCCAGCCGGTCGTCATCGATCTGCGAAACATCTACCAGCCGCAGGAAATGACCGCGGCCGGCTTTGTCTATCACAGCATCGGCCGCGCCGCGGCCGAGTGGCCTGCCGGCTTGAGCCCGAACTTGCGGGCGATTGCCTAGGAACCGCAAGCAACAAGCGCAAACCCAAGGATCCTCCATGCGTACCTCCACCAAGCGCGTTCTGGTCACCGGCGGCGCCGGCTTTCTCGGCTCGCATCTGTGCGAACGGTTGATCGCCGAGGGACATAACGTCCTTTGCGTCGACAACTACTTCACGGGGCGAAAGGAAAACGTCGGGCATCTGCTGGACGACCCGCATTTCGAGGCGATGCGTCACGACGTGACCCACCCGCTCTTTGTCGAGGTCGACGAGGTTTACAATCTCGCCTGCCCGGCCTCGCCGATCCACTACCAGCACGATCCGGTCCAGACGACGAAAACGAGCGTCATCGGCGCGATCAACATGCTGGGGCTGGCAAAGCGGCTGAAGGCCAAGATCCTGCAGGCCTCGACCTCTGAGGTCTACGGCGATCCCGTCATGCACCCGCAGCCCGAATCGTATCGCGGCAATGTCAACCCGATCGGCCCGCGCGCCTGCTACGACGAAGGCAAGCGCTGCGCCGAAACCCTGTTCTTCGACTATTACCGCCAGCACAATCTGCGCATTCGCGTCGTGCGCATCTTCAATACCTACGGTCCGCGCATGCATCCGAATGACGGACGCGTCGTGTCGAACTTTATCGTCCAGGCGCTGAAGGGCGAACCGATCACCCTTTACGGCGACGGCAGCCAGACCCGCGCATTCTGCTATGTCGACGACCTGATCGAGGGTTTTCTGCGGATGATGGACGCACCCGACGACATCACCGGGCCGATGAACCTCGGCAATCCGGTCGAGACGTCGGTGGCCGAGCTCGCCGAGTTGATCGTCGATCTCACCGGCTCGCGCTCGCGCGTCGTCTACCGGCCGCTGCCGGTCGACGACCCGCTGCAGCGCCTGCCGGACATCACCCAGGCGAAGGCGATCCTCGACTGGAGGCCGCGCACCCAGCTTCGCGTCGGCCTGCAGCGCACGATCGCCTATTTCGACCGGCTGCTGCGAGAGAGCGACGAAGCGACGTTGCAGGCCTCAGCCGCGGATTAGCCTGGGATCAGCGCCCATTGCCGAGGATCGGCTGGTGGGGCGCGCAGGTGCCCGTCGCGGTGACCAATTGACCGGGGCTCGCATCGTTGGTGACCACGGTGTTGGGCTGGTAGGAAGTCGCGCAAATCTGGTTCGCGAGCAGCGGGTTTACCTTCGGGTCATACGCGTTGAACTTTGCATATTCCGGCGGAATGCTGCCCGCCGGCACTGCAGCGGTCGTCCCGAAATTGGTCTTCATCGGCAGATAGGGCGTGCAGCCCGCGACGAGCGGCACGACAAGCATCAGCGCTGACAGCAATCGCATGGCATCAACCGGCGGCGGAATTCGGCCGCCGGAGTGTGCCTTCACCGACGCCTCAACGCAACCGCGACGGCGCGCTTCTAGCGACGGCGGCCGTCACCCCCGCCGCCTCGCGGGCCGCCATGCGAAAAGCTGCCGCTAATATGCGCGGCACCGAAGCTCGCATGCGCCATCGCATGCCCGCCACCGCCAAAAACGCGCCCCGCCAACGAGCTGCGCCGCACCACCCATCCTTCCGGCTGGAAGAGCGAAATGCGCCGCGCCGACGCCGACACGCGCAGCGGAGGCCGCATGCCCAACATGGCCTGACCTTACGCTGACAAAACATCTCGCGCGGCCGCCTTGTTCCGCCGGCGGACACTCGCTTCTACGCAGCTCCTATGGATGATCGTAATAGGAATAGGGCCTGCGAAACCCGTCCCAGCCGCGATACGGGCCGGCATAAACCAGACGTTGATAATAAGGCCCGGACGGGTAGTAACCGGGCGCTGGCAGGATCGTCCCCGGCGGCAAGTCGGGTCTGGTCTCATGCACCACGACGACCCGACGGACGGTCGTGCGATGCGCGGTTTCATGATGCGCCTGTGCGAGCCGCCTCAACAGCGCCGCGAATTTCTTCTTTTCAGCCGCGGTCGCGACGTGATGGCTGGGCGACTCCGGCGGCTTCACGGCGGCGACTTGCGGCTTTTTCGCCGGCACGACGGCAGCGGGCGGAATGACCGCCTCGGCTGAAGGCGACGCGGTCGCCGGAGCCGGCGCTGTCGGCGGATCGAGCGGCGCCAGAATCGGTGGCATATCCTGCGCCATCGCCAGCCGTGCTGCTAGAATCGCTAAAAACGCGAAAAGCACTGATACAATGAAACCGGATTGCGAGCGCCGCATCTTTCGCCCCCACCCCTTGCCGTCGCGAAGTCCACCACAACGGACACCGGCTGGCAATTGTTCCTTACGAGGCGAACTCTTGCCGAGTTCCCGCCGATTATTCGGTACTGGGAACACCGGCACGATCGAGCGCGTCACGCTGGCGGCGCGCCAGCACCGTTTCGTCAAAATTGTCGATCAGCTCGTGGAACAGCCGGTGCCAGTTGATCTCGGCCTTGAGGTGCAGAAACACCGAGCCGAGCCCGATCGCCGCGCGGTCCATGAACACGAAGGCGCGCGGCGGCGCGATGCCGCCGAGACGGCGAATATCCTTGTGCACGCTGTCGACAAGGCGCGGGCCCTCGGGCTCGGCCCGAGGTCCATTGGGCCGCTCTTGGATCGGCCGGGTACGGTCGTCGAGCAGCGGGCCGTAGACAAAACGCGCCCAGCGGTTCAGCACCGCGATCATCTCTCTTGAGAGATTGCCGAACCCCCAGCTCCGGTAAGCCTCGACCGCAAGCGCCTCGTCATTGCGTTCGAGCGCGTGATAGAGATCGATAACCCCTTTGACAAAGCTCGCCGGGAAGACCCGGATGCAGCCGAAATCGAGCAGGTTGACGGTGCTGCCGCCGGAGTCCTCCGCCGCTACCGTGTAGTTGCCGAGATGCGGATCGCCGTGGATGACGCCGTAATAGTAAAAGGGCACATACCAGATGCGGAACATCCGCAGCGCGACCTCGTTGCGCTGGCCGAGCGGCGCATCCTTGGCGAAATCGAGGATCGACCCGCCATCGAGCCAGGTCATCGTAAGGAGCCGCTGGGTCGACAATTCGCCAAGCGGCGTGGGCACCGCGACGCCCTCTTCATCCCGCAAGATGTCGCCGTAGAGCCGCATATGCGCGGCCTCGCGGGCATAGTCCAATTCCTCGCGCAGCCGGGCGGCGATCTCGGCGTGGATGTCCGCCGTCGAGACGGCGCGGTCGTAACGCTCGTAAAGCCCCATCGCCAAACGCAGCTGGCGCAGATCGGCCTCTACCGCCGACGCCATGTCAGGGTACTGCAGCTTGCAGGCGAGCCGCGTGCCGTCGAGCGCGACGGCGCGGTGCACCTGGCCGAGCGAGGCGGCCCGCGCCGCCTCGCGCTCGAAGCTCCTGAAGCGGTCTTGCCAATCGGAGCCCAGCTCGCCCGTCATCCGCCGGCGCACGAACGGCCAGCCCATCGCCGGTGCGTTCGACTGCAGCTGGATCAGTTCGCGGACATATTCCTCGGGCAGCGCCTCGGGGATCGTCGCGAGCAGCTGCGCCACCTTCATCAGCGGCCCCTTGATGCCGCCCAGCGCCGCCTTCAGATCGGCCGCGTGCCGGTCGCGGTCGACCGTGATGCCGAGATAGCGCTCGCCGGCGAGCCGCGCCGCCAGCCCGCCGACCGCGGTCCCGACCTGTGCGTACCGGCGCACCCGCCCAGTAAACGTGTTGTCGTCGCTCATCGAAAAGGTTCTGGCACCCCTCGCCTGTCGTGGCAACTCGGCTCGCCGGCTCCGCCTGCTTCTGCTGGGAATCTGCAGGTGGGCCACGCCCTCGCGACCTCGCCGCGAGGTGCCCGATCAGGTAGCTCGTACATCACAAATCCGGCGATTTTCCGGTCAATCTTTCCGCTATCATGACAAAAAGACGCGGCGGGAGACCCCGACAACGATGATCGACTACGACAATTGCCGCAGCCTGCCGGCGATGTTCTTTGAGGTCGCCGCGGAGCGCGGCGACCGCCCGTTTCTTTGGGCGAAACACGGCGGACCCTATCGCTCGCTGAGCTGGGCCGAGGCGGCGCGCACCATCAACTGCCTGGCGCGCGGGCTGGTCGCGCTTGGTGTCGAGCCGGGCGACCGCGTGGCGCTCGCCGCCGAAAACCGGCCCGAATGGGCGCTCGCCGACCTTGCGATCATGAGTGCCGGCGCGATCACCGTGCCCGCTTACACGACCAACACCATCGACGATCACCGGCACGTTTTCGGCAATAGCGGCGCACGCCTGGTGATCGCCTCGAAGCCGCCGGTCAGCGACCGCTCTGCAGCCGCCTCGGCGCAGCTGCCGAGCGTTACGGCGACCGTGGTCATGGAAGGCCCCCCGCCGGAGGGCGCGCGACTGTGGGACGACGTGCTCGCGCTCGGCGACGCGCAGCCCGACGACATCGCCGAGCGGGTGACCGCGCTCGGCCCGGACGATATTGCTTGCATCATCTACACTTCGGGGACCGGCGGCGTGCCGAAGGGCGTGCTGCTCACCCACCGCAATATTCTCGCCAATTGCGCCGGCGCGTTTCATCTGCTGGAAATGCTTGGTCTGGGCGACGAGGTGTTTCTCAGCTTTCTGCCGCTGTCGCATTCCTATGAGCACACGGCCGGGCTGATGTTCCCCATCTCGATCGGCGCGCAGATTTATTTTGCCGAGGGCGCCGACACGCTCGCCGCCAACCTCGTCGAGGCCAAGCCGACGATCATGACTGCGGTTCCGCGGCTCTACGAGACGATGCATCAGCGCATCCGTCGCGGCATCGAGCGGGAAAAGGGGCTGAAGCGCCACCTGTTCGAGGCCGCGGTGACGATCGGCCGCAAGCGCATTGCCGGCGGAGTGCTCGGCGCCGGGCAGCGCCTCTTCGATCCGCTGCTCGAAAAGCTGGTTCGCGACAAGGTGCGCGCCCGGTTCGGCGGAAGGCTCAAGGCGATGGTCTCGGGTGGCGCGCCGCTCAACCCCGAGATCGGTGCGTTCTTCCTGGCGCTCGGTGTGCAGCTCTTGCAGGGTTACGGCCAGACCGAGGCGGCGCCGGTCATTGCGTGCAACCGGCCGGGCGGCAACAAGATCGATTCGGTCGGGCCGCCGTTGAAGGGCGTCACGGTCAAGATCGGCGAGGACGGCGAAGTTTTGGTGGCCGGCGACAATGTCATGAAGGGCTACTGGAACGACCCCGAAGCGACGGCGCGGACAATCGTCGACGGTTGGCTCAGAACCGGCGATATCGGCTTTCTCGACGCCGATAATTATCTGCGTATCACCGACCGCAAGCGTGATTTCATCAAAAATTCCGGCGGCGACATGATTGCCCCGGCCAAGATCGAGGGCGCGCTGACCCTGGCGCCGGAGATTGCCCAGGCGATGGTGTGGGGCGACCAGCGCCCGCATCTCGTCGCGATCCTCGTGCCCGACCCGGAATTCGCCGCGCAGGTTTGCGGCGCGGGCGCCGAGTTGGCGACCCTCGTCGAGCATCCGGAACTCATCAAGGCGCTCGGCGATATCGTCGGCGCGGTCAATGCGAAGCTGCCGGCGGTCGAGCGCGTGCGCCGCTTCATGATCGCGCGCGAGCCGTTCACCACCGGCAACGGCCAGCTCACGCCGACGCTCAAGATCAGGCGGCATGCGGTGCGCGCGGTCTACGGCGAGGCGCTCGCCGCGCTCTACGAAGGCCGCAGCGCCGCGGCCTAATCCCGCCGCAAATAGTAGACCGCGAACTTGCCCTCCGGGTCGGTCCAGGTGTCGAGCGCGCGGAACCCGGCGCGGGCGGCAAGCGCGTGGAACTGGGGAATCGCGTATTTGTAGGAATTCTCGGTATGGATGAGTTCGCCGGCGGCGAACGAGAAGCGCCGGCCCGCAATCACCGCGGTCTGATCGTTGAGGCTGCGGATGTAGAGCTCCACCCGACCTTCGTCGGGGTTGTAGAAGGCGAGATGGGCAAAGCCGTCGACCGCGATATCGCTGTCGAGCTCGCTTTTGATGCGATGCAAGAGGTTGAGGTTGAACGCGGCATTAAGGCCCTGCGCGTCGTTATAGGCGGCGTCGAGGATCGCCTTGTCCTTTTTGACGTCGGCGCCGATCAGCATCTCTCCTCCGGCGCCGAGCAGCTTGCCGACATGGGTCAGAAACGCCACCACCGCCTCGGGCTCGAAATTGCCGATGGTCGAGCCGGGAAAGAAGCCGACCGTCTTGCCGGCCGGGCCGGTGATCTTCGGTAGCTGGAACGGCCGCGTGTAATCGGCGCAGACCGCGACCACCTCGACATCCGGGAAATCGGCCGCGATGCTCGCCGCCGCTTCGCGCAGGAAGCCGCGCGAGATATCCACCGGCACATAAGCGAGCGGCGCTTCGAGCGCCTTCAGCAGGAGCCTCACCTTGCGGCTCGCGCCGCTGCCCAATTCGATGAGCCGGCAATTGGGGCCGATCCGTTCGGCGATTTCGGCGGCACGGGCTTCGAGAATGCCAAGCTCGGTGCGGGTCAGATAGTATTCCGGCACCTCGCAGATCGCCTCGAACAGCGCCGAGCCGCGCTCGTCATAGAAGAATTTGCACGGCAGCGATCTCGGCTTTGTCGACAATCCGGCCAGCACCGCGTCGCGAAAGCTGTCCTCGCCGGGCGCGAGGTCGTGAAAGATAAAGCTCGACCCATCAGGCATGAAAGACTCCCGGCATCACGCATCATCCGCGAGGCGCAGCCCGGAAAAAGCCCAGCGCGCCGAGGGCGGGAAGAAATTGCGGTAGGTCGTACGGACGTGCTGGGCCGGGGTCACCGCCGCACCGCCGCGCAACACCATCTGGTTCGACATGAATTTGCCGTTGTACTCGCCGATCGCGCCCGATGCCGCGCGGAACCGCGGATAAGCCATGTAGGGGCTCTGGGTCCATTCCCAGACATCGCCGATCAGCTGATGCAGTCCTTCGCCACCCGTATCGCCCATCGGATGGTAATGGCGGCTATCGGCGAGATTGCCGGTAAGCGCAACGCCGGTCGCCGCGACCTCCCACTCCGCCTCGGTCGGCAGCCGCTTCCCGGCCCACTTGGCGTAGGCATCGGCCTCGTAGAAGCTGGCATGGACAACCGGCTCGGCCGGGTCGAGACGTTTTTCGCCGCTGAGGGTGAAGATGCGCCAGCCGTCATCCGCCGTGCGCCAATAGAGCGGCGCCTCCCAGCCCTGCTGTTGCACGATTGCCCAGCCTTCCGACAGCCAGAACTCAGGCTCGCGATAGCCGCCGGCGGAGATGAACTCCGCGAACTCGCCGCAGGTCACCGGCCGGCTCGCCAGGCGGAACGGCTCGAGCCAGACGCGGTGGCGCGGCCCCTCATTGTCAAAGGCAAACCTATCGCCATCATGGCCGATCTGCACGAGGCCACCCTCGAATTCGACCCAGTCGAGCGGCGTCATGTTGCCCGGCGTGCGGCGGCGCGGCGGCTGGTACGCCGGCAGCAGCGGGTTCAGCGAAAAGACATGCTTGATGTCCATCAGGATCAGCTCCTGATGCTGCTGCTCATGATGACAGCCCAGCTCGATGAGCGGCGCAATCTCGGCCCACGCCTTGTCGCTCGCGCCCTCGATCAACCGCGTCACGCCGGCCTCGACATGTCCGCGGTAGGAAGCGACGTCGTCGCAGGAGGGACGGGACAACAATCCGCGCTGCGGTCGCGGATGGCGCGGCCCCTCGGCCTCGTAATAGGAATTGAAGAGATAATGGAAGGCCGGGTCGAACACCCGGTAGGCGGGATCGAAACGCGCGAGGATGAAAGTCTCGAAAAACCAGGTCGTATGCGCGAGATGCCATTTTGTCGGGCTGACGTCGGGCATCGACTGGATCGACTGATCTTCCGGCGTCAGCCGCGAGGCGAGCGCCTCGCTCTCGCGTCGGGTGGCCTCGAACTGCCCACGCACGGCCGAACGGCCGGTGTCGCGAGCCTCTTGCTGGGCGCCTAGTCCGATCACCGGAATCCCCTGGCAACGTTCTGATGGAGGACCGTACGGTTGCGGCCCGATCTCGCCTTAGCGAGATATGGCCGCTCGCATTGAACCTGTAAACCTTTGCATCGCCGATTCGATCCTTCCAGGGGAATCGCTTAGTCCGGAGGCGAATTATCCCCTGAATTGTTGCGATGGTAGAGCACGTAGATGACAGCCAGCGCTACGGCCAGCGCGAACCAGGTGATCGCATATTGCAGGTGGTTGTTGGGCAAATCGAGCCGGGTGACGCCGCCTTTCGGCCAGCCGCCGGGGTTCGGCGTCTTGTCCGCGTCGATATAGAACGGCACTGGGTCGGCGATGCCGTCCTGTCGCGCCATCGCCGGCAGGTCGACCCAGAACCACAGGTTCAAATCCGGCCGGTTGTCCGGCAGGAAAAAGCTCGGCTTCGTCGCCGGCGGTATCCGCATCAGGCCGATGACGTGTTGCGTGCCGGACAGCTCGCCAGCCCCGCGTTTCGTCCGATCCTTCAGCTCGAGCGGGATGAAGCCGCGATTGACGAACATCGTGCGGCCGTCGGTCATCACTAGCGGCGTCACGACCTGATAGCCGCTTTCGCCGCTATCCGACGAGGCGGCGAGAAACAATTCCTTGTCGTTCCGGAAGGCGCCTTCGGCGACGATGTGGTGGAATTCGAGGCCGCGCGCCTCGGCCAGAGTTTGCGGCGGGGCGGCCGGCGCCGCGCCGACCGCCGCATCGCGCTGGGCGATCAGCCCTTCTTTCCAGTGCAGCCGCTGCACCTGCCAGACGCCGAGACCAATGAGGAGGATAAGCCCCGGCACGGTAAACAAGGTGGGGACGAGACGCGGTCGGAACATCACTCCACGCTCCTTAGCCGTCTTCCCGCTCGGACGCCTGCAAGTAAAGACGTAGACCCCCCGGTCAAGCCGGGGGGAGGCGAATCGCTAGTTGCTGGCGTTACTGCGGCGGGTTCAGCAAATTGTGCCGATACTGCAACGCGATCATGTAAGCCTTCATCGGACGCAGGAGGCCGATCGCACCGCCGACGATGATCGGCGTCAGCACCAGGAGGTGCACCCAGATCGGCGGCTCGAACTCGATCTCCATCCAGGCGGCGATACCGACCGCCAGCGCGCCCAAAACGAAGATCAGGAAGACCGCCGGCCCATCGCCCGCATCCTCGGCGGAGAGATCGAGACCACAGGCCGGGCAGGCCGGGCGCACCGTCAGCAAGCCAGCAAAGATCGCGCCCTCGCCGCAGCGCGGGCAGCGGCAACTCAGCGCCGCATGGGCAGGCGAGACAGCTGGATACGGCTCAGCCACTTACTCGCCGAGCGGAATGGCCGCGCCCATGCCCCACCAGTAGATGCAGACAAAGAGGAACAGCCACACGACATCGACGAAATGCCAATACCAGGCTGCGGCTTCAAGCCCGAAATGGTGGGTCGGCGTGAAATCGCCTTTCTTAGCGCGCCACAAGCACACCGCAAGGAAGGTCGTGCCGATGATCACATGAAAGCCGTGGAACCCGGTCGCCATGAAGAACGTCGACGGGTAGATGCCGCCGGTGAAGTGAAAGGCGGCATGCGTGTATTCGTAGGCCTGCACGCAGGTAAAGCTGATGCCCAAGAGCACGGTCACGGTCAGCCCCTGAATCAGGCCCTTGTAGTTGCCCTCGAGCAGCGAGTGATGCGCCCAGGTCACTGTTGTGCCCGACAGCAGCAAAATCAGCGTGTTGAGGAACGGAAACTCGAACGGGTTGAACGGGGTGATCCCCTTGGGCGGCCACACGCCGCCCACCGGGAACAGGCTTGAGGTGAAGAACGCCCAGAAGAAGGCGGCGAAAAACATCACCTCCGAGGCGATGAACAGCGCCATGCCAAAGCGCATTCCGATCTGCACGACCGGCGTGTGATATCCCTCGAAGGTCGCCTCTTTGCGCACGTCGCGCCACCATACAAACATCGTCGCGAGCACCAGCACCGCGCCGATGACCAGCACCGACCAGCGGCTGCCGAGCACGACAACGTCGTGCATGTAGAACACGCCGCCCGTCGCCATCACGCCCCCGGCGATGGCGCCGAGAAGCGGCCACGGGCTTGGATTGACAAGGTGATAGGGGTGCTTCGGCGCGGCGTGGCCCCCATGCCCCCCAAGGGCACCGTGATCTGCGGCGTGTGCGTGGTCGGTCATGAGTTCGGCCCCGTTTTCTCGGTTTTCGGGCGGTCGGATTGCTGGTCTGCCGCCTTAAACATCGCGTAGGACAGCGTGATGGTGCGCACGTCGTTGGTGCTGGGATCCTTCAACAGATCGGGGTCGACAAAGAACACCACCCCCATATCCTTGCTCTCGCCCGGCGCCAGATACTGCGCGTTAAAGCAGAAGCATTGCAGCTTGTCGAAGTAGATCCCGGCCTTGGTCGGCGTCACGTTGTAGACGGCGCGGGCGGTTATTCCGTGGCTCGACAGGTTCTTCGCGCGAAAGAAGACCTGTTTCTGCTCGCCCGGATGCACCTGCACCTCATCGACCAGCGGGCGGAACTCCCAATCGAGCCCGGCATCGATTTCGGTGTTGAAGCGCACCGTGACGACCCCCGCCGAGATGTCGGCGGGTGCCGCCGACGCGCGCTCGGTCGTCCCGCCATAGCCGGTCGCGGAACAGAAGATGCGATAAAGCGGAACCGCCGCCGCGGTCAGTCCACCCATAAACGCGAGCACCGCAAGCAACAGGATGACGGTGGTGCCGTGACGGCCGACCTGTCGCGCCATGCTAGTGCCCGCCCATGCGCACGAAGGTGAGCGCGTAGAACAGCGCCACGAGGCCGATCAGAACCAGAAGCAGCGCCCGGTTGCGCGCGCGGATCGTGCGCATGCGGGCGTCCTGGGGCCCGTCAGGTAAATCCGCGGCCATCACGCCGCACCTCCCCAGACCGGGGTCATCGGAGTCACGACGGCGTGGTCGATCAGCAGCAGCGCAAAGATGAGCGCCAGATAGGCGAGCGAAAATACGAACATCCGCCGCGCGCTGCGGTCGCTCTGGTCGCGACAGACACGCACCGCCGACACGGTGAACAGCAAACTCAGCAACGCCGCGCCAACGGCGTAGAGCAGGCCCGAAACGCCCAGCAGCCACGGCGCCGCAGTCACCGGCCACAGCACCAGCGTGTAGAGCAGCATTTGCCGTTTGGTCTCGCGCGTGCCGGCCACGACCGGCAGCATCGGAACGCCTGCGGCCGCGTACTCGTCGGCCTTGTAGAGCGACAGCGCCCAGAAATGAGGTGGGGTCCAGAAGAAGATGATCGCGAACAGCGCGATCGCGCCCCAAGCGACGTCGCCAGTCACCGCCGCCCAGCCGATCAGCGGGGGCAGAGCACCGGCGGCGCCGCCAATCACGATGTTCTGCGGCGTGCGGCGCTTCAGCCACATCGTGTAGACGAAAACGTAGAAGGCGATGGTCAGCGCCAACAGCTCGGCCGCCACCCAGTTTACCGCCAGTCCCATCACCGCGACCGAGCCGACCGCCAGCACGCAGCCGAAACCGAGCGCCTCGCCTGGCAGCATCCGTCCCGCCGGCAGCGGCCGCGACGCGGTGCGCCGCATGACGCGGTCGATGTCGCGGTCGTACCACATGTTGATCGCGCCGGAGGCGCCGGCGCCGACGGCGATGCACAGGATCGCGACCGCCGCGAGAAACGGGTGCAAGTGCCCCGGCGCCATGACAAGCCCAACCACGCCGGTGAACACCACCAGCGACATGACCCTGGGTTTCAGGATCTGGATGTAATCTGCGACCGCCGCGCTCGAAACCGGAGCAATGGCGGTGGTGGGCAAATCGCTCACGATCGGCTCCGCGCCCGCGCCTCGCCTAGTGGCCCGCGTGCGCCGAGGTGATCACCGGCAGCTCTTCATAGGTGTGGAAGGCTGGCGGCGACGGCACGGTCCATTCGAGCGTCGTCGCGCCATCGCCCCAGTAATTGGCGCCGACCTTCCGGCCGGCCAGCAGCGTGTAGAACACCACGAAGACGAACCACACAGTCGATGCCGACGAGATATAGGCGCCGATCGACTCGATGTAGTTCCACCCGGCAAACGCGTCCGGATAATCGGCGATGCGGCGCGGCATCCCGGCGAGACCGAGGAAATGCATCGGGAAGAAGGTAAGGTTGACGCCAAGGAAGGTCGTCCAGAAATGCAGCTGCCCCATCCATTCCGGATAGGTCCGGCCCGACATCTTGCCGATCCAGTAATAAAACCCGCCAAACAGCGCGAATACCGCGCCCAATGACAGCACGTAGTGGAAGTGGCCGACCACATAATAGGTATTGTGGAGCGCGATATCGACGCCGGCATTGGCCAGCACGACGCCGGTCACGCCACCGACCGTGAACAGGAAGATAAAGCCGATCGCCCACAGCATCGGGGTCTTGAACTCGATCGAGCCGCCCCACATCGTGGCGATCCACGAGAAGATCTTCACGCCCGTCGGCACCGCGATGACCATCGTCGCGGCGGTGAAATAAGCCCGCGTGTCGATCGAGATGCCGGTCGTGTACATGTGATGCGCCCACACGACAAAGCCGATGCCGCCGATCGCGACCATCGCATAGGCCATCCCGAGATAGCCAAACACCGGCTTCTTCGAAAAGGTCGAGACGATCTGCGAGACCATCCCGAAGCCGGGCAGGATCAGGATGTAGACCTCGGGATGGCCGAAGAACCAGAAGAGGTGCAGAAACAGCAGCGGATCGCCGCCGCCGGCCGGATCGAAGAAGGTCGTGCCGAAATTGCGGTCGGTGAGCAGCATCGTGATCGCGCCCGCCAGCACCGGCAGCGACAGCAGCAAAAGAAAGGCGGTTACGAGGATCGACCAGACGAAAAGCGGCATCCGGTGCAGGGTCATGCCCGGCGCGCGCATGTTGAAGATGGTCGTGATGAAGTTGATCGCGCCCATGATCGACGATGCGCCGGCCAAGTGGATCGCGAAGATCACCATGTCGATCGACGGTCCCGGATGGCCGTCCGGCCCCGCCTCCGACAAGGGCGGATACATCGTCCAGCCCACTCCCGCGCCGCCGTGCAGCGCGTTGTTGACCCCGTCGCCCTGGCCCACCAGCGTTGAACCGAGCAGCAGCAGGAACGCCGGGACCAGCAGCCAGAAGCTGATGTTGTTCATGCGCGGGAAGGCCATGTCCGGCGCGCCGATCATGATCGGCACGAACCAGTTGCCGAACCCGCCGATCATCGCCGGCATGACCATGAAAAAAATCATGATCAGCCCGTGCGCGGTGATGATGACGTTGTAGACCTGGTGGTCGGTGATGAAGTCGTTGCCGGGGTGCGACAACTGGATGCGCATCAGCAGCGAGAACAGGCCGCCGATCAGCCCGCCGATGATCGCGAAGATGATGTAGAGCGTGCCGATGTCCTTGTGGTTCGTCGACCAGAACCAGCGGACGAAGAAGCCCGGCGTGTGGCCGTGCCCGTTCTCGGCGTGAGCATAAGCCATCGGCAATCCCTCTGCTGTCAGTTACCGGCCTGGGCCGACTTGTCGGCTACCGGCAGGATGCCCGGCGCCCGATCGGCGGCAGCCACCTCAGTCGCATTGTCTCTCGGCTTGTCGAGCGAAGAGAACTTGGTCTTGGCATCGCTCAGCCATTTCTGGAAGTCGTCCTGCGGGAGCACCTTCACCTCGATCGGCATGAAGGCGTGGTTGACGCCGCAGATCTGGTTGCACTCGCCATAGTAGGTGCCGGGATGCAGGACGCGCATCCACGCTTCGTTGAGCCGCCCGATGACCGCGTATTCCTGGACGCCGAAGGATGGCACGAACCAGGAATGGATCACGTCGCTGCCGGCGACCTGGACGCGGATCGTCGTATCGACCGGGATCACCAGCGGGTTGTCGACATCGAGCAGCCGCGGCTCGCCGGGCTTCAAATCCTTTTCGCCGATCAGGTTGCTGTTGAAGTCGATATTGCCGTTATCGGGATAGGTGTATTCCCAGTACCACTGATGCCCGGTGACCTTGATCGTCATTTTCGAGTCGGGCACCCGGTCCATGTAGTACATTAGCTTGAACGACGGGATCGCGATGGTCACGAGGATCAGCACCGGGATCACCGTCCACAGCACCTCGATCACCGTGTTGTGCGAGGTCCGTGTCGGCACCGGGTGGGTGCGGTGGTTGAAGCGCACCATCACGTAGATCAGCAGCGCGAACACGAAGAGCGCGATCGCGAAAATGATAACCAGAAGCTCGTTGTTGAACGCATGGATGCGCTCGGTGATCGGCGTCGCCGGAGCCTGGAAACCGAACTGCCAGTCATGCGGCTGATCCGCCAGGGCGACGCCTCCGCCGAGAACCCAGGCAAGCGCCATCCCGAGCCCCATGGCGATTTTCCGGACCACCTGACTTATCCCCATCCGGCTTATCGTTGTCGTCAACCGCCCCATGTCCCAGCAGCTCCCCTTCCGGCAAGGCCCCCCGGGCGCAATACTTGCGCAAGTCCCTTGGGGCGACCGGGTGGCCGGGCCTCCCGGCGAGGCGCCCGGAGCCGCTGTTCGAGGATCAATGATCCGAGCGGGACCGTCCGGGCTTCGCGCCGTGTGGCCGAAGCCATATCGCCGCCTTTCGGCAGCGACAACCGATCGGTTCGACCCTACACCATAGACAGACGCGGCAACAACTGCGTCGCTTTGACCCCAACCTGTTGCGGCAAGCCGCCGCACGCCGTTCGGGTCGGCTGCCAATCCGCTCTTGGCGTGCTGGAGAGGGGTTTCGTCGGAGCCTTCGCCGCCTCATATTGATGAAAGGAAGTTTGCAGAGGTGCCCGCATGACCAATCTCGCCGTGACCGACGATCTGTTTTTCACGCGCACCGGCATGGACTCGAATCGCGTCGAAGAGCTGGTCGGCGAATTGCTCCACGGGATGGACGATGGCGAGTTGTTCCTTGAGTACAGCCAGTCGGAGAGCGTAGCGCTCGATGACGGCCGCATCCGCAGCGCCTCGTTCGACACGACGCAGGGCTTCGGGCTGCGCGCGATAGCGGACGAGGCCGCCGGCTACGCGCATGCGACCGAGTTGTCGGAGGCGGCGATCCGCCGCGCCGGCGCGACGGTGCGCGCGGTTGCCGCCGGGCACCACGGCACGATGGCCGAGCCGCCGGTCGGCACCAACCGCCAGCTCTATACCGACCTCAACCCGCTTGGCGCGGTCGATCTCTCGGCGAAGACCAAGCTTCTCACCGACATCGACGCCTATGCCCGCTCCAAGGACCCGCGGGTGCGCCAGGTGATGGCATCGATCGCCGGCGTCTGGCAGGCGGTGCAGATCATCCGCGCCGACGGCAGCCGGGTCGCCGACATCCGCCCGCTGGTGCGCGTCAACGTGTCGATCATGGTGCAGGACGGCGACCGCATGGAGACTGGCTCCTACGGCAGCGGCGGCCGTTTTGCCTATGAGCGCTATCTTGATCCCGCCAATTGGCGGGCCTCGGTCGACGAGGCATTGCGCCAGGCGCTCGTCAATCTCGGTTCGGTGCCGGCGCCGGCCGGCGAGATGGTCGTCGTGCTCGGCTCGGGCTGGCCGGGCGTCATGCTGCACGAGGCCGTCGGGCATGGGCTCGAAGGCGACTTCAACCGAAAGAAAACCTCGGCCTTCTCGGGATTGATGGGCCAGCGCGTCGCCTCGAAGGGCGTCACCGTGGTCGACGACGGCACCATCCCCGACCGGCGCGGCTCGCTCACCGTCGACGACGAGGGCACGCCCAGCGCCTACAACGTGCTGATCGAGGACGGTATCCTCAAAGGCTATATGCAGGACCGCCTCAACGCGCGCCTCATGGGCGTCAAGCCGACCGGCAACGGCCGGCGTGAAAGCTTCGCGAACGCGCCGATCCCGCGGATGACCAATACCTATATGCTGGCCGGCGACAAGGATCCGGAAGAAATCATGCGCTCGGTCAAGAAGGGCCTCTACGCGGTCAATTTCGGCGGCGGCAGCGTCGACATCACCTCCGGCAAGTTCGTGTTCTCGGCGTCCGAGGCTTACCTGATCGAGGACGGCAAGGTCGGTCCCGCGGTCAAGGGCGCGACCCTCATCGGCAATGGCCCCGACGCCATGACCAAGATCACGATGATCGGCAACGACCTCAGGCTCGACGACGGGGTGGGCACCTGCGGCAAGGACGGCCAGGGCGTGCCGGTCGGCGTCGGCCAGCCGAGCGTGCGCATGGACGGCATCACTGTCGGCGGCACCGCCGCGTGACGCTCAAGGTCATCCCCTCCCCCACGCGGGAGAGGGTGGCGAGACACGAAGTGGCGAACCGGGTGAGGGTAATTCCGCTGCCATGAACCCTCATCCTCCCATCGCTGCCGCGATGGGCCCCTCCCTCTCCCGCAATGCGCTAGAGGGGTTTATACCCACCACATGATGCGCCTTTTTAGATCGCTGCTTTTCGCAGCAGCGATGAACTTCTTCTTGATCCCGCCACCGGCGTCGGCCTGCGACTTCGCGACCGTCAAATCCGACCGCTGGTCGACCGAGCGCGACGCCAACTCCCAACGGGGCGTCGATTGGCTCAAGACCCCGTGCGGCGACCGCTTCTACAGCCTCGGCGTCAACGTCGTGAACGGCGGCTATCCCTGGCGGGTCAAGGACAACAAGGTGTGGTATAGCTGGAAGGCGTTCGACCCGTCGCTCGCGGTCTGGGTTGATCGCGCGACGAAGCGCCTCGCCGACTGGGGGTTCAATTCCGTCGGCGGCTGGTCGCTGCCGCCTGCGCAACTGCACGAGCCGATGATCGTCAATTTGGAGCTCGGCCGGCTCGCCCGCTTCCACTGGTTCGACCCGTTCGACCCGGCCACCGCGCGGCGGATGATGGCGCTGGCGCCGAAACTGGTCGCCCCCTACAAGGGCTCGCCCTATCGGATCGGCTATTTCTCGGACAACGAGGTCGGCTGGTGGGCCGGCGCCCTCTTCGTCTTCTACTCGGCGAAACCGGCCGACAATTTCACCAAGCAGCGCTGGGTCGCGATGCTGCGCCAGCATTACGGCGACGACTGGAGCCGCTTCACCGCCGATTTCATCCCGCCGGACGGGGTCGCCTCGTGGCACGGGCTATTGAAGACGACCGAATACACGCACATGCGCCCGGGCGGGCGCGGCATCAGCGCGGTGCGCGAGTGGACCGGCATCGTCGCCGAGCGCTACTACGCGCTGGCCGAAAAGGCGATCCGCGCCGCCGACCCCGACGCGCTCTATTTCGGCGACCGGCTGCCGATCTACTACGACCCGGCGGCGGTGCGCGCCGAGGCCCGGCATGTCGACGCCATCGCCACCAATTACAACCCCGACGCCAGCGACGGCTGGATCGCGCATTACTTCTGGGACGGGCTGGAAAAGCTGTCGGGCGACAAGCCGGTCGTCGTCACCGAATGGTTTTTCGCCGCCAACCAGAACCGCACCGGCAACAAGAACAACGGCCATCTGATGACGGTCGAGACTCAAGACGAGCGCGCCCGCGGCGCCGCCGCCGCTACCGATAATTTCGCCGCGATTCCGGCGATCGTCGGCACCCACTGGTTCCAGCTCTACGACCATCCGAAAGGCGGCCGCGAGGACGGCGAGGATTACGATTTCGGCCTTCTCGACATCAACGACCGACCCTATGAGCGGCTGACCGCGGCGCTGACGCAGGCCAACCGGCTGGCGCCGGACATTCACGCCGCGGCGAAAGCCCCGCTGCCGGCGATGCAAAACAGCCAGCTGCCGCATGCCGACATCTCGCTCGACGACCATTCGATCGCCGAATGGCCCAAGCCGGCAAGCCTGCTGCCGCCTCTCGTCTCCTCGCCCGGCGCGGTCGATTTCGGCGAGATCTACCTCTCATGGGGCGACAAGGGCTTGAACCTGGCGACCGTCGGCCAGGATTATTACGACGTCGACCTGTTCCGTTATGACGGCGCCTTCCCGCTCGGCGATTCCTACCGCGTCGAGATCGGTGTCGACGCCGGCGCCGGACCCAAGCGGCTCACCTTGTTCTTCATCCCGCCGCGCACCAAGGTCAAAGACTACCTCGAGATGAAATGGGTGGTCTGCCAGGGCGCCGCCGAGGAGGCGGTCGAGCACGGCTGCGCCCCGCCGGGCGACACGCAGGCGGTGTATTTCGGCGCCGACCAGCCGCGCGTCACCGCCGAGATGACAATCCCCTGGGCCTATCTCGGCATCCCGCCGCCGATCGCCGGCGCCAGCCTCAAGGCCGAGGTGGCGATGACCAGCTGGCACAACGAGCGCTGGATGTCATTGTCCGGAGAGCCGCCCGAAGCCGACATGGCCGATCCCGCCGGCTGGCATGTATTCACTCTGGGCGACGGAGTCGCCGTCACACCGCCGGCGACCGGCGAGAAGCCGGGCTGAACAACAGCGTCAGTACGCGTATTCCTCGTAGACGCGCTTGATGTCGCCGCCCCAGCGCTTCTCGTAATCCTCGAGCATCTCGGCGGCTTGAGTACGGCCCGAGCCGGCGATCGAGAACAGCGTGTCGAGGAAATGCGTCTCGTCCTCGCCGGCGCGGTCGAGCCGCCGCCGGCGATGCAACCCCTCACGAGCGAAATCGAGCACTTCGAGCGCGACCTCGCGCAAGGTGCGGCTGCGGATGCGCGCGTCGAGACCGAGCTTTGGCACCTCGGCGCGCATCGCGTCGCGCTCGGCCTCGGTCCAGTCGGCGATGAGGTCATGCGCCGCGTCGAGCGCAGCATTGTCGTAGAGCAGCCCGACCCATAGCGCCGGCAGCGCGCAAAGCCGCTGCCACGGTCCGCCATCGGCGCCGCGCATCTCAAGAAAGCTTTTGAGCCGCACCTCGGGGAAGGCCGTGGTGATGTGGTCGTTCCAGTCGGTGACGGTAGGAATCTCGCCGGGCAATGCCGGCAGCCTGCCGGCCAGGAAGTCGCGGAACGACTGGCCGCTCGCGTCGATGTACTGCCCGTCGCGGTAGACGAAATACATCGGCACATCGAGCATGTAATCGACATAGCGCTCGAAGCCGAACCCGCCCTCGAACACGAAGGGCAAGGTGCCGCAGCGATCGGGATCGGTGTCGGTCCACACCAGGCTGCGGTAGCTCTGGTAGCCGTTGGGCTTGCCTTCGGTGAACGGCGAATTGGCGAACAGCGCCGTCGCGACCGGCTGCAAGGCCAGCGAGACGCGGAACTTCTTCACCATGTCGGCTTCGGATTGGTAATCGAGATTGGCCTGCACGGTGCAGGTGCGCAGCATCATGTCGAGGCCCATCCGGCCCTTTTTCGGCATGTACGCGCCCATGATCCGGTAGCGGCCCTTCGGCATCCAGCCGACATCCTCGCGCCGCGATGTGGGGTCGAAGCCGAGCCCGAGCATGCCGAGCCCCAGCTCGTCGCAGACCTCGCGCACCTGGCGCAGATGCTCGTGCACCTCGTCGCAGGTCTGGTGGATGGTTTCGAGCGGCGCGCCCGACAGCTCGAACTGGCCGCCCGGTTCGAGGGTGATCGAACATCGCGCGTCGTTTTCGAGCGCGATGATGTTGCCGGCTTCGCGTACCGGCTCCCAGCCAAAGCGCAGCAGCCCTTGCAGCAGCGCCCCGATGCCGTCCGGCCCTTCATAGGGCGCGCGGCGCAAATCCTTGTGGCGGAAGACGAATTTCTCGTGCTCGGTGCCGACGCGCCACGCCGCGGGCGGCTTGTTGCCGTTCTCGTGGAATTCGACGAGCTGCCGCCGGTCGGTGATCGGAACTCCGGGCGTTTTCGGCGGGGCTGACATCGAGCGACGATACTCCAAGATGCGTCACAATAGATCGGGCAAAACCGGAGAACGACAACCCCCTGAGCGGAAAACCGCGCGGTCTCGTCAGTGGCGCCAATCCCCGGCGATTGCCTGAAACGCCGCCAGGGCGGCGAGCGCCGCAGTCTCGGCCCGCAACACCCTGGGCCCAAGCCCGACCGTTGTAACAAAAGGAAGTTTCCGCAGAGCGTCAAGCTCCGTCTCGGCGAACCCACCTTCCGGCCCGATCAGCAGAGCCGCCGGCGCGCCCGGCGGTAGACCCGCCAGCGCCGCGGCGATCGGCGCGCCGCCGCCTGTCTCGTCGCAGACCACGAGGCGGCGTTCGTGGGGCCACGCTGCGAGCGTCGCGGCGAGCGGGGCTGGCTGCCGCATCTCCGGCACCGACAGGCGTTCGCTTTGCTCGGCGGCCGCGACGGCGTGAGCGGTAAGCCGTTCCTGGTTGAGGCGTTCGGGCTGGGTGCGGGCCGTCATCACCGGGACAAACGCGGCGACGCCGAGCTCGGTGCCCTTCTCGATCAGCCAGTCGAGCCGCAGCCGCTTGATCGGCGCGAACAGCAGCCAGAGATCGGCTTCCGAGGCCGGCTCCCGCAGCCGCCGCTCGACCGCGAGCATGCCGCCACCGCGGCCCAGCTCGGCAACGCGGCAGAGAAACTCGCCGTCACGCGCGTTGAACCCGGCCACTGCGGCACCGGCCGCGAGCCGCAGCACATGACGCAGGCGATGGGTCTGCGCCGCGTCGAGCGCGGCCACGCCGCCCTCGGCGAGCGCCGCCGGCAGATAAAGCCGCGTCGCGATTTTCATGCCCGTCATTGCGAGAAACCGAAGGCGACGAAGCAATCTCGATCCGGATACGCATTCTGCACGAGATTGCTTCGCTCCGCTCGCAATGACACCGTCCTTGGCCCAAGATTAGCCGATGAGCGATGTTTCCGGGAAAGCCGTCGACCCGACCGACATCCATGTCGGCGATTGGGTCGACCGCTGGCTGCCGCGCGGGGCGGAGCCTTATGCGCGTCTCGCCCGGCTCGATCGGCCGATCGGGACCTGGCTGCTGCTGTTTCCGGGCTGGTGGGGCATCGCACTGGCCGGACCGCGCTGGCCGAACCCGTGGCTGATGTTGCTGTTCGCCATCGGCGCTGTGGTGATGCGCGGCGCCGGCTGCACCCTCAACGACATCGCCGACCGCGACTTCGACGGCCAGGTCGCGCGCACCCGCCTGCGCCCGATCCCGAGCGGCCGCGTTTCGGTGCGGCAGGCGGCGGCGTTCATGGCCGCGCAGCTCGCGGTCGGCGCAGCGATCCTCTTCAGCCTCAATCGCGCCAGCATCATCTTGGGTATCGCGGTGCTCGGGCTGATCGCCACCTACCCTTATATGAAGCGCATCACCTATTGGCCGCAGCTGTTTCTCGGCCTCAACTTCAATTGGGGCGCCCTTATTGGCTTTACCGCGGTGACGGGCCGCTTCGGGTGGCCGCCGGCGTTGCTCTATCTCGGCGGCATATGCTGGACGCTCGGCTACGACACGATCTATGCGCATCAGGACAAGGAGGACGACGCGCGCATCGGCGTCAAATCCTCGGCCTTGGCGCTTGGCGACAAGACGCGGCCGTTTCTCTATGGCTTCTATGCTGCCGCGGTGGTGTTGTGGGGCGCGGCGGGGGTCGCCGCCCCTCTCCATACCGGCTTTTTCATCCTCTTGCCCTATGTCGGGATGCTCCTCTACCGCCAGGCGCAGGGCGTGGCGTTCGACGACCCGGCCGATTGTCTCAGGAATTTCCGCGCCAACCGGGTCGTCGGCTGGACAATGCTCGCCGCCATTGCTGTCGGGCATTTCGTGTGAGTTCCGATCCTGAAACTTTCATCCGCGCCAACACCGCGGTCGGATCGCCGCCGCTCGTCCCGGAAATCCGTCTCCATCTGGCGACCGAGGTCACGCCGATCTGGCAAGCGACCGAGGAGAGCTTGGCGCGCTTCGGCACGCCGCCGCCGTTCTGGGCTTTCGCCTGGGCCGGCGGCCAGGCGCTCGCGCGCTACATCCTGGATCACCCCGAGACCGTTGCCGGCCGCGACGTGCTCGACCTTGCCTCGGGATCGGGCATGGTCGCGATCGCCGCCGCCAAGGCCAGCGCTCGCCGCGTCACCGCCGCCGACATCGACACCTT
>Ga0335074_10001208_pt1 | contig 35340 bp, 31 predicted proteins | sample Lox_Sample_23_FD_206715 | JGI IMG/M metagenome (GOLD analysis project Ga0335074, IMG submission 206715) | Soil microbial communities from Loxahatchee National Wildlife Refuge, Florida, United States - Lox_Sample_2.3 | ecosystem: Environmental > Terrestrial > Soil > Wetlands | place: USA... | reverse complement strand
TTTTCGCTTTTCAGGCCGGCTGTGCTGGGGGGCGGTGACGGGTTGCCACCAGCCTTTAGGACAACGGTGTAGAGCTTTTCGACGTCGCGTTGGGCAGCACCCACCTCGTGATGAGCGAGGGCATTTTGTGCCGCTCCGCCGTACTCCTTGACGGCCGCCGAAAGCTGGTCGAGGTTGGTCGAAGCGGGCCCCGGCTGCTCGATCAGGGTGCTGAGAGTACCGCCGGCGACTGCGCCGACGAGAAGGGTCATGGCGGCCGCCACGAGCAGCCTCGCCCTCTTGGGCCGGCGCACCGCCCGGAGGGCGATTGCCGTGGCGCGCACCTCGTCAACCCCCCGCGCGGGGAGCTCAGGGGGCGGGATCGCGGTTTTCAGACGGGCTGCGAGCGCGCCGAGCTCGGAGGCCGCGGGGTTCCCTGCGGGCGACTGGCGAGCACCGATGCCGTCGAGCGCTTTGTCAAGCGCATCAGCTCGGGTGCGTTCGTCCCCACTTGGAAGGTCGTGCGTCACAGCGGGACCTGTTCGCGCAGCGTTTCTAGTGCTCGCATTTGCTGCATCCGGACGGCGCCTGGGCGTTTTCCAATTACCTCTCCCACCTCGGCGGCCGAAAGCCCCGAACAGACCCGGAGCCAGAGGAGCTCCTGGTCCTGTTTGGAAAGGCAGGAGAAGCCTTTTCGGAGCGCTACGACGTCGTCGTTGAGGACGGTGATGTCCTCGCCGGAGGGTTGCCCACGGTCCTCGAGCTCGGGGTAGTCGGGCACGGGTACAACGCGGGCGCGCCTGCGGTGCTGGTCAGTGGAGACGTTGCGAGCGATCGTAAAAAGCCAGGAGCGGAACGCGTACGCGTCTCCCCGGAAAGAGCTTGCCCGGCCGATCGCGCGCGTGAAGGTCTCTGAGAGAGCGTCAGTTGCGTCGTCTCGGTTTTCCAGCCTCACCATCAAGTACCCCATCAGCGCTCTGCCGTAGGCCAAGTACGCGGCTTCCCATGAGCTAGGGTCTCCGCGCTTGGCTGCCTCGACTCTCGCGTCGTCGAGCGGCGGCGCTCCAGTGCCCGGGTCCTCCTCCTTATTTGGCCCACTTGAGTGACGTACCACGGTGATGGGTGTCACTTGGGGAGCAGAGGTCTTGTCATCTGGTCGACCACCGCCGGGGGCCTCGCTCATGGCACCGTTGCCGGGCCCAGCGGCGACAGCCACGTCTTGCAGCGCCGGCCGTCCTTCGTTGGTGTACCGGACCTCGCCGCCACGCGGGCCCTTCTGGGAAAAGAGCGCCATCTATAACATCCGGGCTAACCGGGCCATTTACAACAACGGTAGCCGGGAACGCTCGTGCGACGTCAGACAAGGATCGTGCGGACGTCGTAGCGGGCGATGTCGGCGTCAGCTGTCACGATCGTGAGCTCCAGGTGACGCGCCTGCGCCACGAGCACCCGGTCGAACGGGTCACGGTGGAGCATCGGGAGATCCGCCACCGCGAGGGCGTGGGCGTGCTCGACGGGAAGTGGCTCGGCTCCGAGAGCGCGCATCCGGTCGGGGACGTACCGCTTGGGGTCATCGGGAAGTTCGAGCCGCCCGAGGCGGACCTTGATGGCGATCTCCCACGAACTTGCCGCTGAGACGAAGAGGTCGTTGCCCGCGCCCTCAACCGAGGCGAGGTGCTGGCCAAGCCGCTCGGGCTCCGCTAGCAACCAGAGGAAGACGTGCGTGTCGAGCAGCAGCCGCACCGTCAGGGCTCGAACGCCGCGAGTACCTCCGGGTCGAGCGGGGCGTCAAAGTCCTCCGGCACGACGAGCCGGCCCCGGTCGATGCCGATGGCCCGGCGTGCCCGAGGCACCGCCACCAAGCGCGCCGCGGGTTCCCCCCGCCGCGTGATGACGACCTCCTCCCCCGAGGCGACGGCATCGAGGAGGCGCGAGAGGTGGGTCTTGGCCTCGTGGACCCCAACGGACTTAGTCATGGACTTAGTCTATTGGCAGCTCTAGGGCTGGCCGGGGCCTCCTATCGGGCCCGCCTGCAGTAGCTCAGGCGTGCTCGAGCCCCAAGGCGTAAAAGCTGACTTCCACCTTTCCCTCACCCGCCGGCCACCCCCCTCCCTCAAACGAAAAGGCGCTGATCGTGCTCCCGGACCAGCCCGGCGGGAACCCGAGCGAGGACGGTGCCGAGATCACGTGCTCGTCACTTGCGGTGCCCGTTACGAACCTGTAGCGGTGGCCATCTGCCAGGACCCAGACCGCCGGCGGCTTCAAGAGGAACCCTTCAACGGCGGCTGATAAGGGGCTGGGAACCGAAAAGGACGCAACGACGATGTCCCCGGCGTGCGGCGCAGGCGGGGAGGTGACCAGCTGCCCAAAGCGGGCGCTCACCCGCCCGAGGAGCTGTGGTGCCCCGCAGCGATCTCGGCTGTGCGCGAGCACGAGCCAGCTGCCCTCGGTGCCAAGGGACGAGTAGTGGCAGTACATGGCGACGACCGTGGCCGGTGGGTCCCAGGTGGGGTCGCGGCCGTCGATGGTCTCGGGCTGCCAGAGGAGCACGTCTGGCGCCCTGGGGCCCGAGAGGAAGGACGCGTCCAGTTGGTCGAGGTAGCTCGTATAGGCGCTGTAGGCCTGCAGTACGGGTTCGGGCCGCCACCTCAAGGTGGGGTACGCAAAGGACAGGGCATCTTCAAATGGCTCAGCGGCGAACGTACGCCCTTTCAACAACGCGAGCGTGCCGTTTGACAATTGGCCCCCGGTGACGCGCACTTGCAGGCGGCCGTAGCGCTCCACCCCCGCCCACTTGCCCGGGAGCACCAGGTCGCCCACTTCGGAGGCAATTGCGCGGACATCTTCCACAGGGGAGCGCATGGGGCTAGGTGCGCCACCGCCTGCCAGGCAGGCGAGCACTGCCGCGACGACGACCGCGACGGCCTGGAGGGGCGCCAAGGCTGGGAGGCGTGCGAGGCAGAGCGCGAGAAGGACCACGGCGAAGAAAACAAGGTCGTGCTTGTCATGGCGGACGAACCCTTCTTTCAGGGCTTCCCACGCCCAACCAACAAGTGCAAGGGAAATGGCGGCTTTTTTCGCCGCCGACCGTCTTCGGAGCGCGAAAGCGAAGACTGCCGCAACGAGGGCGAGGTCCACCACGGCGTACCAGTTCTCGGTACCGCGCTCGCCACCGGTAGCCATTGCCGGTGCGTACCCCGTGAGCACAGAGAGAGAGCCCCTTATATAGCTGGGGAAATTTGACAGGCTCTGGTTTGCGGCCACCAAGGCCAGGACGAGGCACCCGATGAACGGTAAGGCCGTGACAATGGCTCGGCGCAGGCGCGGGCCTTGGCTGGCTACGGCGACGACAGTGAGAAAAATGCTTACGAGGCCGACATTCACCTCAACCAACAACTGAAAGGCGCTAAAGGCGCCGAGGCCGGCGAGCAAGACCTGCTGAGGGCCCTCCCCGTCTTTGCCGTCCATGACCGCGAGCGCCAGCCCGAGCGAGAGCGCTGCTCCAAGCTCGGGCGCCTCGACTGTGTTGGCGGCGATCGCCAAGGCGACCCATGCGCAGAGTGCCGCGGGCAGGAGCCCCCAACTATCGCGAAGGCGGGAAACGATAATTGCCGCGAGGCCCCAGGTGACGCCGAGCGCATAAATGAGCCCGAGCCCCGCGGTCAGCCGTGAGAACGGCAGGATGTCCTCCACAAACCCGTAAGGGCCAAATGTGAAAAGGAGCTGTGGCCCCCATTGCAGATGATGGGTGAAAGCGAGGGTGATGCCCGCCTGCCACGAGCTGAGGCCTGCGAGCGCAGGCCGCCAGGCAACGTCGCGCCAGCTGAAGAGAGCCGCTAGGCCACTCACGATCGCCAAGGCCGGGGCCCCTGGCTGCCAGTAGCGCCGCCGGTAGTGCCTGCCGGCCCCGGCGACCTGCTCACCTGGTCGACGCATGTGCGCGGCTGGTGCGCGCGGGCGGGCTCGGGTAAGTGCCACTCCCGAAAAGCTAACCGGCCCGCAATTGCCGTCTCAGGTGGACGATGTCTACGGGTTGCGCGTTTACCACGGTTCTGCCGAGGCTGCGCACCGGCCTGGGCCTTGCTCTGTTGACCCGGTGAGGAGAAGAACCGCACCTCAGAGGCATCCCGGAGAGGGTTTTCGCGCTCTTGAGCGCGTGGGGGCCATCAGGGCGCGCAACGTTGCCGCCGAAAAACACGGTGGATGGTTAGTCGTTGCGCAGCGACAGGCCGGGCGGCCCGGCGGGGCAGTGCGCGCTCGAAGGCGCCCTGTCTTCTGGTTGCCGCTTGTACGAGCCTGGCCTTGCCTGCCATTGTGGTCGCGCCCCGCAGCGCCGGGGCGGAGGGCCTCCAGTTCGTGCGGACATGGGTGCAGGTGTTACCCGACGGAGGCCACCCGGTCGGGCTCAGCTCGCCCAACGTCGCGACCCTCGACGGTGCACCAGCCGTAGTCGTCGGAGACCGGGCGGGGTACATCTACGCCTTTTCCCTCGCCGACGGGCGGCCCGTGCCCGGTTGGCCAGCCAGCACCCAGGGGATCCCGGTCGACTCGACGCCCTCGGTCGCCGCCCTCGGCGGCGGCTCTCCGGACGACACGGTCTTTGTGGGCGTCGGGAACGCTTCCACCCCCCATGAGGGCGGCTACGAAGCTTTCAACGCCGACGGGACCGAGCGCTGGTACGTCCCCGTCAAGAACCCTTCGACAGATACCTCAGCGGGGCCCACTTCGGCGGTCGTAGCTTCGCTGGCCGTCGGGGATCTTCAGGGCGGCCAGCTGGCCGTCGTGGCCCCTTCGGTCGGCCAGGAAGAATACGCGCTCGATGCGGCGACGGGCGCACCGCTGCCAGGGTTCCCCTGGTTCACCTCGGACAGCGGGTTTTCGACGCCTGCGCTCGCGGACCTGTACGGCAACGGCAAGACCGAGATCGTCGAGGGCGGCGACCAGACGGCGGGCCTCGCCTACGGCGTCCAGTACAGCCAGGGTGGCCACCTGCGTGTGATCGAGCCGACGGGCACCGAGGGCACTGGGAGCCCCACAGGAGGCCTCGACTGCGAGTACAACCCTGACCAGGGAGTCGAGTCGTCACCCGCAGTCGGGGGTTTCCTCCCAGGAGGGGCCCCCGGGATCGTGGTCGGCACGAGCCATGCCTTTGCAGGGGCGTCCGACAGCGACAAAGTGCTCGCTTTTAACCCCCAGTGCCAGCTCGTCTGGCAGGCAGCGCTCGGGGGCGCCACTGAGTCGAGCCCTGCACTAGCGGACCTGGAGGGCAATGGCGCACTCGACGTGGTCGAGGGCACCGACGGCGGCCCCGGCGTCGGGTCTGTCTACGCGCTCGCCGGCGCGACAGGCTCGGTCATCTGGAGCCAGCAGGTCGGTGAGGTGATCGGCGGGGTCGTCACGGTCGACCTAGGCGGCGGGCACCAAGACGTCGTGGTGCCGACCACTCAGGGGGCGGATCTCCTGGACGGCGCAACAGGTCAGCCCCTCACCACGATCGAGCAAGGCGTCGGCCTGCAGAGCTCGCCCCTCGTCACCGACGACCCGAACGGGGCCATTGGCATCACCGTCGCCGGCTACAACGGTTACAACCAGGGTGAAGTCGAGCACTTCGAGCTCGCCGGCTCCAGCGGGGCTGATGTCGCCGGCCCTGGGGCGTGGCCACAGTTCCACCACGACCCGCAGCTGACCGGGGACGCCGAGCCTGCGAGCGGCCAGGGCTCGCTCCCGCAGGTGGCGGGCCCGGCGCAAAACCCGGGCTCATCAAGGGGCTGCCGGCGCCCCGCCGGCGGCCCTAATGGCTACTACGAGGTCGGCATCGCCGGGGTGGTCTACGCATTCGGGAACCTGGCGCGGTGCGGGTCCCTGAACGTCCCCCCCATGGCCCCGGCCGTGGCCGGCATCAGCGCTACCCCCGATGGTGGTGGTTACTGGGTCGTTGACCGGGCCGGCCATGTGCATGGTTTTGGGGACGCCAAGGTTTTCGCCGAGGCCGCCGGCGGCCAGGTCTCGCAGGTCGTGAGCATTGCCTCGACCCCCGATGGCAGGGGCTATTGGCTGGCCGGCGGCAGCGGGCAGGTCTACGCGTTTGGGGACGCCAAGCTCTACCCGCTCCACGGGAGCGCCCGCTATCACGGCCTTGCCCATGTGACGTCGATGGCGCCCGCGCCTGACGGCCACGGGTACTGGCTCGTGACCGCTTCGGGCCAGGTGGCAGCGTTCGGCGACGCAGTTGCCCACACCGTGCCCAGCCCGGCCCACCTGAGCTCGATCGTCGGCCTCGCGCCTGACCGCGCCACGGGGGGGTACTGGCTCGTGAACGAGCGGGGGGAGGTCTACTCCTTTGCCGCGCCGTTCTTGGGCTCGGTCCCGGCGGTTGCCAAGGAGCGCGGGATCAGCGGCATCCAGGCCACCCCCGGAGGGACGGGCTACCGCCTTGTCGACAGCGGGGGCGCCCTGTTTTGTTTCGGTACCGCCACCGCGCTCGGCTCGGCCTACGCGGCTCACCCAGCGCGGGCCGTCGTCGGCATATCAGCGCCTTAGGCCACGCTTGGTCATCCTCGACGCACCTTGGGCCAACATGCCCGGGCTCAGCTGGCGAGAGGGTACATGCAGTAACCTGGCGGTCCCGTATGCAGTCATTGGGGCCCCAAGAGCTCGCTTATGTAGAAAAAGTCCGCCAGCTCCTTCGTCGCTTCGGCGACCGCGCGGCTGAAGACCTCCAGGCGGCTCTCCAGTCTCTCAGGCAGACATCGCACTTCAACGTCGAGGTGCCCACTGAGAGCTCCCGGCGGGAGTGGGAGCTCATAAAGGTCGGCGTGAAGCGCCTCTCGGAGTGGTACACCCGTTTCCTGGCGGCACAGCTGGACGCCTTCGGGGTGAGCGTTGTCCGCGTGGGCGAAACGGTGCTGGCACGGACCGACAGGCTGGATGACCGGGCTGACGACCTCGAGGCGCGCTTGGCCGTCCTGGAGCAGGGCTTGGCGAAGCTCGAGGCAGGGCCCGAGGTGGAAAGAGACGGTGCGGCCGGTACAGCCACTGCAGCGCCGAGCCGTCCCGCCCCCCGCCCCAAGCCTGCTAAGCCGAGGAGGCCCAGTGCGAATTGACCAGTACCTGCCCGGCTTCGCCCCCCATGACGCGATCGGGAACCACACCCTCCAAGCCAGGCGGGTGCTCCGGGAAGCGGGTTACGAATCTGACATCTGGGCCGAGCAGATCATTGCGCCGCTAGAGCAAGAAGCCAGGCCTTACTTAGAGGACTCCTACAAGCCGGGTGAGGACCGCGTCCTCCTCTACCATTCCTCGACGAGCTCGCCGATGGCTCTCTGGCTCAACGAAAGGGCGAAAAAGCAGTCTCTGCTCGGCCACTACCACAACATCACGCCGGCCACGTTCTTCGAACGCTGGGAAGTCAACATTGCCGAAGCGATGCGCAGCGCCCGCGAGGAGCTGGCGATGCTCGCGCCCGCCACGTCGATGTCCTTCGCCGATTCGGCCTACAACGAAACCGAGCTCGTCGAGCTCGGTTACCGCTCGACCCTGGTCTGCCCGATCCTGGTCGACCTGGAGGACTATCACCTGCCCCCCGAGCCGAGGACGCTCGACACGCTGCAAAGCCGCCGAGAACACTCCGGATCCCAATGGCTCTTCGTCGGGCGCATGGCACCGAACAAGTGCCAGCACGAGGTCGTCGGGGCTTTTGCCGTCTACAAGCGGCTCTTTGACCCCGAGGCGCGCCTGACGCTGATCGGGGGAGCGACTTCCCCCGGTTACAACCATGCCGTCCACCAGCTCGTTCACAAGCTCCGCCTGGCAGAGAGCGTGGAGATCGTCATGGGCGGCTTGCGCGATGCCGAGCTCCTCGCGCACTGGGCCGTGGCGGACGTGTTCGTGTGCCTCTCCGAGCACGAGGGCTTCTGCGTGCCACTCGTCGAGGCGATGGAGCTCGGCGTCCCCGTCGTCGCTTACGCGGCCACCGCGGTACCCGAAACTCTCGGGCCAGCCGGCTTGGTCCTCGAGGACAAGGACCCTCTCGCGGTGGCAATGGCCGTGGACCAGGCTTGCCGGCCGGGGCCCGCTCGAGAGAGGTTGATCGAAGCTGGGAGGCAAAGGGCGGGAGATTTCTCCCTGGAGAACACCTCTAAGCAATTTCTCGCGGGCATCGCCTCGCTCACCTGAGGCGCTATGCGGCTCGCCTTCGTCCCGCCCCGCTACGGGGAGGGGGTGCTCGGGGGTGCCGAAGCCGTTGTCAAGGAGGCGGCTCGAGGGTTGGCCGAGCGCGGTCACCAAGTCGAGGTGATATCCACCTGCGCAGTTGACCACTACACCTGGGAGAACGAACTGCCCGAAGGGGTTTCGGAGGAAAATGGCCTACCCGTGCGCCGTTTTCGCGTCCTGCGCTACCCAAGCCGGGTCGCGCTCGAGGCTCAGTTGTCCATCGGCTCGGGGGGGCTCCCGGACCTCGACCACCAAGTCAGCTGGCTGGGGTACCAGTTCTCTTCCCCAGGCCTCTTCCAATACCTGCTGCGCCATGGGGACAGCTACGACGCGGTCGTCTTCTCGCCCTACCTGTCCTGGACGACCGCGGTGTGCGTGCCGTTCCTGGCCGAAAGAGCCGTCGTGGTCCCATGCCTTCACGACGAAAGCTACGCGCGGCTCCGGGTGCTCAGGCCCGTAATGGCAGCGCCGGCGGTCGTATGGTTCCTCTCTGGGCCAGAGCACGAGCTCGCCCATCAGCTCGGCGCGATCGCGCCGCACCATTCGGTCACCGGTGCCGGTGTTGTGGTCCCGCACCGCTATCACCCCGCCCGCTTCGTGGCGAAGAACAATTTGCGCCGCCCGTTCGTCATTTTCGCCGGCCGGCGCGAAGGCGGCAAGGGGAGCCTGGAAGACGCCTGCGTGGCGGCCGAGCAGCTCGGGATGGACGTAGTGACGATCGGCAAAGGAGAGGTCCCTACCGAGCTGGCTAACAGGGTCATAGACCTTGGCTTTGTGAGCGACGAAGAACGCGACGACGCCCTTGCCGCAGCTACTGCGCTCGTCCAACCGAGCGTGATGGAGAGCTTCTCCCGGACCGTGATGGAGGCCTGGTTGGCCGGTACTCCAGTCGTAAGTGTGGCGGCAAGCGCTGTGGTTTCCTGGCATTGCCGGCGTTCTGGCGGAGGCTTGACGTACTCGGGCCACCAAGAGCTCGTCGAAGCGCTCCGAGCCGTCTCTTCGCAGGAGCGGGCCGCCGAACTGGCGGCTGCGGGCAGGCGCTACGTGATCGAGAACTACACATGGCCTGCTGTGCTCGACCGGATGGAAGCAAGCCTGGAGGCGGCTTTTTGCTCGCCGAAAATGGTGGCCGCGTGAGCGCTCCACGCTGCCTGGTCGCCGGCAGCTACCCTCCTGTGCCCGGGGAGCCGGCGGCGGCGACAGTCGCTGCGGTACGCCGGGCATGGGCGGCAGGTTGCGAGGTGGTAGTTGCCTCGCCTCGGCCGAGCGCGGCGCCCGAGGTGCTCTTGCGGCTGGGAAAGGCGCTCGGGCCAGAACTTTCCCGGCTGCGCCAAGTGCACAGCTGTGGCGAGGTGGTGCTCTGCATCGAGCCAGGCTGGCCATTTGTCGCCACGCTGAGCGCGGCTGGGAAGCGTGCAACGGGCCGTTGCCTCGCGAACGCGCTCCTCGGGGCGCGGCGGGCAGAACTCGTGATAAGCGGAGAAGTTGCCCAGTGGCCGCCGGGCACGGCCGCAAGCCTCGCCCCGCTCATGGCGGTGGTGTCGGTAGTGACAGCGAGCTCAGAAGAAATGGCCGAACTTGCCCGCACCGTCGCGTCGGTAGGACCGCCTGCCCGCATGTTCGCCGGGCCTGGCCGCTCTGGCCCGCTCGTACGTGCCCTGCCCCCTCCCACGCCGGCCTTGGCTGAGCTGGTTGGGCTCGTTGGCGGCGTCGGCCCCCTCGAGCCGGGCGAGCTGGGCCTGCAGACGCGGGCACGCCGGCTCGCGGGCCGGCTTGCGCGGCGGGCCTTCGGGGCTAACGAGCCAGCGGTGCGGGCGCGGCTCGGCCGCTTGGCCCGTCGCCTCGCGCATTAGGGCGCACGACAGGACCGCGAGCAGCGCGATGGGCCTCGTCTACCGCAGCGTCGTACCCCACCCGGTGAACGACGTTTTCAACTGGTACTCGCGGCCCGGGGCCCTCGCGAGGCTCGCCCCGCCGTGGTTGGGCTTGCGTGTCGTGGAAGAGCCCTCCTCGTTGCGCAATGGGAGGGCCATGTACGTGCTCCTTGGCGGGAAGCACCTTGTGAGCCGCTACCAACCGGGAGGCTATGAAGCGCCTCATTATTTCGTCAACGAGATGGCGCGCTGGCGGCATACGCATGTGCTCGCTGAGGGGGAGGAGGGCACCGTCGTTGAGGACCGGGTGGAAACCCCGCTCCCCGCCTCTGTTTTGCTGCAGTCCTTTGCCTACCGGCACCGGCAATTGGGCGACGACCTCGCTTCCCATGCCCGGCCGGGGCCGGCAGACCGAACGCCCATGACGGTTGCCATGACAGGGGCGTCGGGCCTTATCGGGAGCGCTCTTTCGGCGTTCCTGACTAGTGGCGGCCACCGCGTAATACGGTTGGTGCGGCGGGCGCCCCGCAGTGGCGACGAGAGGCTGTGGGCCCCCGGTCGGCCAAGCCCGGCGCTCCTCGAAGGCGTGGACGCGTTAGTACACCTGGCGGGAGCATCGATTGCTGGGCGCTTTTCGGCCAGTCACAAAAGACAGATCTGGGGCACTCGCGTCGGGCCGACCCGCCTGCTCGCCGAGGTCGCTTCTCGCTCCGGGGGCAATGGCGGCCAGCTCCGGTGCTTCGTTACCGCTTCGGCCATTGGGTTTTACGGCTCCGAGCGAGATGATGTCGTTACTGAGCGGGCCATCCGCGGCGAGGGCTACCTGGCCGAGCTCGTCGAGCAGTGGGAGGCTGCTTGTCTCCCAGCCGCCGTCGCGGGCACCCGCACTGTGCATGTCCGCACGGGCATCGTACAGTCACCTCGGGGCGGCGTGCTCGGCCTTCTCTACCCGGTGTTCCTTGCTGGCCTCGGAGGGAGGCTGGGGACGGGGCGGCAGTGGATGTCCTGGGTCGGGGTCGACGACCTGGTTGACATTTACTACCGGGCCCTCACCGACTCTTCGTTGAGCGGGCCGGTGAACGCAGTGTCCCCGGCGCCAGTGACCAACGAGGAATATTCGGCGGTCCTTGCACGCGTCCTCCGCCGGCCGTCGGTCTTTAGGGTGCCCAGCTTCGCGATCGACCTTGCCCTCGGGCGGGAAGGACGGCGAGAGCTCGCCGGGGCAAGCCAGCGCGTGCGGCCAGCGGTCCTGGAAGCGGCTGGGCATGTTTGGCGCCACCCGACGCTCGAGGAAGCGCTGAGGCACAACCTGGGCCGTTGGCGCTAGGCCGCCCGGCACCCCTCCCCTTGGCGTTGCCCTAGCCTTTCCAACCGTGGTTGCTGTCCTCAAGGCGCCGAGCACGCGATCTGCGGCCACGCTCTCTGCCGCCGACGCCCGCCGCCTCGTGCTCGCTGCTCAGGGCCTGTCCGTCCCGAGGGCGAGCGGGGATGGCGAGGCACCGGGCCGCACCCAGCTCCGCCGGGTAATGAGGCAGCTCGGCGCCATCCAGCTCGACGCTGTCAACGTGCTGGCGAGGACGCAGTTCCTTGTCCCTTTCAGCCGCATCGGTGCCTACGACCCGGCCGTCTTCCGAGGCCTCAGTGGCCCCGGACAGCCTTGGTTCGAGCAATGGGGCCACGCCGCTTCCCTGATGCCTGTCGAGCTGTACCCCCTCTCGCGCTGGCGAATGGAAAAATGGAGCCAGGATCTTGTTGACAGCCCTGCTTACCAGGAGCGCCGGAGGCAATGGAGGGCCGCGCACTCGGGTTACCTCCAGTCCGTGCTGGCGGAGGTAAGGGACCGGGGCCCACTGGCCGCTTCACAGCTCTCCGAGCCGCGCCGCCAGAGCGGGCAGTGGTGGGACCGGCGCAGCACCGGGCGCAGGGCGCTCGAGCTCCTCTTGGGCGATGGCGTGCTTGCGGCGTGGCGGAGCACCAATTTCGAGCGCATTTACGACCTCGCCGAGCGGGTTATACCGGCGAAGTTCTACCAAGCGCCCCCGCCGGGGGAGGAGGCAGCCAAGCGTGAGCTCCTCGTGCTTGGCGCGCGCTCGCTGGGAGTTGGGACAGCGGCCGACCTTGCCGACTACTTCTGGCTCCGCTTGGCAACGGCGCGGCGGCTCATCGGTGAGCTCGTCGAGGAGGGGCGCCTCGTCGAGGTGAGCGTCGAAGGGTGGAACGAGGCGGCTTACGCGCCCGGGAACTTCCGCCTCTCACAGCTCAAGGACGTGAAAAGGCAAGAGGCAACCCTGATTTCTCCTTTTGATTCGCTCATTTGGACGAGGCAGCGCACGCACCGGCTCTTCGGCTTCCACTACCGGGTCGAAATCTATGTCCCAGGCCATTTGCGCGCCCACGGGTATTACGTGACGCCGTTACTGCTCGGCGACGAGCTCGTTGCCAGGCTCGACCTCAAGGCCGACCGAAATGCGAGAGCGTTGCTCGTCGCCGGGGCTTTCGCCGAAGACGAAGGGGCTGGGGCCACGACCGCCGAGGCGACGCTAGCCGAGCTGCAACGGGTGCGGGACTGGCTCGGGCTCGAGCGAGTCGTGATAGAAGGTCGAGGAGACTTCGTGCCGCTCCTTCGGGCGGCGGCCGGTGGGGGCAAGCGGCGGGCGCGCAAAAATGTGCCGGCGGGCAAGGGTAACCAGCCAAAGCGCAATAACGACCGTAGGAAGGAGCAATCATGAGAGCAGCGATCTACCGCAAGACCGGGCCTTCGAGCGTCCTCAGCGTGGAGGAAGTGGAGGCACCTCTGCCCGCCCCCGGGCAGGTACGGGTCCGGGTCAGCCGCTCCGGTGTCAACCCGACAGACTGGAAAGCCCGCTCTGGCGCGACAGGGGCGCCCCCCGCCGACTTCCAGGTCCCGCACCAGGATGGTGCCGGCATTATCGACGCGGTTGGCGAGGGGGTGAGCGAGGCGCGAGTGGGGGAGAGGGTGTGGGTTTTCCTCGCTGCGGCGGGCAACCGCTACGGCACGGCAGCCGAGTACAGCGTGGTGCCGGCGGCGAAGGCGGTCCACCTGGCAGACAGTGCTTCCGACGACCTCGGCGCAAGCCTCGGTGTCCCCGCGCTCACCGCCGCGCACAACCTCGCGTGCGCGGGCGGAGGCTCTAAAGAGCTTGCGGGCAAAGTAGTCCTTGTGGCCGGCGGCGCCGGCGCCGTCGGGCACTTTGCTATCGAGCTCGCGAAATTTGCCGGCGCCCGGGTAGCGACGACCGTGAGCTCGGAGGAAAAGGCCAGCATGGCGAAAGCGGCCGGCGCAGACCTCGTTGTCAACTACCGCCGGCCAGGTGCCGTCGACCAGCTAAAAGCCTTCGCTCCCCGCTTTGACCGCATCGTCGAGCTCGCGCTGGGGGCCAACATGGACCTCGACTTGCCAGTGAGCGGCCCGGGTACCGTCATTGCGGTCTATGCCGCCGAACCTGGAGATCCGGTCCTTCCAACCCGCCGCTTCATGAACGCAAATGTCACGGTGCATTTTTCGCTGCTTTCTGGCGTGCCGGACGAAGAAATGCGCGCCGCGGTCTCCTGGGTGACGGAGGCGCTCGCCGCAGAGGCGCTCAGCGAGCTCCCTCTCCACAAGTACCGGCTCGAAGAAGTGGCCGCCGCCCAAGACGCTGTCGAAGGCAACGCCGTGGGCAAGGTGCTAGTGCTCCCCACTGCGTAGTTGTCCTGCGGCAACGTCGAGAGCGAGCGCCGCCGCCTCGGTTATTGCAGCGCCCACCGTCGCGCTCAACCCCGCGCCCTGCGAAAAGTCGGCGCCCTCGATGCCGATAACGGCCAGCCGGCGGGGGGCGAGCCCCAGCTGGCAGAGGGTGCGGTAGAGGTCGAAGATCCCGATGCCATGCGTGCTCGGCCGCCGCTGCCGCCCGGCACTAAAGCCGAGCGTCCTCGTGCCAGGCTCGAGGTGATCGATGGTCAAGGTCCCCGGGCCTGCTCCCGATGAGACCGCGTCGGCGACCACGACAGCGCCCTCCCAATTGACGAGCAGGTCAACGAGGTCGAACGGTACCCCGAGAGGCCCGGCATCCACGAGGCAGCGAGCGAGCGGCGTCCCGGCAGCGAGCTCCATTGCCTTGGCAACCACGGCTGGGCCAGCCCCGTCGTCGTGGCGGAACGAGTTGCCGATGCCTGCCAACAGCGCTGTGCCGGCGCTCAAGGGCTAGTTTGCCTCTCGACCCTAACGTCCAAAAAATGGGCCGCGCAGCTTATACAGGGGTCGTGGTTGCGCACTGCCATCTCTGCCCGGTGGGCAAGTTGTTCATCGCTCAACTCGAGGCTCGACTCGGCTACGGCCCTTAGGTCAGCCTCGATGGCAAGCTGGTTCTGCGAAGTCGGCGGCATTATCCGGGCCTTCCTGACCAGCCCGTCTTGAAGTTCGTAATGGTGCATGAGGAGGCCGCGGGGGGCCTCAGTTGCTGCCGCCCCAACGAGCAGCTCGCTCGCCGGCACGGACGGCATTTCGACCGCGGGGGCACGTGGGGGCTCGTAGGTGGAGACGACCCGCAGGGCCTCCTCGCAGGCAGCGACCATCTCGACGGCTCTGATCACGATGCTGCGGAACGGGTTCCTGCATACCGGGCCTAGCCCGGCGTGGGTAGCCGCCGCTCGCGCGAGGGGCGGGAGGAGGGACGAGTTGATGGCGTAGCGAGCTGCGGGGCCCGTCAGGTACGGCAGGCGGCCGTAGAGCCTGGAGTGGAGCGCGCTCGAGCGTGCAACTTGTTCTTCTACGGCAATTTCGGCGAACTCCCGAGCGGCGCACCTGAGGCCGTCGCTAGAAGCGACCTGGCCGGCTTCGATCGGGTACTGGCCCTCGCCGCGCAGGGCTACCAGGACGTGCTCTGTCTGGACCTCTGGGAAAGCAAAGCCCGATACCCATTCGACCGTTTGCAGAGACTCGGCGAGCGCGCGGCGAAGCGGTTCCTCCAGTGCCGTGATAGCTTCTCGCGAGGGAGCCTTGTAAAAGCCGCCGACCCTGACATTGACCGGGTGGACGGCGCGGCCGCCCACCACTGTCATGATCTTGTTGCCGGTGTTCTTCAGGAAGAGGCCCCGGTGGAGCGCTTCGGGGTGGAGGGCGCCCAGTTCGACGGCGTCGTTGCAGCCGAAAAAGTCTGGAGCGTGAAGGAAGTAGACGTGCAAGGCGTGACTTTGCAGCCACTCGCCGCAGTACAGGAGGCGGCGGAGCCGCTCGATCTCGGGACCTGGGGTGGCGACGAAGGGGTCGTCGAGGGCGGCGCAAAAGGCGTCCTCGACTGCTTCACAAGCGGTCAGTTGGTAGGCGACTGGGCAGATCCCGCAGATGCGGGCCGTGATGTCCGGTAGTTCTGTGTAAGGACGGCCAACGACGAAGGCTTCGAAAAACCTCGGTGGCTCGAAGATGTTGAGCTCCACGTCGCTTACCGCGCCGTCGCGCACGACTACCCGTAGTTTTCCTTCCCCCTCGACGCGGGAGAGCGCGCCTGGTTCGACCAAACGTTCAGTCCCCATGGGCAGCGCTCTCCTTTGCGAACTCGGGGGCACCTGCTGTAAAGCTGCGGAAAAGCCTTTGCAGCTCAGCCGGCCGCGCCCCATCGGCAAGGATGCGTTCTGCGAGCGAGGCCGTATTGACTGTTGCCGCCGGGCCGAAGCAGCCAAAGCAGCCCCGGCCTATCCCTGGGCACAGCGCCCCGCACCCCGCTTTGGTGACTGGGCCGAGGCAGGGGACGCCTTTGGCGATCAGGAGACAAATATTGCCAGCTGCCTTGCAGTCGTGGCAGAGCGGGTACCCGGGGATCCGGGGGGAACGGCCGGCGAGGTAGGCGGTGAGCACCTCCAGGAGCTGCCGCTTGTCTATCGGGCACCCGCGGAGCTCGAAGTCGACGGCGACGTGGGCGGAGACGGGCGTCGACTTTGCCAGCGTCGAAATGTAACCAGGCTCGGCATAAACTGCCGAGACGTACTCGTCGACATCGGCGAAGTTGCGCAAGCTCTGGATGCCACCTGCTGTCGCACAAGCGCCGATAGTTATCAGGGTCTTGGACGCTGCCCGGGCGCGCTCGACCCGCTCGGCATCAGAAGCGGTCGTAATCGAGCCTTCGACAAGAGAGATGTCGTAGGGCCCATCTGTACGGGCGCTCGTCATCTCCAAGAAGTAGGAGATTTCGACCGAGCTGACTAGGTCGACAAGCTCGTCCTCGAGGTCGAGGAGGCTCAACTGGCAGCCGTCGCAGGAAGCGAATTTCCAAACTGCTAGCCGCGGGCGGCGGTTCATAGCTCGGCTTCTCCAAGCAGGCGGCTCGCCGCCGGGTAAGTCAGGATGGGCCCGCCCCGGCAGAGGATGTAGGGCCCCAACTGGCAGTGCCCGCAAAGCCCAGTGCCGCACTGCATGTTGCGCTCGAGCGATATGCGCAGGCGGATCGACGTGGGCAGCACGCCGCGCTCGATCAAAGCCTGGACTGCAAAACGCATCATGACTTCGGGGCCGCAGACAAGGGCCATCGCCCGCGTCGCGTCAAAGGCTGCGCCCTGTACGAGCTGTGTGACGAGCCCGACGTTGCCGCTCCAGTGGTCGTCGGCCACGTCTACAGTGCTCTCCACTTGCGCACCTGCGGCAGCCCATGTCTTGAGGTCGTCCTTGAAGATCAGTTGGTCCGGCGTCCGGGCACCCACGAGAACGACGACATTTCGTGGCCCGGTGGGCAGCCCCATCCGTTCCAAGAGCATCGCGACCGCCCCCCGCAGGGGAGCAAGCCCGATGCCGCCCGCCACAACAACTGCGTCCGACTGAGCGAAGTCATCGATGCCCCAGTCCGTCCCGAACGGGCCGCGCACCCCGACGGGCGACCCGATGGGCGCCTGGCAGAGGGCGCGCGTTACGGGCCCCACTTCTCGGATGGTGTGCATGAGGTAGCCGGGCCCAGGCGGGCTGCTTATCGAGATCGGCACTTCGCCGACCCCGAAGACCGTGAGCATATTGAACTGGCCTGGCCCGAACTCAAAAGCGAGCCCTGGGGGGCCATCGAGACCGAGCGTGACCACGTCGGCCGTCTCCAGGGAACGCTCGGCCACTGCGAAGACGCTCGGCGTGAACGGCCCGCGCGTGGCGGCGCCCTCAAGCGTGGGTACTGACATCCGCAGGCGCTTTCCCGTACAGGTCGAGGAGGCGGAACCGAGTCTGCTGGAGGCGCTCCAGGACTACGGGCATTACCCGTTTGAGCATCTCGTAACCGAGGGCTGGGTCCTCGTCGAGCTTTGCGCGGACATACGCGCCCTCGAGCGCGATGGTAGTCACCGGCTCGATTGCACGGGCGTCAAATTTCCATTGGAAGGGCGGGAAAAGCCACGACAGCCCGAGGACCTCCCCGGGCCCGAGCGTCTGGACAAGGAGGTGGCCCTTGCCGGGAGCGTGTGTTGAGAGGGCAACTTTTCCGTGCTCCAAAAGGAAGAGAGTGCCGGCGGGAGCTCCCTCGGTGAGCACCAGGTCGCCGCGCCCGAACTCGACGTCACGCGCGCCTGGCACAAAACCCTCGATGGCTCCCAGTGGCAGCCCGGCCAATAATGGGTGCTGCACAAGCCGAGAATAAATGGTATCTCCCATTTCCCTCACCCTTTCAGGGGCGCGCCATTGCCATCGCTCGCGCGAAGGGCCGCTAGTTCCTCAGTGATATCAATACCGGCGGGGCACCAGGTGATGCAGCGCCCGCAGCCGACGCAACCGCTTGTGCCAAATTGGTCCCACCACCACGAGAACTTGTGGGTTGCCCACTGCCTGTACCGTGATTTGATGCTCGACCGCACTGGCCCGCCATGTATATAGGAGTAAGCGAGGTCGGAACACGAAGCCCAGCTCCGGTGGCGCTCGACCGTCCCGCTCAGGTCTGTCGTGTCCTCGAAGTTGGAGCAGAAACAGGTCGGGCAGACTGCCGTGCAGTTGCCGCAAGCCAGGCAACGGTTGGCGACTTCGGCCCACCTCGAGTTGGCGAGGTTGTGCGCCAAGAGGTCGGGCAAACCACTGGTGTCGACGCTGCGGCCCATGTGCGACCCCGCACGCGCGAGCAGGGCAACACGCTCAGCCCGCTCCGGTTCGGTTGCTGGTTGCTGTGGCACCCCTGCCAGGACGTCGCGCCCTAGGTGGGAGCCCGTCCGCACCAGGTACCTGGGGCCTGCGGAGGCCGCACCGTCGCCGGCCAGTTCTGTGAGGCCCAGGTCAAACCCCCTGCTGATCCCGGGGCCGGTGCCCATCGAAACGCAAAAGCACGTGCGTGCAGGGCGAGTGCACTCGACGACTGCCAAAAAAGCCTTGCGCCGGCGCGCCCTGTAAATGGGGTCCCTCGCATTTGGGCTGTCGAGGGCTTGGTCGAGCACTTTCAACGCCGCGATGTCGCATGGCCGAACACCGATGACTGCCAATGGCAGAGCATCGTCAGCGACTTCCTCGACATCAAAGGTTGGTGGTTTGGCGCGCCAAATCACGCTGCGCGGCGGGAACACTTCGCTTTTCGGGGAATGCGGGCCGACCGCCCACCCAAAGAGTTGAGGGCTCCCGTCGTGAGCCAGGTTGTAACTGCCGGGGCCTTGTTCGTCGTGCCAGCCGGCTGGCATTTCGCCGACGCCCTCGACTTCGCCGAGCGCTATCGCGCCGTCCCGGACCACGGGCCCCATCGCCCGGTACCCCCGAGCCTTCACGGCTTTGATAATTGCGTCCAGCCCGTCGAGCCCGATAACAACGTCCGAGCTCATCAGGTATGACGGTAGGGCCCTTCGCGCGGGGAGGTAAGTGCCGAAGGTCCCATCCGCTGCGGACCTATGGTGCCGTCAGCTCCCTCCCCCGATGGACAGTACGGCGGCACCGTTGAAACCGTCGTTCGCCAGGTCCCAGAGAGCTTCGTTAGCAGACTCGAAAGGGTAGAGGGTGGTAGTCGGGCGCAGCCCGACCCGCGCCGCCACCTCGAGGAACTCTTCTCCGTCCTTGCGGGTGTTCGCAGTCACCGAGCGCACGGATCGTTCCCGGAACAGGTGCTCCTCGTAGTTGAGGGCGGGGACGTCGCTCAAATGGATCCCGGCGATCGCAAGCGTCCCGCCGCTGTCGAGCGCCGCCAGGGCGGTCGGTACCAAGGTGCCCACCGGTGCAAAGAGGATGGCAGCATCCAATAGTTCGGGCGGCGCATCGTAAGCCCCTCCGACTGACGCGGCACCGATCTCGCGGGCGAGGGCCTGGTCCTTCGCGGAGCGGGTCATCACGTGCACGGATGCCCCCTGCGCGATGGCTACCTGCGCCGTCAAGTGGGCCGAGCCGCCAAAGCCATAAAGGCCGAGGCGGCCTCCGGGAGGCAAATTGGCCTGGCGCAGCGCTCGGTAACCGATGATCCCGGCGCAAAGGAGCGGGGCAGCCTCCTGGTCCTCAAAGGCATCTGGTAGCTCGTAGACGTAGTCTTCGAAGGCGACCATGTACTGCTGGTAACCACCGTCAATGTCCCAACCCGTGAAAGTTGGCGATATACAAAGGTTTTCTCGACCACTCCGACAAAACTTGCAACGCCCGCAGGTCGATGCGAGCCACGCAACGCCGACCCGTTGGCCCTCCCTGAGCCTTTTGCAGCCCGGCCCGAGCGCACCGACCCTGCCAACGATCTCGTGGCCGGGCACGACATGAGCCTTGTGTGGTGGCAGGTCCCCTTCGGCCACGTGCAAGTCGGTCCGGCAAACGCCGCAAACGACGACTTTGACGAGGACCTGCCCCGGCCCTGGGGCTGGGGTCGGGTGCTCGACGAGGTGCAGCGGGCGAGAAGCAACTGGCCCAGGTTCACTGATTTCCCAAGCTTGCATAAAAGCTCACCTCTCCCGGGGCACCTCAAGTTATGCGGTAACCGCACCGAGACCAAACGCTCAGGCCAGGCGCACCCGGCGGAACTGTTTTTCGGGCGCGTACGGCGTCCCGCCGCCGGCGAAGTTGCAGCCAATGCCGAGGTGTGCGAACGACGAGGCGGACGCGATCCGGAAACCCTCGTTGCCACGCCAGTTTTCCAAGGACATGTTCTCCCCGTAGAACATGACGTTGTCAGCGTCGATCCTTACGGCGTTCCCGCCAGAGCTCGAGATCCGGATATTGCTCGCTTGCACCATGGCGTATGAGGAGACTTGCTCGACCCACATCCCGTGGCCGGTCGGCGTCCCCGGCCCGGCCGGCGATTGGATGGTGACGTTAGCCATCTGCATCGTCGCGCCATAGCCGGCTCGGCCCGGCGCCGCTACGTGGATGCCTGTAACGCAACCGTCGAAGTCGGCATTGAAAAGGTGCACTTTGTGAGGCGTACCTGCCTGAGAGTTGCCGAGGGTGATCCCTTTGTTGTAGTTGTAGGCAAAAACGTTGCTGATGAACGGGTTGTCGCAGCGGTAGAGCAAGATCGCGGTCCCGTTGGCGAGCTGGTAAGCCGCAGGCGGGAGCGACCCCGGCTGCCAGTAGGGCCAGAAATGAAGGCCGTCGATGTAATTGGTGTCTTGCGAACGGTCGATGGCTATGCCGTACTGGACTGGTTGGCCCCAGATCCGCCTTATGGTGGCTTGCGCGGCGCCGTCGAGGAAGATGCCGCCGTAGGGGTTGTAGAGGAAAATGTCTTCGATGAGGGCGTTGTTGGCAACGACATGGAGCATTGGTTGCGCCTGTACCGGCGGTGCCGAGGTGCTCTGGTCCGGGACGTTGAAGGCCAGGCTGCGCACAGCCGCGCCGCTGCCGGCGACCGTGACCGGGCTGAAGTTCGCCCCCGCCGGGGTGAAGATCCAGCTCCCGGCGAAGGTGTTGACCTGTGAACCGGGAGTGTTCCAACCGCAGCCGAGCAACGTCACTGCCGGCGGCAAGCTCACTCCCGAGCCGACGAAGTACCGCCCGGCAGGAAAGTAAACGGTGTTGCCCGTGGGCGCGCTGGCGGGCGCAGCCGCCGCGATCGCTGCTGTTATTGCGGGGGCGTCGTCGGAGCGCCCGTCACCCTTGGCACCGAAGTCGATGACGTTGAAGAAGGGGTTCTCACCTGGCATCGCTGATAGATGCTAGGTAGCTGGCAGGGGGCAACCGTGAGCGGCCCGACCTGCCGGGCCCTTACCCGCCCGGCCCCTTACCCGTCCGGGCCCTTACCCGTGCGGGCCATGCGGGACCTCCCGGCCCGTGCCCGAGGCTGGCCAGGTTCTTGGTTTTCCCTCACAACCGCTATAAGAGTTTACAAAGCCACGTTGTGAGGTTGTAAGATGTCCGGGGTGGGCACCAACCCGGCACTGGTAGCACATCTGTACCGTCGGGCCGGGTTCGGAGCGACCCCGGGCGAGCTGCAGGCTCTCTCGGACAAGAGCTGGGACGAGCTCGTGGGTGAGCTCATCGCCGGTTTGAGCGCGCCTGACCCGGCCGGCGACGCGGTGACGCTGCCGCACCTCACCAGCATCCCCGAGTCCAATGTCCCGGGGTACCAGTTAAACGGCTGGGTGGAGTACGCCAACCTCATCAGCTGGTGGCTCGCCCGCATGGTCGTCACCTCCACACCGCTGCGGGAGAAGCTGACGTGGCTCCTCCACTGCCAGTTCCCGACCTCTTACCAGAAGGTCGGCTGGGCGTACATGATGTACGCCCAGAACCAGATCTTCCGCAGCCTCGGGCCCGGGAGCTTCGAGACGCTCGTGCAGGCGGTGGCCAAAGACCCCGCGATGCTGATCTGGCTGGACACCGACACGTCCCACAAGGACGCGCCCAACCAGAACTTCCCCCGCGAGCTCATGGAGCGCTTCACCATGGGTGTCGGCAACTACACCCAGGAAGACGTCATCCAGGCGGCTCGCTGCTTTACCGGTTGGGAGCTCGACAACACGAGCGGGGAGTTTTTCTTCAACCCCTACGACAACGACGACGGGGTGAAGGTGTTCCTCGGCCGGGCCGGGCGCCTGACCGGTGAGGACGTCATCAACATCGTCACCCACGAGCCGGCTTCTCACCGTTGGGTCATCTCCCGGATCTGGTCCTGGATCGGGTACCCCGTCCTGCCCAACGACCCCCTCGTCCAAGACTTCGTCCACGGCTATGCCAAGGACCTCAACATGACCAACCTCCTCGAGGCGATGTTCCACCACCCGGCGTTCGTCTCGGCCGCTGCCATGGAGGGCCTTGTCAAGCAGCCGATCGAGTTCCTTGTCGGAGCGTTGAGGACGCTCGGGCTGACGACCGCTCCCTTTGACTCCGGCGATGTCCAGGGGATGCTGGGGAACATCGGCCAGATCCCCTTCACGCCTCCCTCGGTCGGGGGCTGGGGCTCCAACGAGTACTGGCTCTCCACGGGTGCGTCCGCCGGCTACATCCAGCTGGCATCGGCCATCGCGGGGGTCGCGGACTTGACGGCCATAGAGGACAACGATGGCCACCCCGCAGCGCAGGTGAGCGCCGTGCTGTCGCTCGTCGGTTTCTCCCGGATCTCCGCTCGTACGCGGGCGGCACTCACGTCGCTCGGGCTTTCGATGCGGGACAGCACCGGCTCCTGGCCCGCTCAGCAGCTGGTGACCCTGGCACTGGTATCGCCCGAGTTCGCCCTCAACTGACGCGCCACTCTTTGCAGGAACGATAGGAGGCTTGGTGACAATCGACCGGCGGCAGTTCTTGACCGGGGTGCTCGGAGGCGGCGCCGCAGCCGGGCTCGTGCGTTTTACGGGCCTCTCTTCTCTCCTCAACATGGCCGAGGCTTCGGCCGCGACGGTGCCCCGCAACGGCCCCTTTGTCCTTTGCACCCTCTACGGCGGCAACGACGGGCTCAACACGGTGGTCCCCTACGAGAGCGCGATCTACCGCGACTGGCGCGGCGACTTGGCGGTCCCGGGGGACCAAGTGCTCCCCCTCGGGCACGACGGGGACGAGCACCTCGGCTTCCATCCCTCCCTGCCCGGGCTCTACAGCCTCTGGAAGGCCGGCAAGGTAGCAATCATCCAAGGCGTCGAGTACCCGCACCCAAACTTCAGCCACTTCGCATCGCAGGCGATCTGGCAAACTGGCCAGCTCTCGGGCGACCCGGGGACTGGTTGGCTCGGCCGCTGGCTCGACGTCACGGGCACCGACCCGATGCGTGCCCTGTCGGTTGGCCCGACGCTCCCGATGGCCCTCGTCGGGGCGAAGCAGCGCGCGGGTTCCGTGGTCGACTCGACTTCAGCGGGCGCCCAGGTGCCTGGCCCGAGCTCTCAGTTCACGGGCGCCTACCGCCAAATGATGTCAACTTTCCCAGGCGAGCCTGCGCTCCAAGCGGCGCAAGCCAGTTGCGGCGCAGCCTTCCTCCAGATCGGGGACGAGGCGGCGGCCGCGCTCAACAAGGAGCACCCGCCCGAGGGCAGCGAGAACGACCAGGACATCGGCAACCAGTTGGCGATCGTCGCGGAGCTGATCAGTTACGGGCTCCCCACGAGCGTCTATAGCGTGAGCTGGTCAAGTTTCGACACTCATTCCGACCAAGCGAACACTCAGCCCGGCCTGTTGTCTGCCCTCGACGGGGCCGTCAGCAGTTTCATGAGCGTGTTCCCAACGCCGCTCCCGGGAAAGAGCCCGGTCATCATGATCTATAGCGAGTTCGGGCGGACCACACGGGCCAACGCCAGCGGAGGCACCGACCACTCTTCGGCGAGCGTCGTGATAGCTGTCGGGCCGTCCGTAAAAGGCGGGTTTTATGGCGCTATGCCGAGCTTCACGCGCCTCGACCCATTTGGGAACCTGATCTACACGACCGACTTCCGTAAGGTTTACGCGACGGTCCTCGAGCGCTGCCTCGCCATGGAGACGCCGGCTTCAGTGCTCGGCAGCTCTTGGCGCCCGCTCGAGTTCTTGTAAGGGGCCCCTCGGAGCAAGAGCCGCAAAGGGGCAGGGCGCCTAAGCTCCAACAGCATGGGCGCCGAGCGAGCTGGGTTGAGGCGTGGACCCACGGCAGACCAGCATTGGGTCGATTACCACTCTCGTCTGTTCGCGCTCGCCCTTTGTCAACTGGTCGACGAGGATTTGCACTGCAGCTTCGCCCACTCGCTGGAAATCCTGGCGCACCGTCGTTAGCGGTGGGGTGAAATAGGCCGACTCGGGGATGTCGTCGAAGCCAACCACTGCAACATCGCCGGGCACCCTTCGCCCCCGCTCGTGCAAGGCCCGCAGGACGCCAAGTGCCATCTGGTCATTGGCAACGAAAATGCCGTGGGCGTCGGGGACCTGAGCCAGTACATGGCCAACCTGGTAACCGGAGCGAGCCGACCAGTCGCCTGACAGGGGCGGCGTGATCTCGGCGCCCGCTTCCTCCAACGCCTGGCGCCACCCAGCGACACGGCCCCGGGCTTCCAGCCATTCCCATGGCCCGGCCACGTGGTGGACCGTCTTGCAGCCTCCTGCGATCAGGTGCTGAGTCGCCGCTCGTGCGCCGGCGACCTGGTCGACGGTTACGACGGAGGTGCCCGCCTCGGGGTCTCCTTCGACTGCCACTACGGGCGTGCCGATCGGAAGGTAAGTGAGAGCTTCCCGCGCAGAACTGAACGGCGCGATCACGGCCAAGCCCTCCACCGATTGGCTCGTCAAACGGCGGACGGCTTCGCGCACCGAATAACTGTCGATCGAGTGGACCGCCACCACAGAGACGAAGTACCCGAGCCGCTGCGCCGCTTGCTGGATGCCAAGAAGTGTTGAAACAGGCCCGTAGAGGCTCGTGTCGAGCGCGACGACGCCGAGCGTCATCGACCGGCCGCTCGCCAGCGCCCGCGCTGCGCTGTTGGGGCGGTAGCCGAGCTGCTCGATGGCTGCCAGCACCCGGGCGCGCGTGAGCTCGCTCACGCTTGGGTGATCGTTGAGGACCCTCGAAACAGTCTGATGGGAAACGCCCGCCAGGCTCGCGACATTGGCGATCGAGGGGCGCAACCGCGTCCCCGGCCCCGCGGCCGACGAAGAGCGTTCAGGTTTGCCGCGCCCAGCCGGGGCGTTGCGGTTTAGGTTACTCATACGGTTCGTGGCGGCGCCAACACACGTACTGGCGCCAAAGCCATGAGAGCGCTAACATTGCTGCCGTGGCGTACGGGATAGGGGTCGATTTCGGCACGGCGTCCGCCCGTACCCTGCTGCTCGACCTCGTCTCCGGCCAGGAGCGTGCTGTCTGTGAGCTCGCTTATCCCCATGGCGTCATCGACGATATGGTACCTGAGACGGGTCAACGCCTCCCACTTGACTGGGCGCTTCACGACCCCGACGATTACCTGACGGTGCTGGAAAAAGGTATCTCCACCGTCCTTTCGGAAGTGCCTGGTGCCGCCCGGGAAGTGATCGGTATCGGCCTCGACGCCACGTGCTGCACGGTCCTGCCGGCCACGACGGACGGCGAGCCGCTCTGCCGCCATGAGCGCTGGCGCCCCAGGCCGCATTCGTGGGTGAAATTGTGGAAGCACCACGCAGCTCAGCCCGTTGCCACCAGGCTCAACGAAGTCGCGCTCGAGCGCAAGGAGCCATTTCTCGCGCGTTACGGCGGTCGGATCTCCTCGGAGTGGTACTTCCCCAAACTGATCGAGATCTGGCTGGACGACCGCGAGCTTTACGATGCCACCGACAGTTTCGTGGAAGTCGCCGACTGGGTGGTCTGGCAGCTGTCTGGCAACGAGCGCCGCTCTGCCTGCCCCGCAGCGTACAAAGCGTTGTGGTCCCCCGACGTAGGCTTGCCGAGCAGAGAGTACTTCGAGGCGGCGTACCCGGGCTTTGCGGATCCATGGGCGAAGTTGGGCAAGGACTTTCACGCGCTCGGCACGAGCGCTGGGCCCCTCACCCCCGAGTGGGCGAGCCGTCTCGGTCTCGCGCCGGGCGTGGCAGTTGCTGTCGGAAATGTCGATTCTTTTGTTTCCTTCCCCGGGGTCGGGGCGGAAAACCCGGGGAAGTTCGTCATGGTGATTGGGACTTCCATTTGCGACATGGTTGTCAACTCGAACGAGATCCTTTTGACCGGGGTCACAGGTGTGGCAAAAGACGGCATACTGCCGGGCCTCTACGGTTACGAGGCTGGCCAGCCGGCGGTTGGCGACATGCTCGGGTGGTTCGCCGAAAAGATCCTGCAAGGCTCGCCTGACAAAGTGCTCCCTTCCCTCGAGCGGGAGGCATCGCGCCTCCTCCCGGGGGAGACCGGCCTCCTCGCTCTTGACTGGTGGAACGGCAACAGGAGCATCCTCGCCGATGCGGACCTCTCGGGCGTGGTCGCAGGTTTTACTCTCCAGACGACGCAAGTGGAGCTCTACCGGGCGCTGCTCGAATCGATCGCCTACAGCACAAAGGCTATTCTCGACAATTTCGCAAGCGTGGGGCTCAACGTGGACGAGGTCGTCGCTTGTGGCGGGATCGCCGAGAAGAGCCCGTTCATAATGCAGCTGATCTCCGATGTTTCAGGTTTGCCGGTGACCGTGCCGGCATCTTCCCAAGTGCCCGCAAGGGGATCGGCGCTTTTCGGCGCGGTCGCAGCGGGCGCGGGACGAGGGGGGTTCGGCGACATAGCCAAGGCAGCCAGGGCATTGCGCCCAGAGGTGGCACGGCGCTATTCGCCGGACGCAGATGTGGCACCTGTCTATGCGGCCATTTACAAGATCTGGAAGGACCTCCACAACATGTTCGGGCGTGACGAGGCTGGTTGGCTCCACGAGCTCAAGCACCAAAAGCGCCTTGCCGAGGCCCGCCAAGACCACGCCGCAGCTAACTAGTTGTAACCAAGGGAGGAAAATTGACCGCGCGCCAGCGCCCAAAGATAGGCCTGCTTGGGATAATGCAGGAGCTCTACGACGACATGATCCCAGGCATCACCGACCATCAAGCCGCCTATGCCAGGGAGCTCGCAGCTTCACTGGCGGGGGAAGCGGACGTCGTGTTCCTTCGGCCCGCACGCAACCGTAGCGACGTAGAGGCCGTCACCCGGGACCTCAACGCCGAGGGGGTCGACGGGATAATGATCGTCATGCTCACCTACGGCCCGGCGATGCGGACCGTTCGTGCTCTCCTCGAGAACCCCCTTCCCGTGCTGCTCGCGAACGTGCAACCCGAGGGTGCCGTCACCGAGCACTGGGACATGGCCGACCTCACTTACAACCAAGGGATCCATGGCTCCCAGGACCAGTCCAACATCATGTTGCGCTCTGGCGTCTCTTACTCGATCATCACCGACGACTGGCGCTCAGCCTCTTTCCGCCGCTCTTTTGCTTCCTGGGCGCGCGCCGCGATGACCGTCACGGAACTGAAGCGTGCCAGGATCGCCCTCTTTGGCTACCCCATGAACGGGATGGGCGACATCCTCTACGACCCCCCAGCGATGATGCGGCGGGTTGGTCCCCAGGTAATAAACGAGAACCTCGGCGAGCTGTACCTGAAGATGCAGGACGTGAGCGACTCCGAGGTGAGCGCGCTCATCGCTCTGCACCACCAGCGCTTCAAGGTGCACGAGGACCTCCCAGCCGAAAACCACGCTTACGCGGCCCGCATGGAGATTGCCATCCGCTCCATGCTCGAGGCGGGCAATTATGCTGGCTTTTCCGCTCACTTCGAACCTGTGGGCAAGGACGGGCGTTTCAAGCAGCTCCCTCTCTTGGCGGCCTCCGACCTCATGGCGGACGGCTACGGCTACGGAGCCGAAGGTGACACCAACAATGCTGCGCTCGTCTATGCTGGCCACCTCCTCATCGGTGACGCCCATTTTTCGGAAATGTACGCGATGGACTTCGGGATGGGCTCGATCTTCATCAGCCATATGGGGGAAGGTAACTGGAAAGTCGCCCGCAAGGACCGCCCGGTCCACCTGATCGACCGCCCGCTCGGTATCGGGGGGCTCGGCAACCCGCCAACGGCTGTGTTCTCGGCCCAGCCCGGCCCAGCGACGACCGCTTCGCTTGTACCACTGGAAGGCGAGGAGTTCCGCTTGCTCGCCGGGTTGGGAGAGGTGCTTGACACGCCCGAGCTACCCAAGGTCGAGATGCCCTACTTCCATTTCCGCCCGAACAGTGGCCTTCGTGACTTCATGAACGAGTGGCTCCGCAACGGCGGCACACACCACTTCTGCACAAACTTGGGGGACCATGTCGAGCGTTGGAGGTACTTGGCCGAACTGTTGGACGTCGATTTCGTCGAGCTCTAAGGAGCCGCTTGGCTCCTCGGGCCCGACCGTGCTGCCGCAAGGCCTGGATGGCGCGGCGCTAAGGAGGGCGACGTGCTCGAGGAGCTAAAAGAGGCCGTTCTTGAAGCCAACCTCGGGCTTCCTCGTGCCGGCTTGGTGCGCCTCACCTGGGGTAACGTTTCCGGGCGCGACCCAGCTACAGGCCTTGTCGTCATAAAGCCTTCGGGAATGCCCTACAGTTCGATGAGCGCGCAAGACATGGTGGTGGTTGACGGGGACGGCAAGGTAGTGGAGGGCGCTCGGCGGCCTTCGACCGACACCCCCACGCACATAGTGCTCTACAAGGGCTTACCCGGCATCGGGGGGGTCGTGCACACGCACTCCAAGTGGGCGACCGCTTGGGCGCAAGCAGGTAAGGAGATCCCATTGTTCGGCACGACCCACGCCGATTTTTGCCCAGGGCCAGTCCCTCTGACGCGCCAGCTCACACCAGAAGAAGTAAGTACCGCCTACGAAAGAGAGACCGGTACCGTTGTGCTGGAGGCCGTGGCAGGGCGCAGCCCTGATGAAGTCCCTGCCGTGCTCGTCCGAGGGCACGGCCCGTTTTGTTGGGGGACGAGCGCCGCAAAAGCGGTCGAGGAAGCCGAGATCCTCGAAGCTGTGGCGGAGATCGCCTGGCTCACCGTAGGTTTGGGGCCAAGTGCCCGTCCCTTACCTGAACACCTGATAGAACGCCACTTCACCAGGAAGCATGGCCCCGGTGCCTACTACGGGCAGAGTTAGACGATGAAGGTCCTCAGGATCAAGCGCCCAGGTGAAGTCGAGCTTTACGACGAACCGCTCCCCGAAGTCGGGCCGGGGGAAAGCCTTGTTCGGGTGGGAGCTGTCGGCCTCTGCGGCTCGGACCTCCATTGGTTCGCCCAGGGCGGCATCGGCGATGCACATTTGAACCGCCCGTTAGTGCTTGGCCACGAGTTCGGTGGCACTGTCGAGGGAGGCCCCCTCGACGGCCGTCGCGTCGCGGTCGACCCAGCGATACCTTGCGGGGCCTGTCCAAGGTGCAAGGAAGGCAACATCAATTTGTGCCCCACCGTCCGCTTCGCCGGGCACGGCGCAACCGACGGAGGCCTTCGCGAGTACGTCGCGTGGCGGACGGAGCTCTTGAACCCTGTACCGGACGGCTTTACCGACACAACGGTCGCCCTCCTCGAGCCGCTCGGGGTGGCCTTGCACGCGTTCGACCTGGGTCACGTTCGTTTCGCCGGCACCGTAGCCATTGTCGGTTGCGGCCCGATCGGGCTGATGACGATCATGGTGGCGCGGGCCGCCGGCGTTTCACACATCACCGCGGTCGAGCCCTTGGCGCACCGCCGCGAGGCGGCCGCGCGCTGCGGCGCAGACGAGGTCCTCAGCCCCGAGCAGTTGGGAGGCGCCTCCGGTAATGATGACGTCGTTTTCGAGGTGGCAGGCACCGACGAAGCTGTCGCCGAGTCAATGGCGCTCGTCCGGCCAGGGGGGAGGGTCGTGCTGGTCGGGATACCTGACCAAGACGCGACAAGCTTCCCGGCGTCGGTGGCGAGGCGAAAAGGTTTGACGATCCTCATGTCGCGGAGGATGAAAGCGGCTTACCCGCGCGCCATCACCCTTGTCGCGCGCAACGCTATTGAGCTTGGCCCGCTCGCGACGCACTTTTTTACGCTCTCGGACGGCCCGAAAATTTTCGCGGTCGCTGCCCAGAGGGAGGGGTTGAAGACGGTCGTTTTCCCCAGCGCCAACTCGCTCGCAGGGCCGCCATGAGTGCCTTGCTACCTGCGAATGTGGGCGCTAACGTCGGGGGCTAATGTCGACGAACGTGCGTGCTATAGACAGAGCAACCCCATCCGCTATCGTTCGACGCACACTACTGGAAGTCACTTCGAAGTCGCTGACCAGCCCAGTAGCCCGGATCAACAAAACAATCGCTGCCGTTGATGAGGGGGGCAGCCTTGGCGAAAGGTAAATGGATATATGGCACAAAGACCAATTGAAGTGGACCCAAAAAAATACGAACAGTCCCGTAGGCGGTTCCTCCGCAATGCCGGCGCCGCTGCGGCCTCTGTGCCGTTCTTGGGGGGTTTAGTCGACGTCCTCACCGAAAGAGGGGCGTCCGCACAGACTTTCGCTGATGAAAGCCACCCGTTGTTCGCAAGCCACCCGAAGTACAAGTTCACGTTCGTCAACCACGTCACTACGAACACGTTCTTCACCGCTACGATCTACGGCATCCAAGACGCGGCGACGATCCTTGGCATACCTACGCCTGCATGGACGGGTTCAACGGACTCGATCACGACCGACATGACAACCGCAATAAGCGATGCTGTTGCCGCAGGAGTCAACGGCATAGCCACGACCCTGATCGCACCGGTCGCTTTCAACGCGCCCGTCGACGCAGCCCTCGACAAGGGCATCCCGGTGATCTCCTACAACGCCGACGAACCGGGCAACAACCGGATGGCTTATGTCGGGCAAAATAACCTCACCGCTGGTGCCGCTGCCGCAGACCGGATCGTTGCTTCCGGGTTGGTCAGCAAGGGTGACCTGGTGGCCGGCGTCATCGCAACCCCGGGCACCGGCAACATCCAGCCTCGGATCGACGGTGCGAAGCCCATCTTCGTGGCAGCAGGGTACGACTTCAAGGAAGTCGGCACCAGCGCCACCCAGGCCCAAGAGGAGCCGCTGCTCGAGCAGTGGTACCTGGGCAACAAGGACGTGAAGGCCTTCTACTGCGTCGACTCCGGTGACTCGATCGCCGCCGCCGACATCATCGCTAAGTACAACCTGAAGGGCAAGGTTGGTGGCTCCGGGTGGGACGTCGGCATCCCCGTCCTCCAGCAGGTCCAGGCCGGAGCACTGCTCTTCTCGATCGACCAGCAGGCGTACCTGCAAGGCTTCGTCCCCGCCGTCCAGCTGTTCCTCTACAACATCTCGGCTGGCTTGATGAAGCCCTGCAACACCGATACCGGTCTCGGCTACGTGACCCCGGCGACAGCGGGCGCCTACCTGTCCCATGCCACTCGCTTCGAGGGCAGCGGCTCGGCTGAAACGGCCTTCCCGCCTCCTTCCAAGATCGGTTAGTTCGTGGCGCAGGCTGCAGTCACTACGAGCGACCGCACGCCTGTCCCCCCCGCCCCTCCCCTCGAGGTGGGGCGGGGGGTTAGCCCTGCTTCAGTGCTGAAGTACCTCGTCCAGCGCCGGGAAGCGACGGTGATAACCGTCACGGTCCTGGCCATCATTTACTTCGCGGTACGAACTTCGTCCATATTCCAAGTCGCCAACATCAGCGTCACCACCCAGTACATGGGGCCAATCCTGGTTATTGGGGTGGGCGAAGTCCTCATGCTGGTGCTGGCCGAGATCGACCTCTCGGCCGGCCAGGTGTACCTGACCGCGCCCTGGTTCGTCTACTGGTTCTGGCACAACATGGGCGTGCCCATCGGCTTGGCGATCGTCATCAGCTTGGCTCTATGTGCCGCCATTGGTTTGACCAACGGGCTCATCACGGTCCTCCTCGGCGTGCCGTCACTGGTCGTCACGCTGGGCATGCAGTTCCTCCTCTATGGCGTGGTGCTGGTCGTCTCGAGCTACACCCAGGAGCAACTGCCCGTCCTGGGTACCACCTACGCAACGATCTTCGGCGCGGGCGCCTGGGCTGACCTGGGTTGGGGCGTCGCCATCGCGGCAGGCATCTGGTTCCTCCTCAAGCGCACCCGCTTCGGTGTGCACGTGACGGCCACCGGTGGCAACACGCTTGCCGCCGCCGAGGCCGGCATCCCCGTGAAACGGGTGAAGGTCTGGTGCTTCATGATCGTCTCGGTGGTCTCCGGCTACATCGGGATCCTCGACCTGATCAGGCAGGTGAGCATGGACCCGGGCTCCTACGGCCTCAATATCGTGCTCGCACCGATCGTGGCAGCTGTCATCGGCGGCACAGCTCTCACTGGTGGGCGGGCTACGGTGCTGGGGACCTTCATAGGAGCCCTCTTCCTGAGCATCGTCGACGACGGGCTCAACCTCACCGGCGTCAGCGCGAACTGGTTCTACTTGCTCGAGGGGATCATCATCCTCGTCCTCATGATCATCAACGTCCGATTGGGCCGATTTGCATTGAGGTTCCGGCGGTGAGCACGGCACCGGATTTGTCAGATGGCCACGAGCCGGGCCTACCGGGCGCTGTGGCTGCACCCGGCGCGAGCCCTGACGTGATCCTCCGTACCGAAGGGATAACCAAACGCTTCGGCGCTGTCGTCGCCTTGCAAGGGATCGACATGCGGCTCAAGCGGGGCGAAGTGCTCGGCCTGGTGGGTGACAACGGGGCCGGGAAGAGCACTTTCGTGAAGATCCTGTGCGGGTTCCAGAGGCCCGACGAAGGCCGCATCTTCGTCGAAGGCCAGCCGGTCGAGTTCCACTCCGTGAAAGATGCCCGCGCCGTGGGCATCGAGACTGTGTACCAGGACCTGGCGCTTGTGCCGCAGTTGACGGTGTACGAAAACCTCTTCCTCAACCGGGAGCTGACCTCACTTGGCAAGTTGGGCCTCCTTTCCCGGCGGCGGATGCGCAACCTGGCCCGGCAGTACCTCGACAACATCAAGGTCAACATGCCCGACCTCGACCAGGAAGTCGAGATGCTCTCGGGCGGCCAGCGCCAAGCGGTGGCAGTAGCTCGCGCCACCCGCCTAAACGCTAAAATCCTCCTCCTGGACGAGCCGCTTGCCGCTATGGGCGCCAAGGAGTCCGCTCTGATAATGGAGCTGGTCAAGGACCTCTCGGCGCAAGGTGTCTCGATGGTCGTGATCGACCACAACTACGCGCACCTTTTCGCCCTCTGCGACCGCCTCAACGTGATCCAGCAGGGCAAGGTGACTGTGGACGCCCGCGTGGCGGACACCTCGGTCGAGGAGCTCACCGAGCTCATGGTGAGCGCGTTCCGGCGTCAGTTGCAAGCCGGCCAAGAGGCTCTCGGGGAAATCGCGATCTGAGGACCGGCGCGCCGCCTCCGCCTCTTGCATTTTGTTGGCAAGTCATGTTAGCGTTCTCATTGCGACAGGTCCTCCGGCCTTCGCTTGAGGAAAACAACTGAAATTACGGGTGCACTAGCTGTCCCCGGTTCGTGGGGACCGCTAACAACCGGTTTGGGCTAAGGCACCCCTCCGCAGGTCGAGCCGGTGGGCCTGGCCTCCGTTCCGCCTCGGGGGCCAGGCCTTTCCTTTGCTCGCTGACGCACCCGCCTCTTTTCGCGCTTGCCCAACCGCTTGTCTTCACCGGCGGCTCGAGCTCCCTGAACCCGGCTCCTGGCTTGGTAGCCTGTGGTCTCCTGGGCGCAAGGGAGGACTGGCGTATGGGCGCTTTGCTGTCTCAGCTTTTTCGCCGCCAAGCGGCGCCGTTACTGCTCGAGCTCGACCTGGCTCAACCCCTCCTCGAAGAGCGGCCCGCCACCGCGCAGGCTCGTTACCAGGCCCGGCGGCGGCTGGTGCTGCCCACGGTCGTCGAGGGTTTGCGGCAAGCCGCTGGCGACCCGAGGGTCTGTGGGGTCCTCGCCAAAGTTGGGGCTCGTCGCATGGGCTTTGCCCAAGCACAAGAACTGCGCGGTGCCATAACAGCTTTCCGCAACTCGGGCAAGCCTGCGGTCGCCTGGTGCGAGACTTTCGGAGAGATGGCGGCGGCGACCCTGCCCTATTACTTGGCGAGCGCGTTCGACGAGATCTGGGTACAACCTTCCGGAGAAGTTGGTTTCGTCGGGGTGAGCGTGAGCAGTGTCTTTGTCGCAGAGTCGCTCGAAAAGATAGGTGCCCGTGCCCAGGTCGGGGCACGCCACGAGTACAAGAACGCTCCCAACATGTTCACAGAGCGCGGCTTTACTGCGGCGCACCGCGAAGCACTTGAAAAAGTGGTCGCCTCGCTTGCTGGACAAGTTGTCAACGGGGTTGCTGAAGGGCGCCGGCTGCCCGTGGAAGCCGTCCGCGATTTGGTCGACAGGGCGCCCCTGGCAGCAGAGGACGCGCGGCAAGGCAAGCTAATTGACAAGCTTGGCTACCGGGACCAGGTCTATGCGTCGGCACTAGAGCCACGAAAAGGGGCGACGCCGCAGCTTTTGTTCCTTCAGCGCTACCACCGGCACGAGCCGGTGCCCAAAAGACTGGTGAGGGTGGTCGACCGCCACAGACTGGTCGTCGCGCTCGTCAATGGCGTCGGCACGATAAGGCTTGGCCGGAGCGGGCGAGGGCCAAGCGCTGCCATGGGCTCCGACACGGTCTGCGCCGCCCTCCGTGCTGCTGGCAAGGATGCCCGCGTAAGAGCGGTTGTTTTCCGCGTCAACAGCCCCGGCGGGTCCTACGTCGCCTCCGACGCGATCTGGCGCGAAGTCGTGCGCCTGCGCGAGGCGGGCAAGCCGGTGATCGTCTCAATGGGCGACGTTGCCGCATCGGGCGGCTACTTCGTCTCGGCGCCCGCCGACCTGATCGTTGCCCAGCCCGGCACTATCACTGGTTCTATCGGCGTTTTTGGTGGAAAGCTGTCCGCCGGCCCTTTGTTCGCGCGCCTCGGGATCGGCCACGCTTCCGTGCGGGAGGGCCTCCACGCCCGGATGATGTCAGCCTTCGACGAGTTCACCGAAGAGGAACTGCAGGTCCTTTCACGCTGGCTCGACAGCGTTTACGACGATTTTGTGGCAAAGGTGGCCGCCGGGCGGTCCATGCCCGCTGACGCCGTGCACGAGGTTGCGAAAGGTCGCGTCTGGACTGGTGCTGACGCTCGTGAGCGCGGGCTTGTCGACGAGCTGGGCGGGTTGGAAAGAGCAGCCGCCGTCGCACGACAACGCGGAGGCCTCCGTCCAGACGCTGAGCTCGTGCGCTACCCGCAGATCCCTGTCCCGGCGCGCCTGCGCCCACCGCGCTCGAGCGAGGACCCGCAGGCTGCGCTTGCTTCCCTCGACCCTTGGGCCGGGCTCGCGTCCGTTGCTCTGCGCCTGGGACTACCGGCTGAAGGGCCGCTCATGATGTTGCCTCAGCCGGCGGCATGGGCGCGCGGAGAGCCAGCGCTGCAATCGTTGGTGCAACGGTTGGTGCAATGGTGAGCTCGGCGGGACAGGACGACGCCCT
>Ga0335074_10001207_pt1:17500-35352 | contig 35352 bp, 25 predicted proteins | sample Lox_Sample_23_FD_206715 | JGI IMG/M metagenome (GOLD analysis project Ga0335074, IMG submission 206715) | Soil microbial communities from Loxahatchee National Wildlife Refuge, Florida, United States - Lox_Sample_2.3 | ecosystem: Environmental > Terrestrial > Soil > Wetlands | place... | reverse complement strand
CCTGGCCGGTGGGCGTCGGCTTCACATCGCCCGGGCCTACGGGAGTCGAGGGATTGACGATGACCACCGAGAGCGCGCCGGCGTGCGCCTGCTCGAGCGCCGCCTGCTCGGCCAGAAACTTGGAGCGTTTGTAGTGGCCGATCATGGCCGCGAGCGCCGCCGGGGTCGTTTCATCGCCCGGCGTGCCGTCGGCAGGAATGCCGATGGTCGCCACGCTGCTCGTGTACACGCAGCGCTCGACTCCCGCCGCGCGCGCCGCCTCGAGCACATTGCGCGTCCCCTCGACGTTGGTCCGGTACAGCCGCTCGGGGTCGGGCGCGCCGAGGCGATAGTCGGCGGCGACGTGAAATACGGCGCGGCATTGCGCCGCGGCTCGCTCGAGCGAGGGACGCTCGAGAAGGTCTCCCACGGCGATCTCGACCGGCAAGAGTCGCAGATTGCGCCGATCCGAGCCCGCGCGGGCCAGCGCCCGGACCTGCCAGCCCTCGCGCAGCAGCGCTCGCGCGACCGCCGCCCCCACGAATCCGGTGGCGCCGGTGACCAGGGCCCTCGGCGCGCTCAAACCGGCACCCTCGAGGGCAGGGGCGGCTGCAGCGGTCCGAGGCGCGCCACGGTCTTGAGCGCGCGCAGCGCCGCGCGGTAGCGGCGCGCGAGGCGCAGGAGCGATGCGACTTCGACGGGCGAGCGAATCAATCCGACCATCAAGCGCATCAGGCGCACCTGGCCCGCCCGGGTTGCGCCCGTCACGGCCGGGGGGAGGCTGTCGCCGGCGGTGTCGACGATGACCCGCACGGCGATGAAGGGCACGCCGTGGACGCGGGCGACCTGGGCGATGGCCGAGCTTTCCATGTCCACCGCACAGGCACCGGTTTCGCGGCGTACGGCCGACTTGGCATCGGCCGTGTCGATCGCCTGCGCCACCGTGATCAAGCTGCCCGATCCTGGGGGGTGGCCGAGGGGGGGGCTGTGCTCGAGCGCGGCCGCCAGAGTCTCCCGCCAGGAGCCTGCGGTGGCGAGGCGCGATCCGTCCTCGGCGATGACCTCGCGCGGCAGGCACACCGTGCCGGCCGGCAGGTCCGGATCGAGTCCGCCCGCCAGCCCCCAGCTCACGAGCGAGGTCGCGCCCGCCTCGATCAGCCGGCGCGCGGCAATGGCGGCCGCGCCCGGCCCCATTCCGGCGACCGCCACGAGACTCCCGTCGGCGAGAGCCCCGTAGCCTTCGCCCCTCGGCTGTGCCGGACCGAGCGTGCGCGCCTCCGCGGCCAGAGCCGCGACGACGCCCGCGCTAATTAGGGTTCCCGGCCCGGGTCAGCGTGCGGTACGCACCCAGCGCCCACAGCGGGAAGTAGCCGCAGTAGCCGTGGTACTTCAGATAGAACACGCGCGGAAACCCCGGTGCGGTGAAGGTCGCGTCGTTCCACAGACCGTGCGGCTCCTGCGTTCTCAGCAGGTGATTGACGCCCCGGCGCACGGCATCGCTGTTCACCTCGCCGGCGGCCAGCAGGGCGAGCAGCGCCCAGGCGGTCTGATAGGGCGTGCTCGCGATCCGGCCCCGTCCATTCTTCAGGTAGCTGTCGTTGCTCTCGCCCCAGCCGCCATCCGTGTTCTGCTGGTTGAGCAGGAAGTCCACCGCGCGCCGCACGGCGCCATCGTGCGGGGAGATCCCGGCCTGCGCGAATGCGGTGAGCACCGACCAGGTGCCGTACAGGTAATTGGTGCCCCAGCGGCCGAACCAGGACCCGTCCGGCTCCTGCTCAGCGCGCAGGTAGGCCACCGCCCGCTCGATGACGGGCTTGTCCTGCGGGCGCCCGATGAGCCCGAGCGCCGTGACCACGCGTGCGGTCACGTCGCTCGTCGGGGGATCGAGCAGGGCGCCATGATCGGCGAATGGAATCTTGTTCAAGTAGTAGGAGGTGTTGTCGGCATCGAAGGCGGCGAAGCCGCCATTCTCGCTCTGCATGCCCGCGAGCCAGTCGAGCGCACGGCGCACGCTCTCGGTGTAATCGGCCGCATTCGGCGCCTGATGCATGGCCCAGGCCACCACGGCGGTGTCGTCCAGGTCGGGATAATAATCGTTGCCGAACTGAAACGCCCAGCCCCCGCCCGCCAGATCGGGGCGATCGACCCGCCAGTCTCCCGGCTCATCGAGCAGCTGCTCGGTCTGCAGCCAGTCGAGCGCGCGGGTCGCGGCGCCCAAGGAAGCCTCGCATCCGACCTCCTGCAGCGCGCGGCTGGTGAGCGCCGTGTCCCACACGGGCGAGACGCAGGGCTGGCAGTAGGCGCTGGTGGGGCCGATGACCAGCAGCTTCTCGAGCGCGCGCTTGGCGGTCAGCAGGCGCGGATCGTCCTTGGGATAGCCGAGAATGGTCATCACCTCCACGGCATTGACCATGGCCGGGAAGATCGCTCCCAAGCCGTCCTCGCCGTTCAGGCGCTCGAGCATCCACTCCTCGGCGCGCCGGGTCGCGCGCTCGCGCGCGGAGCGCGGCAGCAGCGGATCGAGCCTGCGGAAGAGGCGCTCGAGCACCAGCAGCATCCGCCCGAGCAGGCCGCCCTGCTTGCGGGTGTGGCGGAAGTAATCGCGCTCCTCTTCCGGCGCCGTGGTGAACAGCTCGCGGATGTGAACGTTGCGCGGATTCTTGGCGAGAGGCTTGCGCGTGTACAGGATGAACAGCGGCACCATCACCGTGCGCGACCAGTAGGACACCTTGTCGAGATGCATGAAGAACCATTTCGGCAGGAGCATGATCTCGACGGGTATGTACGGCACGCCGCGCCAGGGCAGCTGGCCGAACAGCGCGAGCGCGATGCGCGTGAACACGTTCGACCGCGCGGCGCCGCCGCGCTCGAGAATGGCGCTGCGCGCACGCGCCATGTGCGGCGCGCCCACATCGTCGCCCGCCAGCTTGAGCGCGTAATAGGCCTTCACCGTGCAGCTGATGTTCAATTCGCCGCCGTGATAGAGCGGCCAGCCGCCGTTCGGCATCTGATTGGCGCGCAGGTACGCCGCCAGCTTCGCCTCGAGCGTGGCATCGATCTCGTCCAGGAAGTGCATCATCATGATGTACTCGGCCGGAATCGTGCAGTCCGCCTCGAGCTCGAACAGCCAGTAGCCCGCCGCGCTCTGGCGGGCGAGCATGGCGTCGCGAGCGAGCGTGATGGCGCGGTCGAGGAGCGTGGAGACCGTCTTGGTGATGGACAGCGCGACCACATCCGCGCGCGCCTGGGCGCCGGGAGCGAGGGCCGGGGTGGGCTTCTGGGCGATGCTGCTCACGACCCGGAGCTCCCGAAAGAGCGGCGCCGGACGGGCTCGGCCCCGTGCGCGGCCGCGAACTCATCGATCGGGAACTGATCGACCGCCGCGCGGCAGGGCTGCGGCCGGGACACTTGCGGCGGCCGCGCCAGCGGCAGCCCGCGCGCGGCCCGGCCGAACAAGCGGCGCAGGAGCCAGTCGTTGCGCACCGAGAGGTCGGCGAAGAATCGCGTCCAGGAGACGGCGGAGCGCGAGATCTTCACCTGCGCGCCTGAGGTAAAACCGGGGTTTTTGTGAATTTTTTGCAGTGTAAGCACGGCGAGTCCAATGGCCCATAAACAGAAGCGGCGGATCCCCGTCTCGGAGGCGGGGATGAACAAGGTGTAGTCGAGCGCGTTGCGCAAGTGCGCGTGAGCGACGCCGACCAGCTCGCTCATGCCGGCGTCGAAGCCCGCATTGCGCGGCTCGGGTGCGAGCCGCGCAAGGTCGACGTGATGCGGCGTGAAAACCTCCTGCGGGAGCCAGCACGCACCGCGGCTGCGGTCTTCCCAGACGTCCTTGAGGATGTTCGTCATCTGCAGGCCCTGCGCGAAGGACACCGCGAGGCCCTGCAGGCCCGCGCGGTTGCGGGCAATGGCCGGGGAATATTCGCAAAACAGCTCGGTCAGCATGTCGCCGACCACGCCCGCGACGTAATAGCAGTACTCGTCGAGATCCGTCCGGCGCGCCAGCCCCGCGAGGCTCGTGGTCGATTGAAAGCGCGGCATGCCGTAGCACATGAGCTCGACGCAGCGCTGGATCGCCGAGCGCTGCGGCGCCGACAGCGAAGCGGTGACGTTGAGCACCCGCCCCATGTGGGCGATGAGATCGCGCTCCGTCGGCAAGGTGCGGTTGGAAAGGCGCCGCTCGACCTCCAGCGCCAGCGGCGCTGCGTCCGCGGCGCCGGCGACGACGGCCTTGAATCGATCCAGCAACTCCAGCGTCTCCGCCGGCGACAGCGCCGGCTCGTCCTCGATGGTGTCGGCGATCCGGCACAGCAGGTAGGCATTGGTCACGGCCACCCGCAGCGGCGCCGGCAGCTGCGGAATGGTCAGCGCGAACGTACGCGATACGTGCGGAAGGATCTGGTCCTGATAGCCTTCATCTGGAATGAGGGAATCCATGCGAGCAGTATCTCGGAAAGTCAACGCCGTGGCACCTGTGGGCTAGCAGCCGTCGATCGGGCGTACCCGGGTCCGACGGGCTTCTAGTGTGGCGCAAAGTACCCAGAACGGTCCTCAGGGGGAGCTGCCCATAACCCACCCGCAACTATAGCGGGTGGGGCCGCGGCGTCGCAACGTCGCTGCGCGGCGGTGGCGCTTGTGCTACAAAGGGTGCTGCGCCGATACCCGGCAAGGGTCGCGGCTGGTATAAACTCGCCACATGATCCCGCCGCCCAATACGTATCCCCTGCTCGAGTCGATCGAGGTCCCCGAGGACCTGCGCCGCCTGCCGCACTCCAAGCTCGTCGCGGTGGCCGAGGAGCTGCGCCAGTTCCTGATCCAGAGCGTGAGCACCCGCGGCGGCCACTTCGCGGCCGGTCTCGGCACGGTCGAGCTCACCGTGGCCCTGCATTACATTTTCAACACCCCGTACGACCGGCTGGTGTGGGACGTCGGCCACCAGGCGTACCCTCACAAGGTGCTCACGGGAAGGCGCACGCGCCTGCACACCATCAAGCAGCACGGCGGGCTCGCGCCATTTCCCACCCGCAGCGAGAGCGAGTACGACACCTTCGGCGTGGGCCACTCGAGTACTTCGATCAGCGCGGCGCTCGGCATGGCGGTGGCTGCCGCGAAGCGCGGCGAAGACCGGCGCACCGTGGCGATCATCGGCGACGGCGCGCTCACGGCCGGCATGGCGTTCGAGGCTCTGAATCATGCGGGCTCCGTCCCGGTCGATCTGCTGATCATCCTGAACGACAACGACATGTCGATCTCCGAGAACGTCGGCGCGCTCTCGAACTACCTGGCCCGCGCGCTGTCCGGGCGGATGTACGCGCAGCTGCGCGAGGGCGGCAAGAAGGTATTGCGGCAGATGCCCACGGTGTGGGAGCTGGCGCGCCGCTCCGAGGAGCACCTCAAGGGGATGGTGCTGCCGGGTACCTTGTTCGAGGAGATGGGATTCAACTACATCGGTCCGGTCGATGGGCACGATGTCAGGGCGCTGGTGAGCACGCTCGGCAACGTGAAGAAGCTGCGCGGGCCGCAATTTCTGCACGTGGTCACCCGCAAGGGCAAGGGCTATGCCCCGGCGGAGGCGGATCCGATCAAGTGGCACGGACCGGGTCCGTTCGATCCGGCAAGCGGCAAGATCTTCAAGGAAGCGAGCTCGGGTCCGACCTACTCGCAGATCTTCGGGCAGTGGCTGTGCGACATGGCCGAGCGCGACCCGAAGATCATCGGCATCACTCCGGCGATGCGCGAGGGTTCCGGCCTGGTCGAGTATTCGAAGCGGTTTCCCGACCGCTACTTCGACGTGGCCATTGCCGAGCAGCACGCGGTGACCTTCGCGGCGGGTCTCGCTGCCGAGGGCTACACCCCGGTGGTCGCCATCTACTCGACCTTCTTGCAGCGCGCGTACGATCAGCTCATTCATGACGTCGCCCTGCAAAATCTGCCCGTGGTATTCGCGCTCGACCGGGCCGGGCTGGTCGGCAGCGACGGTGCGACGCACCAGGGCAGCTACGACCTCACTTTCTTGCGCTGCATTCCGAACATGGTGGTGATGGCGCCGGCCGACGAGAACGAGTGCCGGCAGATGCTGTACACCGCGACCACGCTCTCCTCGCCCTCGGCGGTCCGCTACCCGCGCGGCAGCGGTCCCGGAGTGCCGGTGGCGGCCGAGATGCAGGCGCTGCCGGTGGGACGCGCGCAGTACCGGCGCGAGGGGCGCAGCGGACTTGCGATCCTGGCCTTCGGTGCCCTGGTCGAGTCGGCGCGCAAGATCGCCGAACGCCTCGACGCCACCCTGGTCAACATGCGCTTCATCAAGCCCCTGGATGAGAACCTCATCGTCGAGGTGGCCGGGCGGCATCGCGCCATCGTGACCATCGAGGAGAATGCCGTCATGGGCGGCGCCGGCTCGGCGGTCGGCGAGGTGCTGGCGGCGCAGGGCGCCCTGGTGCCGCTGTTGCAGCTGGGCATTCCGGACCGCTTCATCGAGCACGGCTCGCGCGAGAGCTGTCTCGCCGCGGCGCAGCTCGATGTCGCGGGCTTGAGCGCCAGCGTCGAGGCCTGGTGGACGCTCAGGACACCGGAGCGCCTGCGCTCGGTGCGAGGCGTCTGAAGCGGCTTCGCCGCGGCATGCCTTGCCCCGGAAGAGCAGGACGGGTCAATATTTGGTGATCGAGGCCCCTTAATATCTGTCATGGCCCCTCGGCGAGCGCGCGAGGGGACCCGCAACTTCGAGAGAGAACGTCATGAGAACCTTGTTCCTGCACCCGCCTTCCTTCGACGGCTTCGACGGCGGCGCCGGCTCGCGCTATCAGGCGAAGCGCGAGATCCGATCCTTCTGGTACCCCACCTGGCTCGCCCAGCCGGCGGCCCTCATTCCCGGCAGCAAATTGATCGATGCCCCCGCGGACGGCACCCCGATCGAAGCGGTGCTCGCCGAAGCCCCCCATTACGATCTCGTCATCATGCACACGAGCGCGCCTTCGTTTCGCAAGGATGCGCACGTGGCCGAGCTCTTGAAGGGCGCCAATCCGCGGCTGCTCGTCGGCATGGTCGGCGCGCAGGTCGCCGTCGATCCCGCCGGCTCGCTGGCGGCCTCGCCGGCCATCGACTTCGTCGCGCGCGAAGAGTTCGACTACACCTGCAAGGACGTCGCCGACGGCGCGAGCCTCGAGGGCATCGCGGGCTTGAGCTTCCGGCGCGCCGACGGCACGATCCAGCACAATCCCCCGCGCCCGATGATCGAGGACATGGATGCGCTGCCGTGGGTGGCGCCGCTCTACAAGCGCGATCTGAAGATCGAGAATTACTTCATCGGCTATCTGAAGCACCCCTACGTGTCGATTTACACCGGACGCGGTTGCCGCTCGAAGTGCACCTTCTGCCTGTGGCCACAGACCGTCGGCGGCCACCGTTATCGGGTGCGCAGTCCGCAGAACGTCATCGACGAGGTGCGCTGGATCAAGGAGAACATGCCCGAGGTGAAGGAGATCTTCTTCGACGACGACACCTTCACCGATTTTCGGCCGCGCGCCGAGGAGATCGCCCGCGGCCTGGGCAAGCTCGGAGTGACCTGGTCGTGCAACGCGAAAGCGAACGTCCCCTACCAGACGCTGCGCGTCATGAAGGAGAACGGCTTGCGGCTGCTGCTCGTCGGCTACGAATCCGGGAACGATCAGATCCTGCACAACATCCGCAAGGGCCTGCGCACCGACATCGCGCGCCGCTTCACCGAGGACTGCCGCAAGCTCGGCGTCACCATTCACGGCACCTTCATCCTGGGACTGCCCGGCGAGACCAAGGAGACCATCCGCGAGACCATCCAGTATGCGGTGGACATCAATCCCCACACCATCCAGGTATCGCTCGCGGCTCCCTACCCCGGCACCGAGCTCTACAAGCAAGCCGTCGACAATGGCTGGCTGACCGAGAGCGATGCATCGAAGCTGGTCAACAACCAGGGCGTGCAGCTCTCGCCCCTGAGCTATCCCAACCTCAATGCCGACGAGATCTACCAGTCGGTCGAGGTCTTCTACCGCCGCTTCTATTTCCGGCCGCGCAAGATCGTCGAGATGACCGCCGAGATGATGAAGAGCTGGGAGATGACCAAGCGCCGTCTGCGCGAGGGGGTGGAGTTCTTCCGCTTCCTGCACGCGCGCGAGGCCTGAAGCCGCATCCACCGAGCGGCCTGCCTCAGACCCGGAAGCGATACTGTGCGCCGGGCGCGCGCTCGATGTCCGGCGGGAAGCTGGCGCGCTTGTCGGCGAAGTACTGCGCACGGTGATCGCCGGCCGAGCGGGCGTTGTAGGTCAGGTACAGGATGCGCCGCGCGCGATCGGTGCCGTTGGCCTTGGAGGCGTGCGGAACGTAGCTGTCGAAGAAGATCACGTCCCCGGGCTCGCAGGGGATCGGCCTCATCGAGAAACCCGCCATCTGCTCACGCGTCAAGGGCTTCCACTCCTCGCCGATCAGGCCGCCGAATCGCGGCACGTCCGCGATCTCCAGGCAGCCGTTGGCGAGGGTCGCCGGGTCGACGCACACCAGCGCGGTCACGAACAGCGGCGCGTACACCGACCATCCGGCTTGCTGGTCCTGGTGCGCCTCGAAGCCCGCCCCTCCGGCCATCTTGAAATTGATCTTGTCCTTGAACAGCAGCGCCGGCTCGCCGAGCAGGGCCTCGACGGCCGTCTTGAGCCGTCCCTCGACCAGAGCCTTGAAGGCGGCGTGAAAAGGATAGAAATTCTCGATCCGCTGCACCAGGCGCAGCGAGGGGTCGGCGAGACTCGGCTCGTGATAGACCATCTCCACGCCCGGCCGCTCCGGACGGCGCTCGAGCTCATCGACCCACGCGCAGATCTCCGCCATCTCGGCGGGGGAGTAGAATCCCGGCGCCGCCACCCAGGCCTTGTGCGCATAGTGCTGCAGGTGATCCGCGCTCAAGGCGTGCCCTTGCGCCGGCGGCGCGGGAGCTTGCGGTGCGGCTTGCGACACGGTGGCCGCCAGCGACACGGGCTTGGCCGTCAGCGACACGGGCTTGGCCGTCATGTGAGCCTGCGCTCGAGCCGCACGTAGCGCACCGCGATGATCGAGGCGATGAGGCTCGTCACGACCGCGGCGGCCACCACCACGGGAGCGAGCCAGTGCAGCCAGACGAACAGCGGCAACAGGTACAGAGCATCGTCGGGCTGAAAGCCGAATCCGCCCTCCCACACCCGCGCACCGGTCGCGACCCGGTTCTCGTAGGCCTCCGACAGCAGGCAGCAGGCGAGCATGGATCCGGCCGTGATGAAGCCCGCGAGCAGCCCCCAGGCGCCGGGCGCGCCATGCCACAGGTTGATGCCGGCAGCGAGAAAGAATGCCGCATTCAAGAGCACGTCCGTATAGTAATCGAACAGATGGCCGGCGCGGCTTTTCATCTGACCGAGTCGCGCCAGCTCGCCATCGGCGCGGTCGAGAAATGCCGAGATCAGCCACAGCACCCCCGACCACAGCTCGGCGCGCGTCCCGCCGATCGCCAGCAGAGCGCACGCCGCGGCGCCCGTCACCAGGCGGACCGCGGTGATGTGATTGGGCCGGATCGCGGTTCCGACCAGAGGCCGAACCAGGGCGCGCGCTGCCGCGTGGCTCCACGTATCGTTCATGCCGACTCCTTGTTCTTGCCGACCGCGGATCTTACCGCCCCCGCGCCGCGCGGCCTTTTGTCGGTAGTTTAATATCCCGGGCCATGATGGACGCAATCCGTGTCGCGACTCAATTGACCCCGCAGGACTGGGATGCGGTGCGCAGCGCCTCGCTGCGCCGCGGTCATGCCGCCGCATTCGGCGAACAAAACCCCCTGGCCGGCCCCTGCCTGTACGAATTCGACGCGGCCGGCGTGCGCCTCTCATGCGCGGACCGCCATCTCTCCTCTTCCTGGGACGGGATCTCGCAGATCGAGCGCGTCGGCGAGAGGCTCATTCTCTGGCCGGCCGTTGCTGCTGCACTGCCGCTGCCGGTGTTCCCGCCGGCGCCTGGGCCGGGGGGCGGCCCCTCGGCCGAGGACCTCGAGCGCGAGCTGCGCGCCATGCAGGAGCGGGCGAGAGCGCATGCGCCGCACTGGATCGCGCTGGTTCCTCGGTTGTGGGGACTGCGGGGCGCAGCCGACATCCCTCGGCGCACGACCGATTCGGCCGTGCTCGCGCTCGTGCTGGTCTCGCTGGCGCTGTGGATCGGGCTCGACTATGGACGCGTGGGGCCGGGAGCGCGCCTCGAGCCGCTCGCCATCCCCATCTTCGCGCTCTATGCGTTCCTGGTGGTCGGCATGGCGTTCCTGCTGTCGCGCAGCGCCCGGCCGAGAGCCGACTATCGAGGCACTCTTTTTTCGATCGTGACGCTGCTCCCGGTCGTGATCAGCGCGGCGTTCATGATCGAGGTATACCTCGACGGGGCAGTCGCGCGGGCCGGCTGGGCGTTGCTGTGTCTGTATGCGCTCCTCTACTCCTGGCAGGCCCTGCGCGCACTCACCGGACGCGGGCAGGTGCGCTCGCTGCTGATCGCCCTCGCCGGCTTCGGCGTGCTGTACGCGCTCGGCCAGAACACGGATCTGAGTCCCTGGCTGTGGACGCCCCCCGCCTCCACGGTGCAGGACGGGGACGATGCCGAGATGTCGCCCTCGGTGGCCGAGTCCTTGCTGTTCGACCAGCAGGCGCTCATCGACGACGTCGTCGATGCCATGCGGCCCGGCATGGGCGGCTCTCCGGCGGTTTACTTCGTGGGCTTTGCGGGTGTGGCGGAGCAGCGAGTGTTCGCCGAGGAAATCAAGCTGGCGGCGCGCGTCGTGGATGATCGGTTCTCGACCGCCGACCGCCAGCTGCTGCTGATCAACGACCGCCGCGACCTCGACACCTATCCGATCGCCACGGCGAGCGGCCTCGACTATGCGCTGCGGGCGATCGCGCAGAAGATGCAGCCCGACCGCGACATTCTCTTTCTGGCGCTGTCCTCGCACGGCTCCCCGGATCCGGAGCTGGAGGTCTCCAACGGCAGCCTGCCGCTCGAGCAGATATCGGAGCAGGATCTCGAGACTGCGCTGCGCGACTCGGGCATCCAGCGGCGCATCATCGTGATCTCGGCTTGCTACGCGGGCGGTTTCATCCAGTCGCTCGAGAATCCCGATACCATCGTGATCGCCGCCGCGGCGGCGGACCGCACGTCGTTCGGCTGCTCGGACGATCGCGATATGACCTATTTCGGCGAGGCCTTCTATCGCGACGCGCTGCCGGGCGCGCGCACGCTGCAGGAGGCGTTCGCCAAGGCCAAGGCATCGATCGCGCAGCGCGAGCAGCGCGAGCACGAGACCCCATCGGAGCCGCAGGCCTTTTTCGGCCGGGAGATCAGCGCCGTGCTCGAGCGCAATCCCATGAGCGTCGAGCCGCACGGAGTCGGGCTGCACGCCCGGGCGCCGCGGCCCGCGGCGGGCGGGCGCGTGTTGAGTGCGGCCCGCCAGCCCGCTTGGTGAGAAACGCGGGCGGGTCAGGGAACGAGATTCGACAGGAACCTGAGCAGCAGCGCGGTGGTCTCCTGGGGTCTTTCCATCTGCAGCATGTGGCCGGCCTTCGGAACCATGGCGATCTCACGCACGTCGCTGTACGCCCGCCCGATGCCCCCGAGCGGATCGGTTCCGTGGAAGCCTTCGAGATCGGCATCGTTCTCGCTGCCGATGAAGTAGAACGGCACCGGATTCTTCGTCCCCTCGAATCGCTTGCGCTGCGCCCAGCGCAGGTCCATGGCCCGATACCAGTTCAGTCCGCCGGTGAATCCCGAGCGGCTGTACTCGCAGACGTAGAACTCCATCTCGATCTCGCTCATCCACGACCAGGGAAAAGGCGGAGCGACCGGGAGCGCGTCGATGTACGGCGTTGCGGGCGGGTGCTTCCAGACGTCGATATAGTGATAGTCGCCGCTCAGCGCATGGAACACGCGCGTCAGAAATTCGCGCGGCGCGGCATCGAGCGCGCGCTCCGCCAGGCCCGGCTGCGCGAAATAATCCAGATGATAGAAATGCTTCCGCCCCAGCACCTTGGCCTGCGCCAGAGGCGAGATCGACGGGTCGTGCGGCGTCACCGGGTTCTCCAGGCCGATCACCGCGGCGACCCTCTGCGGATGCCGGAAGCAGAGGTCGTAGATGGCGAACGCCCCGAAATCGAGTCCGACGAAGACCGCCTTCTCCTCGCCGAGGTGATCGAGCAGGGCGATGAGATCGCCCACCGTGTGCTCGCAGTCGTAGGCGCTCGGATCGGGCGGGGCCTCGGTCTGGCCCATGCCCCGCATATCCGGCGCCACCACCCGCCACCCCGCCCCGGCGAGCGGACCGATCTGATGGCGCCAGCTGAACCACAGGTGCGGGAACCCGTGGCACAGCACCACCAGCGGACCCGCGCCCTGCTCGACGTAGTGGGTGTGAAGCCCATTGATGCGCGCGTATCGATGCAGCCACTTCGCCATGCTTGCCTCCACGCCCCTGAGCCGAGTTTGGCCGCGCGGCTTTCGGCATCTCCCACATCACCTCATCGCCGATGTGGGACACATCAAGCGCCAACTTAGCGAAAATGAGCGCTGGGCGCATTAAAATGACATGGGCGGGCGCACATGGCAGGGGACGTGACATGATCGATCACATCGGCTTGGTGGTTTCGGACCTGGCGAGAGCCAAGGCATTCTACGACTGGGCGCTGCGCCCCACGGCCGACAGCGGCGCGGACGCTGTCCGCCGGACAGGCGCGGACAGCCTCTCGGGTTGGCGATGGACCGGCATGCGGCCGCATGCTTGCATCGGCCCCGAGACGTTGCCGAAGGCATGAGGAGCTCGTGGACGGGAGAGTGCGAGGCGCCGGTTGCGGATCGAGATGCGGCTCGATGCTGCTGCTCATGCTCGGGTCGATGGTGGCGCTCGCCGCCAGAGCCGAGAACATGATCCCCGCAACTCAAGAGCATTGGACCACCGTCAACGGACATCGCATGTACTACGCGGTGCGCGGCAGCGGCGCGACCCTCGTGCTGTTGCACGGCGGCGGGGACTCGGGCGAGCATTCCTTCGCGCAGCAGTTCGAGGTCTTCTCCCAGCACCATCGCATCGTGGCGCCCGATCAGGTCGGACAGGGCCGCACGCCCGATGTCCCGGGTCCGTTGAGCTACACCGGCATGATGCAGGACACCGCAACGCTCCTGGAGCTGCTCAACCTTCGGCATGTGGACGTCGTGGGATTCAGCGACGGCGGAATTCTCGCCCTCATGCTCGCCATCCGGCATCCCGAGCTCGTGCGGCGGCTGGTCATCAGCGGCGTGAACGTATCGCCCGAGGGGCTGACCGCGGAGAACCTGGAAGGATTGCGCGCAGGACAGACGGAAATGCCCAATACCATCGACGAGAAGCTCGCAAAGCTGTGGCTGACCTCGCCCACGCAAGCAGAGCTGAGTCTCGCGATGCTTGCGAGGATCGCTCAGCCGGTGCTGGTGATCTCGGGAGATCGCGACGCGATCAGGCTCGAGCACACGCTCGAGATCTTTCATGCGCTGCCGAACGCCGAGCTCTGCGTGCTGCCGGGAACGGATCACGCGACCTTCTCCGGGCGCCCCGGGTGGTTGAATCCCATCATCGGCGCGTTCCTCGATCGCGCACTGCCGACACCGGCGGCAACGCCGGAGCCGTGAAGCAGCGCCCACGGCCATGGCAGCCTCCAATCGCCATCGAGTGGCCGGCATCGATCCCGAGAACATCGTGGAGGAGTACCGGGGCCGCGCTCTCAAAGAGTTGAGCGACGCGCAGCTGTTCGATCAGATCCGCCCCATCGTCGCCCGTCCTCCGGCGCGCGGGCTGACGAGCTTCACGCTGCACGCGCCGCTCGAGCTGATGGCGCGTTTCGGGCTGCTGCGGCTCGTCGACCCGGCGCAGCGCGAGCTGGCCCGGCTGCAGATGGTGGCGAGCGCATCGGTGTATGGCCGGAGAGTCGATGCGATGCCCGCGCCGGCTCGCGTCGACTCATTTCCCGATGCGAGCACGGCAGCGCGGGAGCTGGCGAGGACATTCGCGAGCGGGGACGCGGACGGCATGGAGGCGCGGGTCCTGTCCGTCGCGCTGCAGTTTGGCACGCCGAGCCTGGTGGACCTGCTCACGCCCTTGGCGCTGCCGACGCTCACCGGCGCGTCGCATTCGCACATCGGCTTGTGGCTCCTGCTGCTTCGCGCCGAACCGGTGGGTGCGGAGGACGCTTCGCTCCTGCGAGCCGCCGCCCGGGCTCTCGCGGCCGACCCGACGGGGCGGATGAAGAGCTTTCGAGGTATGTCGATCGAGGCCACCCGGCGTCTCGAGACCCCGCCCGAGCAGGTGAGCCGGGAGATTCTCGACAAGCTCGCCAGCCCGGCCAAGGGAACCCTGGGCGGGGAGAGCATTCGTGAGCTGGTGGAAGCGGTCGAGAGAACGGGCAACGCCGATGCGCTGTTCGGGGACTTCATTCTTCACGATCTCAGCCCGGGGCAGATCGCTGCGGCCTTCCGCGCGGTGCTGCGAGTCAGCGCCCACAGCATGCTGCAGCATGACCTGGAGCAGGCCAAGTTCGGCTGGTCGCACTGCCTGACTTTGCCGCAATCGGCGTTCGGCCTGTCCGGCGTAACCGCGCATCGCAAGCTGGCGCTGGCGGCGGCTCTGGTGTGGATCACGGCGTATCGGTGTGTCCTGAGCGATCGCCCCTTGGACCTGCGCTGGCAGCCTCGCCGCGTCGAGGAGGTGAGCGTGACGGACGCCCTCCGCACATCTCCGGCAGCGGCCGCCTCGCGTGTCTGGCATGCGTCCGATGGCGAGTTGCCCGCGATCCGGCGCATCCTGGCGACCGAAGCCGCCGTACGCAACGACACTCACCTGGTGAAGTACACACGCGCCTGTCTCGACATGGGCGCCCTCGATCCCGAGCACGTTCGACTGTATCTGGCGGCCGCCGCGCATCTCTGTGCGCTGTGGATGGCCGAGGCGCCGCGCGCGACGATCGAGGAGTCGCTGCTCGCCGGACGCAGTACGCAGTACTCCTGACGTCAAATCTCCTGATCCTGACGCCTGAAAAACCCCGCGCGCAATCGCGCGATCCATTGATCCATTCTTCCAATGAAATAAAAAGCCCCCGGCGGTTTCCCGTCGGGGGCTTCGTATTTAAGAGCCTGGCAGTGACCTACTTTCACATCGACAAAGTCGACACTAGCATCGGCGCGGAGCGTTTTCACTTCCGAGTTCGAAAAGGGATCGGGTGGTTCCCACTCGCTATGGCCGCCAGGCAAACCGTTTGCAACGGGCGAGTCATGGCTCGCCCGCCGCGGATTCGTACAATTTGTTTCGACGTATGTCGCAATCGAGTCAGTACCCAATCTCGATCTGCCACGTTGGGGACAAATCGCTTGGGTGTTATATGGTCAAGCCTCACGGGCAATTAGTACTGGTTAGCTAAGCGCATTACTGCGCGTACACACCCAGCCTATCAACGTCGTAGTCTTCGACGGCCCTTTAGAGACCTTGAAGGTCTAGGGAAAACTAATCTTGGGGGGGGCTTCCCGCTTAGATGCTTTCAGCGGTTATCCCGTCCGCACATAGCTACCCGGCAGTGCCACTGGCGTGACAACCGGTACACCAGAGGTGCGTTCACTCCGGTCCTCTCGTACTAGGAGCAACTCACCCTCAATTTTCCAACGGCTACGGAAGATAGGGACCGAACTGTCTCACGACGTTCTGAACCCAGCTCGCGTACCACTTTAAATGGCGAACAGCCATACCCTTGGGACCTGCTACAGCCCCAGGATGTGATGAGCCGACATCGAGGTGCCAAACTCCTCCGTCGATGTGGACTCTTGGGAGGAATAAGCCTGTTATCCCCGGAGTACCTTTTATCCGTTGAGCGATGGCCCTTCCATACAGAACCACCGGATCACTATCACCTACTTTCGTACCTGCTCGACATGTCCGTCTCGCAGTTAAGCACCCTTATGCGATTGCACTCTATGCGCGATGACCGACCGCGCTGAGGGTACCTTTGCACTCCTCCGTTACTCTTTGGGAGGAGACCGCCCCAGTCAAACTACCCACCATACACTGTCCCCAACCCGGATTACGGGCCAAGGTTAGAACTGCGAAGTTGTCAGGCTGGTATTTCAAGGTTGCCTCCATGAGAACTAGCGTCCCCACTTCGTAGGCTCCCAGCTATCCTACACAAACAAATTCAAAGTTCAGTGTAAAGCTATAGTAAAGGTTCACGGGGTCTTTCCGTCTTTCCGCAGCTACGCCGCATCTTCACAGCGATTTCAAGTTCACTGAGTCTCGGGTCGAGACAGTGGGGCCAGCGTTACGCCATTCGTGCAGGTCGGAACTTCATGATTTCCACGATTACTCGCGGCATTAGACTATACGTTCACCTGACCACGATGATTTGAGCAGATCTCATCGCTTTTTGAAGTCAGGGCCGGCGTGTTATGGCTTGCAGCCATCCAGGGATCTCACACCCTGAGTCGTTACGGGGAAACGAGGCGGCGCGCGTGCGTTTGCCTCGAATCTTACCCTCGGTATTGCCCTCGACGCACTTGCACGGACGTCGTTAGGGTTCCACCGATTTGAGCCGGTCATCGGAATGGTGTCGCCACCATCCTGGGCAATATTACTTACCCGACAAGGAATTTCGCTGATCCGTGTTATTGATTTGCTTAGAATTTTTATTCAAATCACCGGCGAGACTTTCCTAGGGTCTCACCCTGCATGTCGCCATGCAGATCGGACTATATCTTCACCGATGTGGATCGGTGTCTGGCGTGTAGTCTCTGAGGATTCTGATAATTTCGGTTCGTGGCCTTTTGTGAGTCACCGCAAACTCATGTGCCACTTGGAAGCCGGTTCTGTACCCTCGTCGATTCTCTCGATGGGGTTGACGAATAAAGTTGATCGAAAAACAACCTTCTCCGTCGACGTAACCAGTAATCCAACCAATCTTGATCAGCCTTTCCTGCTGATTGTCCGCAGCTGACGAATTTTCACTGCTGTACGACTCAAACAAATCCGGTTCGCGGATCTCATCTTCGTTATACAGCGAGTATCGCAGCATTCACGGGGATTCCAGCATATAGCCAAATTTTACTAAGGCAGCGATGGCCGTCACCTTAGGACCGTTCTGGTCGTTACACCAACACGCAAAGTCACGTGTGTGTGGAGTTATGCATTGCGCCTAACTCCTGCATGTCGCCATGCAGTTCGGACTTTATCATCCCCGAAGAACTTGGGGCCTGGCGTAAAGTCTCTGAGGATTCCGGAGGAGACCGGTCTTTCCTGCTGATTGACTGCACTGAACAGATTTTCACTACCGCTCTCCTCCATCGAAGATGGGTCGAGCGATGAGTACTGTCAGATACTCAGTGTTTCCAGCATATAGCCAAGTTTATTAACGTAACTACAACTATAGAAGTTGTCCTAAATCTACTAACCCTGAACTCTACATCGTCGACTCGACTCTTCGTCTACCAATATCGTCCCATTTCTGGGGCCTATAGTTACGGCCGCCGTTTACCGGGGCTTCGATCAAGAGCTTCGCCTTGCGGCTGACCCCATCAATTAACCTTCCGGCACCGGGCAGGCGTCAGACCCTATACATCCACTTTCGTGTTCGCAGAGTCCTGTGTTTTTGGTAAACAGTCGCAGCCCCCGATTATCTGAGACCTCTATCAGCTCGGGGAGTAAATCCCCTCACCAACAAAGGCACACCTTCTCCCGAAGTTACGGTGTCAAATTGCAGAGTTCCTTAACCCGAGTTCTCTCAAGCGCCTTAGGATTTTCTCCTCACCCACCAGTGTCGGTTTTCGGTACGGACGTCATTATCTGAAGCTTA
>Ga0335074_10001207_pt1:0-12500 | contig 35352 bp, 25 predicted proteins | sample Lox_Sample_23_FD_206715 | JGI IMG/M metagenome (GOLD analysis project Ga0335074, IMG submission 206715) | Soil microbial communities from Loxahatchee National Wildlife Refuge, Florida, United States - Lox_Sample_2.3 | ecosystem: Environmental > Terrestrial > Soil > Wetlands | place... | reverse complement strand
ATTCGCCTGGGACATCGACTTCGTGCTCGACATTCGCGAGGGCGACCGCTTCAAGGCGGTCTACGAGCAGGTCTACCAGGATGGGAAGTACTTGCGCGACGGGGACATTCTGGCCGCGGAGTTCGTGAACGACGGCAAGGTGTATCGAGCGGTGCGGTACGTCGACGACAGCGGCGCCGTCGGCTACTACACCCCGGACGGCAAGCCGATGCGCAAGGCGTTCTTGCGAGCGCCGGTCGAGTTCACGCGCGTCAGCTCGGTGTTCAATCCGCATCGCTTGCATCCGATTCTCAACATCATCCGCGGCCACATGGGAACCGATTACGCCGCGCCCATCGGCACCCCGGTGCACGCGGCCGGCGACGGACGCGTGAGCTTCGAGGGCGTGCGGGGCGGCTACGGCAACGCCATCGTGCTCTCGCACGCCAATGACGTCTCGACGCTGTACGGCCACATGTCGCGCTTCGCACGCGGCATCCACCTCGGCTCCCGCGTGCAGCAGGGCCAGGTCATCGGCTATGTCGGGATGACGGGATTGGCGACCGGGCCGCACCTGCACTACGAATACCTCAAGAACGGCGTGCACCTCGATCCACAGCGGGTGAAGCTGCCGGGCGCCGAGCCGCTGCGGGCGGACGCGCTGTCCCGGTTCCGCGCACAGACCGCGCCCTGGCTCGCCGATCTTGCGGCGCCCCAGAGCCCCGCGAACGATGCGCAGCAGGCTGCGCTGCAGCCCTCGCCGGCTCCGGCGCTCTACCCACCCGCCGATATCACCGCATTCCTCGACGCCGCAGCCTCCCCGCTGCAGACGCCGTACTCGGCCGCGGGCACGGAAGAGGAGTACCTGGACGAAGCGCGCACGGCTTTCAACTGAGGCGCGGCGGTCGCCGCGACACCCCGCGTAGCGCGCGTCCCGCCCCGCGTAGCGCGTCCCGGCCCTAGCACTCGTCGCGGCGCCTCGCGCGGCCCGGCTCTCGCCCTCCCCGCACGCCCGGCCGGCGCCGCTGCCGCCCGATTGAACTGCCCCTGACGAGGCCTCAAACTCATCGCCATGAACGACACGGACCTGCAGATACCGCAGCTCTACTTCAATCGGGAGTTGTCGTTCCTCGAGTTCAACCAGCGCGTCCTGGAGCAGGCCAAGGACAGCCGTGTCCCGTTGCTCGAGCGCGTGCGCTTTCTCTGCATCTCGAGTGCCAACCTCGACGAATTCTTCGAGATCCGCGTCGCGAGCCTCAAGGAGCTGCAGGAGGCCGGAGCGCTGCAGGTGGGACCCGACGGGCTGTCCACCGCCGAGCAGCTCAGAGCGATCCGCGCGCGCGCCGTGCGGCTGGTGGATGAGCAATACCAGGTACTGAACGATGTGCTGCTGCCCGAGCTCGCCAAGAACGGGGTGGTGTTCGTGTCGCCCGAGAGCTGGACCCGGCCCCAGGCAGAATGGCTGGAGGACTATTTCACGCGTGAGGTCGAGCCGGTGCTCAGCCCCCTCGCCCTCGATCCCGCCCGCCCCTTTCCCAAGGTGCTGAACAAGAGCCTGAACTTCGCCATCGTCGTCGAGGGCGAGGACGGCTTCGGGCGCAACTCCGGCCTGGCGGTCGTGCAGGCGCCCCGCTCCCTGCCGCGGCTCATCCGGCTGCCCGATGAGCTCGGCAGCCGCCATTTCGTGTTTCTCAGCACCATCGTCGATGCGTTCGTGTCGCGGCTGTTCGCCGGCATGCGCGTGCGCGGCTGCTATCAGTTCCGCGTCACGCGCAACAGCGATCTGTTCGTCGAGCAGGAAGAGGTGGACGACCTGCTGCGCGCGGTCGAGGGCGAGCTCGCCTCGCGCCGCTACGGCGATGCGGTCCGGCTGGAGACCGCACACGACTGCCCGGAGGAGATCCTGAGCTACCTGCTGGAGCAGTTCGCGCTCACGGCGCAGGATCTGTACAAGGTGTCGGGCCCGGTCAACATGAACCGGCTCATGGCGCTCTACGACGTGGTCGATCGGGCGGAGCTCAAGTACGCCGCGTTCACCCCGAGCATTCCGGAGCGGCTGCGCGTCGGAAGCGACATCTTCGCGGTGCTGCGCGGCGGGGATGTTCTGCTGCATCACCCGTTTCAGGGCTTCGCGCCGGTCACGGATTTCATCAAGCAGGCGGCCAGCGATCCCCAGGTCCTCGCCATCAAGCAGACGCTCTACCGGGCGGGAAGCGACTCGGCCATCGTGGGTGCGCTGGTGGAGGCCGCGCAGGCCGGCAAGGACGTGACCGTGATCATCGAGCTGCGCGCGCGCTTCGACGAGGAGGCCAACATCGAGCTCGCGAACAAGCTGCAGGAAGCGGGTGCGCACGTCATGTACGGCGTGTTCGGGTTCAAGACCCATGCCAAGCTCGTCATGGTGGTGCGGCGCGAGGAGCGCGGCCTGCGGCGCTACTGTCACCTCGGCACGGGCAACTATCACGCCAAGACGGCGCGTCTGTATACCGACTACGGCCTGATGACGGCCGACGAGGCGATCGGCGAGGATATCCACGAGATCTTCCTGCAGCTCACCGGGCTCACCCGCGTGCCGCGCCTGCGCAAGCTCCTGCATGCGCCGTTCAGCCTGCATCAGGCGCTGCTTTCCAAGATCGACCGCGAGGCCGAGCACGCGCGCGCGGGAAGGCCAGCGCGCATCATCGCCAAGCTCAACGCGCTCACCGAGCCCAAGATCATCCAGGCCCTGTACCGCGCCTCGCGCGCCGGGGTGTCGATCGATCTCATCGTGCGCGGACTGTGCTGCCTCAGGCCGGGCGTGCCCGGGGTGTCGGAGCGGATCCGGGTGCGCTCGATCGTCGGCCGCTTCCTCGAGCACTCGCGCGTCTACGATTTCGAGAACGGCGGTGCGCGCGAGGTGTACTGCGCGAGCGCCGACTGGATGGACCGCAACCTCTTCCGCCGCATCGAGGTCGCCTTTCCGGTGGAGAATCCCGAGTTTCGCGCGCGCGTTGCCGAGGACTTGAATCTGTACCTCGCCGATGACGTTCAGGCCTGGGAGCTCGCCTCGAGCGGCGAGTACACGCGCGCGGTAGGCAGCGGCGAGGTATCCGCGCAGGCCCGGCTCCTGAGCCTGTACGACGAGCGCGTCGCGCTCATGGAATCTTGAGCATCGCCTCCGCCGGCGCGCGGCTCAGGCTCAGCCTGAAGCCCGCATCCTTGAGGTAGCCACGCTCCTGCTCGAGATCCTCGAGCGTGAGCGGATGCTCCTTCATCCATTTCTCCGGCAGCTCCAGGGTCAAGCTGCGTCCCTTCACCGTGAGCCGCACTTCCGGCAGCGGCTGGGGACTGCGCCCGCGGTGCAGCAACACCGCCAGCCGCAGCAGCACGATCAGAAACTCGGCATGCCGGTCCCACGGCGGCACCAGATCCTCGAGCGACCCGAACGAGAGCTGCCGGCGGTGCCCGCCCACCAGGGCGGCGAGCATCAGCTGCTCCTCGCGCGGAAAGCCCGGCATGTCCGCATGCTCGAGAAGATAAGCGCTGTGGCGATGATATTTGGAGTGCGCGATGTCGAGCCCGGTCTCGTGCAGGCGGGCGGCCCAGCGCAGGATCAGCTCCGCGAGCGGATCCTCCAGACCCCATTCGGACTCGACCTGCGCGAGCAGGGCGACGGCGGTGGCCTCGACGCGGTCGGCCTGCAGCGCATCGACGTGATAGCGCATCTCCATGGCGCGCACGCTGCGCACCCGCGCATCCTCGTCGGTGAAGCGGCCCATGAGATCGTAGAGCAAGCCCTCGCGCATCGCGCCCTCGGCCACGCGCACCCGGTCGACGCCGAGGTTCTCCACGATCTCGAGCAGGATCGCGAGCCCGGCCGGAAAGACGGGCGCACGCTCGGCGTCCACGTCCTGAAGGTCGAGGTCATCCACGTGTCCCGCCGCGATCACCCGCTCGGCGAGGCCGCGCAGATTATCGAGCGTGATGCGCGGCGAGTCCGGATTCAGGCGGCGCACCACATCGCCGATCACGCGCACCGTGCCCGAGCTGCCGAAGGCCTGCAGCCAGCCGAGCTTTCGGTACGCCTCGCAGATCGGCTCGAGCTCGAGCCGCACGGCGGTGCGTGCGCGCTCGAAGCGCTTCTCCGAGATGCGGCCGTCGTCGAAGTAGGCGCTGGAGAGGCCGACGCATCCGACCGACAGGCTCTCGAGCAGCAGCGGATTGAACCCCTCGCCGATCACCACCTCGGTCGATCCGCCGCCGATGTCGACCACCAGCCGCTTGTCCGGGCTCATCGGGCTCGTGTGCGCAACGCCCGAGTAGATCAGGCGCGCCTCCTCCAGACCGGAGATGATCTCGATGGGATGCCCGAGGGCCGCACGGGCGCGCTCCAGGAACCAGCGCTTGCGCTTGGCGCGCCGCAGCGCGTTCGTGCCCACCACCCGCACGCTGTCGGCGTGCATCGCGCGCAGGCGCTGCCCGAAGCGCTCCAGACAGCGCAGCGCGCGCTCCGTCGCCGCATCGTCCAGCCGCCCGCTGTCGCCCAGCCCGGCGGCGAGGCGCACCATCTCGCGCAGCCGATCCAAGATGACGAGCTGGCCGTGCGAGTGGCGCGCGACCACCATGTGAAAACTGTTCGATCCCAGGTCCACGGCGGCAAGGACGTCCGGAACGACACCACCCCCGCCGCTCATCTAGGTCGTCTGGCTTATGCCGAGAATGAAGACCCGCAACCGCAGGTTGTCTTGGCGTTGGGGTTGCGAATCACGAACTGCGCGCCCTGCAAATCTTCCTTGTAGTCGATTTCCGCACCCATGAGGTATTGAGCGCTCATCGGATCGATCAGAAGCTGCACACCGCGATTCTCGACGCAGAAATCCCCCTCCTCGATCTTCTCGTCGAAGGTGAATCCGTACTGGAACCCCGAGCAGCCGCCGCCGGACACGAAAACCCGCAGCTTCAGGTTCGGGTTGGCCTCCTCGCGGATCAGCTCCCCCACCTTGCCGGCCGCTGCATCGGTGAACACGAGCACATCCGGCGGCGGCGCCGGATCCAGGTCGGAAGCAGTTTCGGTCGTTGCGCTCATGTGCATAGTGTACTCGGCGGGAGCCGGCCGATCAAAATGCGGCCTTAAGTTTGAGACCCAGGTTCACCACTTGCGGTTCCATCCTCGCGCGGGGGCGTGGCGGCGGCGGCCACCGCGCCTGCATGGATCAACCTGCCCAGTATCTGGGCGCCCACCGCGGTTTCAATGACCGAGTAGCGCACATTGCCGAGAACGTGCGCCTTGGCGCCGAGCTCGACGCGGCCGGCCGCATCGATGTCACCCTTCACGGTACCGTTCAGCAGGACGTTGGGTGCGGTCACGGAGCCCTCGATGCACCCCGTCTCGCTCACCGACAGCAGCGCATCCGGACCCGGTGCGCAGGTGACGTTGCCCTTGATCTCGCCGTCGAGGTGAAAGCCACCCGCGAACTCGACGTCCCCGTGGATGCGCGTCTTGAGCCCGATCAGGGTGTCGATCTTGGCGTCTTTACTCGGTTTCCGCTTGAACATCTGTGTTGTCCTTCTTTGCGCCCGCTTCGGTCTCGACCGACATGCCTTGCGCCTTCCACACGAACGCCTGGCGAAAGCCGGATTTCTGATCCCTGCCGCTGAAGATCTGTACCTCGATGCGCGTCGGCTCGAAGCCCTGCGGCAGTTGCAGCGACTCGTCATAATCCTGGAAGTAGCGAAACGAGTATGCCAGGCCCGGGCGCCGGTCCATCGACATCTCGGCGAAGCTCAAGGTCCGCGGCTTGCCGCCGAGCAGCCCATCGACGGCGAGCGCCAGGGTGCCCGACACGGTGTTGTCGGGCTTCCCCGTCTGCATCAGCACGAACCTGATCCGGAACTGATCCGACGCCTCCGGCACGATCTGCATCTGCTGCACCTTGACGTGCACCGCCGAGTCGGGCTGCACCAGTCCGCGGTAGAAGGACAGATCCTGGTTCAGCCGCGCGATCTGACTCTGCATGTCGCCGAGCGTGCGCTGCACCTGCTTGTAGCTCTCCCGGTCCACGCGCCGCGCCACGTCCGCAGCCGCCAGCTCGCTGTGCAGCCGCGCGTTGTCGGCTTCCAGGGCGCGGATACGCGAGCTTGCCGCCCAGGCGCCGCGCACGCTGTCGATCACCCGATAGCCGGCATCGTAGCGGCCGAGCTCGAACATTCCGTAGAGGATGAGCGCCGTAAGCACGGACGCCGCGCCCAGAAGCCACGCGCGCCGCTGCGGCGAGGCGTAGGAGCGGACCACGAGTTTGCCGAAAAACGCCGCCATGAATTCGCTATGATCCGCCTTTGCGCGGAAGGATCCACTCTTGCTCTGGCTCAAGGCCTTTCACGTCGTGGCGATGGTGACCTGGTTCGCAGGACTTTTCTATCTGCCGCGGCTGTTCGTGTATCACGCCGACGCCCGGGATGCGATCGGTATCGAGCGCTTCCGCGTGATGGAACGGCGGCTGTTCGGCCTCATGAGCATCGGCGCCGTGGCCACCGTCGCTCTCGGCATCGCCATGCTCATCGCCGCGCCGTCCTACCTCGCCATGGGCTGGCTGCATGCGAAGCTCACGCTCGTGGCACTGCTGATCGTCTACCATCTGTTCTGCTACAAGCTGATGCGCGGCTTCGCGCGCGGTGGCAACACGCACACGGCGCGCTGGTATCGCATCTTCAATGAATTACCGTCGTTGCTGCTGATCGGCATCGTCGTGCTGGCCGTGGTCAAGCCCTTCTAGCGCGGCGCGGGCCGCTAGCGCGCGGCGGCCCGCGCCGAGGGGATGTCGAGCTCGGGCCACCACTGCGGATAGGCCGGGAGCTCGTCCGGGAAAATCAACTTGCCGAGCTCGTGCAGCGCGCGCGCATAGACCCGGCGCTTGAAGTACACCACCTCGCGAACCGGCGTCCAGTAATCGACCCAGCGCCAGCGCTCGAACTCCGGTTGGTCGGTCCGATCGAAGCGAAACTTCGTCTCCTCGGCCGCGAGCTTCAGCAGGAACCAGCGCTGCTTCTGACCGATGCACCGATCGCGCACGTACTGGCGCGGCAGCCGATAGCGCAGCCAGCCGCGCGTCGAGCCGAGCACTTCGACGTCCTGCGGCGACAGGCCGATCTCCTCGGCCAGCTCGCGGAACAAGGCGTCCTCGACCCGCTCGCCGCGATTCACGCCGCCCTGCGGAAACTGCCAGCCGCGGCCGCCGATCCGACCGCCGAGGAACAGCTCCCCGCTCTCCCGCATCAGCACGATGCCCACGTTCGCCCGGAAGCCGTGCCGGTCGATGTAGTCATTCAGACGCGATTCGGCCATACCGGGCATTGTTCCATATCGCCGGGTCGTTGGCTCGCCTTCGAAGCACGCCCTGCATTCGCCCGGCATGCCGATTTGCCAGGGCCGCGCTGCCTTCGATCAACCTCTGTTGCGTTCCATGCGCCGGATCAGGCCGTGGCGCTTCTTGCCGACGCTCAAGCGCGCCGTGCCGCTCTCATCCAGATCGGCATCCGTGACGCTCGCCGTGACGCTGCGAACCGGCCGATCATTGAGCCGCACGCCGCCCTGCTCGATGAGTCTGCGCGCCTCGCTGCGCGATGCGGCCATGCCCAGCGCGACCGCCACGTCGACGATCGAGCGGGCGGCGCCGGTCTCGAGCGCGAACGTCGGCAGGCCCTCGGCGGCGGCGCCGGCAAAGGCCTGCGCGGCCGTGGCGAGCGCAGCCGCGGCCGCCTGCTCGCCGTGGCACAGGCGCGTCGCCTCGCTGGCGAGGATCTTCTTCGCCTCGTTGATCTCGGCGCCCTGCAGCCGCTCCAGCCGCTCGATCTCCCCGAGCGGCAGCTCCGTGAACATGCGCAGGAACCGTCCCACGTCGGCATCCTCGGTGTTGCGCCAGAATTGCCAGTAGTCGTATGGCGACAGCCGCTCGGGGCTGAGCCACACGGCGCCGCTCGCGGTCTTGCCCATCTTCGCGCCGGAGGCGGTGGTGATGAGCGGGCAGGTGAGCCCGAACAACTCCGTCTCGCGCACGCGCCGCCCGAGCTCGACGCCCTGAACGATGTTGCCCCACTGGTCGGAGCCGCCCATCTGCAGGGTGCAGCCGTGGCGCTTGTTGAGCTCCACGAAATCATAGGCTTGCAGGATCATGTAGTTGAACTCGAGGAACGTGAGCGGCTGCTCGCGCTCGAGCCGCAGCTTGACGCTGTCCATGGTCAGCATGCGGTTGATGGTGAAATGCCGGCCCACGTCGCGCAGAAACGGGATGTACTCGAGCTGGCCGAGCCACTCGTCGTTGTTCACCACCATGGCGCCCGCGGCGCCGTCGAACGACAGGTAGCGCTCGAAGGTGCGCCGAATGCTGGCGATGTTGGCCTGTATCTGCGCCTCGGAGAGAAGCTGCCGCGTCTCGTCGCGGCCCGAGGGGTCGCCGACCTTGGTGGTCCCCCCGCCCATCAGCACGATCGGGCGATGACCGGTGCGCTGCAGGTGGCGCAACAGCATGATCGACACGAGGCTCCCCACGTGCAGGCTGTCGGCGGTGGCATCGTAGCCGACATAGGCGGTGATCATCCCGCGCCGTGCCGCGCCATCCAGCCGGGCGGCGTCGGTTTGCTGGTGAATGAAGCCGCGCGCTTCGATGGTGTGCAGAAACTCCGACTGGAATGAGCTCATAAATCTCCTGCCCCGGCCTCGCCCGGACGCGCCGGCTCGCATTGTTCCACAGGCGGCGCGCCGGCGTGCCGCCTCAACCCGCGCCCACCTGCACGCGGTTGCGTCCCAGCGCCTTGGCCCGGTACAGCGCCGCGTCGGCTTCCGCGAGCAGCCGGTCCGCGACCGCCTTCAAGTCCGTGTCATGGCGCGCGGGCGAGATGGCGGCCACGCCGACCGAGACCGTCAGCGTGCGCGAGACGCTCTTGGACAGCTCGACGGGCACGGCAGCCACGCATTCTCGGATGCGTTCCGCGAGCCGCGCGGCCTCCGCCGAGCTCGATTCCGGCAGCAAGATGGCCAGCTCGTCGCCGCCGAAGCGTGCCGCCGTATCCATGTTTCGAATCTGCGATTCGATGCGCTGGGCGATCTCCTTGAGCGCGACGTCGCCCGCCAGATGCCCGTAGCCGTCGTTGATGCTCTTGAATCGATCGATGTCGATCATCAGGCAGGCGATGCTGCCCGCCCGGCGCTGCGCGCGCGCCAGCTCCTCCTTCAGGCGCTGCTGCAGATAGCGGCGATTGTGCCAGCCGGTCAGAAAATCGGTGATGCCGGCGCGCAGCAGGCGCGCCCGGTTGACGGCGTTCTCGATGCACACCGCGGCCACCGCGCCGAGGTGCGCCAGGAAATCGGTCCCGTGATGGCGGGTGAAGCGCGTCGGATCGCGGCTGCCGAAGCACAGCGCGCCGGTCGCCAGATCCTTGCGCGGCAGCGGGACCAGCGCGGCGCTCTTCAGCCCCGTAAGGCCGGGGAACAGCAGGTGATGATCGGCGCCGACGAAAGGACCGAGCCATGGCCGGTGCAGCGCCGCGAGCTGCGGTGCGAGGCTGACCAGCGAATCGACGAAGAAGATGTGCTTGAACTCCTCCGGCCGATCGCCGCCGGCCACCAGCAGATGACGGATCTCGTGCTGCGGATCGAGCAGCACCACGCTCACCGCATCGAGCGCATAGGAGTCGCGCAATCCATCGACCATGGCGTGCAGCAGCTGCGCCAGGCTGTCCGCGCGCAGCAGCGTCAGCTCACGCGCCTGGGTGCGCTTCAGGATGCTCTCGTTGTTGAGGGCCTCCGCCGTCATCTCCGCCAGACGCTTCCTGAGGTCCTCGTTCTCCTGAGTGATGTCGTCCATGGCGCTCGCCCCGGCTCAACCCGCCCGCGCCTGCGCGCGCACGTCGAAGTAGGCCCGGCCCCGCTCCATGAGCGCCGTGAATGCGGCGGCATTCTTGTCGCGCACCGCGCCGAGCAGGCGCTCGACCGCCTGCTGGAGTGCGAGCAGGGATTCGCCGCCGTAATCGTTCAGGCTCTGGATCTCGAAGTACAGGTCCGGACTTTCCGCCGCCACGCGGCTCGCCACATCCATCTGCGCGTCGAAAGTGGTGCTCGAGAGCCGCGCGAGGCGCGGCGCCGCCTCCCCGCTCTCGGCGAGCGCCGTGAAGAATGCGATGTTGAGGGCATGCGACAGGCCGAGCACGTAGGCGATCAGCCGGTCGTGCTCGTCGAGCCCCATGACCACGCGTTCGGCCATGGTCGGCGCGAACAGCGCCTGCGCCTCCGCGAGTGCGCCCGCATGCCCGAGGTCGATGAAGATCACGTGCCGGCCGGAGAGCAGCTGCGTGTCCGGTCCGAACATCGGATGGAGCGAGGTGACGCGGCACCCCGCCTGCACCAGCGCATCGAGCCCGGCACGGAGCGGGGTCTTGAGCGATCCCAGATCGAAGATGACTCCGCTCGGAGCGCGGGCGGCGAGCTGCTTCAAGATGCCCGCGGTGGCGCTCAACGGGGTCGCGAGCACGATGAGATCGCTGTCGAGCGGGTCGTCCTGCCAGTCGGCGAGCTGATCGTATCCGGGAAGGCCGCCGCGCGGATCGGCGATGGTGACCTGAAACCCTTGCGAGGCCAGAAACTCCACGAACCAGCCTCCCATTTTGCCCCGCCCGCCGATCACCAGGGCGCGCTTGCCGGAGCCGTGACCCTGCGCCGCAACACGGGCCGCCTCCTGCGTCGCGAGAGAGGACTGGATGAGCTGGCGCAGCAGCGATTCGGCCAGATCGGGCGGCAGATCGAGGCGCTCGGCGGTGGTGCGGCCGCGCAGGATCACCTCGCGCTCGCGCGCGAAATCGCGGGTTGCGCGCCCGGTCGCGCGCTTGACTGCGGCCACCTGCTCGCTGAGCGCCTGGCGGCGCGCGACCAGCGCGAGCAGCTCGCCGTCGAGCTCGCTCAGTGAGGACCGAAGCTCATCCAGATTCATGGGTCGCTCGTTTTCAGGCACTTCCCGCTCTCCCGCAACTCTGGCCCCTTTTAGCACACCGCTATCGCAAGTGCGGCGGCGCGGCTACCATGCCGGCATGAGCCCGAGTAGCCAGCCCCTGTGGACCGAGACGCTGCCCGATCCCTTGCCCGCCAACCCCCTCGAGCTGGCATCGCGCTGGCTGGAGCAGGCGCGGGTCGACGCCGCGCAGCCCAATCCGAACGCCATGGTGCTCGCCACCGTCGATGAGCGCGGACAGCCCTCCGCGCGCGTCGTGCTCTGCAAGGATATCGAGCCGCAGGCGGGGCGCATCGTGTTTTACACGAACTATGAGTCGCGCAAGGGCCGCGAGCTGGCGGCGAACCCGCGGGCCGCGGCAGTCTTTCACTGGGATCACCGCCACCGGCAGGTGCGCGCCGAGGGCGAGGTCGCGCCGCTCGAGGATGCCGAGAATGACGCCTATTTTCGCACCCGTCCGTGGCAGAGCCGCATCGGGGCCTGGGCCAGCCGACAGAGCGAGCCGGTTCGATCGCGGGCGGCCCTGGGCGATAACGTCGCGGCGGCGGCGCGCCGCTTCGGCATCCCCTACGGCGGTCCCGGGGCGCCGGAGCCCGCGCAGGTATCCGTGGACATCCCGCGCCCACCGCATTGGGGCGGCTATCGCCTCACCGCCGAAGCGGTCGAGCTGTGGGTGGAGGGCGAGTTTCGAATCCACGACCGCGCGCGCTGGACCCGCAGCGGCGCGCCGGGGGCGGCCGCCGGCGCCTGGTCCGTCACCCGCCTGCAGCCCTAGGAGCGATTGGCGCCATGGAGCTCATCCAGGGACATGATGCCACCTGCCCCCATTGCGGCGAGCGCATCGATCTCACTCTGGATCTCTCCGTGCCCGAGCAATCCTACGTCGAGGACTGTCCCGTCTGCTGCCGCCCGATGGCGGTCTCGTACATCGCCCTGGACGGGGAGTTGAGCGAGCTCAGCGTCGAATCCGCCGAGTGAGGCCGGCGAGCCGCCCTCTGCAGCGCAAAGCCGCGTTCCGGCAGGCGCGCATCCTGGTGCTGCTCGCAGTGCTGCTGCTCGTCGCCGTCACCACCTGCGAGGACCGCGTGCGCACCACCGGCTGGCGCTCGCCCCTGTATGTGGCGATCTACCCGATTGCCGCGGACGACAGTGCCGTGACCCGCGCCTACCTTGCCGGCCTCGATGCGCAGCGCTTCGAGCCCATCGATGCGTTCTTTCGGCGCGAGGCGCACCGCTACGGCGTCGGCATCGATGACCCGGTGAAGACCAGGCTCCGCCCGGCGCTCGCCGAGCGCCCCCCGCAACGCGCGCCGGACGCCTCCGTTCCCGCGACCATCCTGTGGAGCCTGCGGCTGCGCTACTGGGCCTGGCGCGTGAGCGCGCGCACGGCGGACCCCGAGGACATCCGCATGTTCGTGCTGTATCACGATCCGGCGCTGACGCCCGTCGTGCCGCACTCGCTCGGCTTGCCGCAAGGCCTGATCGGGGTCGTGTACGCGTTCGCCGCGCCCGAGATGAACGGCGCGAACGACGTGGTGATCGCGC
>Ga0335074_10001206_pt1 | contig 35356 bp, 30 predicted proteins | sample Lox_Sample_23_FD_206715 | JGI IMG/M metagenome (GOLD analysis project Ga0335074, IMG submission 206715) | Soil microbial communities from Loxahatchee National Wildlife Refuge, Florida, United States - Lox_Sample_2.3 | ecosystem: Environmental > Terrestrial > Soil > Wetlands | place: USA... | reverse complement strand
CGCGGCCTGACGACCGATGACGTCATTCACGGCATAGAAGGCGACTGGACCTTTGAGCGTTCCCCAAAATTTGACGAAGACAACTGGCAGTGGAGGTACTTCCTGGCTGCCGAGAGCGTAGACGGAGATCCAATAACCATCATCGTTGCGGTTGACACGAGTAACAGATCATTTCTGGTGGTAACGAGATGGAGGGGAGAAGAGTAGGTATGCGGGAGCACGATTGCAACGCACATTGGAAAGAACACGCAGCCACAGAGCGGGAGCCGTTTCATTTTGTGGATAGCGGTCTGTCCAATATATATCTGGCCGGAATTAAATATTTCACCTGCAGCGAATGTGGACGCACGATCGCCGAGATTCCGGCGATCAAGCAGCTGATGCGCGTAATTGCGCGAGACATCGTTTTTAATCCGGTGTCGCTTTCCGGAGAACAGGTCAAATTTCTACGCAAACGAGTCGGAAAAAAGTCCGCCGATTTCGCGAAGCTCCTCGGAGTAGAGGCCGAGACCTTTTCCAGGTACGAGAACGGAAAGCAACAGCCTGCCGAGTCCATCGACAAACTCATCCGGCTTGTCTACGCCTTGAATTGCGACGACGCGCCCTTGCTGGAAAGAACTCGGAGCGCCCTTTATTCCGCGCTGATGGAATGGAGAAAAAGGGAACTCAAAAAGAAGGCCTCAAAATCAAAAATCGTTCTCCAGATGCGGAACAACGAATGGAGTGAAAGCCAGGCCGCCTGACCGCTTCGATGTCCGTCCATCCCCGCACCCCTGTCAAGAGCAAAATCCGCTAACCAACCTATTCCCAACACTTGCAAATGCATCTGAATCCCCCTAAGACTGTTACACTGGAATTAGGTGGAAAGCCATCACGAAAGGCGCAGCCCCACGCTGCGCCTTTTGCCTTTTTCTGAAACACAGCAAATTTCAGCCCCGTAACTCTTTTATTAAGAAGAGCATACACGTAACCGGTTTGATTGCACGGGCTTGGCGCGGAAGCCTCGCTAAACCACATAAAATCAGCATCTTAAATTTTGGGGCCGCGTACCCGGCATGCCAAAGCCGTTAGCTGCGATGACCCGGTATACTCAGCTACGCCGCCCATGCCCACCCTCTATAACAGGATCGCCAACCAGAACCTCGAGCGCCTCGCCGCCCTCAGCGACGGAATCTTCGCCGTCGCCATGACCCTCCTCGTCCTCGATCTCCACGCGCCACTCCGCGAGGCCATCCACTCCGAGCGCGGCCTCTGGCTCGCCCTCGTGCCCCTCGTCCCGAAGTTCTTCATGTACCTCATGAGCTTCCTCACCCTCGGCATCTTCTGGAACGGTCAGCAGACCCAGCTCAACCACATTGCCCGCGCCAATCGCGACCTCGCCTGGATTCACATCGCCTTCCTCGCCACCATCACCTTCATGCCCTTCTCTACCCAGCTGCTGGCCGAGTTCATCGTCTACCGCACCGCCCTCCTCATCTACTGGCTTAACATCTTCCTCGCCGGACTCCTCCTCTACATCAGTTGGCGCTACGCCACCCGCAACCACCTCCTCAAAGACGACATTCCCTTCGAGGTCCGCCGCGCCCTCCGCCGCCGCATCGTCTTCGCCCAGGGCCTCTACGCCTTCGGAGCCGCCCTCTGCGTCATCAGCACCTACTGGAGCATCGGCTTCATCCTCATCATCCAGCTCAACTACGCCATCGCCCCACCCCTCCCGTTCCTCTCGAAGAAGCCCAAAGACACTCCAGACGACAACACCAGCCACGACCCGTCATGACCTTCCGCGCCGCCCCTAACCCCTTTGCTCTATATGAACTACAAAATTGAGGGCGGGTGCTCACCTCCATCTGCCCGCCTCGTATAATCGACCCCATGGCATCACTCGAAGGAAAAACAGCACTCATCTCAGGCGCGTCGCAGGGAATCGGCCGGGCCTGCGCCATCACCCTCGCCCAGGCCGGAGCGCGCGTCGCCCTCGCCGCCCGCAACGTCGGCAAGCTCAATGAAGTCGCCGCCGACATCCGTGCCGCCGGAGGCATAGCCGAAGTCTTCACCATCGACATCGCCAGCGAGGAGTCCATCAAGGCCGCCGCCAAAGCCGCCCTCGCCACCTTCGGCAACATCGACATTCTCGTCAACAACGCCGGCATCACCAAAGACGGCCTTCTGCTGCGCATGAAGCGCGCGGACTGGGACGACGTCCTCTCGACCAACCTCACCGGGACCTTCCTGCTCACCCAGGCTCTCTTGAGCCCCATGATCAAGGCCCGTTCGGGCCGCATCATAAGTATCAGCAGCGTGGTTGGCGAGTGCGGACAGGCAGGACAGGCGAACTACGCGGCCAGCAAAGCCGGACTGATCGGCTTCTCCAAGTCCCTGGCCCGCGAGCTCACGTCCCGAGGGATTACCGTGAATGTGGTCGCGCCCGGATATATTGAGACGGCGATGACCGCCGTCCTCGACGACAAGCAGCGTGAGGCCATGATGTCCGTCATTCCGCTCGGCCGCGCCGGAACCGACCAGGACATTGCCCACGCCGTCCGCTTCCTCGCTTCGGAAGAGGCCGCTTACATTACCGGTCACGTCCTTGATGTGAACGGCGGCATGTACATGGGGTGACGCAACTTTCCCGGTAAACGCCTGTCTGTAGCAGAAGAAAACGGAGGCGGAGTGCGAGTTACGAAGTTGCTTCAGGGATTGCTCTTGTTCAGCGTCGGTACCTGCCTGCTTGCGGGCCTGCCTCTGCGTGCGCAGGAGAGCTCAGGTGATCTGGCCCATCGTATCTTTGACCTGACCAATCAGGACCGGGAAGCCCACAACCTGCAACCCGTACACTGGAGCGACGATCTGGCCTCCGCCGCGCAGGCCCATGCCGAAAGAATGGTCTCGGCCGGGTATCTCTCGCATGATTACCCCGGCGAACCGGGCCTGATTCAACGGACCTCGCAGGCCGGCGCACATTTTCAAGCTGTCGCCGAGAACATCGCCACCGGCTTTAGCGCCAGCGGAATCAATTCCGAGTGGATGCACTCTCCCACGCACAGGGCGAACATCCTCGATCCCCGGATGAACGCACTTGGCGTAGGTCTGGTCGCGCGCAACGGCACTCTTTACGCGGTCGAGGACTTCTCTGACGCCTCACAGGCGCTCGATACGCGGCAGGTTGAGCAAAAGGTAGGCGAACTATTGCGCCAGCAGGGCATTGATCCCTCGGCGCCGCGCCATCCTGCCGCCATCGCGTGTGAATCCAACAGCGGCTACCCGCCCGGCGTCAACGGTCGGCTGGTCATTCGCTTCGACACCAGCGACCTGAGCCATTTGCCGGACCAGGTAGTGTCCCAGATCCACAGCGGCAACTTCCGCAGTGCCTCAGTTGCAGCCTGCGGAGGTGCCGGAAATCAGCAAGGCTTTACGATGTTTCGTGTCGCAATCGTCCTCTACTGATCTCAGCTCGAACGGATTTTTGACTCTCAGAATGGCACTTTGATATAACCGAGATGGACATTCAACAGTCCTCCCGCCACGACACTCCTCAGTAGCTCAATGGCAGAGCATTCGGCTGTTAACCGAAGGGTTGTAGGTTCGAGTCCTACCTGAGGAGCCAATTATTCAATAACTTACAGCTTTCTCGCCATCCGGCTTCGCCAAACTTCGCCAAATTGCATTCGGACCTTTGAGGTTTCTCCCCTTCAGGCCCAACTCTGCATCCGGCATTTTCCAGTTGCCGAGCACCGCTGAGGTACGCGAGTTCACGGCAGTGAGAACGCTCCGTTCGATGGTCTGAACGTACACGTCGCCCGTAGTCTTGATGCTTGCATGCCGCAACATCCCCTGAGCGTCCTTCAGTGTTCCATGCTGCTGCATGTCGGTTCCCAAGGTCCGCCGCATCACCTGAAACGTAACAAGCCGATCCGGGATGCCTAGCTTTCGAGAGACCGGGCGAATGCGCCACCGGAGGAAGTTCTTCCCCCAGCGTGGCACTGCCTGGCCCTTCCGGTCCCCTCGTCCGAACGTGGGGAACATTAGAGCCTCCGGTGAGGAATCCTTGGAGAGCTTCCGCCAAGACTCGATCACGGGTCTAACCTGTTCGGGAACGGGGATCGGAGTCTTGCTCTGCTTCGTTTTCAGCCGGCCTTTGTAAAACTGACCCTCGTAGGCCGTTCCCTGGGGCAGAAGAGCGTCGCCAGTCCAGGACTTCCATTGCAGTCCCATCACCTCGCTGGCCCTCGGTCCACAGAAAATCCCGATGCACAGCAGGCAAAGATCATGCACGTCCTCAATGGCTCCAATGAGGGCAAGGATCTGATCCCCTGTCATCACTGGCTTGTCCGCCATCTTCGCCTGAGGCATCGTCACGTCTTCTCCTGGATTTTCAGTGACGTACTTGTGCTTCTTCGCCATTCGAGCGATTGCCCGTATGTTGGAGAAGCAAGAGCGAACCACTGAATCCGAATAGCCCTTATCAGCCAGTTCGTTGAGCCAAATCTGAATTTGGAATGTATTCAGATTCTTCAACGGCAAGTCCCCGAATTTCGAGACCAGATAATGGTCAAGCTGGTAGCTATTTGTCTTGCGGTATGCGGGACTCCATTTGCCCTGCCGCATCGGAATATAGCGTTCCTTCACAAACCAGCGGAACGTTACTGAGTCATCGGAAGGAATTGTCGGCATTTCGGCGAGCATGCCGCATTCCTTCAAGATCGTCTCCCGCAACAGTTGCTCCGCCTTCCACTTCGGATTTCCCGCTTTGGGGCAGATCGCGACGTTACGATACTTCCGGACCTCCTTCCCGTCGGCGTCCCGACCGTAGATCAGGTATTTCCCATACCACTTCTTCACCCTCTTTCCGCAAAGGTAGACGGTGCCTTGCTGGTACTTCATTGCCATTGCGTTCTCCGTATTCTGCTTCTGGTCCTGGTCGTGGAGAACAATTCCATCATGCACGAATCCGGGGACCGCTGGAAGAGGCTGTTGTATTCCGCTCTCGCATAAAGGCTTCGACATCCTGGCGTCGATACCGCATCAGCGGCCCGAGCTTGATACCAGGGATTCGCGGCCAGCGCCGCGTCGTATGGTCGCGGACCCACCGTTCGGAGACACCGAGCCTGACGGCGACTTGGCGCGCGTCCAACAGAGGCTCATCTTCGGCGTCCGACGATGTGGAAGGGTTTTCTTCCAAGGGATAGCGATTCTGCACGATTGAAGCGGCCATGAGTGACCTCGATTAGGGAGATTGAAGGAGCACGCTCCGCCGGAGCTGAGGTGCCCGAGCGGTTTTGGCCCCGTTTTCATCAGCGTCTGCCGAAGCTGCTCCACTGTCCAAGACTTCTCACCTATGGCGCCATAGGTCGGACCGATTGCAGATTTGCGCGCTGTGCGCTCAGGTCACCAAAAAGTGACCTATTGACGCCAACGCTTCATCACCGCAACCTGAGATCGATACGTATCCACGAACGAAGCACAGTGAGGTCCTTTTGAACCCTCTGCCCTGGTTCCCCATGGAGGTTGTGGGCATGTCTGACTTGCTGGAGTTCCGTTTGCTGAAGTACATCGCGATGATCGCCGAAACCGGCAACTTCACACGCGCCGCGGAGAAGCTGTACTTGGCACAACCTTCGCTGAGCGAGCAGATCATAAACCTCGAAGCGGGACTCGGGATCGAGATCTTCGACCGCAGTGGGAAGAGAGTAGAACCCACCCCCGCCGGCCTTGTTCTCGTTAGCTACGCCAAAGGAGCCGTTCGCGAGCGCAACGAGATTGTGAAGGCCGCCCGCGCCATCCACCTGGGCGAAGTGCCACCGCTGCGTCTCGGCTTCTCAAGCTTTGTGCCCACCGTCGTTCTTGAAGAATTTCAGCGGCTCTACGAGAGCGTCTTCCCCGCGTGTCCGGTGCATTTGACTGGAGGCAATCCAGCCCAAATCGTGGAACGGCTGAGACACAAGACGCTCGATTGCGCGCTGCTTCCCATGCCGGTAGAAGGAGATGACCTTGCTGCCTTGCAACTTGGCAGCACGCCCTTGGTAGTTTGCATGAGAACTGACGATCCCCTCGCGCAGCTCACCGAGATTCGTCCATCAGAAATGGCCGACCGGCTCACGGTATTCCGTGACCCCGAAAGTCACCCGTCAGCGCACAAGCGGCTGCTCGAAATGCTTGCTGAATGCGGTGTCCGACCCCAGGTCTCCTGTGCCGCCGCGACACCGGCTGACTTGCAATGGATGATACAGAAGGGCTTTGGACTTGCCCTCATCGGCGGACAAGCGAAATTGGAACCGTCGCTGACCACGCGCGCCGTAGCCGGCGTCACATGGACTGCCGACACGGCATTTGTTCATCACTCCGATGCGGATCATCTCGCACTGCCGCTGCTCACTCGTCATCTGCGAAAAGGCAGCAATCACAAACCTCGCAAGCCTGAGCAACGCAAGAAGAACCAGGGTGCTGTTCAGTTAGAATTGCTGACGTAAGCCCCGGCTCTCACGGCAACGCAACGCCTCCGGCTTAAGGTCAGTGAGCGGGTTGGCCTGTTCTCATCAGTTGAGAATCGACTTATCGGACGCGAAGTCGGCACTAGACTCAATCCTTCCACGTAAGTTTAAGTAGTGGGTAGTACATCGACACCGGGCTATCTACGGCGTCCGGATCTTTGAGCGCCATACGAACCTGATTAGAGATTTCAGACGTGTATGTTTGTAATTTTGGTAGAAGTCCATATACGTCGCTGGTGTCGATCTTGACAGTCCGATATTGATCTATGTCAAAGGGAATATCCTCCGACGCTCTAATAATTTGCACAGTCGGTTGCCGCGTCGCATGCCGCAAACATAATTCATAGAATACGTTTGGATTATGAAAGGAGAGGTCCGCGATCACGAGTCGAGCATGAAGAATGTGTTCTAGCACCTGCTTTCCAATCATGCCTGGTTTCCCAATCTGATCGGCGCGAACTAACTTCAAACCGAATTCCTTCAGGGCTGGCGTGATTACGAATTCCATGAAGAAGTCCGAATGCTTCCGTTGCTCCGAATCCTCTGCGCCGATCGGAGTGATATAGAAGCAGATTGATTCATAGCCATCGGGGGACGAAACTGCCGAGGGTGGCGCACTTGACGCGTCAGGTTGTGTAGAGGCGACTGTAGGCAACCCGACCATTTTTCCCGCTTCTTCAAGTCCGTGCTCAATTGTGATAAGGCGTTCAGAGCCTGCGATCGTTCGCAGCAATCCCAAAAATGTTGCGTTGAGTATGAATGTATCTACACATTCCGAAAGGGATGCCTCATCCGGTTCAGCCTCCCTCAGAGCGTCGATTAAGAATTCTTTACTCGGCAGTTTCTGGCCCTTGCATCGTTCATAGAGAAGATTGAATGGGCCGATATTCTTGATCGCAAGTTCAAATCGCGCTTGCAGCTTTTTAGGGGCCGGTACATCGTCCCCCGTCGCGAGACTTCCTTCCGGAGTTAATTCCAGAAACTCAGCTTGATATCCGCCTTTTGTTAACCCGTACCTCGACGAGTTAGTAATCAGTTGGCGGCTCGGTCCACTGTCTGGAGACTTGCCTATTTTGTCGAAGAGCGTGAGCTTGCGCACTCTTACTTGACCGGCGGCATATTTCTGGAAAGCTTCAGCCAATACTAAAGCGTCTTGGAACGTAGACGCAGGAAAGCCGCGAATGGCCCTTGTTTTTGCGCCGTCAGCATTGACCATCGTTGCTTTGGCAGATTTCTTTGCGGGCCGTTTCTTTTTTTTCCTCGCAGTGGCTCCTTTAGGTTTCGGAGACTCGGGATCTTGAGTTGAGGTCTGTTCGTCTTCAGCCATGGTGAAATGCTGCCTACCTTTCAAGCGGGCAAATTACAAACAGCTGGTAAAGCACGTTGTCACAAAGATACGGCCATTAGATCTTTGCAATCAAGCAATTTGCTTCGTTTTCAATAAAGGCCAAATCGCCGAAGCGCTCATCGACCGATTTCCGCCGGTGCAAAATCACACCGCACTCCAATCGGCATTCGGCTGCTTGAGCGAGTAGCCCTCAACTTCCGCCATCGGTCTCACCTATGCCGCCATAGGTACGAAGTCTTGGACTCCCCGAAATTGCGGCGCTACCTTTCGGCACATGGCGACAACAAACTTGCCGCCGGAGGTGCCAATGAGGATTCCGCTCACGTCCACTACACGTCATAGAATCTTCCCCTGGGAGCTTCCACGACGTTTCTGTCAATCTTTCACATTTCCTACCCACCCCGTCCTTGCGCTCAATAGGTCCCATGTTCGCTCCCGTCTCAGACGACGGCGAATACAACTATTCTCCAAACGAACACTTCTCCACGCCGCACGCGTAATGGGGCCGACACTGACGGCACTCATGTTCGCGGGTGCCAGCAGCGCCGTAGCTCATGCCCAGGGAACGATGGATTTCTCCGGGGCGGACACTCTGATGAACACCTTCAAAACCTTCGCCATGTATGCCGGAGCCGTCATCTGCCTCGGCGGCCTGATCTTTGCCGGAATTCGCATGATGAGCGGACGTTTTCAAGATGCGATTCCTGGCCTGTTCGGCGCGCTCTTCGGAGCCGCCGTGCTGGGCTGGGGAGCTGGCTGGATTGGGTCTCTCACCGGACAAACCATGTGAGGATGCCATGCAGCCGATCCTGCGGGGAGAGCCGTTACCGATCAATAAGGCGCTGAATCGTCCGAGGGCCAAACTGGGCCTCGACCTCACAGCATGGATGGCGATCGTATTCGTCTGCGTAACGGTTTTCCTCGTTGGGTTTCGTCTCGTGGCGATGGTCGCCTTCCCCACGCTTGCAGCGGGGGCCTGGCTCATCGTCCGTAAACACCCGAAGATGTTCGAGCTCTGGGGCTTGGGCCTCAGCCAGAAGTCCTACTATGACCCGCGCAAATACTGAGCAGGCAAAATTCGTACCTTGGTTTGCGAAGGCTGGAGCTGCGTGCAGCATCGTTCCGATTGCTCGCTTCGTCAATCAACACATCTTTGCCCTCAAGAGCGGAAGTTATGGATGCCTCTTCGCGCTGAGCGGCATTGACGAGGAGGGGCTTACAGACCAGGAACTCGAAGCGCGGATACGCTCCTTGGAAGATGCGCTGCGCGGTCTACCGGGGGGCGCGCGTCTTTATCAGTACACCCGCGTGATGTCCGGCTTTGAGCTGCCGCGACAGCAGAATTACCGGAACCCCGTCACCCAGGAATTCGTAGCCAGCCGCATTGATTTTTTGGAGAAGCGCGCGGGGTTCCGGCGCATCGACCTTCACTGGTGTCTGACCATCGAGCCGCCAAAGATCCGAGCATTTGAGCAGAAGCCAAAAGAACACGCTGCGGACACCTCGCGAATGCTTGCAGAACTCCAGAAGACGGCCATGATTCTGGGGGGACATCTCGGCAGTTCGTTGGGATTGCGGCTGCTTGATAAGAATGCGGCGTTCCAGTTCTTCAGTTACGTTTTCAACCTTGAAGAATGGGCGGAGGTGGACCAACTCCGGGCCGATACCGGCGTAGACCGTCAGGTTGTGAAGAATCCAGTGGCCTGGCACAGCGATCATCTGCGCATCGGGAAACGCTATGTACAGATGTTCTCCCTGAAGACGACGCCGGAAGCGTCAAGGCCGTGCCTTTTCTCCAGTCTGCTGACACTCGATTGCGACAGTATTCTCTGCTCAACATGGCGGCCGAAATCCACGGCAGCGGCTCGGAGCGAGATCGACGCCCAGGAGAAATTCATCTCCTTCTTCAAGGTTGGCGTGCTGACGCGCGTCATGAGCGGGCGCGACACGGCTTCGCTTGAAACCGGAGCTGGCGCAAAGGCCGCGAACAGCAATGTTGACGACCTGAGCGAAGTCATCCGCTCGCTCGATAAGAAGGCCCAGGGTGAATACTCGCTCCGGCTGTTACTGGCTGCGAACAGTCCAGATCAATTGCGCGACACCATCCCCGCAGTGCATCGGGCATTCGTCGACGCGCGGGCACAGGTCATCGAGGAAACGCTTGGCAACCTCTCCGCCTTCTATGCCATGTTCCCCGGCAACGGGAAATTCAATGTCTTCCCCCTGTGGCTATCGGAAGACCATCATGCCCGGCTGTCCTCCATCTTTGCTCCGCATCTCGGGCATCCGCACTCCGCGGATCTGGATGCCGAGTACCTGAATATCTTCGAGGCCCGCACGCGGACGCCATTTTTTCAGGATGTGTATGTGGATGGAGTGCGCGTCATGCTCATCCTTGGGCCGACTGGCACAGGCAAGTCTGTCCACGGAAACCAGCTCATCGCCCTTGAACAGAAATACGGCGGCTTCAGCTACATCTTCGACATCGGAGGCAGCTACGAAAGCGTTGTCGAGCTGTACGGTGGGCGGGTAGACCGTGTCGGTAAGGATGGCCCCCGCGTCAATCCCTTTGCGCTGGAGCCGACCGAGAGCAACCTCAAGTTCCTGTACACCTTCCTTCGTCTGCTGCTGACCAATGGCGGAGCCGAACTGGAGCCGGAAGACGACGACGTGATCCACAAGGCAGTGCAGGATATGTACCTGCTCGACCGAGAGAACCGCCGCCTTTCGAATCTCTATCTGCCAAAAAAGCTCGATCGTTATCTCTCAAAATGGGTCCGGGATGGCGTCTACCACGCGATCTTCGACAACGTGGAGGACGGCCTGTCTTGGTCCCGCGTGCAGTGCTTCGACTTCGCGGGAATCAACAGCGAGCAATACGCCGACCTGATTGAACCGCTGATGGTCTGGCTTCTGCGGCGCATCAACGATGTGCTCTATGACCCGGCCAATCTCGGAGTCCCCAAGCACATTCTCATCGAGGAACTCTTCTCTTCGATGAAGAATCGCCAGTTGCTCGAAGGCGCACTCTCCTCCATCAAGACTGTGCGCAAGAATCTTGGTGGCGTGACGCTGATTGGCCAGTCCGCAGAAGATCTCGGCGAAAACGCGGACAGCATTGTGAATTCCTGTTCGTCTTTTCTGTTCCTGAAAGACCCAACCTTCAACCGGAAACGCTATGGGGAACTGTTCCGGATGAACGAGCAGCAACTCGCGCTCTTCGAGAGCCTGCAAGACCGCGAAGCCCTGTACATCCGCCGCGATGGATTGACCAAGGTCGTCATTTTGAATCTCGACAGCCGCAGCTATGCCACGTTCTCCAGCAAGCCCAAGGACCGGGTACGCCGGTCGAAGTTGATCGCCAAATACGGACTCACCGAGGGCATCGACCGCTTTGCCCAGGGTGAACTCGCTTAACCCAGGAAAGGACCGCCCGTGAAACCGCTCATCCCAATCGCTGTAGCTCTTGGCTTGTTGCATCCTGCATTTGCAGCACTACACGCACAGCCAGCGACCAAGCAGCCAGTTCCCAGCGCGCCACGCACGGTGGTGGTGTCAGCAACTCTCTCACCCCCTGTGGTCCGCACAGCATTGCTGCAATCGACGTTGATCGTCCTGCCTCCCGAAGAGAAGGTTGCGAACGTCTTTGCGGGGGACACGGTGGACTGGGTATTCGACGGAGGTCATATTGCCAGCCGCTTCATCAGTATTAAGCCGAAGGTTGCGGGCAGCACCACGGACGTTCACATCATCTCCAACCACGGCAACGAGTACACGCTGGAGCTGGAAGAGGTTTCCGGCGAGACTGATCCGCACTTTGATTCCAAAGTCTTCCTTGTGCCCGGCGACAAAGCAGCAAAGGAGAAGATGGCCGAGCTGCCCGTCTTTGTGCCCGCGTCGGAGCTGAGCCAGGCAAAGCAGGAGATTGCAGCGGCGAAAGTAGCCGAGGCGGCAACGCTCAAAGCCGAGCAGACGAAAGAGGAAGAGTACCGCAGCCACTATCCAGGCACGCTGCGCTTTGACTACACCTGGAGCAAATCCAAAGGCGATGCGCTGGGTCTTCACGAAATCTGGCACGACAGCAAGTTCACCTACCTTCGCGGCCAGTTTCAGGAGACCCCTGCCCTGTACGAAGTCAAAGACGGCAAGCCATCGCTGATTAACTTCGATTTCTCAAACGGCCTATACATCGTGCCCAAGGAACTGGAGCGCGGCTACCTCACCATCGGCAAGCAAAAAGTGGAGTTTCACCGCACGGACGGAGGCAACTAGCCATGCCGAACCCGAATGAAAATAGGCCCGCAACTGTTCCCGAACAACCTGAAGCCAAGCCGCCTGTCCGGAAGACCATGCCCGTCATCATTGCCTTGGTCGTCATCATGGCGCTCATTGGCATCGCCAATCTTTCGAGTCTGCTCAGAGGCAGCAAGCGGTCGGCTACAGCCAGCGCGATGCCGATGCGTCCGGCGGCGCCGAACGCGCAGGAAGTGAACAGCTTCGAAACGCAGCAGGAATTACAAGCCAAACGGGACGCCCAGGAGCGGCAGCACCAGCAGGAGATCACGGCTGCCATGCAACAGCTTGAGGCCGCAGAGGGAATTCCGGGGCCGGAGGGGGCCAGTGCGCCGCCGATGACCGCCGCGCAGCGCGCGGCGATTTACGGCGAAAGTCCGAATGCGCCCGTCATCACTTCCGACGCTTCCCAGGAACGCGCGGAAGCCAAACAGCGCGTATTGGCCAAAGAGAAGCAACATCAGGACGCCATCGACAGCGACACCGTGGCAATTGACTTCGAGCACTCCAGCGCCGCTTCGGCCACTGCACCCATGACGATTTCTCCGGTGATGAAATCGGAGACGGCCAATTCGCAGCCCGTTTCCATACAACAAACAAAGCCCGCCGGCGCCGCCGATCCAATGGCTCCGTACAGCTTCGACCACTACCAGGGCCGCCTCTACCGCATCTTCGAGGGCACGATCCTTGAGGGGGTCGTGACGAACCACATCGACGGTGGTTTCAGCGGACCGATTCTTGTCATGCTGACAACGGATTATTACTCCCATGACCATCAGCAGCTTCTTATGCCGCAAGGAACACGGCTGATTGGCACTGTACAAAGCGTCGGCAATGCGCAGCAGCGCAAGATGTTCGTCACCTTCCATCGCGCCATCTGCCCGGACGGCTTTTCCATCGACTTCGACAAGTACATCGGTCTCGATCAGATTGGAACCACCGGACTTGCGACCAAGGTGAATCATGGTTATTTTCAAGCATTCGCCGCCGCTGCTGTCATCGGCGGTCTCGGTGGTCTCGCCCAGATCGGCAACAACGGCAGCGTACTCGATCCTTCGACACAGATTCGCAACGGCATCTCCGCGCAGTCAGCCGCCGAAGGCGAGCAGGTGCTGAACCATTTCCTCGACCGTTTGCCCGTCATCACCCTCAAGGAAGGTTCGCGCGCCCGCATCTACGTGGGCCGCGACATCCTCGTACCGTCCTATGCAGAACACCGCATGGACCCTACCCTTTAGCACGAAAGGAGCTTGCAATGAAAAACCGGAAAAAATGGATCATCGGCGGCGCAGCGCTGCTGCTCACGGCCACGCCCAGCTTTGCTCTCTTCGGCATCGGCGACATTGTCTTTGACCCAACCAGCTACGCGAGCCTTGTCTCTCAGCTGACCACGCTGGAGACGCAATACAACATGCTCAAAGAGAACATCGAGCACTTCTCTTTCAAACAACAGTGGGAGACCGCCCTCAACACAATGAAGGAGGCCAATGTCCGCGATCTGTTCGGAGAGACGAACGGCATGACGACTGCCCTGAATACAAACTCACCGGCAGCCTCGTCCACGGCGTGGACAGCGGCCACGGTTCCCGTCAACGGTACCACGACCACATATCTTGCAGGGGAGACGCCAGGCAGTGCACAGCTCTCGGAACTCGCCATGATCGAAGCGTCCGATTCGGTCTCGCCGGATTGCCTCACAGCCGTCGGCCAGTACCGCGCAGCGAGAGCCCAGAACACAGCGGCCAACAACAGCCTTATCGCAGAACAACTTGACGGCAGTACCGCAACCAACAGCGAAGTGGAACAACTGAATCTTCTGAATGCCGCTGAGGCGCAGAAGATGTCCGAGAGCGAATCGCAGGGCGTGCTGCAGGCGTGCCTCGCATCGGAGATGGCGGTGGGCAACATGCAGCAACGCAACGCTGCGGCACTCGACCTGAACACCGCTGCTTACGTCGCCCAGCAGCGCGCGGCAGACGACACCAGCGCCGCCAATGAAAGCAACACCTGGGACAGTTACCTGCCCTAGCCAGGAGAAGTGATGCTCAACGCACTCAATACGAAGATCCTGCTGGCTATCCTCGCCGTGCTCCTGGCAATAGCCGGTGCAGTCGCGTACCACCGCCACGAAGCTGCGAAAGCGGCAGAGTTGCGCGAGCAGCAGCAATACCAGCAATTGCGGCAGCAGGTAGAGAATGACAAGAGGACCCACAACTCCAGTGCGGCCCATGAGGGCAAAACCTGGCAAAAGTATCTGCCTTGAGGTGAGGTTGCAAGATGGTCTTCCAGACATTACTGGCACAGGCGCTACCGACCGCGAGTTCCGGCGTGGACTGGCTGTACCAGTTCACCAACAATCTGACCAACCTCACCACCCAGAACGGCGGTGCGCTCACGCAATTCGGATTGACAGAGCTGAGCGCCATCGCCCTGTTCACGCTCATCAGCATGGTCATCAACTGGAACACTTCTGGGATGAGCCTGCGTTTTCACACCCATCCGGTACGGGCCGGCGATCTAACGAACTTTATGTTGCGGCTAATCATCTGCTCCCTCCTGTTGAATTACTGGGTCAACCCATTTCCAGGCGCGACCTTCGGACTCAACCACTTCTTCAGCTACATCGCACAGGCGATGGTTGCCGCCTTCGACCAGAACTCGCTCAATCAACTGCTCCATCTATTGAAGACGGCCGGCGACAACACGCCCATGCCGTCGATTCTGGCGCCCGTCCAGATCCTCTGCTACTTCCTCGTCCAAGCCCTTTTGGGCATCGCGTCCGCCATTCTTTTCGTCATCAATTGCAGTGCCTTCATCCTCTATGGAGTGACGGCGCTATTCGGCCCCGTTTTCATTCCTCTCTTGATGACTAGGACCTTCCGCGCCAAGTTCTTTCACTTCCTTGATGTGCTTCTGAGTTTTGCGATGATCCGCGCCGTGGCGGGCGCATTCATCTTCGTCTGGGCCGGATTCATGAACGGATTTCTGCAGCAGACCTTCAACGGAAATTATTCGATTGAGATGTGGCTTGCCAACCTCATTCCCTGCATCATGGTCTTTGTAGCGTTCATTGTGAACATGCTCTTCATTCCGAGCATGACACAAGCGATCTTCGGTGGCGCTGCTGGATTGGCTTCAGCAGCAGTCGAAGTAGCTGGAGGAGCCGCTGCGATGGGAATACGAGCCGGAGGTGCATAAATCGATGTGGAACTTTCTTATGGGAATTTTATTTGTCCGCGCAACTGGTACGGCGCGCCTCGTTCGATTTGCGCTGTTGCTCATTTTGATTGGGGCAGTCGCAGCAGGATTGATCTATGCACATATTGTCTTCAACGCAGTGAATCAAAGGAGTCACACTCCCCATGTCCACGCATACAGTACCCGTTGAACATCGGTTGACGACTGAACATGCCCTGCTCACCGATCAGATCGGCAATGAGGTCTATGCCTCCCACTACGCCGAGCGCAAGGCATATCGCCTCATCCTCGCCTGTGGGGCGGTCCTGCTTTGCGGCTCCATGTGGCTCAACTTTTCGCTGGCCAGCCGTCCGGTCGTGAACCGCTACATCCGTATCGACAAAATGGGCCGCGCCCAGGCGATCCAGTACAGCGATCTCGACTACACGCCGCGCGAGGGCGAGGTACGCACTTACCTGACTGATTGGGTCAACTACCGCTACACGATCAACCCCGATACGATTGGGGCCAAGTACCCCCTCAACTACTACTTCCTGTCGCAGTCCCTGGCCTCGCAATTGATGGCCGAGGACAACCATAATCACCTTGTTTCACAGGTGATGTCCGGCCAGATCGAGCAGAGCGATGTGGAGGTACGGGACGTGACGATCACCTCCATGTCTGTCCAGAAGATTCAGGGTGCCAATATGGCCCAAGGAACCGCGCTCGTTGCCATCGACAGAATCTACTCTCCGGACCACTCCCGCCAGCCCAGGACGGAGCACTGGATGCTGAGTGTGACCTACTACCTCAACCCAGCGCAGGTGAGCCAACAGGCTCAGATCTTTCCGCAGTTCGAGACCATCAATCCGCTGGGGCTGACGATCACGCAATTCCATCAGAATGAGGTGTCCGTTGATCCTTTGACGCCAGGCGCGAACATCGCGCCGGCAGGAGGGAGCACGCGATGAGCTTCGAGCTGATTCTCCCGTTCTTTCCCGAGGAATTGCGCACGCTGCTGCTTGATCCATCGATCTCGGATCTGATGATTAACGGCACCAGCGGGGTGTACGCAGACCGTGGAGGGTGCATCGAGAAGATTGCCCTCACGACTCCGTACACAAATGAGCGGCTGCAGGCGGCCATCGAGCGCGTGGCGCGCATCCTTGGACAGGACGTGACCAGCCAGAATCCTGTGCTCAATACTCGCCTGCCGGACGGCTCCCGCGTTGCGGTCGTCGGCGCTCCCTCTTCCATTACCGGACCAACCTTCACGGTTCGCAAATTCAACCGCTGGTTTACATCGGATGAACTGATCGAATCCGGGACTCTGCCAGAGCAGGTTCGGGATGCCGTAGTCCGCTTCATAGGCGAGCGGAAGAATGGACTCATTAGCGGCGGAACAGGCTCAGGCAAAACAACCCTGATGAAGGCTCTGCTGGACCATATTCCACTTCAGGAACGGCTCATTGTGATCGAGCAGCCTGCTGAACTGAAGATTGCCCATCCCAACGCCGTTCGCTGGGAAGCTGTCGAGGCCATTCCTGGGCAGGTAGCGGTCACCGCGAGCCAGCTTGTGGCCGCCGCTCTACGCCATCGCCCCGACCGGATCATCATGGGGGAAATCCGCGACGAATGCGGCTATGACCTGCTGCAGGCCATGAACACGGGACACGGCGGAACGCTCTCGACGATTCATGCAAAGAGCGCGTGGGATGCGCTGAATCGGCTGTCGGATTTGGCCCTGAGTGCCAGGCCCAATCTCAATCACTCATTTATTCGTTCGGAGACGGCCGAGGCCATCGACTTTGTTCTCTATTGCGAACGCGATCATGCGGGCCGCCGCCGGGTGCGAGAGCTGATTACGGTTTCCGGCTACAGCCATCAGGACGGCTGCTTCCAGACGCAGGAGGTCTATCGTGCTTCCTCCGCTTGACGAGCACGCTGTCAGCTTCATCTTCTAAGCCAAATCCGAGGTCACTCCGATGTCCGATCCTGCTGCCTTTACGGCTGCACAGCCCAACTCGTCTTTGAATGCGCCCAGTGTGGCGATCCCGGCCCGCAAGACACGGCGGTGTGCGTGCTCGACGAAGCCTCTTCCAGAGGCTGTTGCCGCTCCATCGAAAGCGGCGGTTATGGCAAACGGACATCGCCAGAATCTTGGCGGTGACTTCTGCGCATGTGCGTGCCTTCCGCCTCGTATCCCGTCCTCTGCTCGGGATCACGCTTCGGGGCCTCTCCGGCGCCCGGCGGCACGGCGTCGCTCTGCTTTCTCGGGACCTCCCGGAACAAGTTTGAAGAGCTGCGGCAAAGAGCGCCGCTCAAACTTCTTCCGGGCCCCGCCAAGAAAGCGCTCCTTGGCACTTGGGAGCCGGGCCCACTCGCTCGCTTCGCGAAGGGTGACCCGAGCAGGATACGGGAAATTCAACGAAACGGAGATCACACCATGTACCAGAACAAAGTCACCCTCATCGGATTCCTTGGCAGCGATGCCGAAGTTCACACCAAGAACGACCGCAGCCTCACCACGCTCTCGCTGGCAACCAAGTCCTCTTACAAGAAGGACGACAAGTACATCGATCACACTGAGTGGCACCGCTGCGTTGTCTTCGGCAAGCTCGGCGAGTTCGCAGCCACGCTCAAGAAGGGCGCGCACATCCAGGTCGAAGGCGAGTTGCGCAGCCGCAAGTATGACAGCAAGAAGACCAACTCGGAGCAGACCATCTGGGAGATCCGGGTCAACTCGATTCTGAAGCTCGATCGTGCCGCGAAAGCGGCGGCGGAAGACGAAGACTCCACCGAGGAAGAGGCAGCATAGGCCCCTTCCTCAATTGAGCGGAAGCCCGGTGAAAGCCGGGCTCTCCTGCTGCTATGGCCCGCATGACCGCTGGGAGTTGAACCATGAACCGCATCGCCCAAAGATTTCTCGCCCGTTGCTTTCAACCAGAAGAAACCATTGCGCTTCTCCTGCACCGGGAAAATCCCCGCTCGATAGCACAGCGCGTCGTGCGCGTGGAGACGGCTCTCGAACCTCGCTACCAGGCGTGGCTCGCCTATGAAAACCATGCCGGAGCCAACGTCTATGTTGCTGCCAATCCGCTTCGATCAGGCAGCAGGAAACGGACAAAAGAAAACATCGCTTCCGTCCGCCACCTTTACATAGACATCGACTTCGATGGAGATGCCCGGCTCGCTGCGCTCCGGGCATCAGATTTGGTGCCCCCACCGAGTGCGATCCTGTGTACGTCATCCGGTAAGTACCAGGTCCTTTGGCGCGTAGAGGGCTTCGACTTCGAGCGGCAAGAGCAGATGCTCAAGTTGCTCGCCATCGCCTTCGGCGGCGACCCTGCCTGCACGGACTGTAACCGGGTGCTCCGCATCCCCGGTTTCATGAACCAAAAGTACGAACCTGCGCACCGCGTCACTGTCGAATATCCCGACGATTCCGTATGGACTCCCGGTGACTTTCGGCTGGAGGTCGCGGCCACAGGAGCGATGGCCTTTTCCAGTCCAAATGGCTGGCGAAAGCAGCCGCGCAAGCACAGCAATTCGGAAAGCGATTGGGCATGGGTTTCGAGCCAGCTTCGCCAGGGCAAGGACGCCTCGAAGCTGACACGAGAATTGGCCGCCCGCCGCTCCGATAAGCCCAACCCGCTCTACTACGCGCAGCGCACCGTCGATGTCGCTTCCGCTCATCTCTGGCGGCTCGAAGGTATCCGCATCGACGACGTAATCACCATGCTCGAATGCCGGCGACGCTTCGAGATTCCCAGCGCACTTTGCTCCGCTCGTGCGCGGGAAATTGCGGCCACAGCAGAACGCATGACTGCGCACAGAAAGTCGGCTTGATTCAACCCAAAGGAGGATGCAATGCCACTGTTAGAAATCACCCAAACCCGGCACGTCAGTGCTTCGATTCGCCTCACCGATTCGACGGCTTCATTGGTCGATCAATATGCCGCTTTTATCAAAGCTCCCGCCAACAGCGTTGTGGAGGAAGCCTTGAAGCATGTTTTCGCCAAAGACCGCGAGTTCCAGGAGTATCTGAAGTCCCCTGAAGCACAGCGGATTACTCCGACACTTCGAGTGCGTCGCGCCAATACCAATGATGGCACGGAAGCTTCGCCAAGGAAGCCGGTTTCCGCTTCATTATCGACTTCCCAAACACAGGCAGTTGTAGCGGGATCGAGAGCATGATCCGCCATCCAGAGTGGTGGCAGCGCCACAACGGTGCTTCGCACCGGGTGTATTTCGACACTCCATCCCTCATAGGGTTGCGTTTGGAACCGGAGTGGTTCCAGTTGGAACCATAGAGAAAAGAAAGCAGATATAACGATGACCAAAATTCTGTGGTTCCAAATGGAACCGGGCATTCGGCATCGACAAGGAGTTGGGTATGCACACTGAAATTGCTTCTATTGAAACGCGCCTCCGGCGATCAAAAGGCCGTGAAGCGCGTACACAGAGCATTGCCACGCGGTTCACTAGAGCGGAAGAACGGATGCTGCTGGAAGTGGCGGCCAGCCAGGGAAACAATCTCCGTGAGTGGGCGCGTGACGTATTGTTGGCCGCTACCCAGGAGCAGAAACCGCCAGATCATTCTCCGCTGTTTGTAGAAGTTCAAGCACTGCGCCTGCTTCTCATCAACACATTGGAACCGCTTCTGCGCGGCGACACCATGACGCCTGAGCAATTCAAAGCCATGCTCCAGCATGTCAAGACGAACAAGCGAAAGGTCGCGGCGGATGTTCTCGCTAGCTATTCGGAAGGAGGCACAGACCAGCCATGAACACGATCCATTGGGGACGCAAAGAAACCATCATCACGCCGCCGCGAGCGCCTATTTATAGTTACGGCGCACTCGCTATTTCGCTATTGATGACCTGCATCTTTTTGTCCATCTACGCCGGCCATCTCCTTCCGCCGCTCCAGCGGGCCGACCTCCCGGCGTACATCCGCACCGGCATCTTCGCCGGCATTCGTCAGACAGATTCCTTCCGACTTGTCTCCGTGGCCGATGCGCATCTTCGTGCGCGCCCGGCAATCGCCGATGACGTGGCAGATGGAAGCACACCGCAACCGAAGGGCGGCCCGCTGCCGCTTTCGCTGTCACCGTCTGCCCGGCGCTCCGGCATGATCTACCTCTATCGAGGTCCGAAGACGAGCTACCGTAACGGTCCGCTCCATCTCTTCCTTCAGCAGTTCGTATACGGTGGCCATGCTGTTGCCAGAGTCTTCCTCTGGCCGTTGCTCGCAGGAGGGATCGTGCTCGTTGTTCTCGTTGTCTTGGCCGGACAGAAAGACATGGAGCGGTTCAAGGAAATGAAGTACGGACGACTCCTCAAAGGTCCGGAGCGTGTCACTCCGAAGGGATTCAACAAAGCCGTGAAAGGTGATGGCGTCGGCTTCCAAACCCTCGAATCGAAGCCGCTCATGCGCATTCCCCGGCGCGTAGAAGGCCAGCACTTCGAGATCATGGGCGACACTGGAGCCGGCAAAACGAGACTGATTATGATGCTGCTTTCGCAGATCAAGGAGCGTGGTCATTCCGCCATCGTGTATGACCCGGCTTGCGAGTTCGTTCAGCGGTTTTATGAACCCAAACGCGGCGACATCATTCTCAATCCTCTCGACTCCCGTTGCCCCTATTGGGGGCCATCGGAGGAGTTGCGCCGCCGCGCCGAGGCCAAAGCCATCGCCGCCTCTCTGTACCAACCGACTACGGACAAAAAAGGTGAGTTCTTCACCGAGACGCCTCAGAAGATTTTCGCGCATCTGCTGACCTTCGGCCCGTCGCCACAGGAGCTTGTGGAATGGATGGCGAACCCCGATGAGGTGGACCGGCGCGTGGCAAATACCGAGATGGCGATGATGATTGCGAAGGGCGCACAGCAGCAGCGGAATGGCGTCCTCGCGTCTCTTGGACTCATTGCCGACAGCCTGCGGATGCTGCCCCGGAAGGACAGGAGCAAGCATCACTGGAGCGCAACCGAGTGGGCCGAGGAACGCAACGGCTGGATCTTCCTTACCTCAAAACCAAGTGAGCGCGAGGCGTTGCGCCCATTGCATAGCCTGTGGATTGACTTGCTTGTTTTGCGTCTCCTGAACGAGCCGAAGGACAATCAGCATCCGGTATGGTTCGTGTTGGACGAGCTGGCAAGCCTGCAGCGGCTACCGCAGCTTCACACAGCTATTACCGAGAACCGCAAGAGCAAGAATCCGCTCGTTCTCGGCTTCCAGGGTAAAGCCCAGCTCGAAGTCATCTACGGGCACATGGCGGAGGTGATGTTGTCGCAGCCTGCCACCAAAATCTTTCTCAAAACCACCGAACCGAAGGCCGCCGAGTGGGTATCAAACGCTCTCGGCAAAGTAGAGATTGAGCGCGTGCGCCGTACCCTCTACGACGGGAATCATAACGGTCACAACTTCACGATCGAGCGCCAGGTCGAGCCTCTGGTGTTGGACTCTGAAATCTCTGGCTTACCCGACCGGCACGCTTTTCTGAAGCTCGGCAACTATGTTGCGCACTTCTCGTTTGCGTATCAGGACGTTCCCGTAACGCAGCCTGCATTCCTGCCGCGTCCGCTGGAAGATGATGCGCTGACATTCGATCCCAAGACGCTGGCAAAGAAGCCCCCGCAATCCGTCACGGAAGAATCAGACGAACCTCTGGAAGCCGGGTTCTCGCTGGGAGATTAAACCATGCTCAAGATTTCCAAAGCCATCGGTTCCGCCAAGTTGCAGAACTACCACAAGCAGGAATTTACGTCGCCCGATCAGAGCTATTGGAGCCAGGGCCAGCAGGTTGTAGGCCAGTGGCAGGGAGAGCTTGCCGAGAAATATGGTCTGTCCGGCTCAGTAAGTGCAGAGGCGTTTCAGCGGCTCGCAGAAGGCCAGCACCCCCACACGGGGGAGCAGCTTGTGCAGCATCGTCACCCCTTCGAGTACGTCAACGCCGACGGAAAAACGGTGAAATCCGTCGAGCATCGGGCCGGATGGGATGCGACCTTTTCCCCCGCCAAGTCGGTTTCGCTGACCGCGCTTGTCGGCGGCGATGAGCGGATACGCGCCGCTCATTCTGAAGCTGTTACTACCGCGCTTTCCGAGTTGGAGCGGTACACGCAGGCCCGGCTAGGCGGGAATCGCCCAGCGGAAGCTACCGGCCAGTTCATCGTTGCCAAGTTCGAGCATGATACCGCCCGGCCCGTCGATGGATACGCTGCGCCTCAGCTCCACACACACGCGGTCATCTTCAACGTCACCGAGCGGGAGGATGGAACAACCCGCGCCCTTCAGGAGCGCAGTTTCTTTGACTCCCAGCAGTTCGCTACCGCTGTCTATCAATCCCAGTTGACCTTCCGTTTGCGGCAAATGGGCTATGAGATCGAACCCGGTCGCAGCGGTGCACCGGAAATCAAAGGCTATTCGCTCGAATATCTCGATGCTTCCAGTCTGCGCCGCGACCAGATACGCGGACACATGGAGCAGCGCGGCATCTCCGGGCACGAGGCCGCAGAGATCGCAGCCCATGCCACCCGCGACGAGAAGCTGGTTCAGACACCAGCCGAGGTGCTGGCAGCGCACCGCAAACTTGCCGCCGAGTTTGGCAACCAGCCCGAAAAGGTTGTGGCCGCAGCCCGCGAGCGGAGCCTGTCGCAGGCCATCATCGACAGGCCAGAAAAAGTCAAAGTGACCGCGCAGGAAGCTGTGACCTTCGCCCGCGAGCGCAGCTTCGAGCGCGAGGCTGTCGCCGACGAACGCACTCTTTTCCGAGATGCGTTGCGCCGTGGCATGGGTGAAACTACTTACGCAGAAGTTCGTGCCAACTTCGAGCGACGGCTGACGGCTGGGGAGTTCCACCTCGCGCAAGGGCAAAAGCATGACTCCGGGCGACAGCTCACAACGACCGAGACGATCCGCGCCGAAAAAGAAGTCCTGCGGCAGATGCAGCAGGGGCGAGGCCGCGCCGATCAGATCATGCCCATTCAGGATGCCGTTGCCCATACCAGCAGGTACGAGATCCTAAACGGCGCACAGCGGCGTGCCGCCGAGGAAATACTGACCTCGCGGGATGTCGTGCAGGGATTGCAGGGGTTCGCGGGAGCCGGTAAGAGCAGCACCTTGCGCACCATCCGGGAAGCCGCAGAACAGCATGGCTATCGCGTCGAAGGCTTTGCGCCCACATCGCGGGCCGCACAGCAGCTCCGTGATGTGGGCGTTACCGCCGACACCTTGCAAGGTTTCCTCGCGCGAGCAAAGGAGCCGACGCCGGAGCGTCATCTTTATATGGTCGATGAGTCGAGCCTTGTCAGCACCAGGCAAGTGCAAGACTTTCTCGGCAAGCTCGACTCCGGTGACCGCGTTCTCTTCATCGGGGATGTGCGCCAGCATCAGGGGGTCGATGCCGGAAAGCCTTTCGAGCAGTTGGTCAATGCGGGCATGAAGACTGTCCAGCTTAACCAGATCGTGCGGCAGAAAGACCCTGAACTCCTTCGAGCAGTCGAACATCTTTCACGCGGCGAAGTCGCAGAAGGCATGGCGCTTTTGGAGCAGCAGGGGCGCCTTACGGAAATCGTCGATCCTCAGAAGCGCATCGCTTCCATCGCCCGCTCCTATGCGCAGAATCCAGAGAACACCATCATCGTTTCACCCGACAATGCTTCACGCCGTGAGATCAATCAGGCCGTGCGTGTGGAGTTGCAAGCGCATGGCATCGTGGACGGTGAAAATCATACTTTGCGCGTGCTGATTCCGCGTTCCGACATGACCGGAGCTGACCGCACCTGGGCTGCAAACTATGACGTGGGCGATGTGCTTCGTTACCAGCGTGGCAGCAAAGCCATCGGCATCGAGAAGCAGAGCTATGCAACGGTCATCGCAAGGCACCCGAAAGAAAACCTGCTCACAGTGCAGACGGAGAGCGGCCGGCAGGTGACGTATGATCCGGCCCGGCTGCTCGGCATTAGCGCTTATCGGGAGTTGGAGCGGGAGTTTGGCGTGGGCGACAGGATTTCGTTTACCGCGCCGGATCGGGAGTTGGGCGTTGCCAACCGCGACTTGGGGACAATCGAACACATCGATCATGATGGGCATCTCTCGATACGGATGGACAACGGGAAGTCCGTTTCGTTCGACCCTGCCGAGATGCGGCACCTAGACCACGGTTATGCCGTCACCTCACACAGTTCTCAGGGGCTGACAGCCGACCGCGTGCTGGTGAACATCGACACAGACGTTCATCCAGAACTCATCAATAGTCGATTCGCCTATGTCTCGGTGTCCCGTGCTTCGCACGACGCACAGATTTTCACCAACGATGCGGCCACGCTCGCTGAGAATCTGAGCCGGGAGGTATCCAAAGTGTCTGCGATTGACTTCGGCAAGAGTACGGTTGCGAGCGTTCGATTGGGACAGGCCTCGGCGGTCAAGCAGACACCAACTGCCGACCTTGGACTAGCCCTCTGAAAGTAGCATCGCGGAGGAGAAGTAACGCCTCTGCATCCAGAACGTGACATTCACGCGGCCATCCAGCGCCAATCTCACGACGAGATCGCCCTTCAGGGGGGACACCATCAGAATCTCGAAGAGCGGCACAACCAGTGTCCGCGGACCTATCCGGGGAATGAATCGCGTTCGACACCTTTATTCTCCAGGCATAGCTTTTGGGTTCCTGGTTCGCAAGTTATTCTGGTCTGAAAGGTAGCGCACTCTGTCTTTGCAGCTACCGCCCGTTCCAGGGCTAATGAAGAATGCCCATGACCGCTTGACAAGCCGCCCCGTTTGATCGCCGGTGACCATGAAGCTCCCCAATCCGACCGCGAACCAGCATTTCCTATCGAGAGCAGAGCAGCAGCTCAATGCGTTGAACCCTGACGCGCTACTGACAAATCAGCGTATCTATTCGTTTTCATTGACGGATCGCGAAGCCCATCAGATCGTCCTCGATGACGCTCGCGGTCGCAGTATTTCAAGCAATCTAGCACTACGGGACCTCTTTAGCTTCTCGGTCATCGAAGGCGACCGAGATCGCCTGAACCTCGAAGCAATGTTTGGTCAATATGAGGTCGGCATCAAGTTCAATACGATTGAGCTACTGCGAAAATTGAGGTCGGGCGACTCGAACATCAAAAAAGAGGTGATCGAGCTTTTCGTAGCGAAGTTGATGAACTTCCTTCGCAATCCGTACTCAATTCAGAAGGTACTCAATACGATAGGCGGTTTGCTTGCGTATCATCCTACCGATCCTGAACTTCTTGACCACTACCGAGCTGTTCTCGAAGGAAGGAAACCGCATCAAGAATATCTATGTCGACAACTAGGAATCGATGCCGCAACGTATCAGCGTTGGCTTGCCGCGCTTTTTATGGCGCTGTTCCGGCCCGCTCCAGATGTGCCGAATCTCATGGAAGGGATCGTCAAGGGGCTTCTCGAAAGTCCTAGCAATAGCCCTCAGGCAGCGGTGTTTCAGTTTGTGGATGAGCACTCCGACAAACGTTGCCTCTTGTCGGATCGTGGCTACGTCACACTGCTTCCAGAGTCGCAAGGGCTCTCCCTAAGCTTCAATTTGAACTCAACTGCCTTTATCAACTACACGTTTTTCGATATCGACCAATTCGCGGCGGGAAAGGTCCCGCCACGCGTGATTGAGTTGTACAAGACGCAGCCCAAAAACCTGCATGTACAATTCGTCTCTAATGACTTAGATGCACTCGTTACATACAACCGCAACGCCGTCTATCAATGTGCTCACGGCGTGTATTGTTCAAGCACGTCCGTGTATGGAGTGCGTGAAAAATCCTGATACGTGAAAGGCGCCGAAGAGTGTTTTCCCTTGGACATCTTGCATTCCTGATCGCATCTTGACTGAGTGCGCTCTGCGCCTTCGCTGCGGCTTGGTATTGGTATTTGTCGAGCCGCCCGAGTCCCGATATCACTCCACCGCCCGAAGTTTCCGTAGATGATGCTCCGGCGCTCCACATTCTCGATGCACAAGTAAACACGTATCGGATACAGGCAGCCTTGATCGAGGCATCTCGGTTCAATAAAAAGGCGGCAATTTGGAGTGCGGGGGCAGCCTTGTGGGGAGGGATTGCGGCACTTCTGAGCGCGTTATGATCCCGAATCGACGTTTGAGTCCGCTATGGTGGGATCGCGAAAATATGATTCCATACGCGACGCCTCCAATTGTTCTTGGGCCAATGGGTGCTCGATAATCGTTGTCAGTAGATGCATCCAGTCTGGCTCGATCGCAGCAAATTCCCCTTTGGAGTGGATTGCCATTATCACGAAAACCGCCATTCTCGAAGCTCTGGAGGAGTTGAAAAACTACGAAGAAGGCTTTCGTTTTCAGGCTCTCGGCGTCATTCTTGCCAAAAGCAAGTGTCCAGAGTTGAAGGCGTCCGAACCCAAATCGGACCTTGGACTGGATGCGTATGCGCCTGGGGAGCTATTTGAAAATGGCTTCGGCCGCGGAGTCGCTTGCTCCAACACCGCAGCACTGACGAAGATCCGCAAGGACATCGAAGAAGCACAGGAACATTTCTCTGATCTAAAGATCGTATTCTTTGCGACACCGAAACCAGTCAGCGAAAAGAAGGCTAAGAGCTGGAGAGAAAAAGTCAAAAAGGACTACGGCATCACCCTTATCGTGATTTCTCGCGAAGAGGTGGTCAGCGAACTGCTCAAGCCCGAAAATGCATCTCTGTGTGCCAGTATCCTCAGGATATCGACGACGATCGAGCCATCACTCGAAGAGGTTGCAAACGATTGTCGAACTGCGATTGGAGAAATCAACACATGGTGGAGACCTCGACTCCCGGACGCGCCAATAATCGATCTCAGCGCGGATGAACTAGGGAGTCGCGGCGATCCGATCGAGTCCGTTCTCGAATTGGGAAATCTTCAGGAAATGTTGGTCCAGAGCCGCCGGGTGATGCTCGAAGCCCCTGCTGGCCGAGGTAAGACAACCACGCTGACTCAACTCGCGGAGCGGTGCACTTCTACAGGCAATTTGGCCTTTATCGTCGATCTTCCATCCTGGTCGCAGACGGGACAAGACATCCTCGAATTCATCGCAGGGATGCGTCCATTAAAGGCTCGTTCCGTTGATGCGACCAAGCTGGCGAAGCTCTATGAGGCGCAACATTTTGTCTTCCTCCTTAATGGATGGAACGAAATCGCGGAGTCGGATTCGCAACGCGCACAGACAGCACTCACTACTTTGGAGCGCCAATACCCGAAGGCTGGAATTCTCGTTTCGACTAGGACTCACCGCGTTAAGCCGCCCCTTCCAGGAACCACCGTCCGGGCAAGGTTGCGAGTTTTGAATGAGCAACAGCGAGCTCACTATGCCACTGCACGGCTTGGCCATCAAGCCAGCGAGGTCTTGGACCGAATCCATACTGAGCCTGTACTTGAGGATCTAACTAGAACCCCACTCTTCCTCTCCGAAGTCGTCTCGATCGCCGCCGCGGGCAAAGAGATACCGATCACCAAAATGGGGGTCTTGCGTGAGGTCGTTCACTTGCCGCAAACAGATCCGACTCATCGCGGAGCATTAGAGAATCCTCCTCTATTTGGCTACGCTGACACCTATCTCATGGCGCTTGCTTCTGCCATGACCGCAAATAGCCAGACGCAAATATCGGAATCTGAAGCGAAGAAGATCGTAAACGATAGCCTTCGCAAACTGCGCGAGTCAGGAGAGGCCGACGGAACCACAACGGTCGTGCAAATTCTCGGTTCCTTGGCAGACCATCATGTGCTGGAAAGAATCGAGTATCCAACCACCGCATATCGCTTCGAGCATCAGCAGATGCAGGAATACTATGCTGCTGAATCGGCAAAACAAGAATTGCTTGCGCTATTGATAGGTGCAGGTCAAACAGCGCCTCTCGACGTGTTCCTGGCCACCGAGGCAGCAAGGCGCTTTCAGATTCAGTTCGTGAACCAATCTTCGTGGTCGGAACCACTCACTATGATTGCCGGCGAAATGGAGACCGATCCTCCGGCGAACGAGCGCGAGGATGAGACGATCAGAGCAAAGGCTCTCCTTGTCCTGCTTGCGTTGGAAGTCGATCTCATATTCTCTGCGGAGCTTTTTGGGCTATGCAGCGCCAAAGTTCAGGCCCTCGCAGTAGACAAGCTAAGCGACGCCATTCGGCAGCGTTGGACCAGCCCTGAGAAATCAGTTCGTACTCAAGCGTTGACTGCAATGATTGCGACCGGCTCGGATGTTTTCAAGGACGAGATACTCCCTGTGGTGAAGGGAGAAAGCGAACACTCCCGGTTCGAAGCCTACAGATCAACCAACGCATTTCGTCTTTCCAGTCTGGGCCCTGAGTGGAAAAACGAGGTCAGGAGTTGGAGCGAGAACGCACGAGTAGCGTTTGTCTCTGAAATGCTCCACACTGGTTCATCAGTCAACGAGATTGCAAAATTTGCCTTATGTGATCCCAGCCTGGACGTATGCGCTCGGGCATTTGCCGACCTGATGTGGACGAACACGGACAGTGCAACCACCAAACTCATGCTGGAAGTGGACGAAGCAGCGTTTGAGGTCGCGATCGAGCGAGTCCCCCTACGCTACACACACCCGGTCTTCCGTTCGCGCGCTCTGGCTGTCTACCGCCGGGTACTAGCAGAATCTTCAGACCCAACCAAGCGGCTTATGGCCGCAGGAAACGCCGTTCTCATGGGTCAAGTGGACACCCACGCAGCACTGAGAGAGTGTCTGGAGACATGCACACCGGATCAAGTTCGCCGGATGAGCCAACGCGAGTTGAAGCCTTTGCTTGAGGCATTGAACTCGGACGGGAGTTGGCGCTCCAACTGGGTCACCCAGAAAGTATTGGAGGGAGCGCTTAGCCCGGAAGAATGGCACGCGTTTATCGATCCACTCAATCCCGATCTCAAAGAACGGTTACTCCAGCAACTTGAGACCGAAGACCTATTTAAGACCCGTGCGGCGGGTGTTCAAGGACTTCTACGGCTGGATGCCGATGCACAAATGGTGCAGCGACTCTTCGGACGTATCCTTGCCTTACATCCAGCTATCGAAGAAGCGATCGCCGTTCGCTCCGAGAGTAATCTCGCACGTGCCCGCGAACTTGGAGATTTAAAGCGGCAGCTTCAAGAGTTCCTACGGAAGTTAAATCCGCAGACGATGGTCGATGGGATACTGCTCGCTCTGTCGCGAGAACTCTCAATCGACGAGCTAAAGGTCTTAGTCGAGCTCTGGGATTGGGGAATGGACAACGACGCGGACCTTCGAGAGGTTCTCAGTGAATCTTCACGAGAGGCCGCGCGCAATTACCTCACGAACGCCGTATCCGCTCTCTCAAATGAGAACGACCCAAGCGGCCAGGTCCGCGCACATCTTGCAGTCGCTATCTCGCGGATCGGTGAAACCGAGGACATCAGCTTTGTAGCCGCGCTCTTGGAATCGGAAATCGGAAGAATACGTGCGGGAAAACTGGCCAGGGCGGCTAGGGAGAGGACTCGGCTCGCGGAGGCCTCACAGACACGCTATACGAATCGATACATGCTGGCAGTCAGGCAGTTGCAATCCGATAGCGAAGGGGCCTTTCTGGCGAAGCTGTTAGTTGAGTCCGAGTGCGAACGGGATGTCGCGTGGGCTCTTGTGGAATGGGCTCTCGAAAGAAGCCTACCCTCTACCACTTGGATCGATGGATGGGCCAACCGATCCAGAGGGTTTGAAGAAATCTGGAAGGCGCGCGTCTCAGACGAGGTGAGCCGTTTCGACGAAAGCAGGAGGACCGTTGCCGTTCAATACCTACGCTCTCATGTGGATGCCTTGCTATCAGACTTGTCTCCCGAAAGTCCGGATCCGGAGATTGTTTGGCGTCTTAAAGACCTGATGCGGCCACTGGCTACGTTAGATGGCAAAACTTCAACACCTCTCATCTTAGAAGTGCTCGCTCTACCGCTCAAAACGCATGGAACAATGGATGGTTGGAAGCGCCTTCAACCCCTAGAGATTTTATTATTTGAGGGAGCTACTCTCCCCAACGATCAGACACTTGCAATCATGATGCCGGTCATCGATGAACTCAATTCGAAATGGCACTCCGACAACGAGCGGGGATTATTCAGTATTTCCTTCAGCATCATGCCATTCCTTCAGGATGCTCGCGCCGGGATCGCAGTTCTGACAGACACCCTGGAAAGCACGCGTATGTCATTCGAGGGAAGGAGCAAGGTTGTCTCAGCGTTGGGACATAGCCGATGTGACGACGCAGCCGAACTGTTGGTGTCCATCGCATTGAAAGATGGGACGGCAAGCAATCTCGGCGATGTATGGATCAACGCGGTCGCCGAACTTGATACCCCTAGAGCACACGAGATTCTGTTAAGTTTCATCGATCCAGCCTCGCAGGAACCTACGGGCTCTCTAAAGACTGGTCGCGAAGACATATTGGCGCGCCGAATCGCAGAACTTGCCGATCACAAACCCGCAATTCGCTCCCGCGTCATGAATCTCTGCCAAGCACAGCTCAACAGAACCCAGAGAAATCTATTGGCGTCTGTCATCGTCCGTCTGGGGGACGATGAGGCATTGCTTGGGTCGCTTTATCTGCTAGATGACGACCTAAGCCCAGAGCTTCCCTACGATTTGGGAGAAGCCGTGAAACATGCTTTCGTGGAGCACCGGCAGGTAAGCGAGAACTCGAATTCGTATACCCTTCATCCGCGTTCCGCCAACCAGCTCCGCGATAAAATCATCGAATTGGCGAAATCGGACCCCAAAGACGAGCGTCCGCTCGGGCACTCCTCTCAAAAATCGAATCGTGGCGCCTTGAATATGGACGGCCTATCGGCGAGACGCGGAACCCGATATTCGAGAGCTGACTGGCGCCTTTCGGACAGCAAGCCATTCAGGATGGAAGATTGCTCCGTCCTGTAGGCGGCTCCAGACATACTCATCGAGAGCAACATGGTCGGGAGCGTTATCCGCAGGGTCAATCACTCCGAATTCATCTACAGCGACGATATGACCGCCGTTCCGGTGCGGAATATCCATGCCAAGTAGACCTACGACCTCACCGCCATATTGATTGAGTGCTCGGAGTCCGTCAAATCGGCAATAAACGTGGTCAAAACCTTCATCACGGAGGTAGGTCTCCCACCACGCCGGAAACTTTCCGTCAGCGGTTCGTTTCGGGTATCTAGCACTATCGGAAAGGACGCGCTCATAAACGTAAGGTGGCCCCATAACCATTGCCACACTGCAGATAGCGCAGTCACCGGAAGCACGTTGTGGTATACGGGCGATCATGCGGAATAAATAGATGATAACGCCCCGATAGACAAGCTCTTCCGACGGTCTCCCCCTCGCGTCCCTGATGGCGGAAGGCTAGAACCAACCTGTTGTCTCAACTTCCCAATCCGCGTATCGAGTGGCACCCGGAATCAATGTCGCGCTGTCATACCAAAGCGCTATGTCCGTACCATTCAAGGCATTCATCCTCAGCTCATTCTTCGCGTCGTCCGGCAGAGTCTCCCACCATGTGGGCTCCGCAGCAAAGTTCTCAAATGAATCGAAGATGTACAGCACGAGTGCGTCGCTCTTGCGGTCATCGTCGAGTGCCATGAAACTCTGCACAAACGGACGACACACGCTATCCGCCTCGGGCAGCCATGAGAAGACTGCGACTCCGCCCACATCGTCAGGTAACAATGTGAAAGATAGATTGAGAAACGGCCTGGACATATCCTCGATGTCTTGGATCTCGTTGCCCGCGAAATCGAATGTTGGCTGTGAGTAGCCTGCGCACCCGAGCGCAGGCGTCTTGCGAAAGCGAACGAAGGCACCTTGCAACATTGTGAAATCTCGTGTTGTTAGGGCCTGATCGCAAGCTGCCTTGTCCTTCGCAAGTTGATTCAGAGCATCCTTAAGCGAGACGCCCCGTGCCGTGACTAAGCCTTGCACCATCTCTTGGAAGGCAACCGGCTTCCCCCGGTCTGCGTCGCGGAGCAGTTCGTTCGTCTCAAGAGTTGGTCGTTTCACATACACTTCGCGACATAGCGAACGGTAGTGGAGGAGAAACGCCTGCTCGCGGGTCGGGGTAATACCGCCATGATCGATCGGACGGAACAGGTTGCTGTCATGCGCGCTGCAAAAGCCGGTGAACGTCGTGGCTGACTTGATGTATTCCAACTTCAGTTGCGGCTCACCCTCTGCCTTAGAAATCGTGAACGGGTTGTCGTCAATCTGATAGACCTTGTGGTTTCTCGCAATCTTCGACAGAGCTGCGTTCCGCGAAATGCTATGCGCTTCAATAACCTTTGCACTGCACGACCCGTTGCCAGACATTGGGTGCAGGCACTTTTGCTCCCCTACTCTGAGGCGCAGAAGGTCTTTCGCTGACTCGTGGTACGGAATCGGTGCGGCAGATTCCCGGTCCAAATGGCATTTTTTGTATTTGAGTCCTGAGCCGCAGGGGCACAATTGATTTCTTCCGACTTTTCCTGGACGATTCATGAACTTTTACTTACCCACCGAAGCCAGCATTCCGTGCTGCAATAGTCTCCCTACGAACGAGCCTACTGCCGGAAATCCGTTCCATCATCCGATGATAGGCAGCTACGGAACATGCTATTTGCCATCACCATGTCGAGCCCGTTCAAGACTCCCCCTGAAGGCGCTTCGCAATCCTCACAATCATCTCCAGCGCCTCAAAAAGATCAGTCCCTCGAATATCGTCTGGATAAAAGTGCTGTGCCACCTCCCGGTTTCGGGTCTTCGGATAGAGAGAAGGAAGGGACGGTTCGCCCAAGTCAAAGAGATTTGCTACTAGCTTGCGCACTCTCCACATGAACGTCTTCTTTTCTGTTGCAAAATGCTCCTGAATAGGCACTGCGTCAGGGATAGGGAAAAATGCTGATAGGTCTTGACCAATCACAGTCTCCATTGCGGCCTGAGTGAAATAGTTCTCAATACCATATTTCTTGAGCACTACAAGCGTGATTGGAAATCCACGCAATTTCGTATATTCCGTCTTTGCGACATTTGTAAGCGGTAGTCTCGCTTTGTTCAGGTGACGACCGTTATCCCCATCCATAATGATGACGGCTTCATTGCACTGTGCCAGCCATACATTCGGGTCTTTCTCCTGCTGCAATCCGGGCCAACCATGAACATTGCCGACAGCGACATCTATCGGTGTATCCGCCATGCGCGCAATCAATGTCTTGAAGATCTCTTCATCATTGATTCCTTCGCACCAAACCTTCACGCGCGTGCTCGACGTGTTGAATTTCAATTTCGACAATACGTTCGCAAAAGGTGCGGACTGCGCAGCCTTGATCGCAAGCTGCTGCTGTTGTTCCATGATGATTGCGCGTTGCCGGACTTGCCACGTTGTCGGCGCAAATTTCAGTTGGTCCCTGAGAACTTGAATAGCTCTGGCAGCATCCATCCGAAACAGCTGGTCCGTGCACTGAGACACGAGACCATGAAGCTCCATTTCCAAACTGCGCTTTCTTAGGACCACAATTTTGTCCCAGGCAAATGGAGCCGTCACTTGCGTTAGCCATTCAGGAACATCTCTGGGCGGGAAATAATTGTCGCTTCCAACCCCTGCCGGATCGCTAATCGCAGCCTGCAACTTAGCAAGGATTGTCGGTTCGTGCTGGCGCCTAATAAGCTCAGACTCGGCATTGTTCCGCACCCCGATTCCCGAACCCGTCGCAACGCGCTCAAGAAGCCAGGCGTCATCTTGATACTTCGCCACCAAAGCGCAAGCGTCTGCCTGAGCATAACCATGATCTGCGGCGCTCTCCGCCAATCGAGTCAATGCCTCTCGCACTTGCGCGGGAAAATTGCTGATACTTCCGATAAACTGCACAACATGGTCTCTCGCGTGAGATGCCGGGGGCTGGTCGATCAGGCGGACCACTTCAGTCCACTCCATATCCGTTATTGCATGGTCTTTGAAATATCGGACGACCTCGTCATAACACCAAGCGATGAGTGCCCATATCAATGGGCGAGTATCGGCAATAGTGAGATCGTAGAATGCGATCACATCGAGCAGAATATTCAACTCCGCCGGATAAGTGACGCTCTGCCCCTGCCAAACGATCCTTGTAGACAGATTTAGGCTGTGAAGGCGTGTATTCACTTCGACCGTGAGCCATTCCAGGAAGCTTGAGTTTAGGGGCGGCCAATGTTCTTTGGTCAAATCGGCGAAATCGCCTAATGCTTCATTGAGCGTTGCGCGGGCTATTAGCGAACCTTGAAGCGTCTCGATTCGATTCTTTCTCTCTTCGCGGCGACGCTCATCTTCTTTCAGATATTCCTCGCGTGCAGTGTCCTGTGCCTCTATCAGACCACCGGAGTACGGAGTCAAAAATGTTCGCACTTCCCCACGAACCAAGCCGGAGATCGACGCAATCAGTTGCGTCTCTTTGTGATCGACCAGCCATCTCGCCGCACCAACAGTCATTAACCCGCCAACGATGTCACGTGTGAATAAGAACGTAGTGGCAGGATTGGAGATGCGTCCGCTAATCCGTTGGAGGAAACCGATCATCAAACGTTCTTTATACCTTTCTTCTGCATCTTGGAAAGCATGGAAAAATTTGTATAGCGGGCCACTATGGTCGAAATAGGAATGTTGCAATTCAACAAGACTCAGCAACTCCGCACAAAGGCCCGCTACCTCATCATCAAAATGTTCGCAGACCGAACTGAGCGCCGGCTCGAAATAAATTTCGGCTCGCATAAAGTTCACTTGGTCCAAGTGCGCAATTGCATAACGAAGCAGCGTAACTACAGCTTCGCGGGAGCGTAATTCCTGAAATCTGTAGTATGCGGAGGAAGGCATACCGGGCGTTTGCAGTAGCACTGGAAGGGCCTGGGGTAACTGTTCTATCGTTGCTGTCGTGCCGATCACATCCACAATATTTAGATGTAGCGGGTCATCTGACTGAAGAAAGGTTATCAATCGTGGCGCTATCTGGTCGGATTCTGTGTTCAGAAGAGCGACGATTGCTGAATACCGCAATGAGGGGTTAGTCTGTCGAT
>Ga0335074_10001205_pt1 | contig 35368 bp, 28 predicted proteins | sample Lox_Sample_23_FD_206715 | JGI IMG/M metagenome (GOLD analysis project Ga0335074, IMG submission 206715) | Soil microbial communities from Loxahatchee National Wildlife Refuge, Florida, United States - Lox_Sample_2.3 | ecosystem: Environmental > Terrestrial > Soil > Wetlands | place: USA... | reverse complement strand
GGGACGATCACCGAGGTCTACGACTACCTGCGGCTGCTGTACGCCAGGATCGGCAAGCCGCACTGCCCGATCTGCGGCAGGCCGATCGCGAGGCAGACCCCGCAGCAGATCGTGGACCGGGTGCTCGAGTTGGACGAGGGCACCAGGTTCCAGGTCCTCGCGCCCGTGGTGCGCGGGCGCAAGGGCGAGTACGGCGAGCTGCTCAGGGAACTGCAGACCAAGGGCTACTCGCGGGCCAGGGTGGACGGGACGATCGTCCGGCTTGACGAGGCCCTGGCCGGCCAGCTTCCGGCCCTGAAGAAGTACGAGAAGCACGACATCGAGGCGATCGTCGACCGGCTGGCCGTCAAGGAATCGGCACGCCGCAGGCTGACCGACTCGGTGGAGACCGCGCTCGGCCTGTCCGGCGGGGTGGTCATCCTCGATTTCATCGACCTGCCCGAGACCGACCAGCACCGCGAGCGGATGTTCTCCGAGCACCTGGCCTGCCTGTACGACGACCTGTCCTTCGACGAGCTCGAGCCACGCTCGTTCTCGTTCAACTCGCCGTGGGGTGCCTGCCCCGAGTGCACCGGGCTAGGCACCAAGCTGGAGGTCGACCCCGAGCTGATCGTGCCCGACGAGGCCAAGTCCCTGAAAGACGGGGCGATTGCCCCGTGGAGCGCCGGGACGGTCAGCGACTACTTCCTCCGGCTGATCGAGGCGCTCGGCGAGACGCTCGGGTTCCGGATGGACACCCCGTGGGCGAAGCTGCCAGAACGGGCCCGCCAGGCGCTGCTGCGCGGCTACGACCTCCAGGTCCACGTGCGATACAAGAACAGGTACGGCCGCGAGCGCTCCTACTACACGAACTTCGAGGGCGTGATCCCGTGGGTCGAGCGGCGTCACGCCGAGGCGGAGTCGGACTCGAGCCGCGAGAAATTCGCCGGCTACATGCGCGAGGTGCCGTGCCCGTCCTGCGGGGGAGCCCGGCTGAAGCCGGTGTCGCTGGCCGTGACCGTGGACGGGCGGTCGATCGCCGAGCTGTGCGCGCTCCCCGTCGGTGAGCTGGCCAAGCTCCTGCTGACCCTGGAGCTGTCCGAGCGCGACCGGCACATCGCCACGCTGATCGTGAAGGAAGTCAACGCCAGGCTGGGCTTCCTGCTCGATGTCGGGCTTGACTACCTGAGCCTGAACCGGGCGTCGGCGACGCTGGCCGGCGGCGAGGCCCAGCGGATCAGGCTGGCCACCCAGATCGGCTCGGGGCTGGTCGGGGTGCTTTACGTGCTCGACGAGCCGTCCATCGGGCTGCACCAGCGGGACAACCACCGGCTGCTCGAGACGCTGCTGCGGCTTCGCGACCTGGGGAACACGCTGATCGTCGTCGAGCACGACGAGGACACCATCAGGGCGGCCGACTGGGTGGTCGACATCGGGCCGCGGGCGGGGGAGCACGGCGGGCACATCGTGGTCGCGGGGACGGTCACGGACCTGCTGGCCAGCCCCGATTCTCTGACCGGCGCGTACCTGTCACGCCGGCTGTCCATCCCGGTCCCGCTGACCCGCAGGCCGCGGGTCAGGGGCCGCGAGGTGACGGTCAAGGGGGCCAGCGAGCACAACCTGCGCGGCATAGACGTGCCGTTCCCGCTCGGCTGCCTGGTAGCCGTCACAGGAGTTTCGGGTTCGGGGAAGTCGACCCTGGTCAATGACATCCTGTACCGGGCGCTGGCGCGCGAGCTCAACGGCGCGCGGACGGTTCCCGGCAAGCACACCAGGATCACCGGGACCCAGCACCTGGACAAGGTCGTGCACGTGGACCAGGGCCCGATCGGGCGCACGCCGCGGTCCAACCCGGCCACCTACACCGGCGTGTTCGATCACGTGCGCAGGCTGTTCGCGGCGACCACCGAGGCGAAGATCCGCGGGTACCAGCCGGGCCGGTTCTCGTTCAACGTCAAGGGCGGCCGGTGCGAGGCCTGCTCGGGCGACGGCACGATCAAGATCGAGATGCAGTTCCTGCCCGACGTCTACGTGCCGTGCGAGGTCTGCCACGGAGCCAGGTACAACACCGACACCCTCCAGGTGCACTACAAGGGCAAGACGATCGCCGAGGTCCTCGACATGCCGATCGAGGAGGCGGCCGACTTCTTCGAGGCGGTGCCGGCCATTCACCGTCACCTCAAGACGCTGGTCGACGTCGGCCTCGGCTACGTCCGCCTCGGCCAGCCCGCGCCCACTCTGTCCGGCGGCGAGGCGCAGCGGGTCAAGCTCGCCTCGGAGCTCCAGCGGCGGGCGACCGGCCGGACGATCTACGTGCTGGACGAGCCCACGACCGGGCTGCACTTCGAGGACATCCGCAAGCTGCTCGGGGTGCTTGACCGGCTGGTGGAGTCGGGCAACACCGTCATCGTGATCGAGCACAACCTGGACGTCGTCAAGACCGCCGACTGGGTCATCGACCTGGGCCCCGAGGGCGGCGCGGGCGGCGGCCTCGTGATCGCCTCCGGCTCACCGGAAGACGTCGCCGCGGTCGAGGAGAGCTACACCGGGCAGTTCCTCAAGAAGATCCTCCGGGACTGAGTGGGCCAAGCGCCCAGTATCGCCCGCCAGGTGAACTGCGATGCAGGACCTGGGGAAGGCGGAGCCCGGCGGGACGGATAACCTCTGGTGCGGTGGACGCCCTGGAGATCATGACAGCGGGCGGGGCCGCGCGGGCCGAACTGGACGGGGACGCGGTCGGCGCGCGGTTCCTCCTGGTGCTCACCCACGGGGCCGGCGGCAGCGCCGGCGCGCCCGATCTGCTCGCGACCCGTGACGCGGCACTGGGGGTCGGAGGGCTTGTCGCGCGCGTGACCCAGCCGTACCGGCTGAGAGGGGCCAGGGCGCCGGGCTCGGCCGTGCGGCAGGACGCCGCCTGGGTCGAGATCGTGGCCGCGCTGGCCGCGCTGGCTCCCGGTGCCCCGTTCGTTCAGGGCGGCCGGAGCAACGGCGCGCGGGTGGCGTGCCGCACGGCCGGCGAGGTCCGCGCCCGGGCCGTGATCGCGCTGGCGTTCCCGCTGCGCCCTCCCGGCACTTCCGCCCAGAGCCGGGTGGACGAACTTCGCGCCGCACGGGCGGGTGGCGCCTCGGTCCTGGTGGTGAACGGGGAACGTGACCCGTTCGGAATTCCCGGCCCCAAGGATGCGGACCGGGTCGTCATCGTGCCCGGGGAAGCTCACGCGCTGAAAGGGCACCGCGCGGTTATTGCCACTGCCGTGGCTGAATGGTTGCCTACCGTCTTGCGGTAGCGCCCGAGGGGGGTCGCCGGATCCGGACCCCGCCTGCGGTCACCGGTGGCAGGTCAGGCCGCCGGGATCTCCCCGTGCTCCTCCGCTACCCGGGCCGGACGGTCGAAGGTCAGGTCCGTGGGACGGTGCGGTTCGATAGCCGCGCCGTCGGGTAGCAGTTCCCCCGTGTCCTCGAAGATCACGATGCCATTGCAGAGCAGGCTCCAGCCTTGCTCGGGATGGCTCGCAACGGTGTGCGCCGCTTCCCGATCCGGCGCTTTCGCGTCCGGACAGGGCGGCGAGTGTGGGCACATGTTTGTGCCTCCTGAACCTCTCATTTTGCTTGTCTCGATTACTTACTAGTGTGCCTGCGCTTTTACGATCGCCATATGGCTCGTGCTGATCGTTTTCAGCCTGGCCATGTGTAGCTTTCCGCTGTTTACGCCTAGCCCCTATTGACTACTGCTTGTAACTAGCCGATTTTACTGTGTGTAACTACCTGACGGATCCGGGTCCCCATCCGGGCCAGTCTCAGGGTCGATCTCGGTCGTATCGCTCAAGTGGCCTAGACCAACTTTGCTCTGTCTCATCCTATGACGCAAGCGACACGCCAAACTCCAGCAATCGATTGCCGCTCACGCGCCTCTGGCGTTCGCCTGGCTTCGTGCTTGCGGTCCCCACTATCTGGAGACGTCGCAGCTCCCCTGGAGGTTCACCGCGCGGCGGAGATTAAGGAGATTAATTGGTTAGAAGTCGGCCCATTGCGGGACGAGGCTAGGGAGCGGGCTCGTACGGCACGGGCGGGATCCCGTTGAGGCGGTGCGTCTCGCGCAGCGTGAGCAGGTGCTCTGCTTCGGCCGTGAGAGCGTGGACGCGCGGCGTGGCCATCGCCTTCCGCCTGAAGATGCGGTCGTCGTAGCCGAGCGGGCCGATCGCCTCTCGCTGCGCGGCGTACGCGGCCCGCATCGCGGCGGTCAGCGCCGTGTCCAGGTTCTCCGCGAGGCGGAGGAGTTCGGTCTCGGGAGCACGCCTGGCCTGGGCCTGGCGGAACTCGCTCTCGGCCGCGCGAGCCGTGCTGAGGAGCTCCGGCCGCCGCGCCGAGAGCGCCGCATCGACCTCGTACGCCTGCTCCGCCTCCGCGCTCGGCTTGGGCCGCCGCATGATCCCAGGTCTCATGACCCCCAAGGTTACGCGGCCTGCAGCCGCATCCGCGCGCCAGCCCCGGGGGTCGCCGCCATGATGGTCAGGCGTCCGCTTCCGGCTGGCTGGTCCCGCCGAATACCACGCGGACGCTGCGCTCGTCGGTACCGCGGATGACGGTGAGCTCGAGCGTGCCGCCCGCCGCCGCCCGCAGCGCGCCGAACAGGTCGTCGATGGAGCGGGTCGGCTGGCCGGCGGCCGCCACGATCAGGTCGCCGCGGTCGAGCCCCGCGCGTGCCGCCGGGCTGTCCTGGACCACCTTGTGGACGAGCAGGCCCTCGGCCTCCGGCAGGCCCACCGCGCGCCGCATCCGCCGGGCCATGTGGCCGGGGGCGATGGCGATGCCGAGCTGGGGCGGCTGGACGGATTCCCCGCGGGCGAGCGTGTCGACCTGGCCCCGCAGCGCCTCGTCGGCGGATATGGCCAGGTAGAAGCCCTCGCCGAGGCGGTTCGTGTTGATGCCGAGCAGCCGTCCGGCGGCGTCGAGGACGGGGCCGCCCGAGGAGCCGGGCAGCAGTGGCGCGGTGTGCTCGAGGCTGCCGGTGATCCGCACGCCGCGCGGACCGCGGAAGGCCCGGTCGACGCCGGAGACGAACCCGAACGTCACCCGCAGCCCGCGCCCGCCGGGGTTGGACAGGGCGAAGACGGGCATCCCGATGGCGGCCGCGTCGGACGCCCACGCCAGCGCCGGGGCGTCACCGGTGTCGACCTCCACGACGGCGAGGTCGCCGTCGACGTCGTGCCCGATCACGTTCCCCTCGGCCGTGCGCCCGTCGGCGAAGGTGACCGTCACCTGGTTGCCGCGTACGTTATGCGCGTTGGTCAGCACGCGGCGCTCGCCGAGCACGATGCCCGAGCCGACGCCCCACCGCTGCCCGATGCCCACCACCGAGGGACCTGCCTCGTCCGCCAGCCGCGTGATACTGGCCTGAATCTCGTCGAAGACGGTCATTTACCTCACACCTTCTGTTGACTAGTAACTTGCAAGTTACTACTGACTAGGCCGATGTCAACGCGCGGAGCTACGATTTCGCTCATGGCTCAGCGAGAAAATGCCTCGTCACCGCTGTCCGAGGCGCTGGCCAGGGTCGGTGACCGGTGGACCCTGCTGGTGGTGGAGGCGCTGCTCGACGGGCCGCGGCGGTTCAACGACGTGCTCGACCAGCTCCCGGGCATCGCGCCGAACATCCTGTCCGAGCGGCTGAAGCGGCTGGAGCGGGACGGGCTGCTCGTGGCCAGGCCCTACTCCGAACGGCCGCCCCGTGCGGCCTACCAGCTGACCGCCGAGGGCCAGGGACTCGCCGGGGCGCTCCGCCTGCTGGCCTACTGGGGGGCCGGGCACGCCGACCCGGCCCAGGCGCCCAGGCACGCCGCGTGCGGCACGCCGATCGAGGCCCGCTGGTACTGCCCGACCTGCGACCGCCTAGTGGACGACGATCCGGACCACGCCGAGGCGCACCTCGTCTAACGGGCCAGAACGCCGGCGTCAGGCGCGCCGGGCGGTGGCCGCGCGCTGCTCGGGCGGTAGGCGCGAGATGAGCCGGCCGCTGGCCCCGCCGAGCGTCAGGCCAGGCTGGCGGCCCAGCTGGAGTGCAGCTCGGCGTACTCGCCGCCGCTGGACATGAGCTCGGCGGGCGAGCCGTCCTCGGTGATCTGGCCCTGGTCGAGGACCAGTACCCGGTCCGCGATCGCCACGGTGGACAGGCGGTGGGCGATGATAACCGCGGTCCGGCCGGCCAGCACCGTGCGCAGCGCGCTCTGCACCAGCCGCTCGCTCGGGATGTCGAGCAGCGAAGTGGCCTCGTCCAGGACGAGCACGGCCGGAGCGGCCAGGAACGCCCGCGCGAAGGAGATGAGCTGTCGCTGGCCCGCCGACAGGCGGCCGCCGCGCTTGCCGACCGGGGTGTCGTATCCCTCCGGCAGCGCGGCGATGAAGTCGTGCGCGCCGATCATCCGGGCCGCGCTCTCGACGTCGGCGTGCGCGGCGCCCGGGCGGCCGAGCCTGATGTTGTCCGCGACCGAGCCGTCGAACAGGAAGTTCTCCTGGGTGATCACGACGATCTCGGCGCGGAGCACGGGGTCGGGTAGCTTGCGCAGGTCGATCCCGTCCAGCGTGACCCGGCCCGCGCGCGGATCGTAGAACCGGCCGAGGAGCCGCGCGATCGTCGTCTTGCCCGCGCCGGTCTCACCGACGAGCGCGACGGTCTGTCCGGCTGGTATGTCCAGGTCGAGGCCCGGAAGCACGATAGCGTCCCGGTACGCGAAGGTGACCGACTCGAACCGCACCCGCCGCCCGGCGGCGGTTCCCTGATCTGCGCTGCGCATGGGCAGCCGGCCGGGCGTGGCGGGCTCAGGCACCGCCGGGCCCTGCTCCAGGACGCCGGCGATCTTCTCCAGGCCGGAGGCCCCGGACTGGAACGTGTTGTAGAACTGCGACACGTCCTGCAGCGGGGCGAAGAACCGCTGCAGGTACAGCAGGAAGGTGGCGAGCACGCCGACCTTGATGTCGTGGTCGATCACCAGCAGGCCGCCGTAGCCGAGCACCACGCCGGTGATGATGTTGCCGACCAGCGTGATGCAGGGGCCGTAGACCGCGATCAGCCGCGAGGCGTGCGCGCTGGTGTCGGAGTAGTCCTGCCCGAGCCCGGAGAAGATCGCGGCGTTCCGCGGCTCCCTGCGGAACGCCTGCACCGCCCGGATGCCGCCGAACGTCTCGACGAAGTGCACGATGACCAGCGCGATGGCTTCCCTGGTCCGCCGGTACGCGGCCGCGGACTCGCGCCGGAACCAGCCCGTCAGCCAGGTCAGCGGGACGAAGCCGCCCAGTACGACCAGGGCAAGCTGCCAGTTGAGCAGCAGCATGCCGGTGCCGACGAGCAGCAGGGTTAGGACGGCCATGATCAGCGAGTCCAGACCCTCCTCGAACAGGTCGGAAATCGCATCGATGTCGGAGGTCTGCCTGGAGATGACCCGTCCGGACGTGTAGCTCTCGTGGAACGCCACGTCGAGGTCCTGGCAGTGCGCGAACAGCCGGCGGCGCAGTTCGAGCACTATCCGCTGCCCGACGCGGCCGGTCATCGTGACGAACATCCGGGTGGTGACCGCCTGCACCCCGACCGCCACGGCGAAGGCCGCGGCGATGCCGATCAGCGGTGCCGCGTCGTGGGCGTGCAGCAGCGGCGGCAGGCCGTTGTCGATCGCGAGGCCGACCAGCCACGGGCCGGCCAGCGCGGCCAGGCTCTCCATCACGATCAGTGACGCGGTGGCGATGGCAGCACGCCGGTGCGGGCGCAGCAGGTCGCCGATCAGCCTCCTGCTCCGCTCGCGCAGCAGCGCCGCCAGGCCCGCGGTGACCTCGTCGGCCTTCTCCGCCGCGACCCCGCGCCAGGCGTTGGCGTCTATGGTCACGCGCTCGCCTCCAGGGGTTCCACGGCCATGAGCGCCGCGTACTCAGGGTTCGACGCGAGCAGGTTCCGGTGGCTGCCGCGGGCGGCGATCACCCCGCCTGACAGCAGGGCCACCGTGTCGGCCAGCGCTACCGTCGACGGCCGGTGCGCCACCACCAGGGCGGTCGCGCCGGCCAGGATCTCGTGCAGCGCCTGGGTGACCCGCTCCTCGGTGTGCACGTCAAGCGCGGACAGCGGGTCATCGAGGATCAGCACGTCGGGTTTGGCCAGGATGGCCCGGGCCAGCGCGATCCGCTGCCGCTGCCCGCCGGACAGCGCCATGCCCTGTTCGCCGATCCTGGTGTCCAGGCCCCAGGGCAGGTCGTAGGCGAACCGTGCCTGCGCCGCCGTCAGCGCGGCCTCGACGGCGGCGTCGTCCGCGTCGGGCGCGCCGAACGTCACGTTCTCCCTGACGCTGGCGGAGAACAGCGTCGCGTCCTCGAACGCGCAGCCCACGGCCGTGCGGAGCCGCTCAAGCGGGAGGTCGCGGATGTCCGTTCCGTCCAGCCGGACCGATCCGGAAGTCGGGTCGGCCAGCCGCGCGACGAGCTGGAGCAAGGTGGACTTGCCCGAACCGGTCGCCCCGGTGAGCACCACCGTCTGCCCCGGCGCAAGGTCGAGCACGACGTCGCGGAGCACCGGCTCCGTGGCACCCGGATACGTGAAGCAGACGTGGTCGAACACCAGGTGACCCGGTCGGCTCTGGGGGACTCCCCGGAGACCGCCGCGGCTCACCACGCGCACCACCGGTCGTTCGGGATATTTGTCGGTGATCTCCGGCTTGGTGTCGAAGATCTCCAGGACGCGCTGGGCCGCGGTGGCCGCCTCCTGGCCGGAGGCGATGATGTACCCGAGCGCCTCGACCGGCCACACCAGCTGCAGCGCCAGGGTGATGAACGCCACCAGGCCGCCGAGGGTCAGCGAGCCATGGCTGACCGCCAGGGCGCCGAGGACGATGATCATGCCGATCACGGCGTTCGGGAGCAGGTCGAGGAGCGCCCAGAAGGACCCGAGCAGGCCCGCCTTGGCGACCTGGGTCCGGTAGATGTCGGCGGCCTGGGCGTCGTGCCTGGCGGCGGCCAGCCGGCCCCGGCCGAGCGCCTTCAGCACGCGGATGCCGGTCGCCGCCTCCTCGACCAGCGTGGCCAGGTCACCCTGCTGGTCCTGGACCAGGCGGGACAGCACCCGGTACCGCTTCTCGAACCTGAGGCAGATCGGCACCACGGGCACGAACACCGCGCCGGTGACCAGGCCGAGCCACCAGTTCAGGTGGATGAGCAGCGCGATCACGGCGATGAACGTGATCGTGTTGGTGACCATGAAGATCAGGCCGAACCCGGCGAACCTGCGGATCGTCGACAGGTCGGTCGTCGCGCGGGACAGCAGCTGGCCGGACTGCCACTCGTCGTGGAAGGAGACGGGCAGCCGCTGCAGGTGCGCGTACAAGTCGTCCCTGATCGTCTTCTCGATCTCCGCCACGGAACTGGCCTGGATCCAGCGGCGGAGCATGTTGAGCAGCCCCTCGACGGCGCCCAGGCCCACGGCCGCCAGGCCGAGCGGGATCAGCAGGCCCTTATGACCATGCGTGATAGCCCCGTCGATGACGGCCTTGGTGAGCAGCGGGATGGCGAGGGCGGCGGCGACCGCGCCGAGCGCGGCGGCCATCATGACGATCATCTGGATGCGGAACGGCTTCAGGTAGCCGCGCAGCCGCCACAGCGCCCCGACTGGTCGTACCCTGGCAAAGGCGCGCGAGACCAGCGAAGGGGGGACATAGGGCATTTGCGCAGAGGTTAACCGGATGGCCCGGAAGTTGTCATCTGATTTTTCTTGCCGCGGACGGCTTGTCGGCGGGCCATAACTTCTGACACGCTGGCTGACCCGAGGCTTCGCGAACCGGTTGCCGGGGTCACCGGCAGGGAGAGGAACCGTGCAGCGTCCAGCGGGGAATGGGGGGGCGGGGAGCACTCCCATGCGCGGGGAGGTCCCGAGGGGTCGTCCCCCCAGGGCGATACCGCGCGCCGCCGTCCTGGCCGCCTACCGCGACGGCGTGACGGTCACCTGCGAGCTGGCCGCCCAGTTCACCGATGCGACGTGGCTGGCCGCGACGCCGTGCTCGGACTGGCGCGCGCTGGACCTGGCGGGCCACCTGAGGTGCGTCGCCGACGACTACCACGAGTACCTCGATGACGCGCCCGATAGCAGGCTCGCGCGGCTGCTGGCGACCAACAGGCCCGCGGATTCGCTCGCGCGCAAGCTGGCCAGGCAGAACGCGGCCGAGCTCGCGGCGCTGCCGGACGCGTCCGGCCCCGAGCACATCGAGGCGTTCGCCGAGTCGGCGCGGTCGTACGGGCGGCGGCTGCCGCAGGCCTGGGACCTGCCGCACCACACGTACCGGGGGATCGAGGTCACGGTCGGCGCGATGGCCGGCGCGGCCAGCGCCGAGTGGCACCTGCACGCGTGGGACCTGGCCCGGTCCCTCGGCAAGGACTACCGCCCCGCCGATCCCGAGCTCGTGCTGGCCGTGTGGCGGGCCGGCACGCCGCAGCTGTGGCCCGCGCTCGCCGCGCGATCGGGCGGCTCCGAACCGGGCCGCGAAGAGCCAGGCAGCGACGACCCCTGGCAGGCCTTGCTGATCGCGTCCGGGCGTGATCCGGGCTGGACCCAGGCGTAACCGGCTACTGGCGCTGGGGCTTGTGCAGGACGTAGGCGTAGGCCACGTTGATGATCCCGACGATGACCCAGATCATGGCCATGAGCATGATGGCGGCAAAGCCCGGCGACCCCTTGAGCACGATCGCGGTAATCGGCAGTGCCGCCACCATCGACCCGAGGGCCAGGATCATGGACTGCCGGCCGGCGTGGTCGCCCCGCTCGGCCCTGAGCTTGCGCCGTTCGGCCCGGATCATGCGCTTGGCCCGGCGGCGCTGGTGCCTGCACCCCGCGTACCGGTCCAGCTGGGTCAGGATGCGGCTGTCCACCTCCGCCGCGAGCCGGCTCTCGACCTCGGCCGTGATCCGCTTGTCGATCTCCGCGCCGATGCGCTCTACGAGACCCTCGGCCAGCGCCTGGTCATAGCCGGGGCCGAGGTCCTGCAGGGCGGCCACCGAGGCGGCGATCTCGGCCTGGTGATCTAGGGCCATCATGTCCTCCGAACGTCCGGTCAACCCGTACGGCCACGGTATGAGCCAGGACAGGCAGGCGGAATGCGGCTAGCACCAGATTCGCATCCTGCGGTTTCCCCTACCCCTGCCCGGACGATGTGCCCGGGCCGCGCTCGTCGGTAGAGTCTGTGATTCATGACGTTTGATATCGGCCGCGTACGCGCGGCCTACCCGGCCCTGGCCGACGGCTACGCCTACCTGGACGGCGCCGCGGGAACGCAGGTGCCCGCCACGGTCATCGAGGCGATCGCGCAGGCTTACCGGTCGGGGATCGGCAACGTCGGGGGAGAGTTCCCGGCCAGCGGCCGGTCCGACGCGATCGTGGCCGAGTGCCGCCGAGCCCTCGCGGACCTGACCGGCGGCAGCCCGCAGGGCGTGATCCTCGGGCCGAACATGACCACGCTGACCTACCGGCTCGCGGACACGCTGTCGCGGCAGTGGGGGCCAGGCGACGAGGTGGTCGTGTCCAGGCTGGATCACGACGCCAACGTCAGGCCCTGGGTACAGGCCGCTGCGCGGCAGGGCGCGACGGTGCGCTGGGCTGAAGTCGACATATCGACAGCGGAGCTGCCAACCGCCCAGTTCGGTGAGCTGGTGACCGAGCGGACCAGGCTCGTCGCGGTCACCGCCGCCAGCAACATCGTCGGGACCAGGCCGGACGTGCCGGCCATCGCGGCCGTCGCGCACGCGGCCGGCGCGCTGTGCTACGTGGACGGGGTGCACGCCACCCCGCATGTTCCGGTGGATGTCGGGTCGCTCGGCGCCGACTTCTACGCCACCAGTTCCTACAAGTGGTCGGGACCGCACATCGGCGCGGTGGTGGCCGACCCGGCGCTGCTCGAGACCCTGCATCCGGACCGGCTGGCGCCCGCCCCGGCCGAGGTTCCCGGCCGGTTCGAGCGGGGCACCGCGCCGTTCGCCGACCTGGCCGGGGTGGCCGCGGCCGTGGAGCATCTGGCCGGCCTCGGCGCGGAGGCCCCCGCCGGGGCCAGCCGCAGGGAACGCCTGCTCGCCTCGATGGCGGCCGTGGAGCGGTACGAGGGGCAGCTATTCGCGCGCCTGCTCGGCGGCCTGGCCGCGATGCGGCACGTCACGCTGTACGGCAAGGCAGCCTGCCGGGCGCCGACGGCGTACTTCACCGTCGCCGGGTACGCGCCCCGGGAGGTCGCGGAGCGGCTCGCGGCCCAGGCGATCAACGTGTGGGACGGGGACAACTACGCGTGGGAGCTGACCGGGGCGTTCGGGCTGCGGGAGTCCGGCGGAGCGGTCCGCGCCGGGATCGTCCACTACAACGAGGAGGCCGAGGTAGACCGCCTGCTGGCCGCCGTAGCCGGGCTGGACCGCTGAACTTCTGACCGCGTACCCTGATACCGGGTTCCCTATGAGACGGCGGAGGGCGGTGACGTCGGTGTCCAGCGTGCTGGCCGTGCTAGCTGGGCTGCTGCGCACCGTCACGCACCTAGCGGCCGCCCTGCCGAGCCCATCCGGATGGTGGAGTGCCTGGGGCTCGGCGAGCCTGACCGCGCTGGCCGCCGCCGTCCTGGCCGGGGCCGTGCTCGCGGCGGTCCTGGCCCTGCTGGCCTCCGTGGCCAGGCTTTCCCGCACCGCCGCCACCATCCCGACGATCCGCCGTGCCGCGGGGATGCGGGAGAAGTCCTGGCGGACGGCGTTCTTGCGCCAGCGCGATCCCGACGCGGCGGGCCGGCCAAGGCCCAGAGCGCCATCGGCGGCCCAGGCGGCCGCCACATCTCGCTGACCTGCGAATATCGCGGCCGCTTCCAGCCCTGACCACGTCCAAGCTGGAAGGCCGTTTCCCATGACCAGTATCTTTGGCGTCCCCGTGGACGTCGTATACCGCCTCGTCTCCGGGTTCACCGGAGTTCTCACCCCCGTTCTCGGGGGCGCGGCCGCCGTCGCCGCGATCATCGCTCTCACCGTGGCCGTCCGCGCCATCGTGATGCCGCTCAGCTTCCGCGCCATGCGCGGGCAGGCCGTCCAGGCCCGGCTGGCCCCTCAGTTGCAGGCCCTCCGGACGCGCTACGCCAAGGAGCCAGAGCGATTGCAGCGCGAGATGACCGCGCTGTACAAGCAGGAGGGCACCAGCATGTTCGCGGGGCTCACGCCGATCCTGCTCCAGTGGCCCCTGCTGTCCGTCGTGTACCTGCTGTTCCGGTCGCCGCGGGTGGCCGGGAAGCCGAACACGCTGCTCAGCCACGACCTGCTCGGCGTGCCGCTCGGCATGCACTGGCTGAGCGGCGCCGGCCCGGCTAGCCTCCAGGGCCTGGTGTTCGTCGGCGTCCTGGCGCTGCTGGCCGGCCTGTGCTGGCTGTCGGCGCGTCTCGGGCGGCTGATGACCCCCGCCCAGGCCACGATGGCGCCCGCGGTGGGCGCACCCGGTAAGGCCGGACGGTCCGGGAAGGCGAGCGCGCCCGGGAAGGCGAGCGCGCCCGGGAAGGCGAGCGCGCCCGGGAAGGGCGGCGGATCCGGCCGGTCCGCGGATGTGGCTGGAGCGATCCCGCCGGGCGCTTCGGGGGCACTCGTCCGGGTGCTCCCGTACCTGACCGTGGTGATCGCAGCGTTCGCGCCGCTCGCGGCCGCGGTCTACCTGGTCACATCCACGGCCTGGTCGCTAGCCGAGCGGGGCTTGTTCTGGCGCACTCGAGGCCGCGCTAACCGCTCCGCGGCCACAGGCTGAGCTTCAGCGAGAGCAAGCACCACGGCCAGGAACCCGATTCTCGGAGAGCGCCCGTGACACCTGGGGCTCCTGAGCTACGAGCACTCTGGTGGGTACGACTCGGGCGCGCTCCGGTCCGGAGTCAGTGGGGCTTGTGACGCACCGACCCCGCTATGTGGGGCCTGTGACGCACCGACCCCGCTAGGCAGCCCCGATTGAGAGGGAAGGGTACCTCAGGCGGGCCACGGAGCTACTACGAGACGAGACGAGGGGTGAGGAGGGTGCGCAGTAGGCGGGCCGGCGGTGAGCCGTGCGCCAGCATCCGGTCGTGGATCTCCCTGTCGCTCTGGCCGGGGCCGGCGGCCCGCAGGTCCGCCGACAGGTCGGAGACTTCGGTGTACCCGACGTAGTAGGTGGACAGCTGGGCCGAGGTGAGCAGCGCCCGCCGCCACTTGCCCGCCGCCTCGCCCTCTTCCTGGTGGCCGCGGCCCGTCATCAGGGTCATCGCCTCGGCTTCGGTCATGCCGTGCGCGTGGATGCGCCCATCGAGGATGGCGTTGATGATCGTGCGCAGCTGCATCTTGAGCTGCTGCATGCGGACCGCGCGGGGATCGCCGTCGCCCGGGTAGCCCTGTTCGGCCATGATCCGCTCGGCGTAGACCGCCCACCCCTCGATGAACGCCCCTGACCTGAGCGCGGCCCGGATCGCGGTACCCGATCCCGCGAACCGGCGGGAATGCTGGAGCTGCAGGTAGTGGCCGGGCATCGCCTCGTGCACCATCAGGTTGTGCACCATGTGCCGGTTGTACTCGCGGTAGAACGAGGCGACGCGCGGCGCGGGCCAGTCGGCGGGCGCCGGCGAGACGGCGATGAACGTCGGCAGCGGCGCGGGCTCGAGCGGGCCGGGCGAGTCGCAGTACGCGACGGCCACGCCGCGGTCGATCTCCGGCATGGCGATGACCTCGACCGGGTCGTCGAACACCGAGATCAGCCGGCGGTCGGTCACGAAGGCGGTCTGGGCGGTCAGGGCGTCCCGGCCGAACCCGAGGATGGTCGCCTCGTCTGGCACGTCCTCCGCCAGCCGGTCCAGCACCTGCCGGACGGCGCTGGCGCCATTACGGGACCCGCCCGCCAGGCCGGCGGCCAGCTCGGCGATCTGCTCGCTGACCCGGTCCAGGTCGGCCTGCGCGCGGGAGAGGATCGCGTCCGCGTCGGCCGCCGCGCTCAGGTTGAGCGAGAGCTTGCGGGCGAACAGCTCGGGCCCGATCCTCGGGTCGGCGTCGCCGTCCGGCCCGGGCGCCGCCTCGTCCAGCCGCGCGGACAGCCACGCGCGGTGCGCGGTCAGGGCCTCGAGGGCGGCGGGACGCACCTGCCCGATCTGCGGGGCGCTGGCGGGCGCGTCCTCGATCGCGGCGTCGATCTGGCTGCTGACCAGGGCGATCGTGCCGCCGAACTGCGCGATGGCCGTCTCCAGGTGCACCCTGGGCATCCGCCTCAGGTGCCGGCGGGCCTCGGCCAGCGCGCCGGGAACCTCCGCCAGCCTGCCGGCCACGGCGGCCAGCCGGTCGGGCAGCGGGGCGAAGTCCCTGGCCAGCAGCAGGTAGATGGCCTTGCCCGGGTTGGCCAGGAGCGGATTCCAGGTGTGCTCGCGCAGGTCATCGATCTCGAACACCCGCCGCGCCACGCTGTCCGCCATGATCGCGGCGTCGACCTGGTGCTCGGCCGACAGCGCGCCGGCGTCGATCGCGTCCAGGCGGGTGGCCCACCGGTCCAGGGCGCGCCGCTCGTCGGCCAGGGCGGCCGCGGAGGGGTCGGTGAGGCGGTCGTCGAACCTGTGGTCGCCCAGGCCGGTCGCCAGGACCGGGTGCCGCTCCGCCCGGTCGTCGAGGTACTCACTGGCCAGCGCCGTGAACTGACGGTCGCCCTCGCTGTCCATCTCGCCTCCGCATCGCCGGTCCGGTCTGCCTACGCTAGCGAATGCGATCCGGTCCGTCGCGATCCGCTTCTCTTATGCCGAACGGTACGCATGGCACCTGTTGATCCCTGCGGTGCGTGACTCTGCTCTAGCGTGCGACACGGTGCGCCGGGGCGACTAACGTTGGGAGCCGTGAAGGCATCACCGCAGTCCCAGCTCCGCCTGCTCGAACTGGCCGAACTCGACGCCGAGCTCACCCGCCTGGACCATCGCAGGCGGTCCCTGCCGGAGGTCGACGAGCTGGCCCGCATGGAGGCGAGGACCGGCGAGCTCAAGGACGCCACGGTCGCGGCCGAGACCGAGCTCGGCGACCTGTCCCGGGAGCAGGGCCGGGCCGAGCGCGACGTCGAGCAGGTCCGGACCAGGATCGACAGGGACCGGGCCCGGCTGGACGCCGGGCAGATCAGCGCCGCACGCGAGCTCGCCAGCCTGCAGTCCGAAATCGAGTCGCTGCACAAGCGGCAGGGCGATCTCGAGGAAGTCGTGCTCGAGCTGATGGAGCGCCGGGAGGCGCTGACCTCGCGGCTCGACGAGCTCGCCGCCGAGCGCGACCACCTGGGCTCCGAGATGACCGCGGTGGCGGCCCGGCGCGACGCCTCCCTCAGCGAGATCGACGAAAGCGCGGGCAAGGCATCTGCGCAGCGCCAGGGCATCGCCGCCGAGGTACCAGCCGACCTGCTGAAGCTCTACGACCAGATCCGTGGCACCCGCGGGGTCGGCGCCGCCGCGTTGCGGCGCGGCCGGTGCGAGGGATGCCACCTGAGCCTCAACACCGTGGACCTGAACCAGATCCGGACGTCGGCTCCCGACGAGGTGATCAGGTGCGAGGAGTGCAGGCGCATCCTCGTCCGCACGCCCGAGTCCGGCCTGTAAGTGCCCGCCTCGGTCCGCGGCCGGGCCCACTGGATGCCCGCCCAGAGCGAGCCCACGGTTACCCTCCTCCTGCGGCACGGGCAGACGCCGAGTTCGGTGGAGAAACGGTACGCCGGCCGATCCGACGTCCCGCTGACCGACGTCGGCGTGCGGCAGGCGGCCGCCGCCGGTGAGCGGCTGGCCTGCGCCGGGATCAACCTGATCGTGACGTCCCCGCTGCTGCGGGCGGTGCGGACGGCCGAGGAGGTCGCCGCGGCGACCGGGGCTCCCGTCGAGGCCGACGAGGATTTCCGCGAGACCGACTTCGGCGCGTGGGACGGCCTGACCTTCGCGGAGGTCCGGGAGCGCTGGCCGGCCGAACTGACCGCCTGGATGGCCGATCCGGCGGTCGCGCCGCCCGGCGGCGAGAGCTTCGCCGACGTGAGCACGAGGGTCGACGCCGCGCTGCGGCGCGTCCTGGTCGGCCACCAGGGCCAGACGGTACTCATCGTCAGCCACGTCACCCCGATAAAGACGCTGGTCGCGGCGGCCCTGCTCGCCCCGCCGCCCGCGCTGTACCGGATGCACCTTGACGTCGCCGCGCTGTGCCAGGTCGACTGGTACGCCGACGGTCCCGCCGTATTGCGGTCCTACAACGACACCGGCCACCTGCCGGCTGAATAAACTCCTCTGTCATGAGAGACCGCGGGCGATTGACCGCTCCAGGCAGCTTGCTGAACGCGGCCGTGCTCGCGCCGGAGACCGAGGTGCTCGGTCCGCCGTCGCAGGACCTCGCCGGCCTGGCTGCCGAGTACGGCCTGCGCCCGAGTTCGGTCCGCCCCCGCCTGATCCTCTATATGCGCCAGGTCTGGGGCCGGCGGCACTTCATCGTCGCCTACGCCACCGCGCGCAACGTGTCGATGTACACCGAGGCCAAGCTCGGCCAGCTCTGGCAGGTGCTGACGCCGCTGCTCAACTCGGCCGTCTACTACCTGATCTTCGGGGTCATCTTCGAGGCCAATCGCGGCATCAAGCACTACATCGCGTACCTGGTCATCGGGGTGTTCTTCTTCTCCTTCACCGAGCGGTCGATCGTGGTCGGCTCCACCGTGATGCGGGCGAACCTCCCGCTGATCCGCGCGCTGCACTTCCCCCGGGCCTGCCTGCCCCTCGCGTACGTACTGGTCGAGTTCCAGCAGCTGCTGCTGTCCATGCTGGTGGTATTCGCCATCGTGCTCGCGGAAGGGGAACCGCCCACCTGGTACTGGCTACTCCTGCTGCCGGCGCTGTTCATGCAGGGGATGTTCAACTTTGGCGCCGCCATGCTCATGGCACGGCTGGGGGCCGGAGCCCAGGACTTCAGCCAGCTGATCCCGTTCCTGACCCGCGTCTGGCGGTATTTCTGCGGGGTCATGTACAGCCTCACCTCGCTTCCGTCTTACGCCACGCTGCCGCTATGGGGGAAGGACCTCATCGCCCTGAACCCAGCGGCGGTCTACATCTCGCTGGCCCGGTACGCGCTGATGGCGAGCCAGCGGGCCGACGCTCCGGGCGCGAAGCCGTACAACCTCATGAAGTGCACGTTGTTCAACGCCGCGCATAGTCCCCCGCTCCAGGCCTACTGCCACCCGAACGTAGTGACCTCCCAGCTGTGGCTGGCCGCCGTCGGCTGGGCGGTCGTCACGCTCCTCGTGGGCGTGGTGTTCTTCTGGCAGGCCGAGACGCGCTACGGCCGCGGCTGAGCCGCTACCGGGGAACGCGGCCCGCGTCGTCGTCGCCCGGGGCCACCGGGCCGGGGACCGGGCCGGCCGGCCCGCGGGCGTTCAGCCAGTCGCCCGACAGCAGCGCGGCCAGGGTGGCCAGCGCCCAGGCCGCCTCCGGGTCGGCCTGCGGGGAGCACAGCACGGCCTCGGCGGCCCGCCTGCGGACGATCTCGAACATGCCGCCCGCAGCGCCGAGGTCCAGGGCGTAGTCGCGCAGGATCCGGGCCAGCTCGCCGGCGAAGTTCCGCCGCCAGTCAGGCGCGGCCGCGGGCGCCGGCCCGGCCGCTGATCCCGGCCGGGCCGGCAGACTCGGCGCCGTCGGGCCGGACTTCCAGCCGCTGCCGGCCAGCGGCAGGTCGAGCAGATCCGGGCCGAGCTCCGCCAGCACCCCGCGGTGCAGCCGGTCCGTGACCCGGTCCCGCAGTGGTACCGCCCGGGCGGCCGAGACGACGCGGTCGCCGAAGAAGGGCTGGACCTGCGGCGCGCGCATCAGGTAGCCCTGGCGTGCGGTGGCCGACCACCGGCCGGCGCGGTTGACCAGGTAGAAATCGTCCAGCGTACGCAGCGGCCCGCGGGGGAGCGACGCGGCGTGGGGGCCCAGGCTGGCGAGGTACTCCCCGGCCGCGGCCCGGCGCAGTAGTCCCAGGCGGCGCGTCGTGAGCCGGCGGAACAGCTCGGGCGCCCGCGCCTCACTCCGGGCCCGGGCCGGGCGCCGGGCCCGCCAGGCCGCCGCGGCGTACCCGCCGCGCAGCAGTTCACCGCCGTGCCCGCCGACCTGCACCGGCTCCGCGGCGAACTGCGGGTCGGGCCACCCGACGTTCTCGAACGCCGACAGCATCCCGTCCGAGACGAGCACCGCGCAGCGGAGCCTGCGGATGACCTCGGCCTCGCCGGGCCCCGTTCCGGTGCCCGGCGGCCTCGGCTCGGTGACGACGTGCTCGACGCCGAGCCGTTCGGCGATCATGGCCGCGATGACCACGTCCGGGTGGCTGGCGAAGCCGTGCGTGCGGGCCCGGAACGGCACCTTGGCCGCCGTCAGGGCGGCGGCGATCAGCCGGCTGTCCTTGCCCCCGGTCAGGGACAGCTCGACAAGGACCCCGGCGTCGCGGAGCGGCGTGACCACGTCGATCAGGGCGTCGGCGACCTGGGCGCACTGGCGCGCGCCCAGCGGAATCCCCGGCGGACCCTTTGCTCCGCCTCGGTCGGCGTCCCGGTCACGCGCTGAGGTCACCACCAGGCGCCCGCCCGCCACCGTCAGGCTCCGGTCGGGCGCCAGGGCCCGGACCCCGCGGAACGGGGTCGCGGCGCCGGCCGGGTAGCCCATGCTCAGGAAGGCGCCGACCATGACCGGATCGTGATCACCCAGCCGCCGCGCCGCGGCCGCCGCCCATGAGGCGCGGTCGCAGACGAGCACGGCGCCGGGGACCTCGGCTAGGTAGACGGGATCGACGCGCGCCAGGGCGGTGCGCGCGTGCACCGCCTCGGCGTCGGCCCGGATGGTCCCCGCGTGCGAGGCGGCGGCCGGGTGCCCGCCCGCGATCGCGGTCAGTACCGCCGAACCCCAGCGGAGCACGGCCGCGCGCTCGTCAGGCGCGCGCCACGCCACCATGGCGGGACCGGGGATCGGCAGGACCCGCGGATCGGTCCCCTGAGCCGCGGCGATCAGCTCGGCGCACCGTTGGCGTGTCGCCGCGCTGATCGCCAGCGTGAAGTACATGCCGGTCAGCGCGAGCCAAGCAGCTCGAGGACCGGACCCTGCGCCGCCGGGTCCAGGTCGGCCGTGAGCAGGCCGCGCCAGGTCTGGCACACCAGCGGGAGGTTGAAGGCGCCCGCGGCCTGCGCGTGCGCGGCGTCGCCGGCCTGCCGCCAGTCGTCCGGCGCGGCCAGCCCGCTGATCGCGGCGGCCATGGCCGCCGGATCCTCGTGGATCCAGCGCGCATCGTAGATGGTCTCGACCCCGGGCCAGGGCCGCAGCACCGGCACCGCGCGTGACGCCATCCCCTCGGCGGGGGCGACGTGGAAGCTCTCGTCGTCGCTGGTGGACAGGACGAAGCCGACCCGGCGCAGCCAGGCCGCGACGTCAGGTCCGGCGTCGTCGAACACCACGGCCCCGCGCAGCAGGGGCGACCGCTGCACCCGGCGCAGCGCGGTCGCGTAATGCTCGCGTTCGGCCGGGTTCTGCCACACCCACCAGTGCTCCCACGGCATCCCGGACTTGATGAACAGCAGGTACCTGTCGTCCTCGCGGCGCAGTTCCTCGAGCACGTCCAGCGCCAGGTCCAGGCGCTTGCGGGACGGGACGATGCCGATCAGGCCGAGATGGAAGCGGGCGCCGTCGAGTTTGGGCCGGTCGAGCTGGGACACGTCGACCGCGTTGGGCACGGTCACGACCTTGCTCTCGGGCCAGCCGGTGCGCTCGCGGGTCAGCTTCGCGTAGTGCTTGCTCACGCAGATCACCTGGCTGACGGCGCCGATCTTGACCTTCGCCGGGTATGGCGACTCGAGCTCGAACCTGTGCAGCCGCACCAGCAGCCGCGACCCGCGCCGCTTGTGCCTGCTGTACCAGATGGCGTTCGGCCCGCACCATTCGCAGACCACGACGTCGGCCCACCCGGCCAGCTCCCGGCTGGCGCCCGGATCGTGCTTGCCGAGCGCGGCCCACTGGTCAACCCGGACCTCGAGGTCCGGCTGGAGCCGCAGGTACGCCAGCAGCGGGGTGAAGAACTTCAGGTCGTGGCCGGCCACGACGACACGCAGCTTTGCTGCGGTGCTGGCCCCGGGGGGGCGACCCCCCGGGACCTCCCCGCTCACGGGGGGGCTGCCCGCCCCCCCGTACCCCCTCGGGGGCACCGCCCGGGCCAGATAACCGCGCAGGCGCTCGGCCGCCTTGTCCAGCGTGAACTGCTCGGCGGCCCGGCCCGTCCGGTCCGCGGCCAGCCGGAAGAGACCGGGGTCCGCCGCCGCGGCGGCCGCCCCGTCCGCGACGTCGGCCAGGCTCGCCGCGAACAGCGGGTAGCCGGCGCCGAGGAGCCCCTCGTGCATGGGCGTGCGGTTCAGGATCACGGGCAGCCCGAGGGCGCCGTACTCCAGCACCTTCGTGGACAGCTCCAGGCTCGCGTCCAGGTCCGGGTGCCGCCAGCCCAGCCCGACGTCGCAGGAGGCGGCGAGGCGTAGCGCGTCCTCCCGCGAGTGCCCGCCGTGCCAGATCACGCCCGGCGCGTCGAGGGCGGCCCGCATCCGCTGCTGGTAGTCGCCCGCGTCGTTGTGGATCTTGTCGCCGATCATGTGGAGTTCGGCGGTCACTCCGCGGGCGGCGAGCAGCCCGGGGAGCTCGGTCATCTCCAGGGTGTTCCAGCGCGGCGCGAACTTGCCGGAGTAGGCGAGCCGCAGCGGCGTCCCGGCCGCCGTGGCGCCGCGCTGGGTCGGGATCTCGGTCAGGATGGGCGGCAGGAGCACGCACTTGCCGCACGCCGCCGGGATGCTGCCCTCGAGGAAACAGCGGAGCTCTTCGGTCTGGCAGAGCAGGTAGCGGGCGGCGGTGGCGATCATCCCGAGTTCTTCGGCGGCCGCAGGCGTGAGCCCGGGTACCGACTGCGGGACATCGGTCAGGTACGGCCACAGCCGCCCGGTGAACGCGCCGCTCTTGGCCGCCGCCGCGGTGACCGCCCGGCCTCGCAGCACGACCAGGTCGTGTGGTGCCTCCGCGTCCAGGCGGGCCAGCAGTTCCGGCGCCGCCGGCGCCCGGACGGGTCCCGGCCCCTCGAGGAGATGCTCCTCGAACGGCCGGCGCACGGTCACTCCCGGCTCGGCGAGCAGGGGCGCGACCAGGCGGTCGGTGCGGACCGGTGCCTTGAGCACCAGCGTCACCGCGCAGCCGGCCACCGCCAGCGCCTGGGTGACGGACTGCAGCCAGATCGCCGAGCCGTCGATCAGGTTCAGATCGATGTCGCCGTAGACAAGCGCGCGCGTGGTCAACGCGACAACTCCTAACTCAGAGAAAAAAGCCGCAGCCCGGGACCGGAGTCGTCCGAACCGAAGTACTCCCGCCGGGCCAGCGCCGGCCGGAGCGAGGTCACGTACATGTAGGTACCGCCCGCGTGCCCGACCGCGTCCGCTTGCGAGCACTCCCGCGCGCAGGCCAGGTCGAGCAGGTAGGACTCGTCGTGCTCGCGGTCGGCCTGCCACAGCACGACCCACGGTGAGCGGGCCTGCCTGGCGGCGTGCGGTACCCAGGGAGCCTGCCCGCCGATCCCGTCGGCCCCGGCTCCGTCGGGCGCCGCGGTGACCTCGGGTATCGCGGTGACCGTCACGCCCCGTCCGGCGAGGTCGCCGAGCGCGGCGGTGACGGCCCGGCACGACGGGCCCGCCGGGTCGCCGTTGGTTGCCCCGACCGTCACGACGACCTCGGCGGGTGCCATCCGCTGCCGGGACAGGCTGCCTGATAGGGCGGCGGCTCCCGCGGCGTCCTCGACACGGGCCAGCACCGCGACCTGCCGCCCGCCGATCAGCCGGCCGGGCAGCCCGGCGAGCTCGCAGAGTTCCGCGAGCCGCACCGGAGTCGCATGCTCGGCGAAGATGTCCCGCAGCACGGGAATGACCTCGGGTCCGGTCAGCGGGAGCTCCGCCTGGGCCGACTCGAGCTGGTCCCGTAGGGTGGCCTGCTCGCCCGCGACCATGATCACCCGGGCGCCGCAGGCGAGCTGCTCGCGCGCCTGGTCTGGGGACACCGTGACGAAGACGGCGTGCTCCCGGTACAGCGCGGGCCGCAGTCGCCACCCTGCCTCCCCGGTGAACTTCACCGATCCGGCCACGAAATCGAGGAGGGCCCGAACGGCCGGCGTGTCACGAGGGTCGCGCGAGCCGGCGTAGACCGGCGAGCACGGCCGGTAGCCCGGCAGGTCGATCGGGTTGAACCGGGCGAGCTGCACCCCGAAGCCATGGTCGGACACCACGTCGCAGCTGGCCGCGACCCAGTCCAGGCCCGGGGCCAGGTGCGCGGGGACGTTGCGGATGAAGACAACGGGCTTGCCGAGCGCACGCGCCGCCGCGATCAGCCGGCCGAGCCGCCTGCCCCGGTCGGCCGCGGCCGGATCGCCGGCGTACGCCCACGGTGACGCGGCCAGCATGGCCGCGGCCTCGATGAGCACGAGATCGGCGCCCGCGCTCTCCAGCATGACGTCCGCGTCGTGGGGGAGCAGGGGGAGCACCGCGGCGTCCGGGCCGAGCGTGGCGCACGCTTCGCCGGTGAGAACGCCGGTGATCACCAGGCCTGGCGGGGTGAACGCGGCCGAGGCGGCGGCGGGCGCGCCCAGGCCGGGCGCGGTCAGCGCGGAAAGGAAGCGCTCCCCGCCGCCGGCCAGGTCGCCGAGCTGCGCGGAAGCCAGCGCGAGGGTGGCCGCCCCGGGGCCGGTGAGGGCACCGCGCTCGCGCCACAGCCGGATCAGGTCGAGCGGTAGCTGCACGCCCCATGACCACGGGCGCCGCGCGGCGCGGACCAGCGTCCGGCCGAGCACCATCGTCGCTGAGTCCTCGAGCGCACCCAGCCGTGCCTGCGTCATGGCCAGCTGCAGCCTGGTGTCCCGCAGCGTCCGCGCCAGCCGGTCCCGCTCCGCCGCCAGGCCCGGATCACCCGCCGGGTCAGCCTGGCCCGCCTGGTCGTCGGGCGCCCCGTCCGGCTCGCCAGTCATGTCGGTAACCGTGCTCACGGGCGCCTCTCGGGGTCCAGCCGCGCGGCGATGATCCGCGCGATCCGCGGGCCCGCCTTGCCGTCCCACAGCGGCGGCAGCTCACCGGCGTAAGGCCCGTCCTGGCAGGCCTTGAGCACGGCGGCGGCCAGTTGCTTGTGCGTGACCAGGCGGTTGCTGCCGCTGGTGATGGTGATGGGCCGTTCGGTGTTGGGCCGCAGGGTCAGGCACGGCACGCGCAGCAAGGTGGTCTCCTCCTGCACGCCGCCCGAGTCGGTGACCACCGCGGTGGCCCCCTTGACCAGGGCCATGAACTCCAGGTACCCGAGCGGGTCGCAGGCGCGCAGCCTGGGGTGCGAGCCAAGCCCCGCGGCCTGCAGCGCCGCCCGGCCCCGCGGGTGCACCGGGATGATCACGTCCAGCTGATCGGCCACCTCGTGCAGCGCCTGGACCAGATCGGCCGCCGACTGCGGGTCATCGACGTTGGCCGGGCGGTGCAAGGTCGCCACCACGTACCGCTCGGGCAGTCCGGCGGCGCCGCGGGCCGCCGTGGTGTCGAACCGGTCCAGGTGGGCCAGCAGCGTATCGATCATCGGGTTGCCGACCAGGTGCACCCCGGCCGCCGGACGGCCCTCCCTGGCCAGGTGCCCGACCGCCTCCGGCGAGGTGGCGAAAAGCAGCGTGCACAGCTGGTCCGTCAGCCGCCGGTTGATCTCCTCCGGCATTGAGTCGTCAAAGCTGCGCAGCCCGGCCTCGACATGCGCTAGCGGCACCGCAAGCTTGGCGCCGGCCAGGGCGGCCCCGATGGTGGAGTTCACGTCCCCGTAGACCACGGCCAGCGCAGGCGGATGCTCGGTGAACTCCTGCTCCATCCCGATCATCACCTCGGCCGTCTGCCTGGCATGACTTCCCGACCCCACCCCGAGGTTCACGTCAGGCCGCGGCAGGCCGAGCTGGACGAAGAACACCTCCGACATCCGCTCGTCATAGTGCTGGCCGGTGTGCACGATCCGCTGCTCGTGACCCTCCCCGGCCAGGGCGCTGATCACCGGCGCGGCCTTCATGAAGTTCGGCCTCGCGCCCAGCACGTGGGTGATAGGTGCGCGCATCGCGTCCTTTCCGTTGACCTGAACCGATATCATCTGCCGTGATGACGCCCGCCCCGCGCCGGCCGGGGCCCAGAGCCTCCCGCCTCCAGGACACGCACGTGTCGCCCCGCGCGCTTACCCTCGCGGCGTCGATCGCCTGGCGGCACGCGGCGGCCGACCCGGTTCGCGCACTGGTACTCGCCCAGAGGGTAGCGCCTGGACCGCTGCGCGGGTGGCTCCGGCTCGCCGGCCCGTACGGCCGCGCCGCGGTGCTGTGGGGTGCCGGGGACCGGGACGCAGCCCAGGCGTCGCTCGAGGCGTCGCCGAGGCGCCTGGCCGCGTTCAGCCTGGCCGTCGACCAGCCGGCCGCCGCGGCCGCCGCCCTGCGCAGGCTGCCCGAAGGCGACCCGGCCCGGCCGGTGCTCGCCGCGCGCCTGGCCTGGCGCGAAGGCCGCCTGACCGAGGCGATCCAGGGGCTGGACCGGGCAAAGGCCGCAGGGCCCCGCACCGACCGGGCGCGGCTCCGGCGGCTGCGCAAGACCCTCGTTGCGGAGCAGGCCGTCCTGTCCGGTGAGCATCCTCGCCTGCGAGCCGGGGCCGGAGGAGGCGGCCGCAGTCTCAGCACCATCCCCGGCCGCGTCCTGCACCTGGTCAACGACGCGCTTCCGGCCACGAGCGCCGGGTACACGATCAGGACGCACGAGATCGTGCTCGCCCAGCGCGACGACGGGCTCGATCCGCACGTGGTGACGAGGTCCGGGTACCCGGTAACCCAGGGCCGGATCGACGGCAGGCGCCTGGTCATGCTGGACGGCATCCCGTACCACCGCCTGCTCCCGTGGCGCCAGGCAACGCGCGCAGACAAGGCCGCCGACACCGGACTCCGGCAAGCCGACGAGCTGACCAGGCAGATCCGCCCTGCGGTGCTGCACGCGGCGAGCAACTACGCCAACGCCAGGATCGCGCTGGCCCTGGGGGAGCGGTACGGGCTTCCGGTCATCTACGAGGTACGCGGGTTCTGGGAAGACACGTGGCTGTCCCGCCACCCGGACTCCGCGGAACTCGCCCATAGCGAACTGTACCGGCGGAACCGGGACCTCGAGACCCGCTCCATGCTGAAGGCCGACCTCGTGGTGACGCTCGGGGAGGCCATGCGCGAAGAGATCATGGCCCGCGGCGTGCCCGCCGACAAGATCATCATCGTGCCGAACGCCGTGTCCGACGAGTTCCTCCGGCCGCTGCCCGACGCCAGGGCGCTGCGGACCGCGCTCGGCATCGGCTCGGGCGATCATGTCGTCGGCGTGGTATCCAGCCTGGTCCCGCACGAGGGCATCGGCACGCTGCTCGAGGCGACCAAGCTGCTGCGGGAGCGCGGCCTGCCGGTGCGGGCGCTGATCGTCGGCGACGGACCGGAACGCGCCGCCCTGCAACGCCAGGCGGCCGCGCTCGGCCTGGGCGAGGCGGCCATATTCACCGGCCGCGTCCCGGCCGCGAAAGTACGTGAATACCACGCGCTCCTCGATGTTTTCGTCGTCCCCCGCACCCCGGACAGGGTATGCCAGCTCGTTACCCCGCTGAAGCCGGTGGAGGCGATGGCCAGCGGGCTCTGCGTGGTCACCAGTGAAGTGAGGGCACTGGCCGAAATCATCAAACCCGACGTAACGGGCGCGCTAACAATACCGCAAGATCCGGTGGCCCTAGCCGATAGTCTTGAGCTCTTGGTTTGCAGTCCGGATATAAGAAGGAAACTCGGTGACAATGCCCGCGAATGGGTAGCCAGGGACCGTACCTGGGCCCATAACGCGGCAAGGTACCGGGAGGCCTACGCCCTCCTGGGCGCAATCTAGGCAGGGGTTTTCGGTGCAGATGCCTGCGCAGGACGTACTGGTGATCGGGCTCGGCTACGTCGGCCTCCCGCTGGCGATCCAGGCGGTGCGGTCCGGGTTCCGGGTGACCGGGTACGACATCAGCGAGAAGAAGGTAGCCGGGCTGATGGCCGGGCGGTCGCACATCGATGACATGACCGACGCCGAAGTGGCCGAGATGCTCGACGCGGGGTTGCGGGCCACGGCCGACGAAGCACAGCTCGGCCCGCAGGACGTGATCGTGATCTGCGTGCCGACGCCGCTGTCGGAAGCCGATGGCCCCGACCTGCGCGCGGTCCGGGCCGCCGCGCAGGCGGCGGGCCGCCTGCTCAAGGCCGGGACGCTGGTCTCGCTCGAATCGACCACCTACCCGGGCACGACCGAAGAGGTCGTCCGCCCCCTGCTGGAGAAGGCCTCCGGGCTCACCGCCGGGATCGAGTTCTCCCTCGCGTTCTCACCGGAACGGATCGACCCGGGCAACCCGACCTACGGCTTCCGCAACACGCCCAAGATCGTCGGCGGCCTGACCCCCTCCTGCGCGGACGCGGCGGAGGCGTTCTACTCGCGCATCTGCGACCAGGTGGTGCGCGCCAGGTCCTCCCGCGAGGCGGAGATGGCCAAGCTGCTGGAGAACACGTACCGGCACGTGAACATCGCCCTGGTCAACGAGATGCTCATCTTCTCAAGAGAGCTGGACGTCGACCTGTGGGACGCGATCAGGTGCGCCGCCACCAAGCCGTTCGGGTTCCAGCCGTTCTACCCGGGGCCCGGCGTGGGCGGGCACTGCATCCCCATCGACCCCAACTACCTGTCCTACAAGGTCCGCACGCTCGGCTACCCGTTCCGGTTCGTGGAGCTGGCCCAGGAGATCAACGGCCGGATGCCCGGCTACGTCACCGACCGGGCCGCCGAGCTGCTCAACCGCCACGCCAAGGCGGTCAACGGGGCCAGGGTGCTGCTGCTCGGCGTGACCTACAAGCGCGACATCGCCGACCAGCGCGAATCGCCCGCCCGGCCGCTCGCCCGCAAGCTGCTTAACCGCGGCGCCCAGCTCAGCTACCACGACCCCTTCGTGCCCGACTGGCAGGTCGACGGGCAGGCGATCCCCCGCGCGGAAGACCTGGAGGCCGCCCTGGCCGGCGCCGACCTGGTCATCCTGCTTCAGGCCCACAGGTCCTACGACCCGGCCCAGCTCGCCCGCGCCGCCCGCCTGCTGCTCGACACCCGCGGCATCCTCCCGCCGGCCCCGCACGTCGAGACCCTGTGACCTGCGGGGGCCCTCGATGCGGGTGGTAGTGTGCACGATCGTCCACAACCCCGCGGACGCGCGCATCTACCACCGGCAGATCCGGGCGCTGCTCGACGCCGGACATCGGGTGACCTACATCGCTCCGGTCGATGCACCGGATTTTTATCCCGAACGGCCAGTGGCTCTCCTCAACATCACGCCGGTGCCTCGAGCGGTGGGCCGGCGCAGGCTCGGCGCGCTGCTCGCCGCCCGCCGCGCCCTCGCCGCACAGGCGGCCGGCGCCGACCTGCTGCTGATCCACGATCCCGAGCTGCTGCTGGCCCTGCCCCCGCGGCGGAAGCGGCCGCCCACGGTCTGGGACGTCCACGAGGACACCGTCGCGGCGCTGACCACCAAGCCCTGGCTGCCGCGACCGCTGCGCCCCGCAGCCGCCCTGGCGACCCGCACCGCGGAGCGCAGCGCCGAGCGGCGGGTCCACCTGATCCTGGCCGAGCAGGGGTACGTCTCGAGGTTTCGCCGGCCGCACCCGGTGGTGCCGAACACGACTTACGTGCCGGAGACCCCGGCCCCTCCCGCCGGCCCGGGTGAGGACCAGCGGGTCATCTACGTCGGTCACCTGTCGATGGACCGCGGCGCCGGGGAGATGATCGAGCTGGCCGCCCTGCTGCGCCCGCACGGCATCTCGGTCGAGCTCGTCGGCGAGGCCGACGCGCCGACGAGGGCGAAGCTCGAGCCCGCGCACGCGGAGGGGCTGATCCGCTGGCACGGCTTCATCCCGAACGACCGGGCCATGCCCATGGTGGACGGCGCCGTGGCCGGCCTGTCGCTGCTCCAGGACGAGCCGAACTTCCGGCACTCGATGCCCACCAAGGTGGTCGAGTACATGGCGCGTGGGGTCCCGGTAGTGACCACGCCGTTGCCGTCCGCCGTGGAGCTCGTCACGCGTTATGAATGCGGGCTCGTGGTGCCGTTCGGCGACCCTCGGGCGGCGGCCGGCGCGGTGCTGCAGCTAGCCGCGGACGCCTCGCTGCGCGCGAAGATGGGCAGCCGCGGCCACGAGGCCGCGCACGCCTTCCTCGGCTGGCCGGCGGATGCCCGCGCCTTCGTCGCGCAGCTGGAAGCATGGGCGAAGGTGCCCTAACGGGGAGTAAAGACCGTGCTATCCTCGGGTCCCGAAGCGGAGGAGAAGGAGTCGGTGTGCTCGCAGGCATTTCACGGGCTCCGCTGACGCGGCGGCTGCGTGAGCTCGTCGCGCGCGATCCGCTCTTCGCCGGCGCGCTGACCGCGGGCGCAGCCCTCCGCCTGCTGGCCATGCTCGGCTACCCCGGCGCACTCTGGTTCGCTGGCGACTCGTACGTGTACGTGGGCGCTGCATTGCGGCCCCGGCCGGACCTGTCCAAGACGACCGGCTATTCGCTGTTCCTGCGGGCCCTGCTGCCGTTCCACAGCTTCACCCTGGTGGTAGGTCTGCAGCACCTGATGGGGCTGGGCATCGCGGTCATGATCTACGTCCTGGCCAGGCGCAGCGGGGTCTCCAAGCGGTGGGCGGCGATAGCGACGCTGCCGGTGCTCCTCGACGGGTTCGAGATCGAAGACGAGCACATGCTCATGGCCGAGGCGCTGTTCACGTTCCTCGTCATGCTGGCCATGCTCGCGATCCTGTGGCGTAACCAGACGTTCTGGCCGGTCGCGCTCGGCGCGGGCCTGCTGGTCGGCTACGCGGTGACCGTGCGCAGCGAGGGCCTGCCCATCTTGATCCTGTTCCCCGTGTTCATGGTGTGGCGCGGCTGGCGGTCCTGGCGCGGCTGGCTCGCCGCCATAGCCCTGACGATCGGCTGCGCGGCGCCGGTGGTGGCCTACGCCGCCTGGTTCCACGAGTGGAACCACTCCTGGAACTTCAATCTCACCCGCTCCGACGGGTTCTACCTGTGGGGCCGGGTGTCGTCCTTCGCCGAGTGCTCGGTCATCAAGCCGCCCGCCGACGAGGTGAAGCTCTGTCCGTCCGGTTCGCCGTCAAGCCGCACCCCCCCGGGCGACTACATCTGGCACGCGCCGCAGGTGCACCAGGATCTTGCTGGCGGCCCGGTGAGCAGCGCCAACAACGCCCTGCTGAGGAACTTCGCCATCCGTGCCATCGAGGCCCAGCCGCTGGGCTATATCCACTCGGTGCTGGACGGCCTGCTGCTATCCGTGGAGTGGCCCCGCCACAAGTACCCGGACGTGGGCACCGTGGGCTATTACTACTTCCGCCTCCAGCCGCAGGTGATACCGAACAACCACGTGTGGATTCCCGGCGGCACGGCCTACCATGACGCCGTCCGGTACGGGCACGCCAGCCCGAGCACGGTGGTCGAGCCGTTCGCCGCGCTGATCTCCCTGTACCAGCGGATCGTCTATACGTACGGCCCGCTGTTCGGGCTGATCGTGCTGACCGGCCTCGGCGGCGTAGTGCGGTTCCGACGCCAGGCTGAAGGCCTGCCGCGGCTGGTCTGGTCCCGCCGGACCGGGAGCATGCTGCCCTGGGTCACCGGAGTCGTCCTGCTGGTCGCCCCGATCGCGGTCGCGGACTTCGACTACAGGTACCTGCTCCCCGCGCTTCCCTTCGTCTGCCTGGGCGCAGGCCTGGCATTCGCTCCTGCCCGGGTCAAGCCCGCGCCCGTACCCCCCGTCGATCATCCGGATGACCTACCCAGCCAGGTACCGGGCGCGGTCGGCTGAGACGGCTACCGCCGCGGCTGCTGGCCTTGTTGCATGCGGCGCTTAATCCACCTCACCAGAGCTCGGATGAGGAAGAACACACCATCACCTCCCGTCACGATGCGGCTTGGAGCCTAGCATGATCGCCGCCGGCTGTCGTCCTCGGCGTATCCTAGGTGGGGGTGAGTCGGCCGGGCGGTCGCGCCGGGCGCAAGCCCGGCGAGGAAGGTCCGGGCTCCACAGGGCAGGGTGGTCGGTAACGCCGACCCGGGGCGACCCGCGGGACAGTGCCACAGAAAACAGACCGCCCCGCGTCAGCGGGGTAAGGGTGAAACGGCGGTGTAAGAGACCACCAGCGCCGCAGGTGACTGCGGCGGCTCGGTAAACCCCACCCGGAGCAAGGTCAAAAGGGAAGCCAGGCGGCTTCCTGCGCGAGCGATTGAGGGCGGCCCGCCCGATGCTCGCGGGTAGACCGCACGAGGCTGTCGGCAACGGCAGTCCCAGATGGATGACCGCCGCCCCCGCCGCAAGCGGGCGCACAGAACCCGGCCTACAGGCCGGCTCACCCCCTTATATGCCGCTGACCTGGGACGGAACGGTCACCGAGGATCCTGGTACCGTCCCTGTTCCGTCAGAGCCACCGCGAGAATCGCGTCGATGGCCCCGCGGCCGAGGTCTTCCGCGTCGGGGAACAGGTGCTCGTGGGTATCCATCGTCTCGGTGATCGTGGCATGACCCAACCGGGCCTGGATCCCCTTGGGGTTCAGGTTGGCAGCGAAACTGGTAGAGAGCAATGTTCTAACCCAGTGAATAGGCCAGCTCGACGAACGGACCGTTGTGGTATCTGCCCTAGTCGCTGCGCCTTTCGGTTGTGCCTGATGCATCAATCGGGTATCCGCTGCAACCGAACTGGCTGCATCATCGTCCGGCTTGATGCAAGCGGATGATGACATCCCAGGCCACGCAGGGTGCCCGGGCTTTCATGGCTCCCAGCTTGCTCCGGGGCTGCACGCTGCACCGCAGGTAGCCCGCATTCACCGGATCCGCCGGCTGATGCAGCGGATGCAACTCCGCTCACTTTCAGCGTCGAGGCGTAGAAGTGCAGGTCGTGAAACCTCGTTCCCTTCGGCAGGCAATGTGCCGGGTCGGCACGCGTCTCGCCGCACCGGCCGCCCTCAAACGCTGGTGCGGGCGGCTTACCGCAGGTGCGGGCATCAGCGACGGCCAGGGGCCAGCGGTCGCCGAAGGAGTTCCGCCGTGCGACCCGACCAAGCCGGTCGGTGACGATCACTCCGCCCGACCCGGTGCCGAAACGCTGGACATGCGCGCTGATCTCGTTCAGTACCCAGTCATCGGCCGGGATCGTCCGTGTTGACGCCTCGGTCTTGAGGTCTGCCGCGAGCTGGCCCCGCTGCGCCTGCGATAGCACCTCGACTCTACGGCGCAGGAAGTCAACCGGGGGTCTGACCGACGCGCATAGGCCCGACCGTCACAGGCGGACAACTATCCCTCCCAGAGGCTGATCACTGTCTGCAATGCCGCCCCTTCTGCATGAGCGTTAGGGCCAGCGCAGGTGAAGGCTTAAAGCACAGCTCAACCTGTCAGTAAGCCCGGATCACGCAGGCGTGCCGAATGTGCGCCGGCAGGCCCATCGACGCGGGCATCCTCCTCTGTGCTCAGGAGACTACCGCGACCTGGGTGGCGCCTGTCATAATGGCAAGGCTCTAGCAGTTGTAAACTTTTAATCCAATCCCAGGGGCGGGGTCGGGGCTTTGTCGACAGCTTGGCGGTTCACTCCGACAGATGGGGAGTTCATTTGGGCGTTGGCGCCCGTTGCGGCCGTCGTCGTGGTGGGGATCCCGGTCCTCATCGTGGTGTTGATATGTGACAGGGTAACTCGGCCTGGATCCCGGTGGTCTAGGCGCAGAGAGGCCAAGGACAATGAAGTGCGCTCTAGAGTCAGAAACATCGTGCTTAACGGAAGTTACCAACAAAAGCTGCGACTTATCGAAGCGTGGATCGGACTGGGTAAGTCCGGTTTGGAAGAAGGAATTTATAGGTGGTGGCGGCCTGCGATCGATTCGCTAGCAGACGATCCAGATGCGAACGTAGTAAGCGTTCTTATCAACGCCACAAGGTTTTCCGACGTGGCCTATTGGGATAGTTTTCTTGCACAGGTAGTGGAGCGTAATCCTCATCGTGTAATGAAGGAAAAGGCTGCCGAAATGCTCGTGACACGAAGGGATCGACGCGAACACGAACGCGAATACTTGGCGAGAGAAGCACGCGAACCGCGACGATGCCTAACCCACAACCGGCCAGGTTGTGAATGCGACGTCCAGCCTCCTCCGGGAGGGGTGTTCTAACTCGCTTTGACGGAAACCCCTCGTCAGGGGTAGGGTTTCCCCTTAGCCGGTCGCCACGTCGCCTGGCGGCAGCAGCCGGAAGCCGTGGCGGCACGCAAGACGGGCGGTGGCGTAGAGATTGTTGTCCCTATACCACACCCAGGCGTTCCCCGCCGCCGCGAAACTGCAGGCCGAAACCCGCTTGACACCGGTCCGCTCCTTCAGGGATGAATGCTTATATGCGAAGATCATTAAAGAGCTATACTGCGCGGCATGGAATTGAAGACACTCACATGGAATATCGGCGGCGGGAAACTGCTACAAGACGGCGCGGACCCGTTGCGCACCGCGTCGTATGCGGAAGACGGCCTCGATGCCATCGCCGGGCTTCTGGAGTCGGAAGAGCCCGACGTTATCGCGCTTCAGGAGACACAGCGGAAAGAAGGGTACGACCAGGCCGAGCTCATAGCCAGTTCCTTGGGCTACGAGCACTACTTCCACGATTCCACGTCAGAATCACATATCGATACCGATTGCCGGCTTGGCCACTGCGTGATTTCGAAATACCCCATCTCGCAGCACCGCTTCGGGTTTTTCGAGAATCCGGACGCCCAGGTAACCTGGGAAGACGGCAGCACTGCCACGACCCACGACAAAGGATTCAGCAGCTGCGTCGTATCGATCGGCGACACGCAGATCGAGGTGACCACGCTGCACCTCATCCCGTTCAGGATGTTTAAAATCGAGCTGGAATCGCGGACAGCTCAGGGCATACTGCAGGATGTCGCCGGTAAGCTCGTGCCGGCCCGCGACAAGGCCCTGATCCAGGGAGACTTCAATATCGACCGCCCCGGAGTCCAGCCGTATCTACGGCAGCTGTTCGCCAGCGCAGGTCTCGCGGAAGTTGCCATCGACGAGCCAACCACGCCCGGGGGGCGCCGCAACGACCACATCCTGTACAGGGGACTGGCCATGAAATCAAAGCGCATCGTGTCGGGCGTACGCACCGACCACTATCCCCTCATAGCCACGTTCGAGGTCCGGTAGCCACCGTTCTCGACGGCCAGCCCGCGACTAATCCCGGCGAGCCGCGCGAGTTCCGCCGCGCCGTCACGTCCGGCCTGCCGGCGGTGCCGCGCGCGCCCGGGCCGGGGAACACCGTGATGCACAAGCCCCGGAGGGGGATGCCGGGGTTCTGCCCGGAACCGGGAAGCCGACCTGCCCCGCTTCGCCCCCGACACGGCCAACACGCCCACATGGCCGACCAGCAACATCCCGGAACACGGAGTCCGCCCCCTGAAGCACACTAGAAGATCAGCGGGCGCCTGACCAGCGACGACGTCACCCAGAACCGCGACATCCCCGGCTACATCGACACCGCCTGGAAACACGGCCCCGGCACCATCGAAGCCCTGGAGCAGCTCATGCTCGGGCATCCCGGGATGCTCCCGGCCCCTCTTTGCCTTGTCGAGCAACACGAAACCCAGAATCAGCGGTACGACAGTAAATCCAGCGACCGCCGCCATACCGGCCCGACTGGCCTTTTTGACCGAAGTGGCAAAGGATGGCGGGTACGACCTTGGCCTGTTGACATGACTGGTGCTTACTCTTATTACCGGGCAACCCACGGATTCCAACTCGCTCTCCCACCGCGCGATGTCCCACCATGGGGCGCGCAGGTACTCGTCGAGCGCCGCATTGGCGTAGCTACTAATCTGCTCAAGGTTGTACTTCGCTTCGTCGCGATCACCCATCGCCAGGTACACCAATCCCAAGGTCAGGTAAACCAGCACCCGCTCCTTGTTGTCCTTTGCGTAGCCGCGTGCGCTGGTCAGATGCTGACATGCCCCGGCGGGACAGTCATCCCAACGAGGTTGGCGACGTGGGCCTCCAGGAAGGCGGGCGGGAAGAGCCGCACGTTGTCAATCTTCACCCTTTGCAGTTTCCCCGCCGCCGGAAGTCACCCACTTTGACCGGTGCCTACCGCGGACGGCTTACCTTGTTAGCGTGGTTGCTATGCCGGATGATCTGCCCGATCTGCGGGCATCGCATGAGGATCGCGACCGCGTCGTGGACACGCTGCGGGTTGCCGGCGGTGACGGCCGGCTCACCGCCGAGGAG
>Ga0335074_10001203_pt1 | contig 35390 bp, 28 predicted proteins | sample Lox_Sample_23_FD_206715 | JGI IMG/M metagenome (GOLD analysis project Ga0335074, IMG submission 206715) | Soil microbial communities from Loxahatchee National Wildlife Refuge, Florida, United States - Lox_Sample_2.3 | ecosystem: Environmental > Terrestrial > Soil > Wetlands | place: USA... | reverse complement strand
GGAGGAGGGAAGTGATTTTTCTTATTGTTCCTTTTTGTTCCCACGCCGGAAAGCCAAACTTTCCGCAAGTGCTTGAAAAGAATGGCGGGGACGACGAGACTCGAACTCGCGACCTCTGCCGTGACAGTGCAGCGTCCTGAGATAACCAGTTGTAATTTCACGGCGCCGATCGCCACTTCTGGCGCTCTAAGGAATCCTCAGTAAGTCTTATTGCACCCTTATTGCACCCAGATTCGAGCGCTGCTTTCACGCGGCAGCGTTCCTGACCTCTCCCTGCTCAAAGGTTCTGATTATACTCGCAATGGAACTCGTGAAAACGCGACTGGCACCTTTTCATGCCCACAATTACGCAGGAGAATGTTCATCGCTCTCCCAGAGTGTTCCTGGAACTGACTCGGGCCGCAGCGAACTTCCACGAGGGGCAATCTATCCTTAGCGGGAGGCTCCAAGTTCATGTAGGGAAGCAAGAGCTTTGACGTGGGGCGAACTGAAACTCCATCGTAGTCCTCTGGTCTTGTTCCCACCAACGTCGCGCGCTTTGGATAGGTGATAATCCTCCACTCCCTTTCTTCGGAAAATGCCCTGTGTTTAACTGCGCAGGCGTAATCGGTCATCTCTAGAATGAGGACCAACGATAGTTCTACATGTGCTGCTGCCCCTTTTGGTGAATTAACTGGAAATGAGAACCCGTTAACAAGTTTGATTAAATGCCGCAGAAGAAAACGCAACCGCGCCCGTTGTTTGTCCTCATCATAAACAATCCTCTTGACCATCGTTCTGAACCCACTCTTAGCTGTTAGACGGACGGCGTCGCCCTGAAAGAGGGAACTGAATGCTAACGAGAATCCGCTCGCGCTCCCGTAGCCCCTCCATTGACTTAACAAGTCCCCGTCTTCGCAAAACGAAACGATAAATGGCTGACCGAAAGTATGCAGCGATGTTCGGCAAAGCTGAACGAGATGGTCCGCCAGCACTTTTTCCCACGGAGTCATGTTCTTCTTGCCGGCCCAGATCTCCTCAATGATTTCGCTAGCTATCGAAACCGCGTACTCGATCTCAGACGAGTCATTTGAAAATTGGGTCGCCGTTGCCCATAGACAATTGGAAGTGATAATCCCGTGCGCCCCGAATGCATCTGTATAGTGGTGGAGGATCGGAGCATCCAGCATTCGCGGGGGCTCGTTTTTGAGAATATCCAGCCACCGATCCATGACGAAGTGTTTGCTTTGGTTGTGAGTCGCTTCTTTCTTCATTTGGAAAGTCCTCTTGCCACGCAATTAGCAGCCACGGATTTCGCCGAGTCTAGCACTTCTGCTCCCAATACAAGAACGTACCCAAGCCCACGTCGTTCTTGATTGAACTTAGGACCTTTCCCTAGCTTGCACAAAACAAGTCACTTGCTCAAGACGACCGAGAAATGCCGCAGGCGATTATTTAATTGACATAAGTAAATAAATTCAGAATAATGCTGTCGTGGCACGAGACTCCCTAGGCCAATATCGACTCCGCAAAACTGCGATGGAGATGCGCTCCTTCACGGTGAACGACCTCATCTCCGCGACCGGGCTGAATCGGGAGTCGATTCAGGTGTTTCTACACCGATTGGAGAAGAAGGGTTCGCTTCCCTTAACCAAGGAGAACGTGTCCATCCGCGAGCCGGGTCGGCCAATTGTTCGCTACACGCTGACAGTGGAAGGGATCGAAATACTGCGAACAGAGAATGACCCGATTGCGCGCGAGCTGAATGATCAAGGTGACAGGGACGCTCTTGCCGTTTCCGGTTTCGAGGCAAGGCCAAGCCAACCCCAACGGGCATGGGTGCGGCGACCCGGGGATTCCGCGCGCGACGGCGATCTAGGTAACAAGGTGGCGGTGGCGGCACTAGTCCCGTTGCTCCGTTCAACTGACGAGCCGTGCCCGTTGATCTTGCTTGGTGCTGGTGCGTCATTTCGCTCTGGTGTGCCCACCGCGCCAGACTCGGTTAAGCAAATTGCTCGCCTAGTCTACTCCGAACGCGAACTGAAGAATTCCCGTCCCCCCGAGCGCGTCAAGCCCTCTGAGTGGGAGGCGTGGCTGCAAGCATTCGACTGGTTCATCCCGGGTCCTGAGCGACTGGCAGAGAACTTTCCCCTCGTCGTCCAGAACTTGCTTGTCCCGGCTGAGTTTCGCAAACGCGTGCTCCTTGATTTAATGCGCCCAGTAAACGGCATCAGTATCGGGTACAAAATCTTGGCCGATTTTGTCATGCGTGGTCTCATTCAGACTGTATTGACCACGAACTTTGACACATGCCTCCCCGATGCCCTTAGGGAGCGGCAGCCGCATATTCGCCACATTCACGAAGTGAACCGAGGGCCGGGGGACTACGATCAGTTCAACGTCTACAGTCGATGCCAGATCGTTTGGTTGCACGGTCGTGCCGAGCAATATTCCGATAAAAACGCCATCGGGGAAACGGGAACTTTGGACAAGGGCCTGGTGTCACGAATTCGTCCGATGCTAGATGCTTCGCCAATCGTTGTAATCGGCTACCGAGGTTCAGAGCCATCCGTAATGGAGGGACTGTTCGGGCAGAACAAGGAGGGTCGTCTCGACTTTCCGAACGGAGTGTATTGGTGTGCGCGCCTCGGCGAAAGCGTCCACCCGAACGTAGAAGCTCTCTCCCGGCGTTTGGGCTCCAATTTTCGGCTGCTCAGGATCGAGGGATTCGACGAGCTCTTCGGGGAACTCGCAAAAGAGCTTGCAGCGCACGATCGCTACACACCGCCCGGAGACGGCCGCGGGTCCACTCGTGATGTCCAAGCGTTTGATGAGCGCGTCACGGCGGAGGCGACTCTCGAAGATTTGGATTTGGACCTGGCCCTGTCGATCTTGCGTGAGTATTGCAAGAAGCTGGGCCGTGCCTCGCTGACGCGCGAAATGCTACTCCCCCTCATGCGAGAGCAGGGATTGTTGGTGGCCGACGGTGGCACCGACAAGATCACCGCGGGAGCCCTGCTGCTCTTCGGAAAGAAAACACAGAAGTTCTTCCCACACGCGGTCGTCTCGCTGACGGAGGCGGGTAAGAAACGCCAAATCTACGAGGGTAACCTCATTGCCCAGCACCGTGCCCTTCTTCAGAAACTTGATACCACGGATGTCAACCCGGTGCTGAAAGTGAAGAAACGGCGTCAGCACAGCGACCAAACCGCGTATCCGCCCCGCGTGTTAGTAGAGCTGCTCGTCAACATGCTCGTTCACCGAGACTACGAACTTACGGAACCTTCGACAATCGACCTGCATCCTGGGTCCGAGATCGTTTTCAGCAATCCCGGTGCGTTGACACAAAAGCTGGCTGGTAAAGTCACTCTGGAAACTGACGGTCGCATCATCTTGTCAGAGGGTGTGACCGATCAGCGCAATCCCTCCCTGTGTGACATTTTCTTCGGAATCAGCGCAATGGAGCGGGCCGGCACGGGCTTGCTTGACGTAGGCGAACTAATGCTGGCTGCGGGAGGTGGTTCTGCGTTTTACCACAACCCCGCCGAGGCGCGGTTCAAAGCGGTCGTCACGCAACCAATGGCATCTGCGCGGTCGCGCGATATAGCTCGGTCGGACGTGCCGACCGGGCTTTACGTCTTGAACGTACTCCCGTTCAGTGTCATCCCCGAAAGAGTCTCAATAGTTAAGTTGGCTGTTCCGCTTTACGAAAGACCAAGCACGGTTGACCTAAGAGAGTGTGGCACTTTTGTGAAACGCGGCATGGAACTGTGGAGTTTTGTTCCGTTGCCCGTTCTCACAAACCTGCTTGAGCCGATCGTGGACAAGCAAGCCAGTATTACGGTCCTACGGGCAGAGATTGAGACTTCACTCGATTCGAAGCGAGTGCTTTCTTGGCTGCTTCGCAATCATTTTGAATATCAGCTGCGTGGCTTCCAGAACCAGGGGCTGGTCATCGAAGACAGCAGGAAGCATCGCGCCTATTTCGCCGGAACGGATAGAAGTGAGCGTGTCATCCTGTGGAATAGCGTGCAGCGGCGAGGCAACAGGCGCGAAGTTGTAAAGAGGCGCGGCGAGCCACCGCGCAGTTGGTTTGAGAACGAAGGCTTTGGGTACGAAATCGTGGATATGGGCGGAACGTGGTGTGTACGGATCAAACCATTTTACATGTTCACGGGACCGGATGCACTTACGCCCCTGCCAGCGTTCACGCGTGCCGCGAAAGCAACTCGCCGAATCAAGTTTGATCGCAACAAAAGCGTTGAAGCGGACCTTACGTTTTGGGCGAACTTCCTTGGGCGTGGAGCAGAGACTATGAATGTCGGTCACCTTCACGTAGACGACTTGTTGATTGATATGGCGTTTCTAACAATCGAAGTGCCAGAAATTGGGTTGAACAATGAGTCTGGACATACGAATCGAATGTCTGCCTGAACCGAAGTTGTTGTTCGGGTCCAATGAGACCGGTGTGGAGCCACGCCGGGTCATGGCGAAGCACGGAGCGGCGGACAAGTCAGTACCGAAGGAACTCCGCATCGGCGTCGTCGGTCCCCCGATAGAAATGCGGATCGCGCGCGAATGGCTGCATCGACTCAACAACATGGCAATCGCCCGCGAGAAGAGTGCTCGTCGTTATCCCAATTGGCCAGGGGCCCAACAGGCATTCGGTGTGACGTTCGCCGTTGAAGAGCGGTTCGTGCGGGCCGTGGACGAGGAGAAAATGAATCTCGCGCTGCACCGTCCTTCGTCGTCCGAGAAGTTCGACGAACTGCTGGAATTGTTCGATGCGAAAATCCAGGGGCTTTTCGGGGACGCGCGACCCGACTGCATCATTGTTTGCCTGCCGGATGAACTCGCGGACATGCGCATCAGCAATCCAAAGCTCTCTCCGAACGAGCGCGCTGCTCTGGAGCGCCTACAACGCGAAGAAGAACAAGAACAGATGTCTCTCTTTCAGCCGACGCCAGAGGAACTGAAGGCCGCAGCGGAACTGCGCACTCAGGCGGAGGATCTGCTCTTTCGCACGTTCTATCGCGCGCTCAAAGCCAGGATTATGACGCACCAGAATCCGGTGCCAGTTCAAGTGATGCGGCGCGACACCTTCCTGCGGCCAGACGACGAAGGTCAGAGCTATGCCACGCGAGCGTGGAACCTCGCAACGTCGCTGTTCTATAAATCTGGACATGAGCCCTGGCGCCCTGCTGACTTGCCGAGCAACACTTGTTTTATCGGCATTTCCTTCCATCACCTAAAGCGCAGGGAAGGCGATGTCGTCTACGCCAGTGTCGCCCAGGCATTCGCGAACGAGATTGAACCGTTCGCACTCAAGGGTTCTCTCGTCCCTCATCACCAGCGTCGGGACCGCCAACCCTATCTCGCAGAGAGCCAAGCCGCCACCCTTATGACCGATGTTCTTGACAAGTACGAGGCACTCGCTGGCATGCTTCCGGCGCGCGTCGTTGTGCATAAAACCAGCACGTACCAGCCCGAAGAAGAGAAGGGATTTCGCTCGGCTGCAGAGGCCCGTGTTCCGGCATGCGATCTAGTATGGATGCGTAGCACCGCATTTCGGCTCATTCGCACGGGTATGCAGGAGCCCTGGCGCGGAACCCTTTGCAGCATCGGGCGCGAATCCTATTTATTCACCATGGGCTATGTCTCATGGTGGGACGAATATCCGGGCCCTCACATTCCCGCACCTCTTGAAATTGGCTCGTGCGGGAACACGGATATTCGTGAGCGAGCACGCGAACTCCTTGCACTTACAAAAATGAACTGGAATTCCAGCGAAGGCCTGGGACGCTACCCCATCACAGTCTCTTTTGCGCGCAAGGTCGGAACACTAATGACAGAGCTTTCCGACAACCAGACACCCAATCCTTCGTATCGCTTTTATATGTAGGCATGCGATGTCGAACCTCACTTATGTCGAAAAGCGAAAGTTCGAGCAATTCCTCGGAATGGGTACGGGCTACGTCCTCGACTTTAGCAACCGGACGTTTGCCGAGTTTGTACGTGATAGCACCGGCCGAGACATCTATGACTCTTCGTACGACCATGCAAGTGGGTCAAAAGCCAATCGATTGCGTGCCTTTTGGCAGAAGGAGCCCAATCCGGTCGTAGCAAAGCTGATGGGTGACATGCTCGACTATGCCGACGGAACCGGAGCGCTAAAGGAAGTATGTCGCCTCATCGTTGCCCGTCTCCTGCAAAACGCTCCAGATTCTCACCCCGGAGTCGCTTCTCCAGAACAACAGGAGAGGTCGGCGGCACAACAGCGCTCACAGGCGCTCGCCCAATTGAAAGAAGAGTTTTTTTGCCTTGCCATGGAGAGCGACAGGAACAAAGCCGGCCTAGCGCTGGAGCGCCTGCTTAACCGACTCTTTGAGTTATTCGAGCTTCACCCTCGGCAAGCCTTTCGCGTTGTGGGAGAGCAAATCGATGGGTCATTTGAGTTGGACAGCCACATCTACCTCGTGGAGGCGAAATGGGAAAAGTATCCTCTGCCCGAAGCGGATTTGCTCATTTTCAGGGGCAAGATCGAGGGCAAGTCCACATTTACGCGCGGCGTTTTCGTCGCCCTTAATGACGTCAGCCTACCCGCGCGGGACGCTATCACACGAGGAAAAGCGCCCTCTTTTTTTGTCATGAACGGACACGATCTTATGACCATTCTAGGCGAGGCAATAAGCCTTACCGACTTCCTCCGGAAGCGAGTTCGCCTTCTCGCCGAAGAGGGGCGCGTGTGCGTTCCTTTTTCAGATCTGAAGTAGGCCCTCCCCACTCTTTCGTGCACACACGCGACCGTTAGAAGCGTACTCCTGGATTTCTCCGATGGGTTTCGGCCATGTCCTACGGACTGAGACGCCCTCGGTCCGTCCCAATTAAGACCTTGGGAATTCCTACGGTACGCCCTGTGCGGGAACAGCGGCTTGTTTGCTTTCGTGCGCCTCCACTGCCGCCGTGATCCGATCGAGCAGCTCCGCGAAACCGCTAAAGTCGATTTTCGCCGCGTTATCTTTGACATATTCTGACAGGATGTGCTTGCCGAAATGTTTTGACGAGTCGGCCCTGTTGTCCGGGCTAAAAGTCTTTCCGCCGAGTTTAAGGTTCTGGATACCTGGAGCAAAACAATCCTCTATCTTTGATTCCGTGGCAGGCGGGTACAATGGGGTCAGCGCCACGTATAGGTTTCCCGCTACATGGACAAACCCATCCGTCCTTTCCACTTTCTTTTTCGTGAGCTTCCTTATAGTGGCTAGGATTGGCTCACATGCCGAATCGTTGTCCACGATAAGGACGGCCGCAGAAAGCATACCTGGGGATTTAAATCTCTTAAGCTCATCGCAGTAGGCCCTGATAAACGCGTTTAGAAACGAGGCCCCTCCGACGAGCTGCAAAACACGCCCAGTGCTCGTGTTCACCGTTTTCAGAATCCGGACGTTCAGCTTAATCTGCCCGTTAGGCAACACCGTTGCAAGTTTGGGATAGATCGCGACCAGGCTTTTGATTGCGCATTGAAGGTAGACATTATCGGTTTTTCCCTCGCAAACGATTACGGGCACGGACGCTGCGTAGAAGTCCTTGAACATAAGGAACCGGCGGTACAGTTTCTCTTTGGAGCGAAGGGCATCCTTGGCTTGCTGCTTCCGGGACTCGTCCTTGGCCACAATCTCGGAATTATGAACGTCGACCGCATTTATATGGCCGAACATGCCCTGCAGTTGGGCCGTGGTCCCATCAACCATGGTCGGCGTTGGCACGCCTTGAGCGTTAGGTATCATCCGCATGCGCTGGTACTTCCCGGTACTAAACAGTCTGTTAGCCATTGCGCGAACTGTGCGGCGGTATTCGGTGCGGATGTTCACCTTCCGATTTACCACGAGGCCGGTGACAACTTGGCGAGAGCCTTGATATTGCATGCGCGTTTTTAGCGGATTGATCGTAAATCCCGCACTGACGACGGCCTCTGCCAGTTGGTCTCCCACTTCCCATTTGTGGACGTCGCCTGCAGAACGTCTCGCGATGCTCGGAGGGAAATGGGGCTTGTTCGTGGAAAACGTGATGTCATCTGCGTAGCGTGAGTAGGTGCAGCCGTTTGCGGATGCCAGCTTACACAACCTAATGTCCAAGATATGGCCCACGAAGTTCGAGATCACCGGGGAGCAAGGAGCACCTTGGGGCAAGCCATCGTCGGTGCATGCGATCTGGGCCAGTACGGTTGCGACCTTCGGGTGTAGAAGGAAATTAGCGTCCTTGATAAAAAAACCGCGAACTCGGCCCCGGTTGATCGTTGGAAAAAAATCCTGAAGGTCGATATTGAATACATATCGTCGCCTCTTATGCTTCACGGCGTTTGAGATGATTGACCGATTCCGCTTGAATCCGTGGGCTAGTTCATCTTTGAATTTGCGTTTCCGATTTATTTCGTCCAAACAGTTCTGCAGCAGGTCGGACAGACGCCGTTGCAGAAGCCGAAGCTCAGGCGATGGAGCATTTATTGTTCGAAGTCCGCCAGCACGCTTCGGCACTGCGAATGTGGTGTATTTGGTTAGCGGGGGCTTCACGTAGAGGATGTAGGCGAGCGCGCTGGGCTTGAAATCAAGCAAGGTAGCTACTTCCGCTAGAGTGGATGCGGCTTTGAGGAGTGTAAGCTGCGACATGCTGACGAGGTAAGGCGCCTACAGCCACTCTTACGCGGAGCTAACAGTGCGCGGATATCACATCACACAGCGCGAGTGCCAGCAAACCCATCAGACATTGATGTCACGTGCCACGATACGCGGCAAAAGATCTGACTGTAGGCGGTCAAGAGAGTAGCACATTTCGTAATAACGTTCCGCCAAAAACGCTCGGCTGTACCGCGTTGTCGTCTAGGGAAGGGGCCACACAGCTATCGCATCTATTTTCGTTTGCGCTTAGGCACATGGTCGCCGAACTTTTGCATCGTTTTCAAGTATACGGAATGCGTCAACCGTTTCATCGTGTGGATTGCGTCCTTGAAATACCGAGTGTCGATTTTCAGGCGCTCACCCACACTGCCCCGCGCCGCTGTCCCGGCTTTTGATATGTACAGTTCGTTTGCGATCCCCGAATTGTGAACGATCATGTCGCGAGTTGCCTTGATCTCTGCAAAGGAGGCTCTCAGTTCCTGCTCAATCTTGATGGAGAGAACAGCCTCAACGTAGTCGAAGTACCGCTCGGGGGGACCATAGAACACCGCCAGCAACTGCTTCTGTATCACCGTGTCCAAGATTTCATCGACCGTGGCCGATTTGATAATCAACCCCAGTCCTACATTCTTTTCTGCCTGCTTGCCATCCACGCTGAGATTTAATTTTTCCGGGAGCCATTTAAATATGGTTCTCAATGCGCCCTGTAAGTAGTCCTCGGTTACCGCAACTCCCGTAACCAGCAATTGCTCATACACCCCTCGGGCACTAGCTATATGGAGCAGCTTTGAAAGCTGGTCAACATCCCGAGTTACGATTGTGCTTTCACCGTTCGCTGCCGGGGCCTCAAACTCAACATCGTCCCCGTCATCGTTCTCGGCGACCCGCTTTTGCATCTCGAGAAGCGCCTGCGAACTTAAACCCGCCAGCACGTATAAATCATTGAGAGACCTAATCGTCCGAGTGCGCGGCGGCCGAAACACTTGATCGTTACGTTTGTCAGTTTTCGAATCACCCATTTACGGACTCCGACATCAACAGTTGCCGATGAACCGGAGCGATTGCGTTGATCCCTTGCTGTCCCGTGATTCCCGCGGCGGAAATCATCTTTGGGGCCGGTTTTTTTCGATTGGATTGTCCCGTCAACGTGTTCGTGCCTCGCCTTTGTCCATTCAAATCTTCACCAGGCGCGCCGCCGTCGGGTCATAGACGTATTGAGTGATACTCCCGTCCTTTATGCGCTCGACCACCTCGTTCACAACGAAAAGAGGAACGAGGAACCACTCGCGCGGTTTGACCGGGTTCCCGAAGCGATCCCTAAGTTCAATATCCAATTGTGCTGGCTCGAACACACGATGGATCACGTTTTCGAGCTTGATTCGGTTTATGTTGTAGAGCTCATAAGTGGCTATGATTTCCACGTCGGCCATTAGAAAGGTCGGGTCCAGGTTCGCGTTCGCAATGCGTGTCTCGACCTTACTTCCTGTCACGCCAATTTTGTGGAGAATATCGCGGTTGGCCGCGACAACTGGATGGTCTGACTTGCTACGCAGAACATAGATTGTGCCGCTTGCCAAATCATCGCGAGCCGGCTCGTCGGTGAACAGTGGCCCGATATCCGGATTTGTGATGAGTCGTCCTGCCACGTCGCGATGAAGCGCGCGCTGGAAGGAGCGCATGAGCAGATTGCTTTCGGTTCCGTTGTCGTAGATGACACGCAAACGGCTATCACGACGGTCATATTGCGTCCTGAAATCCTCACCCACCGCGGCGACGTACGCGATCTGACCCTGGACAATGAAGCACTCGTCTTTCTGAATCTCGGCCAGCCTTATCTCCTGCAAGTTTTGAACGGGGAGCGTTTGGCGGATTCCGGACTTCAACTCTTGCCTCACCCGTTCGAAAATTGGCTCGAATTTCTCGAAGTCCTCGCAGACGGTGCGATTGGCAATTTCCTCGGCAGCACGTTTGTCAGCGCTCTTGCGCACGTGCCGGAGTTCGGTGATGCCTCCCGCACCCGCGGCACCCTTTAGCTCGGCCAGCAACTCGTCGTCGTCGATAGACCGCGACGACGCAGCAACAATCTCCTTGCCCGATAACAACCCTTGACGATCCGCTGGAATGAGCAGCGATCGGCACTCTTGAAGCGCGCGCAAGCGGTCAAGACGCACGGCATACAGCCGCTCAAAAATGTCCCGATCTTCGCCGTGCTCCGGGGCGCGACCGTATTTCTCGACAAACCGCTGTATCTCCTCAAAGCCGGCAATGATGCGCTCCTCGAGGGGCGAGCGTCCGCCTTTCTTCTGCGGTCCCGAGAAGTCGTCCAGTTCCTCGCGCAGTTTGTCGAGGTCGATGTCACTCATAGCGACCTTCATCCTTGTAGCGCACAAAGGCGGCAGCGCCTTCGGCCATCCGTCTTTCCCAGGCATCCTGCGAGGTGAGCGATGGGAGCCGCCCCCGTTCCTTCTTGAACCTGAAGGCGCGGACGGCAAGCTCCTTCGCTTCTTCCAGCGTCAAGCTCGTCCGCTTAGCAGCAATCACTGCCGCTACCTGTTTCAGGCTGTCCTCGGTCATAGTTTTTGCGAGGATCGCATAAGCTTCGCCGAACGGGTTGATACGGTCGATCAGGTCGATGTCGAGTTCTCGTACATCCATAGCAAACCTGCGCACGCCGTCGATCAGGGCGGTGTTGGCAGTCTGCTCGGCGTCGTCCCCACCGCCGGTGACAAGCTGCTTGGCTTGTTGTGTCAGATTGAGCGCGGCAACGGCGTGCTGGCGTACCGCCTCATGGTCTTCGTCGTTAAGCTCCGGGTATTTGTCCTTGATGATCTTGCCCAAGCACACTTGCGTCAGCTCCTCGGGCACCAGCTCCTCGTCCAACAGACCACGCTCAAGGGCAGTCTTGTCCTGAACGAAGGCGGCAATAACCTCGTTCAAATCCTCCTGACAGATGCGTGTGGCTTCCTTGCTCTGGGGTTCGGCGAGCCCCTTGATCTCTATCTGGAACTGCCCCGTCTTCACGTTGAAGCCGACGTTGCATTTGTTCGGGTCATAGCCACCTACGCCGTAATCGAAACCGGGGTTAGGTCCGCTTTCCTGGTGCTTTGGTTTGAACTCAAAGCGCGGCGCAAGCACCTGCTCCATAAGCAAGCTCGCCGCGATGGCCTTCAGGGTATCGTTCACCGCCTCAGTGACTGCTTCGTTCGAGGCGTCCGGCTCGGCGATCAGGTTCGTGAAGCGCGTGCGGGTCTTGCCCGGTGCGTCGCGGGTCGCACGCCCTATAATCTGCACGATTTCGGTCAAGCTCGACCGATAGCCGACCGTCAGCGCGTGCTCGCACCAGATCCAGTCGAAGCCTTCCTTCGCCATGCCGAGCGCGATGATGATGTCCACATATTCCCGGTTGTTCTTCTGCGCCGGGTCTTTCAGCGCGGCGGAAACGCGGTCGCGTTTGGCGGGATCGTCATCGACGAGATCAGCGATGTGCTGAACGCGGCCTTCCGGAGTTTTGACGAGCTGAAATCCCGTCGCGGGGTCAATCCCTTGCCACTCGCCCAATGCTCCGATGATGTGCTCCACTTCCCTGATTTTGTCCTTCGTGCTCTCGCGCGAGTTGACGTTCGGAATATGGATGATGGTTTTTTCGGCCGGCTCGAGCACCTTGAGGATGTCATCGACATAAGAGCCGCTATAGAAGAAGTAGCCGATGTCGAGTTGCTTCAGGTATTCGTAGCCGTTGAGCTGTTCATAGTAGGTGTAGGTGACGCTGTCGAATTTTGCCTCGTCCTGCGGGGCAAGGACGGCCTCTGCATCGCCCCGAAAGTAAGAGCCGGTCATCGCCACGATATGCACGCGGTTACGGGCGATGAACTGGCCAAGATGCAGGCCGAGCTTGTTGTCGGGGTTCGCCGAAACGTGATGAAACTCGTCCACAGCGATCAGCCGGTCGTCGAACTTCTCCACGCCATATTCGTCGACAGCGAAGCGGAACGTCGCGTGCGTGCAGACCAGCACCTTGTCGCCGCTCTCAAGAAACGCCCCAACTGACTTGACCTTTCCGCCGTTGTCGTCGCCGGGCGCGTTGCAGAGGTTCCATTTTGGTTCCACGCGCCAGTCGGCCGAAAATCCAAACTTCGAGAGTGGCTCGTCGTAGAAGCTCGCGCCGATGGCTTTTTCCGGCACGACGATGATCGCCTGCTTAAGCCCTTGGTTCTGCAGCTTGTCGAGTGCGATGAACATGAGCGCACGACTCTTTCCAGAAGCGGGCGGCGACTTGATAAGCAGGTATTGCTCGCCCCGTTTTTCGTAAGCCCGCTCCTGCATCGGCCGCATCCCGAGCGCGTTCGCCTTGGTCGAGGTACCGTTGCGGGCATACGAAACCGAAATAGAGGGGACCGATTTCGCCTCAATGGTCATGCGCCTGTTTCCGCCTTTCGTTTCCTAGCCGGCCCCCCGTTGCCTTCATCTTAATGTAGAGGTCGAACAGCTTTTCCAGACGTTCCGTATCGTTCTTGAAGCGGCGGCCGATATAAATGCGCTCCAGGACTTCGTCATTACGCGTATGCGCCACGCGCAGCTCGTCCGGCATATTGTCGGAGTCGTAGAGATCGGCGATCGTTGCTGGGAAATGGTGCTCACGCGCCAGCAAAATGTCCTCAGCGCAACGCGTGAGATCGGCCTTATTTTTGTCGGTGAGCGGAGGAACCGGAAACGTATTCCACCCGAGGGTATTGGAATACGAAAATCGCATCTCTAAACGCCCGCACACTGCGCCGATCCAAGTAATGTGAAGTCTTGAAGCGACAAGCGCCATATTCCAAAGCGGAGCATCATAGAGTGCAAAGCACTTGAAGGTCACGATAGCCCGACTGTCCATCAGGGCGCAGGGGAGATACTCCCTGTTCTCCGATGTGGTCTGCGGGACCGCAATGAAATTACGTTCGGCTGACCGCGTGTCCCGAAAGCGGTGTGGGGCATCGACCAGCAACTGAGCGGTACCATCGCTTGTCTTTTCCTTTCTGATTTTACGCACCGAGTTGATACGTCGCTTGATGTTTAAGATGTCCTCGGCTTCGTCTACCAATGTATCCTCAATCCAAAGACACATGCGAGGAACACCTTTGATCACTTCAGTCGAGCCAAATATAGGCCGAAGAAACCGCTCTGCTCTTGCATCGTTGTCGACAAGTTCTCGCGCCTCGGCGACCGACATTATCAAATCGCCGGCAAAATACGGGTGATTGCCAAAGCTCATCTTCGCTATCAAGGATATGGGCTCGGATTCCTTGCTCACGTATATCGGGGGGCCGGAAATCAGGTACCCGTTGATATGAGATACATTTCGGACAGATGTTTGATCCTCTTCCACATCAAAGAGCTTGGCAGTTTTCGCGGGTTGCATGGAAAGCCCGACGATCACGACAGTGATGCCGGCGTTGTTCGCTGCCAAATTTGCCCACTTGAACGAGTTATAGGCAAAGTGAATGCGAGCACCGAATTTATTTAGCATAGGCCACAGAACTGAAACTTGACCGCCTTGGCAAATCGAGTTTGTGGCGACGAACGCCGCAGCGCCGCTAGTCTCCTTCAGGAAAAGTGCGGCCTTAGCGAACCATGCAGACACATAGTCGAGATTTCCCCAATTCTCCATCAGATTTTTGAAGACGTATTCGAGGTCTTCCTTTTGGGCCTTCGCTTGCTTGTTATATCCAGAGTAGGGGGGATTCCCGCAGATGTAGGTCTCGCCACCTTCATTCTCGAAGTCGATCTGCGCCTGATCCAATGGTGTACTGAATAAGTCATCTGCCTGCACTTTGACGCCTATTCCCGTCGGCGGGCAGATGCTCAGCCAGTCCAGCCTTAGCGCGTTGCCACAGGTAATCCAGTTGTGTGCGTCGAGCGGGAGGAACTCGGCCAGCGCCTCCTTCTGGCCACGATAGAGCACGTCGCACTGAAACTCGGCAATGATCAGTGCTAGGCGGGCAACCTCGGCTGGGAAGTCACGCAGCTCGATGCCCCGAAAATTGGTCAAGGGGATTTCAGTGTGGCGGTCTGGCTCACCCCGTCGCCTGTTGATATCCGCTTCGATCGCACGCATTTCCTTGTAGGCAATGACGAGGAAGTTCCCAGAGCCGCAGGCCGGATCGAAAACCCTGATCTTCGACATGCGCTTGAGCAGGTTCAAAAGTACTCTAGGATTGTCGCCGGCCTGCTGAAGCTTCGCGCGCAAGTCGTCGAGGAATAGCGGGTTGAGCACCTTCAGGATGTTGGGCACGCTCGTGTAGTGCATTCCGAGCGCACCTCGTTCCTCGTCCTCCGCGACAGCCTGGATCATCGACCCAAAGATGTCCGGGTTGATTTTTGTCCAGTCCAGATTGCCAATGTGGAGCAGATAAGAGCGCGCGATGCGGCTGAAGCGCGGCACGTCCATGTTCCCTGAGAACAGGCCGCCGTTGACATAGGGAAGCGTGTCGGCCCATCGGGGTATCCTGGCGCTCTCTCGGTCCTCGTTCTTTGTGTTCATGGCACGGAACAGTTCGCCGATCACCTCATGGGTGTTGGAAGAGTCCTTGGCGCTCATCTGCGCGATAGTATCGGTGAATAGACCAGCTCCTTTGAAGATGTCGGTGTCCTCGGCAAAGAAGCAGAAGATCAACCGCGCCATGAAGTGATTCATGTCGTGACGGCGCTCGGCCGTGCCCCATGAGGGGTTGTCCTTCAGAAGCTCAACATAGAGCCGGTTCAGGCGACTGGTTGCTCTGATATCGAAGCTGTTTTCAGCGATTTGCCTGACGATTGTTATGCCGGCAAGCGGCAGGAAGAAGCCGAAATGGTCCGGAAAATCCTTGTAGGCGCAAGCAACAGTTTCACCACTCGCCAAGTCCTCCGCCTCAAAATCCACACCGTCCGTTGCCAGGATGAACTTCGCTTTCGCCTTTGCGGTCGCGGGGCTCTTCTTCAGCGTCGTTAGGGTGTTCGTGACCTGCCCTGTGTTGCATGTAGCGATGTGAACGTTGTTGGTCTGAAGAACGCCACCAAGGTCAGACTTGTTCGAGGCCCCGGCACGCAGCCTCTTGATCGTCGTCTCCTTATTGCCGAAAGCCTCGAGGAAGGCATACGGGAAGTTCTCGGGGTCAAACGGCTGATCCGCCAATTGCGAAATGGCTTCTTCTATTTCAACGGCGTTCAACTGTTCGGCCCTCCCAGCGTCATCACGTAATTCATACCGCCCCTCTCTTGCGACGCGGCCACCCTCTATCGTGATTTGGATATATTAGGGCAACCTCGCACAGCGTTGCCTCGCGGTGTGGGTTAGGAGTCCGGGGAATCGCGTTTCCGCACTCCGATCTCGTTCTTTCCGAACTGTTCAACAAGGTACCACGAAAGTAAAGGGTAGGCCGATACTGCGTAAATGTCAGCTGGTGTTGGACTTCAGCCCTCGCGGCGTCGAGGGAGTATTTGCCTCAAAAGAGGTTGAGCAGTTGATAGGTGTGTTGGCGAGCACTCGCCAATATGCAGAGCTTTAGGGCTCCAGTTCTTGCGTGGTGACCGCGCCGCAACGCGAGCAGATGAAAGAGCGGTCCCACGCCGCAAATCGCTTCTGATACGTAGAGTGGTTGTGCCTCCAGACGAAAAACAGGAGGAGAGCAAAGATAGCAGCGGAAATCAACGTAAAAAACGTCAGCGGAAATGACGAAACGGTCGTTGCGTTCGTCGTGATGGTATTGACGTAAAACACCAACCAACCAATGCAAACAAACAACAGAGCGGACCATCCGATCACCTTGAGATACGACCACTTAATTGGAGGGGTCAACTTCTTGGAAAGAGCAGACTGTTGAGTCCCATGCGTGCTCGCTCTGGCTACGACCAAGTCCGGCCCGCCGCTACCAGCCACGACAGCACGTAGCCGCGTCCGGCCTTCACTTCGGAAGAGCCCTTCCTCGTGAGCCAATGAGACTTTCTTGAGATCGGTGCTACTGCACTTCGGGCAGCGCAAGTCCATCTTTTCACCCCTTGCAGCCCCACTTCGGTGTGGCTTGAGTCCTTTCTGACCAATTCTAACGCCTATCCGCATCCAACCCGGCAATCCGGTTTTAGTTGCTTGCGGCTCGCCCATTCCGTGGTCGAGCCATTTTCTGGGCCATGTGCAGAAGGAGCTTCCGATCGGCTTCCTCGGTTTTAGCCAGCAAGCGACGAAGCTTGTTAAGATAGCGCCCGTCCTTGCCCGAACTTCCCCAAGCGATGTCTTCAGACGACTTCCGCTTGGGGAGATTGAGCAGTTTGGGCGGCTCTTCACCATCATAGAAAAGCTGGTAAAGAGGAACTTCCAGCGCACGAGCCAGTTTTTCTAGCGTTTCGATCGCCGGAACGGTGTGGCCGTTTTCAACCCGAGAAATGTAACATCGCAGCAGGCCGGTCCGTTTTTCAATGTCCCCCTGCGAAAGCTTTTTCTCTTCACGCATCTCGCGTAAGCGATCTCCAATAATCACGGTGACGTTGCCTCCTCGACCAGATTATGTCCGCCAACACTGTAACTCCGAATACGACATGAAGTCATTTCTCAGGTCATGGTCCGGGGCTGGCGAACCGTTTACTTTGCGGGTGGTAGAGTGGGTGCGCTGGCCGCGGCGGGGCGGCGTTATGCAGCTAGTGCGTCCGAGGCCGCTCGCTCTTGAGCCACTTTGTTCCTGGGCTTTGGTTTGCGTAGCCGACTCCTGGGTTTTGGGGTAGTGTCCTTTAGTGCTTGTTTGAGGACTAAGTTCTCTTTCTCCTTCTCCTTTTCCTTCGATTTTAGGAACTGCACCAGAGGCGGTTCGCCCATTTTCTTCCGTTGGTCCTCAACGAATCGCACGAGCTTGTAAATCTCCTCGTTGTCCAGGGGATCGTCGGAGAGCCAGCGATTGAATTCCTCTTCGAAGAAATAGGAGTTGTCCTCTTCCTCGCCGCTCATCTCGTGCATGAACTGGCCGTTGATCAGTGCGCGGCGGCGCTCTAGGCCAGCGATAGACTTGTAGTACACCTCCCTGAACGCGTGAGGTGCCTTCTTCAAGCGTTGCACTCCGCGAACGGCTTCGTCGATCCCGTGATTCACCAGATACAGTGCTTCGTAGAGATGAGCTTTCTGCATAAACAAATATCCTTTCTTCGGCGCGATCGCCGCAGTCTGCCAGTTATCAATCTCGCCCGGCAGCACGACTTGTCCCACGCTGCTCGGCAATGGCCGGTCAGCCAAGATCGATACTCCTTCGCTGCAATTTACAACCGCGAAATACTTTGCCTATGGTCGGAACATCGTCCAGCAACCCTTCCCATTTTCAAAAACGTCAGCAGAGTCATCCAGATCCGGTGATGACGCAGCCATGCAGAGCGTTCCGGCGAAGGGCCGCCTTGGCAGGTGTTGCGACCGAAAGGCTCGTGACAATACGGGACTCCTAAAGTGGCTTGAAATGATGCATCCGGGATCAAATAAAGGAGGCCAACTTAGGGCGGTGAGCGTTCAGGTCGGTCGTACGCCTCGGATGTGCAAGGAAAACACAAGCCGGACGTGGCTTGCCTATGAAGTACAATGCGGATAGTTTCAGTTGCAGCCATCGTCGCCTCCCAGTGAGGTGATGGTGGTCAGGGACGCGCCGGTGTTGATAGCACCGACTCGTCCCGTTAAAACAAGGCCCTAGAGTTTTGCGACCTTTCAGGCGCCGAGAACAGACTCACACATCCCACAAGAGGATAGTGCGAACGCCCATGCCAAAGCATAGTCGAAAAGGGTTGAAGATTTCAACCACTTTGTCAAAGAAGGATTTAGTTGCGAATGACTGGGTGTCGCAATCTGAAGCCGCCCGCATACGCGGAGTCTCGCCTCAAGCAATCGGACGGCTCATCCAGAAGGGGCGTTTTCGCACGTTGCGGATAGGAGGCAAAGTGCTTCTAAACCGCCGTGAAGTTGAAAAGTACAAGCCTAAAAGGACTGGACGACCTCCCAAGTGATTTTTCAACCACGTTTGCGGTCGCCGCTAATCAAACAGTGAGGACTGCTGTCCGGTTTGTTGAGGACGATGAACCACCCGTGGCGCTTCTATGCCCCAGAGCCTGCGGAACAGATCGACCGTCCCAGGACCGAACCCCGCATAGTGATTGTTGGCAAATGCCAGGATTATGATGCGCCGCTCTTGGATCTTCTTGAGAAGGCTCACCCACTCGGAAAGATCACCTTGACGATCGACAATCACCTTGTCCCAAGTTGTCGTTTTTTCCTCAATTCCTTTCCGGTCCCCCAGCCAGCGAACGTAAGTGAAGTCAGAGGTAATTAGATCGAATTTGTCCTTCATCTCCCAGGGCCGCGGCATCCAGCCTTGATCAATCAGCGTGAGAGCGACGCCGTGCTCTCGCAACACGTCCGCGAGTTTAGGAACCAGCCAGTCCTTGTTGCGAATCTCGACGGCAAACCTGTGCTCCTTCGGAAGCCTTTTCAGAAACGGAACTAGTCTGGCTAGAAAATCGTCCAGAGACTTAAACGCGTATCTGTCGAACTTGCCGAATTGAAACAACAAGGGCCCGAGCTTTTCGCCTAGAGCCTCCATTGTCGTTAGAAAAACTTTGAATTCCTCATCGCAGTCTTTGAGAACCCTCTTGTGTGTAATCTCGTGTGGTACCTTGGCCGCAAAAAGAAATCCTTCCGGGGTTTTGGCATTCCAGGAGCGCACCACGCTCACATTCGGAGTTGCATAGAAGGTTGAGTCAATCTCGACAGTGTCAAAGTGCTGCGCGTAGTAGCTGAGGTAGTCGGCGGGTCGCAAACCCTTCGGGTAGAACGATCCCTGCCAGCCTGTGGCTGTGAACGATGAAGTTCCAATCCGAATGTCGGCCATTGTCCTGCGATTCTACACCGACTTAGCAAATGGTTAGATTGAAGCGAAACGCGCCAAATTCCCAGAACGGGACCTCTGGCCCGCGCAGGGCAATTCATATCTGCGCATAGCTGGTTAAGCGTATCCGTCAAGACCACCTCTAAACCAGATTAGTGATTCTTCGTTCGCAATAGCGCAGCAGTTTCGCTACGAGTTAGAGTGGCGACCAACTGAAGAACTTTGTAAAGCTTGGCATCCGCGGAGCTTGCCTTTGACGCGGCCTCAAGTTTCGAAACCGTTTCTGGTCCCAGCTTGTGAAGGATGCGCGTGTTGAGTTCTACCTCAGGTAACTCCATTAATTTGTTGACCAATCGTGTCTCCGCCTCGCGCTTTAGATTCTCTTGTTGGTCGATTGCAGCAGCGGCAGCAGCGTTGAGGGCTTTCTCGATCCAATTCTGGATTGTAAGAACACCCCTGTCAAACATCGTAATGTTTGTGTTCTTTAAGATCGTTTCGAACCCGAAGACGCCGAAGAACGCTGAGAGAATAAAGTAATATGGAGCGATGTTAGCTGGCAACTTCACGACAGCCAATGAGGCAAGTACCGTGGTAACTATGTTTCCGAATGAGAGCACCGACCAATAGAAGAGCGAAGCGCCGATGAAACACGCGCGAAGTTGACACTTGGATTTGGATGGAATCTCTATGCAGGCGATTAGGAAGGACAATCCGACAGCGATAGCGACTGCCCATAACAAATCGCTCGGAGATAAACTCGCAGCGGCAGACATGGACTGGGCTGAGCGAGTCGCTCAGGAATGAGAGGAAGCGGCGAGCGGTTCAACGAGGCGCAACTGACGTTCAGCAGTCAGCCCATCTGCCGTGACGTAGTACGTATTGAAATCTTCTATAGGTGCAGTCCGTTCCTTGATCAGGTCTGCGTCCTTCAGTTTCCTAACTGCGTCCTCAAGTTTAAAGTTGTCTAAATTCCGTTGTAGCTCCGGTTTCTGGTGTAGAGATTCGCGAATCTCCTTAAACTGTACTGAGCGATTCTTCAAGACCTCTTTGAAAACAAACTTGACGACATCATTGGAGAGAAGCATAACAACAACGTTAGGATCGATTGACATGACTAGCGAATCTCCCGTTCTGCCGCAACACGGTTTGTTGCAGCCTTTCTATTGCCAGCGGACTGGGCCGCGATTCGCCACTTTCCCATCGCGCGATAGTTCGCACAGAAACCCCGAGCAATCTGGCAAGACCTTCTTGAGAAAGGGACTGCGCTTCGCGGGCCTCTTTAATCGAGATAGAAGAAGCTTCCAACATGCATTGAGCTTACACCTTGTCATGACACTTGTCAAGACGCGCCCACTGTTACGAACGCGTCCGGCACAATTACCCACGAGAAATGCGTAGCCTTTACAAATCCCACGCCACTTGGCCGCTTAGCCGCAGACGAGTGGGCTGCCGTCCAGAAACCGGCCTTCTGGGGAGCTCAAACGGCATCCTCCAATGTTCACCGCGCTGCGAAATGGTCGGTATTAGCCTTTCCCAGCATCCTCCTTGACCACGCTTCGAGGATTCTTGTCCTCGCGCAGTCCAACAAACTTTGAATGACGTAACCTATCGGCCTCAGTCCATTCCAGGAACTCAATCTGCGCGACCGCTTCTGGCCTCAACCAAACTGCTTTCTTCATCTTCTCAGCGTTGAGTTCTTCCCCAAATCGTGATCGCCTCGTCTCCGGCAAGTTCACGAATGGGCAGCTCGGCGTCACGAGATGTTTCACTTTCGAAAACACTTGTCGCCGCGAGGCCGGGACAAATCCGTTTCGAGCTCTTGCCACATACATCAGCTTGTCCCCGTCGTACTAGCCGACGATCAGTGAGTCAAAGCCGTGCGGGCCCGGAAAATAACCGCCGATGACGAACTCTTGTCCACGATTCACGCGATACTTAATCCAGGCACCACTTCGTTTGCCCGGTTGATAGTGGCTATCCTTTTGCTTCCCGACAATGCCTTCCAACCCTTGCTCCTGGACCGCAGATAGTAGAGCCCCGGGCGTGGCCTCCACGTGGTCCGAAATTCTGATTCGCTTGTCGCGAATGACCACGAGGGACTTCAGCAGCCCCCTCCGCTCGATTAGCGAAAGGCCAGTCAGGTCACGATCCTTCCAACGCAACAGATCGAATATGTAGTAGTGAATCCGCGATGCCTCCGCACGGAAATTCTGCAGCAGATTCAAATCCGGGCGGCCGCTGTCATCAAGCGCGACCAATTCTCCGTCAACGACTGTTCCCTCGGGCAAATCCGCCAGCGCGTCCACGATGTGGGCAAACTGTCTATTGAAAGTTTTTTTCCCCCGCGAGAACAGCGTCAGACCAGTTCGCGACTTCACTGCAAGCGCGCGATATCCATCGAGTTTAATTTCCCAAATCCAGGTCGGGCCCTCCGGCAGTCTTGATACGGAAAGACACTCCATCGGCTCGACAAATGACGCTTCTGTTTTGGGCAACGAGTCCAACCGCGCGCGGATTTCCTTCTGCATCTTGTTCCTTAGGAAAACAGACGCAAGGTAAATAAGCAAACACGAGAGCCATTCATTTCGTTCGGCCCTTCCTACCAAAAGACTGCGCTTCGCCGCCTGCTTCTTCTGTCAAGGCTCTTCACTTCGCTCCGATAAACGCAAACTGCGCGGCCTTGACAGCGCATGCGGCGAAGCGCCTGGGACGGCTAGGAAGGGCTTTGTTTTTTGTGCAGCAGAGTGCCGCTGCGCAAAAGGCAAAAACCACAAGCCAAAGGAGCGAACAATGCAACCAGAACGTGCAGAGTTGTATTTTCAGCAAGGCAGTTCCGACAAGGTGTATCACTTGCAGTTGGAGAACGTCCAAGACCAATGGTCCGTTCAAGCGCAATGGGGGCGACGCGGTTCCGCCTTGCAGAGCGATGTCAAGGTGAGTGGCACCAACTACGAGGAGGCGAAGCGAGTTTATGACCGCATCCTCCGGGAGAAAACAGGCAAGGGGTATCAAATCACGCAGGCGCGTGCGAAGGGCAATGAGGCAATCGCGGTCGGACTGCCTGCCACAAAAGAGCATTCCGGTCATACGCCGGAATTACTGACGCCCATCGACGAGCCGGAAGCACTGCTACTGGCGCAGGATGCCTCATGGTGGTTCCAGCAGAAATTCGACGGGAGGCGGCTCGCAGTTCAAAAGTCCGAGGGGAAATATTCCGGCATCAACAAACTCGGCCAGATCATTCCCATTGACTCTCGGCTAGCCGAATCGCTAGACCGAGTGCGGGCGCAGGGTTTCCTGGCGGACGGCGAAATCACTGATTCGCGATTCTTCATCTGGGATTTGCTCAGCGTCAACGACACGGACTTGCGCGTTCAACCATACGAAATCCGTTACGTGCATCTGACTCAGCACTTTCGCGGAGTCAGCGATGTGTTGCGAGTCTGCGAAACAGCCATGACAACGAAGGCCAAGCGCGACTTCGTGAAAAAGATGCACAGCGCGAACGCCGAAGGGTTTGTTTGCAAGAACCGGAACGCCGTCTACGCGGGCGGACGAGCAGGACAGCACTTCAAATGCAAGTTCGTTGTCACAGCATCCTTCATCGTTGGCCTCAAGCCCGAGAAGAAGGCGAATGACGGACACCGCTCGATCGCCGTGTATCTCTTGGATGAAAATCGGCAGCGATTCATGGGGACGGTGGGAGTGCCCGACCGCTATCGGCTACCAAAGGAAGGGGAAATTGTTGAGGTTCAGTATCTCTACTGCCATCCTGGACCTGACGGCAAGCTCATTCAGGCGAAATATTTCGGCAAGGTACGGGATGACATCGAAATCGCCGAATGCAATGTCAGCCAGCTAAAGGTCAAGGCCAACGACTGCGACCCAACGGAACTCTGATAGCGGATTCCGTCTATCGCTCGAACGCCAGCCCGGTGGCATCTGTAGTGGGATGCCTCCGGGCTTTTCTATTCTGAAGCGGTGGTCGCACTCGACTGGACCCCGGAATAAGATGGATGCGACATGGCCGCCCGCAAGATCATTCACATCGACATGGACGCGTTCTATGCGTCCGTGGAACAGCGCGACGACCCACAACTGCGCGACTAAACATGCAATTGAAGGACATTCATGAGCATTCCAAGTCGGATACTGTCTACCTGAAATCCGCTTGCTCTATGAGATACCAAGAGACTGCTTTATCGCTGACGCGGCAACTTCGGCTCCGATATCTGTGGCTGCCTTGAACGCCCAATGGCCTGCCTTTTTCAGATACTGTAGCGCCTTCGCGCCGTTTCCGCGCGCGATCTCTTGCTCAGCTACAGAGACCTGCCGCGCTTGCTCCGTCATTGATTGATCTTCGAGTGCCTTCTTTAGAACACCCAACTGCATAGAAAGCTTTTCCATATCTACGGACGAGGCTAACTCATTCCAGACGCTCAGATAAGATACCTCATCGGCGGATGCTCCTCTACCGAGTGCGCGTGCCGCACCCGCTAAGTTCACGTCCCCTCCAATCAGAAAATTGAAATCGCCGCGGCCTCTGTACTGAGATTCTTGCTCAAGGATCCTAGAGAGGACACCGATGGTTCTGCGCTGATCCCTTGTTTGTTCTTCTCGAACTTCAAGCAGTGCCCGTAGGTGCGCCTCAGTATTACGTCTAACATCCACCACGGAGTCAGTAAACTGTTCTTGCAGTTCGAGATCGAGGCCGGATGATTCTATGTCTTCCACCCGGAACTCAAGGGAAGCCTCGCCCACAGTGGACAGCCCCACAAAGATGATGCGTTTGCCGGCGTAACGGTCGAGGATGTTTCTTGCGTGATACGGCAGGGCTAGCAAATCGATCGGCTGAAATCCATTGGGGAACTTCACGCGTATGCGCCTCCCGCCATGTGCGATCTCAAACTCTCCTTTCTCGAACCGATCGGGTTCTTCTGGAAATTGGTTACGATCCCTTGTAATCCAGCAATGTTGACAGACGACCTCATTAATCTTCCATCCATCGCGAATTGTGGCGTAGAGATTCGCTCCATCCAAGATTGCTCGCGTCAGATCCGCACCTGCTAGCCGCGTTTGGCTCATGTCGGCCCCGGTGAGCTCCGCTTGAACCAGTTTCGCGTCGTTAAGATTGGCACCTCGAAAGTCGGCGTTGTGGAGAGTCGCGGATGAGAAGTCAGCTTTCTTAAGCTTTGCTGCTCTGAAGTTCACGCCACGAAGGTCTCGACCTCTGAAATCATGGGCCTCAAGTTCAATATAAACACGGGGATTGTGCTCCCGCCAGGAATTGAAGTCATCAGTGCCTTTGTCTAGACGGCGGATAATCTCCTTGCGTCGGTTTCTGGCTTTGCGATTGGTCGGCATACGTAGGTTGTCGCTTCAATCGGAATGGCGGTTCCTCTAACGCTCTAGATATCGCCGACAACTTCTCTCTATCCGACACGGATGAAGTTGACGCTCTTGTGCCCCAATCGAGACGTGGGCGGCTCGGGACGAAACCGCAGGGATTGTAACCTCTTCCTCCATGTCCAACAACCTTCTCCAATTCTTAGGCACCCCAGTAACTCTGAATAATTCCGGTACCCGACATCCGAATAGTCGGCAGCACAAAAGTAGTTACTTACTCACTAGTATCCCGTCATCTGACCAAAATTTCCGAGAGCCGTGCTATCTTAAGTAACTGACCAAGAGCATTGAGCCAGACGCGGTAAACGACCCCGCTTCGATCATTCGCCTTGTTAGGGCGCACAAAGAGGGAAAGTGGGCATTCGAATCCAAGGCTCGGAGGCTTACCGAGCGGAATTTCCTGACTCTGAGAAGCGGAAGCGCGCGCATGAGCTCGCCTTGGACATTCGGAAGTTCGAAATCGAGCTGTATTGGAAGCGTGCGACCTATTTCTGGACGTTAATCGCCGCCACGTTCGCAGGCTTCTTTGCTCTTGCTTCACAAAAACCCATCTCGCATCCCATTCTTCCTTTCCTTGTGAGTTGCATTGGCCTTGTTCTATCTACGAGCTGGTATCTGGTGAATCGGGCGAGCAAGTACTGGCAAGAGAATTGGGAACGTCACGTAGACTCTCTGGAGGATGAGTTTGCAGGTCCCCTCTACAAGACGACGATTTCAAACGAACAGTTCCGTTGGTGGAAACCATCGGACGGGTATCCGTTCTCAGTGTCCAAGATCACCCAACTTACCAGCCTGTTTGTTGCCCTGGTGTGGCTTGCGTTAGCAATCTCATCATTCCCGTCGGGTCGTCTTCCAGCTTGCGTTGTCGCAGCCCGGCCATACGTCCTCGCCATATTCACGCTCTCGTTCCTGTGCCTGCTTATCTTGGCAGGGCGCGGCGGATCCCAGGGCAGAGATCGTAAAGTCGACTTCTATAAAAGTGCGCTTGTTCCCTTTAAAAGCAAAAAGTAATTGCGGCCTGACGCACCAGGTTGCATCCAGAGGGTTTCGTCCTTATGGAATCCACAACACTCCAGCCTGATCAGCCGACGACTAGCACGCTGTGTCCTAACCGTGTCGTCGTATTTGCCGACATGCTTGGTTTCGCCGCGTTGACCGAGGCGTACCCAATTGACCGTCGAATGCTGCAAGCCCGCAGTCGGCTACCTCGGTCGTTTGAGGCGATGGACGAAATAATAAGCCACAAAAATCCTTTGACTGACTCATTTTCGAGCTTTCACACGTCTCTCAAGTGGGCAATCATGTCGGCGGAAATGCAGCATCCGCTGACAGCCATCACCTTCTCCGACTCGGTATTCATCGCGACCAATTACCTCTTTGAAGCAGCAACCTTTGCCGTCAACTTAGCTCACTCCATGCTTTGCTATAAGATTCCAATACGCATGGGTATCGCTTTTGGGTCGTTCGCCGCGCTCAGGTTTCGTTCTGACGTCTCGGCTGATTCTGGAGACCACGCGGCGCAGTTTTTGGGCACCGCCGTTGTGCGAGCCTATCAGACCGAAAAATGTGGTGTCAAAGGCATGCGGATTCTCCTTCATCCTTCAGTCGAATCACTCCTTGATGACACCACCCATAGTCCTTCTCCCCCGCCAGTCAACACCCTTCCTGTTAGACGACTCGCGTGTCCTGATATAGAGCTCGAGAACAAAGCCAGGGTCCGTTACGAGCTGGATTATTGGGATTTGGCAACTACGAAAGAACGCAGCGCCTGGCATGGACTCCAAGATATGTGGGCAATTGCACCAGATTCCGCCAAGGAACACTATCAGGCTACTGCCGAAGCCATAAATCGCATGCGCATGGCTCAAGGCGAGACCTCGCTGACCGACTTGCGCCGTCGTACGCTGCCCGTTCGGCACAGATGAAGGTCAATGGCGATCAACGAAGCAGCCTTCTTGATTTTTCGCCTTTTGTTCGCCTAGTATACCATCGGCTTCCCTATGCTACTGGTGGGTCATCATGAACGTACGCCTCGCAGCGAGCAGCGCGGAAAAAGAGCCGTCTCCGACACCGTGGGTTCTTCCCAGTCGCGCACTTACGCTTTATTACGGCTGCGCGGAAATGCCGCGACTCTCGCATTACTTCCTGCCACGACTACTCTTCGCTAAAAAACAGATCCTTTACCTAGACGGCGCAAACCAGATCAGCCCGCTCCTCTTAGCGCGTTTTGCGAGAGAACGAGGTGTTGAGCCATCGAACGTAAATAGCCTCATTCGTGTCGCGCGCGCCTTTACTTGTTTTCAACTGAGCGAACTCGTTCGACGTGTGCCCAAGACTCTGGAGAGATTTTCTGCGGACGCGCTCATTGTCACGGCCTTGCCCGACCTATATTTCGACGAGGACGTTCGGGACAGGGAAGCGCGCGCTTCCTTTGAACATGCGATCGAAGGCTTGGGTAGCCTCGCGCCGCTCTCCCTTTCCATTGCCATTTTTTCCGACGCCACATCGTTCAAGACCAAACGGCGCGATTTCTTTCAGCGACTTCGCAACCAGGCGGACCACGTCGTGAAGGTGGAATCCACTCCCGAAAACAAACTTTCCTTTACCCGCGAGAAAAATACTCCGCTGCTTCCGGCTTGACCGGAAAGCTTGAGGTGCACTATGGGGAGAACCGTCCCTACTTTCGTCCAATTGATTCAAGAGGCCGCAGAGCACTGGAAAAAGTTCCGGCGCGCGTTGAGAAGGGATGACCAGCCTCATTTCGACCGCCTTTTCACGCGAGTGCGCTGCTACACGCAGGCGGCCACCTATCAGGCCCACGACAATCCGATGGAAGCCATCCTTCTTTCCATCGCGCTCGACCAGGAAAAGCGTCTCGACGCCGTCGAGAAGGTTCTTCAGAACGCAGGGGTGCTTTGTGAAATCGCTTCAAGGATGGATTCTCGACCTCTACCCCAATCAACGCGGGATGACGCTGTGGCTGATCGACCGCAACCAGTCGCACTACCGTTTGACCGATAGCTTCGCGCCGGCCTTCTATGTTTCGGGACCGGAGGAGCGTCTCATTCAGTTGCGGGACGCCGCGCAGCGGAAAACCACCGAGCTTCGCACGCGATTTACCGAGCGGACCGACCTCTGGCTGAACGCGGCCCGCCGGGTCCTCGAAGTTTCCGTTCTCCGTCCCTCTAATTTCATCGGCTGGGGACGATGGGTGCACAAGCTCGACTCGAAATTGCAGCTCTACAACAGCGACCTCATGGTGGCGTCGCTGTATTGCTGGGAGAAGCGGTTGTTTCCGCTTTCCTTTGTGGAAGTCGAGGCCGAGGACGACGGAAAAGTTCTGTCCATCGCGTGCCGCGATGATGAATGGGCCCTCGATTATGAAATGCCGCCACTCAAAATTATGCAGATTCGGTTATCCGGTCTTGCGCGGATCGATCCCACGCACGGTCGCCGCGCGGCGCTCGAAATCGAAATGGACGGTACTTGCTGGGAGCTTGACGAAACGGGCGAGCCTCCGGCGATTCAATTTGCGGGTTTGCTAAAACGCCACGACCCCGACGTGATTCTTTCCGAATGGGGCGACTCAACTATTCTGCCGTTGCTTCGCCAGCAGGCCGAACGACTGCGATCTTCTTTGCCGCTCAATCGCGACGTGTCCGCCGCCGTCCAGCAATCCCGCGGCCGCAGCTATACAAGTTACGGAAGGATTCTGTTTAAGGCCAGCTCCATCACCCTCTTCGGCCGCATCCATGTGGACAAGCAGAACTCGTTCATTTCGGAGAAGTGCGACTTCGCTGGCCTCTGGGAACTGGCTCGCCTCACAAAGCTTCCCATTCAATACGCAGCTCGGACGACGACCGGTACTGGCATTTCCTACATGCAGATGGAACTCGCCCACCGCGATGGCGTGCTCATTCCCGAACAGAAAGCGGAACCGGAAGATCCCAAGTGGCCCGACGAGCTATTGCTAGCGGACCGCGGCGGCCTCGTCTTCCTTCCGAAACTCGGCTTCACAACCAATGTCGCGGAACTGGATTTCGTGAGCCAGTTCCCAAGCATCATGGCACGATTCAATATCTCCCCCGAAACCGTAAATTGCCCGTGCTGCCCCGACGCTCCCCGCATTCCCGAACTCGGCTACCGCATTTGCCAGAAGCGAAGAGGGATCACGAGCCGCGTGGTCGAACGGCTTATCGCCAAGCGATGTGAACTCAAGAAGCTCCTAAAGACAACGGCGCCCGATACTGCGCTCAGGATGAAATTGCAGCGTGATTCCATGAAGTGGCTCCTTGTGTGCTGCTTCGGCTATACCGGCTACAAGAACGCGCGCTTTGGAAAAATCGAAGCCCATGAAGCTATCAACGCCGTCGCGCGGGAAACGCTTCTCGTTGCGAAAGAAATTGCGGAGGCCGATGGCTTTGAACTGATACACGCCTTGGTGGACTCCTTATATGTTTGCAAAGAAGGGGCGACGCGCGAGGACTACGAGCGGCTGTCCCAGGAGATCGAGAATAGAACCCGCCTCCCGCTAGCAATTGAATCCGTCTACCGCTATGTGGTCTTTCTCCCTTCGAAGCAATACGCGGATGTGCCTGTGCCGAACCGCTTCTTCGCGGTCGGCGAGGATGGCGAACTGAAAGTCAGAGGACTCGAATGCCGGCGTCACGACACTCCTCCACTACTTGGCCGAATGCAGCACGAAGTGCTCGCCGTCCTCGCCGAAGCACACGATTACGACTCGTACTTGGAAAAACTCAAGATTGCCCGCGGAGTGTATGCGAACTATGAAGACCGTCTAGCGAATGGAGATGTGGACATCCGGGAGCTTGTCGTCAGCAAACGCATTACGCGGGAGCCGCGCGACTACCAGAAGGCTGGAGTCACGGCTATTGCAGCGCAACAACTCTTTGGAAGCGGGGTCAAACTGCGTCCGGGACAAAACATCGAATACGTCATCACAAACGCCGAAGCCCACGTTCCCAATGATCGTGTCCGCGCCTTCGCGCTTTGGGAGGGATGTTTTGGCTACGACCGAAAGAAGTATGCCGCGATGCTGCGTGAGGCGTTCCAACTTTTCGAATTGTTCGTCGTACAGCCTATCCCACAGCATGACTCCGACGACACTCTTGCTGGCCAAGACTGGGCTGACACGCCACTTTTCTCTGGCCTCAATTTGCCTGATGTCGCTGTTTAATTTCTAATCGCCGGAAGGATTTCAGCCCCGGTTGCTGATTTGCTTCTTGGCTACAGTTGTCTACCACTCACATCTAAGGACACTCTGGCAACGAGAGTAGGCTATCTGGTTGTTCTTTGTCATTCGGTGTCTTTAGGTATTTGTTGCCAAGTGCGTCGTTCGCGACGACTAGTTCAACCTTATGGCCTCCCGCGTTCTCAATGAAGAAGATGTATGTCCCGCTTTCTACTTTCGTAATTGCGTCACTCAATTTGGTCTTCCACCGTTTGCCGTCGGAGTTCATACCCCCGATGGCTTCGATGCGCTCATAGGCTGGCGTCCGACTGCTCTTTTTAGTGCATCTTATTCTCACGAGAGTTCGAACGGCCGGTTTCGCCGTACTCGTTGTCTCTCCAATCTTGTTCTTCAAATCTTGTACAAGGAGCTTGTTCCTGGCATTGAGAGGATTGCTGACCAATGCAGCTTGTGCCATTTGATACGCCTCTTCAATTTCACCTTCCCTGTACAGCAGTCTGGAAAGCAGGTAATACCCGTATGAGTTGTTTGAGTCAGCCGCAATGGCCCGACGATAATAATCGGAAGCTTCGCTTAGATGATTTTGTTTTTCTCGTAACCGCCCGAGTTCAACTAGCGTTGAAGAATGATTTGGATTTATTCTTTCTGCCTCAAGAAGTAACTCCTCGCCTTCACCCATTTTCCCGGCGCGCAGTTTAGCTTTTCCAAAACCCTGCAAAATCCATGGCGCTTTGGGACGCAATGATATTGCCTTACCAAAATGGTACTCAGCGTCGGGCCAGCGACCCATTCCTGCAAGAATTAAGGACATATGAAAATGTGCATCGACGTCATTCTTATCGAGTTCAAGCAGCACCTCGTAGTCTTTCAACGCGACCCTCTGTTCGCCATTTCTGAAGTGCTCAAGCGCAACAGGCCTCAGTTCCTGACCGTAAAATGCAAAGTCCTGGACCTTCTGTCTCTCTCCCGCGGCGAGAAAATGATGGACAGCCTCACCCAGATACTCTGGAATGATTTGCCTGCTGCTGGTCTTTAGGCGCTCGAACTCTTGCAGATAGAACTTTCCTGCGATTTTGTGCCAAGCCTTCAATTGCTCGAGCGGCAGCGCGTTCCCGAAGAAGCTGCGGACCAGCGGATGGAGTTGATAACCTCTCTCGGACGCTTCAATAAGGTAATGTCCGGCCAAAGAACTCAATAGGAGGCTCGCGTCCTCTTTTCGCCAGTTCAAGAACACTTCACGCGGTGCCGGCACGCGAAAAATGGAAGCGAATGACAGCAGTTCTCTTTCTGCTGAGGAGAGACTGAGCTTTTCAAGAATAAAGACAACAATCGTGTCACGAAGTTCCTTAAAAATAGAGAATTCTTCTGCGATATTCGCAGTCGGATGATTGGCCCACATGCGTGCAGCGAGCTTCGTCGCAAGGGGATGACCGCCTAGAATCGAGATTAGTCTGTCCGAAGGGTTCCCGAGCTGTCCGGCGAGATTATCACTTTCGAATTGGACCCATTGAACCAAAAGTCTTCGCGTATCAGCGGCTTCGAGACCGTGAAGCGTATAGGTCACAAAGAAATTCTCGAAGCTAGCTCCAACTCGCGGGAATACGTGCGAAATAAAAAAGTACTTCGTCTTCCCACGTTGCCCAACCTCAGCTAAACCAAGGAGGAATGCACGGATGGCTGGATCTTCAATTTCTGCAGACGAATTAAGCAGAAATTGAAACTCATCAAACACAACCACCGCCCCCGGACCCTGTCCTAAATATGCCAAAATCCGCTTCTGTACTTCTGCTTGTGTTCCCGGATTAGATAGGTTTAAGTTTTCTGGAAGTTGCAAGTTGCATTCAAAAGCCAGCTCCGCCAGCAGTCTGACATACGAGACACCCTCAGTCATTTGCAGCCAAATCCGCTTCCGTGGAGGTATCGCTTGGCGAAAGGCCTCCTGAACCAGAGCACTCTTTCCGATGCCCCTCATCCCCCCGAGAATCAGAACAGAGCTTTGTTGCTGATTGAAAAACTGCCGAATCTTGTCGAATGCTTGGTCTCGGTCGATAAACGGAGATTTTGTCGCGGCTTCCTGACTAGTTGGCTTAAGTTGCGCTGTGCGTGCCGCATCTTCGTTTCTCAGTTGAATCGAACCCGCTAGTTCGTTTCGGCTCGACAAAAGGTACATGTAAACTTCCGCGAGTTCTTTCGTCTTGTGCACATACTTCCCGGAAACCAAAAGCCCGTTTACCGTCTCCATTGCCTGATTGCAAAGCTCCCAACGCAGCCCGTTTGTCGAATGGATGTCCGAAACAATGATCGGCGTAATCCACTCGATGGCGTCCTTTGATGAAATAGTGCCAGCCGATGCAATGTGCCCTGTGTAATGAGACAGTTTTTCTTGGAGCAATTTTGGAAACACCCTCGCATTTAGGGTCATGAAGGGACTGACTTGCGAGCTGATCTCAGCATGTGTCGGGTTCGTAGCCACACAAAGATCTCTAATTTCCGAATATCGTTGAGCTTCGACAGATTCTGCTGTGTAAAGAATTGGGAAAACACGCAAGTCAGCAACCGCCGTATGCTCAGTAGCCAACTGTCTCACCTCAAACTGCTTTTCAAGGTCAGCCTCGATGACAAGAAGTGCCTCACTGGCTTTTGGAATAGCTTTGCTGCCATCCTTTTCCGTGAACCACAGACTTGTATTATCAGCTCTTGCGAAAATCTTGGAACCACCGAATTCCGCCACGTTTGCAAACAACGTGCATTTGCCCTTGAGCAAATTCCGCTTCCCTTCGTCATGGAATGGGTCAACCTTCGGCGTAAACGCAGTGATAGCAACTAAACGCGGGAGCGTATGTTTCTCTTTGGGCTGCTTGGCCGAGAGGGCCTCGATGCAAATCAACACTTGCACTTCGATGCGGCCTCTCTTCGTGTTCATCTCAAACGCGTGGAACGTCGGAGTCCCCTTGATCAGGTAGGCTTCCCACTTTGAGCGCAAATATTTCACAAACCCGACGGGTTTTTGCTTGGGCACAAACACTATGCATGCGGCCTGGCGAACTCGCTCCTCGGGTGGCTTGCCACCTCCCTCAAAGACGAGATCCAAATCGCGATAAATCTGCTGTGCCGATTCACTAATCGTTATAACGTGGCTTCCTGCTATAAGTGCAATTCCTAACTCTTCGGACAGCGCATGACAAAGTGGCAGAGTTTCAGGGGGAATCGAATACTCCGGGAAAACCAGTAGCTCTACTCCGTTGCCCGATGCGAACCGAATGACAGATTCGACTCTACGGTTGAGGTGAGCTATGTACTTTTCGCCAAGGTTCTGTTGGAGGCGAGCAATCTCTTCCAGGCCAGATATCGAAAATAAACCAGTCTTTTCACTTTCAGCAGGAAACGTTGGTTCCTGGATACAGGAAACTAATTCGTCGGCATAAGCCGGATTGACTGAAATCTGTGCCAGTCCCAACCTACATAAAAACGGCCTCGCCATTCCTGTGGGCTCCATGGCGCAACGCAGGTTGCGGCCAAATCCCGCACTCAAATCAACCACAACCCGTTGTCTTGGAGATTATCGCCTCGACCTGTTCCTGGTCAAATCACAGCTCTCTCGTACCTTCAACGCCTCTTCAAGCCTGAAACTCGTTACTCTGATTTCAGAACAATTATTTCCAAGAAAGTTGCCCTTTTTTGCCCTTCCTGCTGAAAACCTGCGCCTGGACCGCCCGCTTCCTCTGTCAAGGCTCTCCCGCTTCGCTCCGATGAACGCGAAAACCGCGCGGCCTTGACAGCGCGGCCGGCCAGGCGCCTCGCCCCGCCAGGAAGGGCATTTGCTTTTAATGCACCGCTCTCTGCGGTGCCTCTAAGAAGCAAGAAACGAACCAACGAAAGGAGTTTTTCCAATGCAACAACTCAGCAAACAACCTGCTTTCGAACTCGGCCAGATCGTCGCAACACAGGGCGCTTTGGCCGCGCTTAAGAAGGCAGGACAACACCCGGGCGAGTTCCTCATGCGCCATGTCAACCGCGAGTGGGGCGATTTGTCCGACGAGGACCGCAAGGAAAACGACTACAGCCTAGAGCACGGGTTCCGGCTCTTGAGCGCCTACCGCACACACGCTGGCGACAAGTTGTGGATTATCACTGAATCGGACCGTTCTGTGACCACGCTTTTGCTACCCGAAGAGTATTAGGCCCAAACAAATTTCTTGATAAAAGGAGACTAAAAGAAATGAACGCAACAATGGTAGCAAGTGGAACGAAAGCAGTCCCCCCTGTGGTTTCATCCATTCAGGATATTCCGCTAGGAAAAATCCGCGAATCCAAAACAAACCCGCGACGCTTTTTTGATGAAGCGAAGTTGGCGGAACTCGCGGACAACATCAGACAACACGGCGTCCTACAACCCATTCTCTTGCGTCCGCTTCCCGAAGGGGAAGCGGGCACGTATGAGCTTGTCGCCGGGACACGCCGATACCGTGCCTCTAAACTCGCAAAACGCGAAAGCATCCCCGCGACCGTGCGCGAATTGACCGACGCTCAAGCATTAGAGTTACAGGTCATCGAGAACGTGCAGCGCGTGGACGTGCATCCGCTTGACGAGGCGCAAGGATACGCCGCCCTCATCGAACTTCAACCCGACACTTACACCGTCGAATGCATTGCTTCCCGAGTTGGCAGATCGCCAGCATACGTGAACGGATTATGTTCTGCAGAACATAAGCCTTTTTATGTTGTGCTTCGATTTATGTGGTCCCCGGAGTTGGGAGCGCTGGAAATGGGATGGTCCGTTCTCCAAAGACCACATAAATTCGACTTGCTAGATCGCCCGCAAGAAGTCCATTAGCGGTTCGCCGGATGCTACAGTTTGCTTTTTGAACTCCATGGTGTCGCATTTTTCAAGCGCACGCGCCTTCATTTCCAGATCCATTTCTGCATACACCTGAGTCGTATCGAGCGATACGTGCCCCAACCATGAGCGGATCGTATTCAGGTCGACCCCGGCGCGCAGCAGATGTGTCGCTGTCGAGTGACGCAGGATGTGTGGGCTGACTCGTTTCGTGAGAAGTGACGGCGTACGCTTACCGGCGCGCTCAACAAAGACCTTTAAGAGGTTGTAGATTCCGAACCGCGTGAGTGGCTGTCCACATCGGTTCAGGAATACACGTTCTCTTGGCGAACGCCCTTCCACCAGTTGAGCTAGCTCTGTCGCGGTCTTCTTCCAAAGCGGGCAGCGTCGCTCCTTCATACCTTTGCCAAGGATTCGGA
>Ga0335074_10001200_pt1 | contig 35405 bp, 36 predicted proteins | sample Lox_Sample_23_FD_206715 | JGI IMG/M metagenome (GOLD analysis project Ga0335074, IMG submission 206715) | Soil microbial communities from Loxahatchee National Wildlife Refuge, Florida, United States - Lox_Sample_2.3 | ecosystem: Environmental > Terrestrial > Soil > Wetlands | place: USA... | reverse complement strand
CTGCTGCGGCGCGAGCCGCACGTCCCGCTCGAGGCGGCGCGCATGTCCGGGTCGAGGATGATCTTCGATGACGACCGGGCCCGTTCGGAACTCGGATACACCTCCCGCCCGGCCCGCGAGGCGATCGAGGAATCCGCGCGCTGGTTCGCCGACCACGGCTACGTGTCGGCCGCGCGGCGGGCGGCGCTCAGATGGCGGAACTAATCACCGCGCCATGCTCACACTGATGTAATTCGCTCCACAACGCCGTCCACAGGCTGTGGGTAAATTTGCCCGGGGCGCCGTATGAAATGCACGACCATATCCGTGCCCTTGTGGAAAAAGGTCATTTTCCTTAACGCCCCGGCTCCCGCTCGACCCGGACCGGCCGTGATCAGGCCGGACTCGTCACTGCAGTACTGCAGTATTGCAGTACTTACTGCAAGCCGCCCGCCGGGCTCATTTGTCCTTGGTAGCCGACAGTTTCGGAGCGCGCACAGGCCGCCAACAGGTGCGAGACCCGCTACCGCAAAGCGGCATGCGCTGCAATACTGCCTGGATGACGGGGATCCGCCTGGCGCTAGCCAACCTCAAGCCGGGCACGGGCAAGACCACATCCGCGGTCTGGCTCGCTCACATTTTCGCAGAGGCGGGGAACAGGGTTCTGCTGGTCGATGCCGACCCTTCGGGCAGCGCCCTGGAATGGTCCGACCTTGCGGCCATGTATCCGGGGGTGCAGCCGCAGGCGGCGTTCCCGTTCCGGATCGTGGCCCTTCCATCCCGGGAGCTGCACCGCCGGGTGCCCGAGATCGCCGCGGCCGACGACGTGGTCATCATTGATGCGCCGCAACTCGAGGACCACGCCGGCATCGCGCGCTCGGCGCTGCGGTATGCCGACGAGATCGTGATCCCGTGCGCGCCCAGCCCGATCGAGATCAACCGCACCTCGCCGATGCGCGATGAGATCGGCGAGGTGTGGGGCATCCGGGACCGGCCCGGCCGGTCGACGGTGCTGCTGAACCGCTGCATCACCCGGGCCAGCTCCACGGCCGACGCCCGGGAGGCGCTGCGGGACCTCGGCTACGACGTGCTGGAGACCGCGGTGCCGCGGCTCGAGGTCTACGCCCAGAGCTTCGGCATGCCGATCCCGGGGACCGGGCGCGAGGTCTGGCGCCACGTGGCCAACAACCTGCTTGCGCGCTGGGCCCCGCTCTGCTCGGTCCGGCCGTGACCACCCAGCGGGAGCAGCGCCGGGCCCAGATGGCCGCCGCCGCGTCCCGGCGCAGCGAGCCCGCCGCCCGCCCGGCCGGGCGGACCGCGATCCGGTCGAAGCCGGTCCGGATCACGCTCGACCTGAGCCCCGAGCTGTACCGCCAGCTCACCCAGTGGGCGGACGCGGCGGCGATCACGCTGGGCGTGCCCCGGGTGCCCCTGGCCGACGCCGTCCGGGCGATGATCCGGGTCACGGCCGAGCACCCCGACGAGGTCCTCGACCGGCTCCGCCGTGACCGCGACCTGTAGCCCCCGGCCGCTCGGTTCGTCGGGGATCGAGGTGTCGGCGCTGTCGCTCGGCTCGTGGCGCACGTTCGAGCGGATCCCGGAGCAGACCGGTATCGCCGTCCTGCGCGCGGCCCGGGACCAGGGGATCACCTTCTTCGACGACGCGCGCTACAACGACGAGACCGGCCGGGCCCCGATCCCCACCGGCTACTCCGAGGTGCTGTTCGGCCGGCTATTCCGCGGCGCGGGCGTGCCCAGAGACGAGGTCGTCGTCTCGAACAAGCTGTGGTGGGAGTTCTGGCCCGGGCAGAGCGCCGCCGCCGAGCTGGACGCCTCGCTCGGGCGCATGGGCTTCGACTACGTGGACCTGATCTACGCCAACCCGCCGCCGCCCGGCCTGGACGTGGCCGACCTGGTGGCGGCGGTCGGCGGGCTGGTCGCCTCCGGCAAGGCCCGCGCCTGGGGCATCGTGAACTGGACCGCCGGCGACACCCGCCGCGCCGTCGAGGCGGCGGCCGGCCTCGGGATCGCGCCGCCGTGCGCGGCGCAGCTGCCCTACAGCCTGGTGCACCGGTCGTGGGCCGAGGACCCGGCCATGACCGAGGCGCTGAGCGCGCCCGGCGTGGGCGGGATCATCGCGTCGTTCAGCCTGGCGGGCGGCGTGCTGACCGGCAAGTACGGCTCCGGCGCGGCCCCGTCAGGGACGGCCGCGGGCCGCGCCGCCGGAGCGCTGGCCGAGCCCCGGTACGCGGCGGCGGCCGCGGCCGCCGCCGATCTGGACCGCCTGGCCGGGCGGCTGGCGACCACCGCGGCCGCGCTGGCGCTGGCGTTCCCGCTCACCAACCCCGCGGTCACCAGCGTGCTGTTCGGCGCGACCAGCCCGGAGCAGCTCCGGGCCAACTGCGCGGCCGCGGCCTTGCTCGCCCGCCTGACCCAGGCCGACGTGGCCGAATTGCGGGGAATAGGCGACAGCTGTTGAGTCGCGCCGAGAGCGGATTGTCGGCGGGCAGTTAGCGGAACTATGCACAGGTTTAGGAGGGCGGCCAGAGGCCGTCGAGGTTGACCACGATGGCTTCCTGGCTGCTGCGGGCGATGATGACCACGGCCTCCTCGGCGCCCGGGTTCTCCTCCCGGTGCGGCACGAACGGCGGCACGAAGATGTAGTCGCCCGGCCCGGCCTGCAGCCGCACCTCCGCCTCGCCGTCGGCGAAGACGAACGCCGGGTGACCGGACAGCACGTAGATCGCCGTCTCCGCCTCGCCGTGGTGGTGGTCGCCCGAGCTGATGCCGGGCGCCACGTGGGTCTGGCCCATCCAGACCTTCTCCGATCCCGCGTTCTTGCCCGAGATCGCCTCCAGCCGGGACATCCCCGGCGTCTGGCCGGTGTCGCCGCTCAGCTCGCCGCGCCGCACCCGCACCAGCGGCCGGTGCCAGGCCTCGTCGCTCATTGCACGCCTCCCATTGCCCGCTACCGGATTCTTCTTAGCCGGCCGGATAATCAGATGCACGAGGGACTCACGGCCAGGGAGGTCATCATGGCGAACGAACCGTCGGACGTGCTGGGCGGACCCGACCCCGCCGCGCACGAAGACGAACTCGGCGGAGGCGACGCCGCCGGCCGCGAAGACGAACTCGGCGGAGGCGACGCCGCCGCCCACGAGGACGAACTCGGCGGAGGCGACGGCGCCGCCGGCGAAGACGCGCTGGGCGGGCCCGACCCCGCCGCCCACGAGGACGAGCTCGGCTGACCCGGTGCGGGGCGCTCGGGTCCCGGGCCCGGCCGACCGTTGCGGGACCCGCCCGCAGGGCGACGGAGCGTAACGGATTCCTGACTTGCAGCACTATCCGGTCTGACGATGTGCGACCGCCGCGCGGATGATCACGGTGTTAGAAGGCAAGGCCGCGCGGGAGGGCGACGAGGCACGGGTGGAACTAGCGGGCGGGGCCGGCGGTCTCGGTTGGGTGGCGCTCAAGGCGGTGCTGCTGTTCGCGGTGGCCGTGATCGGCCTGCGGCTCGGGGAGCGGCGCACGCTGACCCAGCTGGGCGCGTTCGACTTCGCGGTCGCGGTCGCGATCGGCTCGATCATCGGCCGGACCGCCACCGCGTCGTCGACCTCGTTCGCCACCGGGGCGGTCGCGCTGGTCACCCTGCTGGTCGCGCACCGGGTGGTGTCGGTCCTGCGGCGGCGCAGCCGCCGGCTCTCCCGCGCCATCGACCAGCCGCCCCGGGTCCTGGTCGCCGGGGGCACGCTCCAGGAACGGGAACTGGCCCGGGCCGGCCTGACCGACGCCGACGTCTACGCGATGGTGCGCCAGAAGGGCGTCGACGACCTCGACACGGTCGGCTACCTGCTGTACGAGACCCGCGGCACCACCACGCTGGTCCGCGCCGGCGACACCCCGGGGCCGCTGATCCGGCACGGGCTGGCCGCGGCCGGTTACGACGGCGCGCCCCGGCCCGCGCCCCGCCGGATAAAAACGAGAATTCGCGATTAGCTTTACCCGAGAGGGTTTTCCCCATCCGTGGTTTAGTGCTTTATATGCGGCGCTTCAGCGCCTGGTAACGCCCCTTTCTGACCGGCCCGGTCGGAGTTATGCTGCACCGTGGCTGGTCATGCCACGAGGGGGAATTGGCATTGCGCTCACACCGGATAATCGCGGATAAGTGATGACTGAGCGCCTTGCGCCGGATGTGCGCGGAAATATCGGGCTGCCCGCGCCGCGGGACGGGAACGGAGCCATGCGCGGCCGGGAAGCGGAGTGGCGGCTCGTCCGCGACCTGCTGCGGCGCGCTCAGCAGGGCCTCGGCGGGGTGCTGCTGATCGACGGCGAGTGGGGCATGGGCAAGTCCCTGCTGCTGCGCGAGTCCGAGCGCGAGGCGGCGGCCCAGGGGTTCTCGCTGGCGACCGGCTCGGCGGACCAGATGGGCCAGCTCATGCCGTTCGCCGCGCTGCTCGCCGCGCTGCATCAGCCGTTCGACACGCTCGCCCTGGGCGAAGATCACCAGCCGGACCGGCCGGATTCGCTGCACTGGCAGATCGCTCAGCTGCAGGCCAGCCTGGAGCAGCGGGCGGCGGCCGCCCCGGTCCTGGTCAGCCTGGACGACCTGCAGTGGGCCAGCCCGGCCACGCTGCTCGCGCTGCGGATGCTGCCCCGGGGCCTGGCCCGGTACCCGCTGGCCTGGATCCTGGCCCGGTCCAGCAGCCAGCAGGAGAACGGCGCCGAGCTGCTGTTCGATTCGCTGGAAGACGACGGCGCCACCCGGATCACGCTCCCCCCGCTGGGCGGCGACGCCGTGGCGACGCTGCTGGCGGACACCTTCGGCGCGCCGCCGGACCGGCGGCTGCTGGCCCAGGCGTCCGGCGCGGCGGGCAACCCGTCGCTGCTCACCGAGCTCATCCGCTGCCTGCGCGACGAGAACACGGTGCAGGTCAGCGACGGCTCCGCCCGGCTGACCTCCGCGCAACTGCCGCGCCGGATCGATATGGTCGCGCGGCAGGGCCTCGACGGGCTCAGCGGGCCGGCCCGGCACCTGCTGGAGACCGGCGCCGTGCAGGGCCGCTCGTTCCGGCTGGACGAGGCGGCGCAGATGCTGGGCGTGACCCCGGCCGCGCTGCTGCCCGCCGTCGAGGAGGCGGTGGATGCCGGGATCCTGGTCGCGTCCGAGGACGTGTTCCGGTTCCGGCGCAAGCTCGTCTGGCACGCGGTCGTGCACATGATCCCGCGCCCGGCCCGCCGCGCCCTGCACCGCCAGTTCGGCGAGATCCTGCTGAGCCGCGGCGGCTCGGCGGCGCAGGCCGCCCGGCACCTGCTGCGCGCGGCGCATGCCAACGATCCCGCGTCGCTGACCGGGCTGGACAAGGCGGCGGCCGAGACCCTTGAGACGTCCCCGCCGACCGCGGCCCGGCTGGCCCAGCGCGCGGTCGAGCTCACCGATCCGGCCGACGCCGGCGCGCTGCCCCGCGCGGTCGCGGCGGCCGAGGCGCTGACCGCGGCCGGCCGGCTGGAGCAGGCCGCCCGGATCATCCATGACACGCTCCCGCAGCCGCTGCCGCTCGTCCTCGAGGCCCGGCTGCGATGCGCCCTGTCCTCGATCCGCGGCACCAACGGCCTGCCGGAGCACGCCAGCGCCGAGGCCGAGGCCGTGCTGGCCCAGGCCGAGCTGCCCGGCGCGCTGCGCGATCAGGCGACGATCGCGCAGCTGCAGGCGCTGGCCGGGCGGCGCGACCACGAGGCCGCGGACCGCGCCGCGGCCGGCATTCTCGACGCCCCCGACCAGCACGCGGACCGGCTCGTCGCCGCGGCGCTGGTCGTACGCGCGATGGCCAGCTGGGACCGGGGACGGATCGCCGAGGGGCTGGAGCGCCTGCGCGACGCGGCCCGGCACGACACCGTCGCCTCCCCCGACGCCCGGCAGTTCCAGCCGCGCCTGGCCCTCGCGGCCGCCCTGGTCGACCTGCGCCGCTTCGACGAGGCGGCCAGCGTGCTGCGCTCGGCCGACATCGAGGCCCTGGACGCGATCCCCGCGGCGGCGGTGCCGGCCGTGCTGCGCGCCCGGATGCACCTGGCCCGCGGCCGACTGCGCGACGCGGCCGCCGAGGGCGAGGCCGCGCTGGCCAGCGCCGGGAACCTGGCCGCGCACGGCTACACCGCGATCGCCCGGAGCGTTCTCGCCGTGATCGCGCTGCGCCGGGGGGATCTGGAGGCCGCCGGTCATCATGTGGCGAGCCGTTCGGTGCGGGCGGCGCATTTCGCCGACGGCTACGCGCGCTCCGAGGCCGCCTTCGCCGAGGCGCAGGTGACCGAGGTGCGCGAGGGCCCGCGCGCCGCGCTGGACCAGATCCGGGCCATCGCCGCCGATCTTCCGGACCGGCGCGGGCTGCTCCTGGGCGACCCCGCGACGTCGGCCTGGCTGGTGCGCACCGCCCTGACCGCGGGCGACCATGACGTCGCGACGCGCGTCGCCGGCGTGGCCGGCGCGCTGGCGCAGGACAATCCCGAGGTCCTGGCGCTGGCCGCGGGCGCGGCACACGCCCTGGGCCTGGTCCGCCACGACGCGGGCCGGCTGGCCCAGGCGGCGGCGCAGCATCAGGATCCGTGGGCCCGGGCGTCGGCCGCCGAGGACCTCGGCGTGCTGCTGGCCGAGCAGGCCGACCAGGACCGGGCGGTCCAGCTCATGGGCGAGGCCCTGGACGGCTACGGGATGACCGGCGCGGCCATCGACCTGGCCCGGGTCCGGCGGCGGCTGCGCCGGCTCGGGGTGCGGCGGCGGCACTGGGCCCGGTCGGCCGAGCGGGCCTCGGCCGGGTGGGACAGCCTGACCGAGACCGAGCGGGTGACGTCCGAGCTGGTCGCGCAGGGGCTATCCAACCAGCAGGCCGCCGACCGGATGTACGTCAGCGTGCACACGATCGCGTTCCACCTGCGGCAGATCTTCCGGAAGCTGAGCATCGGCTCGCGGGTCGAGCTGGCCCGGATCGTCATGGAGCAGCAGGAGCACGGATCGGGCTTAAACCCGGCCTGACTCCCGCGGCCCGCCGCCCGGCCTCGCCGTGGCCGGTGCCGCGTTCGCGGCGAACTATCCGCATTGACGGTGTGGCCCCGTCACCGGCCGGGCGAAGGTGGAATTTCACGACGACATGGCATGCGACGGCGGAGGTGGCCATGGCGGACGGAGACGGCGTCTTCGACGTGATCGTGATCGGCTCCGGTCCGGTCGGTGAGTCGGCCGCCGAGCGGGCCGTCCGCGGCGGGCTGACCGCGGCGGTCGTCGAGCGGCGCCTCGTCGGCGGCGAGTGCAACTACTACGGATGCATCCCGAGCAAGGCGCTGCTGTGGCCGATGGAGCTGGCCGCCGCCGTGCGCCGGATGCCCGGCCTGGAGCTGCGCGGCCCGGTCGACGCCGGCGCGGTGACCGCCCGCCGGGACGAGTTCGTCTACCACTACGACGACTCCGGGCCGGTCCGGGACCTCCAGCACTACCCGGCGACGTTCGTCCGGGGACAGGGCCGGCTGGCCGGGCCGCGGCGGGTCGAGGTCACGGGCCCCGACGGGGGCGTGCGCGGGCTGCGGGCCCGGCACGCGGTCGTCGTCGCCACCGGCAGCGACCCCACGGTTCCCGGCGTGCCCGGGCTGGCCGAGGCGCGCCCGTGGACGAACCGGGAGGCCACCGCGGTCCGCAGGGCCCCGGGGCGGCTGGCCGTCATCGGCGGCGGGCCCGTCGCCTGCGAGATGACGCAGGCGCTGCAGTCGCTGGGCAGCCATGACGTGACCATGCTGGTGCGCGACGACCGGCTGCTGCCGCGGACCGAGCCGTTCGCCGGGGAGCTGCTGGCCAAGTCGTTCCAGGAGTCCGGCGTCAACATCCGTTTCGGCCATGCGGCCGCCCGGGTGCAGCGCCCGGTGCCCGGCGGGCCGGTCACCGTCGAGGTGGACGACGGCTCGCGGTTGGAGGCCGACGAGATCCTGGTCGCCACCGGCCGCCGGCCGGTGGTCCGCGACATCGGCCTGGAGTCGGTCGGCATCGAGCCGGACGGCCCGATCGCCGTGGACTCCAGCCTGCGGGCCGCCGGCGTGCCGGACGGCTGGCTCTACGCAGTCGGCGACGTCAACGGGATCAACCAGCTCACCCACATGGGCAAGTACCAGGCCCGGGTGTGCGGCGACGTGATCGTCGCCCGGGCCAAGGGCCGGCCCGACGACGGGCCGGCGCTGCGAGATACCGCCGACGGCCGCGGCGCGCCCCAGACCATCTTCACCGACCCCGAGATCTGCGCGGCCGGGCGCACCGAGGCGCAGGCCCGGGCCGACGGCTTCAACGTCCGGGCCGTGGAAATCGACATGAGCACCGTGCCCGGCGCCGACCTGCAGGCGGAGGGCTACACCGGCCGGGCCAAGGCGGTGGTCGACGAGGACCGCCGCGTCCTGCTCGGCGTGACGATCGCCGGGCCCGGTGTCAACGATCACCTGCACGCGGCCACGGTCGCGGTGACCGGCGAGGTGCCGCTGGACCGGCTGTGGCACGCGGTGGCGGCGTTCCCGACGGTGAGCGAGTTCTGGCTGTACCTCCTCCAGGAGTACGGCCTGTGAGGACACGAACGGGGAGGGCAGGGACCTGACGGAGGACGCGCGATGAGCCTGTCCGCACGCGAGCAGCATGCGCTTGACTCGATCGAGACCGCGCTGACCGGCTCGGACCCGGACCTGGCCGTGCTGCTGGCCACGTTCGGCCGGCTGACCTCGGGCGAGGAGATGCCGGGCCGGGAGAAGATCCTGGGCAGCCGCTGGTGGTACCGGCCGCGGGGCCGTCAGTGGCGCGGCGGCTGGAGCCGCACGTGGGGCCTGGTGCGCCGGCTGTGGCGGCGGCTGGGCTGGCCGCGGACCGGCTTGCTGCTCTGGGTCGTGGTATCGGTCGGGCTGATCATGCTGGGGCCGGTGATCAATCGCGGCTCTCACCGGACGTGCCCGCCGGCCTGGGCGGCGGCGTGCGCCCGGCTGGTTCCGGCGCACGCGGGGCGGACGGCGCCGCCGGACGGGACGCCGCACCGCGTTGTGCCGCCGGCCAGCGGGACCCGTCCCTGAGCTTGAGGACGGCCGCCCGTGGGTAGCCCTTCGCTGCGCCCCTGAAAAACAGGGGAGGTGCGCCCCCCGCGCCAGGAAAGGAGCCGACGTGAAGCCGACCGAGGCCCTGCACGCTCAGGGCCAGAGCCTGTGGCTCGACAACATCACGCGCGGCCTGCTCGACAGCGGGCAGCTTCAGCGGTACATCAGCGACTATGACGTCACCGGGCTGACGTCCAACCCGTCGATCTTCGACAAGGCGATCGGTTCGGGCGACTACGACGACGACATCCGGGTCAAGTCGCAGGAAGGCCGGTCCGGCGAGGACCTCTTCTTTGACCTGGCCATAGATGACCTGCGCCGGGCCACCGACCTGTTCCTGCCGATCCACGAGCGGACCGACGGCGTGGACGGCTGGGCGTCGCTGGAGGTCTCGCCGCTGCTGGCCTACAACACCAAGGCGACGATCGCGGCGGCGACGGAACTCTACGTCCGGGCGGCGCGGCGGAACCTGTTCATCAAGATCCCCGGCACCCCGGAGGGCCTGCCCGCGATCACCGAGTGCGTGGCCAACGGGGTACCGATCAACGTCACGCTGCTGTTCTCGGCCGACCAGTACCGCGCGGCGGCCGAGGCGTACCTCGACGGCGTCGAGCGCCGGGTGAGCCAGGGGCTCGACCCGGTGGTCGGCTCGGTCGCCTCGCTGTTCATGTCGCGCTGGGACGTGGCCGTCGCCGAGCAGGTCCCTGGCGAGCTGAAGGACAAGCTCGCGCTCGCGGTCGGCCTCGACGCCTACCGGGCCTACCGTCAGATTCTCGACTCGCCGCGGGCGCAGCGGCTGGAGAACTCCGGCGCGCGCATGCAGCGGCTGCTGTGGGCGAGCACCAGCACGAAGGACCCCGAGGCGCCGGACACGCTGTACGTGCAGGGCCTGTCGGCGCCGTTCACGATCAACACGATGCCGGACAAGACCCTGACGGCGTTCTACGACCATGGCGAGATCGGCCCGACCATGCCCGCCGACGGCGGCGACTGCGATGCCATCCTGGCCCGGTTCAAGGACGCGGGGGTGGACGTCGGGGCGCTGGCGACGAAGCTTCAGAAAGACGGCGCCAAGTCCTTCGACACCTCGTGGAAGGACCTGATGGCGAGGATCGCCAAGCAGACCAAGTCGCTCACCGCGGCCTAGAGTAGGCACCGTGCAGCATGAACTCGAGGTCATGGCCAGCGCGGACCTGGTCGCGCGCACCGGGGCCGGATACGTGCAGCGCCGGGCCGTGGCGGCCGTGGCCGATCACGGGCAGTTCACGTTCGCGGTCAGCGGCGGGCACACGCCGTGGGCGATGTTCGCGGAGCTGGCCAGCATGGACATGCCCTGGAGCCAGGTCACGCTGTTCCAGGTGGACGAGCGCGCGGCCCCGGACGGCGACCCGGACCGGAACCTGACCCACTTGCACGACACCCTCGGTGACATCAAGGCCAGCATCGTGGCCATGCCGGTGACCGCGGCCGACCTCGACGCGGCGGCGGCGGGCTACGCCGCCCTGCTGCCGGTCCGGTTCGACCTGGTCCACCTCGGCCTGGGCCCGGACGGCCACACCGCGTCCCTGGTTCCCGGCGACCCGGTGCTGGAGGTGACCGATCGGCTCGTGGCCGTCACCGGGCCCTATCAGGGGCACCGGCGGATGACGCTCACCTATCCGGCCCTGGGCCGGGCCAGCCAGATCATGTGGCTGGTGACCGGCGGGGACAAGACGGAACCGCTGGCTAAGCTGCTGGCGGGCGACCGGTCGATCCCGGCGGGACGGGTCGAGGCGGGAGCCTCGCTCGTGCTCGCGGACACCGCGGCGGCCCCGCCACCCGCCTAGCGGCGGGTGGCGTGTGCCATGCGCAGGCGCAGGCAAATGACCAGCACGATGAACAGCAGCGCGATGACCGCTGGCGCCATGGTGCCAACCCAGTTGAAGCCCGGGGCGTGCACGACCTGGACCGACACCCCCTGGCCGGCCTGGCCTTGCGGGAGCATCTCACGTTGGTGGAGGGTCGGGCCGTGGCCTACGGCATTGGCGGTGGCGACCGTGCCGAAGCAGAGGGCGGCGACCGCGGCGGCGAAGGCCGTCCGGGTGGCGAGGAGACGACGGGCCCGATCCGGGACGGTGGCGCGCTCCGCCGGGGCGGGCTCGGCCGCCCCGGCCGGGACGTGAGCGACCGGCAGGTCGGCGAGCAGGGCGGTCAGTTCGCCCCCGGTGCGGGCGCTCAGGGCCTGCCCGGATCGCTGATCGAATTCGTCAGCCGTGATCCGGCCGACCTGGAAAGCCTCGCTCAGCTCGTGAAGCGCCCGGTCGCGGTCGGCATCGGATACCCGGAGGTGCGGTGGCGGATAGTCCCGGCCGGCCTTGTCCATGATTCGTGCCCCCTCGGCGCGGGCTTCAGCCTAACACCGGGCGCTGCTGCGGCTCGCTGCTGGTCGCCCGCGGCCTGCGGCGCTCCACCGTCTCTCCCCGGCCGATCAGCACCAGCGTTACCATCTCGGGCGGGAACAGCCCGTGCCCGACCAGCCCGGGCAGCGCCGACAGCCGGGCTGCGAGCGCGGCCGGGTCGCTGACGTCGCCGCGGTAGTCGGCGATCACCCCGCCGTCCGGGCTCGGCGGCACGTCGCGCAGCGTGACCGAACCCAGATGGCGCATGGTCGCGGCGAGGCCGAACCGCATCAGCTCGACCGGGACGGGTGGGGTCAGCGCAGGCACGGTTTTGGTCGAGTCCGCGATGATCACGAACTCGCCGGCCGCCGCGGCAACGATCTTCTCCCTGGTGTGCGCCGCGCCGCCGCCCTTGATCAGCCAGCCGTCGTCGGCGATCTGGTCCGCGCCGTCGATGGCGATGTCCAGGTGATCGACGGAGTCGAACGGGTCGACGATCAGGCCGAGCTCGCGTGCCTCCCGCTCGATGTGCGGCGCGGCGGCCACGCAGCGGATCGACAGCCGGCGGCGGGCCAGCGCCGGGAGCAGGTCCTCGGTGGTGGTGCCGGAGCCAAGGCCCACGGCCATGCCGTCGCGCACGAGCTCGGCGGCCGCGTCGGCCGCGACCTGCTTCTCCCGTTCCCTGTCCACGACCCCATAGTCTGGCACGGCCGTATCGCCCCCGGCCGCAGCCGATAGGGTGACGTGCGTGAGCGCACCGTCGATCCGCCTGCTGCTCGCCGACGTCGACGGCACGCTGGTGACCAACGACAAGGTCCTGACCCCTCGCGCCATCGAGGCGGTGCGCAAGCTGGGCGAGGCCGGAGTGCTTTTCGCGATCACCAGCGGCCGCCCGCCCCGGGGCATGTCCATGCTGATCGAGCCGCTCCGGCTCACCACGCCCATCGCGGCCTTCAACGGCGGGATCTACACCCGCGACGACATGTCGGTCATCTCGGAGCGCGACATCCCGGCCGATGTGGTCGGGCCCGCGATCTCGCTGATCGAGTCGTCCGGGCTGGATGTCTGGCTCTACAAGGGGGCCGACTGGTACGTGCGCGACCTGAACGGCCCGCATGTGGCCAGGGAGAAGGCCACCGTCCGGTTCGACCCCACGCTGGTGGCCAGCTACGACGGTCTCACCGACGGACTAGTCAAGATCGTCGGCGTGAGCGACGATCTTGACGCGATGGCGGCGGCGGCCGACAAGGCGAGGGAGCGGTTCGGCGATCACGTGTCCGCCGCGCGCTCGCAACCGTACTACCTCGACGTAACCCACCCCGAGGCGAACAAGGGCAGCGTGGCCAAGTACCTGTCGGCGAGCTACAAGATCCCTCCGGAGCAGATCGCCACCATCGGTGACCAGCCGAACGACGTGCTGATGTTCGCCCATTCCGGGCTGTCCATCGCGATGGGCAATGCCAGCGACCAGGTCCAGCACTCGGCGCGCCGGGTCACCGCGTCCAACGAGGACGAGGGCTTCGCGAAAGCGGTCGAGCGGTACATCCTCGGCGCGCCCGACGCAGGGTAGACCAGGCCGGACGGCCGGCAAGGGCTTCGGTCCGGAACTACCCGGATTAAGGATGTAGACCGGACCACGCCGGGGAAAGCCTTGATCTATGTCGCAAACCGGTCCGCCGGTTGACCTCACTCAGCCATCCGCCAGTGACGGGCCGCCCGCACAAGCCGGGCCGCCCGCGAAAGGGGCAATCATGGGAAAAGAGGCACGCGTCGCGCTGCTTCTCGCGGGGACTTCCTGTCTTCTGGCCGTGATGATCGACTGGGTCGTGGAGGAGCTGCAGTAGCCAGCCGCCAGGTCGCGTCCGGCTGGAGATGACGTGACCCACGATGCCGTGCTGCTGGCCGGGTCCCTCGGGCTCGGCCACGAGATGATGGCGCGCAGCTGCGCCGACTTGCTCGGGCAGTCGGGCTGGCGGACTCGCGGCCTCGACAGCATGTCGCTGCTCGGGCCGGCCGGCGGGGACGCCGGGATGCGGCTGTTCGGCCGCCTGGTCACGATCCCCGGCCTGTACGACGGGCTGCACTTCGCCCACCTGCGCACCGGGAGCCGCCTGGCCGACCTGATGGACCGCGCGGCGAGCGCTCGGCTCGTCCCGGCGCTGCAGGCGGAGCTCGAACGTCAGCCCGCTGACCTCGTGCTCAGCGTGTTCGCGACCGGCGCCTCGGCGGCGGCCAGGCTCAAGGAACGGATGCCGGGGCTGCGAACCGTGGTGCTGTGCACCGACGTCACCGTGCACCGGATGTGGGTGCGCGAGGGGACCGACCTGTTCCTGGTCACCTCGCCCGCCGCCGAGGCGTCGGTCCGCCGCTACCTGCCCCGGGCCCGGGTGGCGGTCGTGCCGCCCCCGGTGCGCTCCGCCTTCTACGCCGCCCCGCCGCAGGAACAGGCCAGGGCGGCGCTGGCGGTGCCGCCCGGGGACTTCTGCGTTCTGGTCATCGACAGCGGCTGGGGATTCGGGCCCCTGGTGGAGGGCGTTGCCGCGCTGGCCGAGGCCGGCGTGCACGTGCTGGCCGTGGCCGGCCGTGACCGCGCGATCGAGCGGCGGCTGCGCGAGCTGGCCGCGACGACGCCTCGGATCACCGCGTTCGGCTTCACCGACCGGGTCCCCGAGCTGATGGCCGCGGCCGACGTCGTCCTGGCCCTGCCCGGCGCCACCACGTGCAGCGAGGCCCGGGTGGTGGGCCGGCAACTGCTGCTCCTCGACGTCATGCCGGGGCACGGACGGGACAACCTGCTGCACGAGCTGGAGCAGGGCGGAGCACACGTGTGCGTGCCGACCCCGGCCGGGGTGACCGCCAGCGTCCTGGCGCTACGGGACCGGGCCGCGGCGCCGCAGGCCGGCCCGGCACCGGGGATGCACCGGGCGCCGACGGCGCAGCGGTGGGAGCCGGCCTACCTGGCCGCGCTTCAGGGCATCGGCCTCGACCTGCGGCGGCCGGCCCCGTCGCAGCCTGCCGAGGCCGGCCTGGTCGCGTCCTCGTCCGGGCTCGGGCCGGCCGCCTTACCGCTAGCGAAGCCCTGAGAGGAGTCAGTCCCGATGATGCGCACGCTCTTTCTCAATCCCCCTTCCTACGAGGGGTTCGATGGCGGCGCCGGCGCGCGCTACCAGGCGCGGCGGGAGATCCGCTCGTACTGGTACCCGAACTGGCTGGCCCAGCCCGCGGCCATGGTTCCGGGCAGCCGCCTGGTCGACGCTCCGCCAGCGGGCCTGTCGTTGGCCGACATCGCCCCGATGGCCGGCCGCCACGACCTGGCCATCGTGCACACGAGCTCTCCGACCTTCGCCGGCGACATCAAGGTGGCCGAGGCGCTCAAGGCGCAGAACCCGGCGCTGCGGGTCGGCTTCGTCGGGGCCAAGGTCGCGGTCGAGCCCGAGCACTCGCTGCTGGCCTCGCCCGTCATCGACTTCGTGGGCCGCGAGGAGTTCGACTTCACGATCGCCGAGATAGCCGAGGGCCGCCCGCTCGACTCGGTGGACGGCGTCAGCTACCGGGGCCCGGACGGCCAGGTGGTGCACAACAAGGACCGGACGATCCTGGAGAACATGGACCGGCTGCCGTTCGTGACGCCGGTCTACAAGCGGGACCTGCGGGCCGAGGACTACTCGATCGGCTATCTGCGGCATCCGTACATGTCGATATATACGGGCCGCGGATGCCGGTCGCGCTGCACGTTCTGCCTCTGGCCGCAGACCGTCGGCGGGCACCGGTACCGGACCAGGAGCGTGGCCAACGTGCTGGCCGAGGCCGAGCTCGTGGCCCAGATGTTCCCGCAGGTCAAGGAGCTGTTCTTCGACGACGACACGTTCACCGACGACCGGCCCCGGGCCGAGGCGATCGCCCGCGGGCTGGCCCGGCTCGGCATCACGTGGTCGTGCAACGCCAAGGCCAACGTGCCCCGCGAGACGCTGGCCGTGCTCAAGGACAACGGGCTGCGCCTGGTGGTCGTCGGCTACGAATCGGGCAGCCAGCAAATACTCAACAACGTCAAGAAGGGGCTGCGGGTCGACCGGGCCCGCCGCTTCGCGCGGGACTGCAAGGACCTGGGGATCACCGTTCACGGAACGTTTATCCTCGGCCTGCCCGGGGAGACCAGGGAGACCATTCAGGAGACGATTCGGTACGCCCGCGAGGTGAACCCGCACACGATCCAGGTCTCGGTCGCGGCTCCCTATCCAGGCACTGAGTTGCACCGGAAGGCCACCGAGAGCGGGTGGATTCCTCGGGACGACGACGGGGCCACGCTGGTCAGCGAGGGGGGAACGCAGCTGGCGACGCTGTCGTATCCGCACCTGGAGCGCACCGAGATCCTGGAATCCGTCGACGCGTTCTACAAACGGTTCTACTTCCGCGCCGGGAAGCTGGCCGAGATGTCGGCCGAACTGCTGCGCCGCCCGGACATGGCGGCGCGGCGGCTGCGCGAGGGTGGCGAGTTCGTCCGCTTCCTGAGCCGGCGTGACCGAACACCCGCAGCGCAGTGAGCTGCCGCCGACCACGGGGGGTCCTGGTTCATGCGTGTCCTGCTCGTACATCCCAGCGCGCTGATGTACTCGGAGATCTTTTTGCGGCTCGAACCGCTCGGCATCGAGCGCGTCGCCGCCGCGGCGCAGGCCGACGGCCATGAGGTCCGCCTGATCGACCTGCAGGTCTACAGCCATGCTGACCTGGAGCGCGAGATCACCGAGTTCCGCCCGCACGCGGTGGGCTTCAGCCTGAACTACCTGGCCAACGTGCCCGAAGTGGTGAACCTGGCCAAGCGGATCAAGCTCATGCGCCCCGGGTGCACCGTGTTCGCCGGCGGGCACAGCGTGTCGTTCGTGGCCGAGCAGGTCCTCGACCACGCCGGCGGCGCCATCGACGTCGTGCTCAAGGGCGAGGGGGAGGTCGGCGCGCCCGCGCTGCTCGCCGCCCTGCCGGACCGGGCCATCTCCGAGGTGCCCGGGGCGGTCACCCTGGACGGGCCAGGCCGCCCCCCGGCGATGATGCACAGCCTGGACGATCATCTGCCGGCCCGCGATCTCGGCGGGCGGCGGCGCAAGTACTTCATCGGGGTGATGGACCCCGCGGCGTCGATCGAGTTCACCCGCGGATGTCCCTGGGACTGCTCCTTCTGCAGCGCCTGGACCTTCTACGGCCGCAGCTATCGCAGGCTCTCGCCGGAGGCGGCCGTGGAGGACATGGCCCGGATCAAGGAGCCGGGCGTGTTCATCGTCGACGACGTGGCGTTCATCAAGGCGGAGGAGGGCGACGAGATCGCCCGGCAGCTCGAGAAGCGCCGGATCCGCAAGAACTACTACCTCGAAACGCGCTGCGACGTGCTGCTGCGCAACGAGGAGGTGTTCCGCCGCTGGAAGCGCCTCGGCCTCGAGTACATGTTCCTCGGCCTCGAGGCCCTGGACGAGGAGGGGCTCAAGCAGTTCCGCAAGCGGACCACGCCCAAGCTCAACAACAAGGCGCTGGAGGTGGCCAGGTCGATCGGGCTCATGGTGGCCATCAACATCATCGCCGACCCGGACTGGGACGAGGCGCGCTTCGCGTTCGTGCGCGAATGGGCCATGAGCGTCCCCGAGATCGTCAACATCACGGTGCAGACCCCCTATCCGGGCACCGAGACCTGGCTCACCGAGTCCCGCCGCCTGACCACGCTGGACTACCGCCTGTTCGACGTACAGCACGCGGTGCTCCCGACCCGGCTGCCGCTGCACCGCTTCTATGAGGAGCTGGTCAAGACCCAGGCGGTCCTGGCCCGCAAGCACCTGGGCGTGGCGGCGCTCGCCGAGACCACCGGCCTGGTCGCCCGCCAGCTGCTGCGGGGCCAGACCAACTTCGTCAAGATGATCTGGAAGTTCAACAAGGTCTACAACGCCGACCGGCAGTACGGCGAGCACCAGCGCGAGACCGAGTACCTGCTGGCGCCGCCGGCGGACACCCCGGTGGCCGCGCCCGACCGGAAGGAACTCTACGTCCACGCCCCGGCGCGGCGGAGAGCCTGAATGCTCAGGCCCCGGGCGCTGACGGGGTTGCGCGCGCTGATCACCGGCGGGTCGAGCGGCATCGGGGCCGCCACCGCCCGGACGTTCGCCGCCCAGGGCGTCCACGTGGCGGTGGCCGGGCGCAACGTGGCGGCGCTGGAGCAGGTGGCGTCCGCCACCGGCGGCGTCGCCATCCCCGGAGACCTGCGGGAACAGGGCTGTCCCCGGCGGACCATCAGCGCGGCCAGCGAGGCGCTCGGCGGGCTGGACATCCTGGTGTCCAACGCCGGGGTGGGCTGGGCCGGCCCGTTCGCCTCGATGAGCGAATCCGACATCGACCGGCTTATGGACGTGAACCTGCGCGCCGCCGCTCACCTGGCCAGCGCGGCGATCCCGCACCTGGAGCGGGGCAACGGCCGGCTGGTCTTCGTCGGTTCGATCGCCGGGCTGGTCGGGGTACCCGGCGAGGCCTGGTACTCGGCCACGAAGGCCGGGCTCGCGTGCCTGGCCGAGACGCTGCGCGCGGAACTGCGGCCGCTCGGGGTCGGGGTGACCTTGGTGACACCCGGGGTGGTGGACACCGCGTTCTTCGAGCGCCGCAAGGTGCCGTACCAGCGGCAGCACCCGCAGCTGATGAGCGCCCAGGCCGCCGCGAACGCGATCGTCGACGCCATCAAGCGCGGGCGCGACGAGATCGTCATCCCGCAGTGGCTGTCGGTCCCGGCCCGCCTGAAGGTCAACTTCCCCGGCCTGTACCGCAGGCTCGCCGCCCGCCTCGCCTGACCGCCTGGCGCCGCCCCGGGCCGACCCGGCGCGCCCGCCTCGCCTCACCGCGCGCCGGCCCTGCATGGATCTCGTTAGAGGGCGCTGACGTGCGAAATCAAACTTGCGTGGCACACGTATGCTGTGGCGATGGGTGAGCACCTTGAGCTTCCTCGGCCGATGCGGCTGCTGCGCACGGCGGGCTGGAACCTGACCGAGTCCGTCGGCCTGCCGATCGCCGCGTTCTTCCTCGGCGCGTGGCTCGGGGGATACGACGCCGGCCTGCTGGCCGGCGTCGCCGCCATCTGGATCATCGCCGCCATCCGGAAGATCGCCACCGGCTCCGTCACCGGCCTGCTGATGATCTCGGCCCTCGTGCTCACCCTGCAGGCGGCGATCGCGGTGGCCACCGGCAACATGTGGATCTTCCTGCTGCACTTCCCGCTGGCGAACCTGTGCCTGTGCGTCCTGTTCGCCCGCACCGCGCGCGGCCCCAACCCGCTGTGCGCCAGGCTGGCCGCCGAGATGATCGCGCTGCGGCAGCCGGCCAGCTGCCAGGACGGCCTGCACTGCTTCTTCCAGCGGGCGACGCTGTTCTGGGCGGGCATTTTCCTGGCCCTGGCCGCCTGCCTGGGCGCGCTGCTGGCGATGGTGCCGACGACCGAGTTCCTGATGCTCTCGACCGTGGCCACGGTGGCGCTGATCGCCGCCGGAACCGGAGCCTCGGCCCTCTGGTTCCGCTCCTCGCTGCGCCGGCTCGATCTCAAGCTGCGCTTCGCGCCTGCCGTATAAGGACTACCCACGTTAAGGATGTGGGCCGCTCGGGCGCGGGCGGATGCTGGATGTAAGTGACAAAACCGGCCTGTTCAGCTGGTGCAGAGCCCGCCGCTTCCGGCGCGCCTGTCAAGGGGGAACTCATGGGTAAAGAAGCACGCGTAGCGCTCCTGCTCGCCGGGGCCGCCTGCCTTTCGGCTGTCATGGTTGAGTGGGTCATTTCGGAGCTGAATCAAAGCTGATGTAGGCGGAGACGCCATGGCGCCGGGCCAGGCATGGCCCGGCGCGCCATGGTTACCGGGCAAACCGTGCATTAGTCGCGAGCCCGGACGGATAGGGCCGTCTCCGTCGCCGCCGGGGGGATCTCCGCGGCCGCCGCCTGCATGACGCGGGCCTCCAGGGAGCCGTCATCGCGGTCATACTTGCGCTCGCCGCCGCGCTGGTCTTCGGCATATCGTCGGTCGCCGAACAGCGCGGTACCGGGCACGTTAAAGAGCGCCGGGCGCTGTCGCCCCGGCTCCTGCTCGACCTGGTCCGGGACCCGCTGTGGGTCACCGCCATCGGCGCGACCGTGCTCGGATTCGTGCTGCAGGTACTCGCGCTGAAGTACGGCAGCCTGGCCGTGGTCGAGCCGCTGCTGATCTGCGACCTGATCTTCGCGGTGCTCATCAACGCGCACCTGCGGCACAAGCGGGACCCGGTCATCTTCGTCGGCGCCGGGATGTGCGCGGTCGGCGTGGCCGGCTTCCTGGTCATCGCCCATCCGTCGGGCGGAAAGACGACCGTCGGCGCCCTCGTCCTGCTCCCGCTCGCCATCGCGCTCGTGGTGCTGGTCGGGGGCTCCCTGTTCGTGGCCAACCGGGACAAGCAGGTCCAGGCGCTGGCGCTGGCGCTGGCCACCGGCGTCTGCTACGGGATCTCAGCCTTTCTCATCAAGATCGTGACCGGGAACGGGATCCATCACCTGCTGACCACCTGGCCGATCTACGCGCTGATCGTCGTCGGCCCGCTGGGCTTCCTGCTCAACCAGAACGCCTTCCAGGAAAGCGGCGACCTGATCTCGCCCGTCCTGTCGATCATCACCGCGGCCGACCCGATCATCTCCATCGTGCTGGCCGTCGTCTTCCTGAGCGAGAAGCTGAACAGCACGCCGGGCGGGATCGTCGGCGAGATCGTGACGCTTACGCTGATGGTCGCCGGGATCGTGGTCATCGCCCGGCACGCCCCCATGGCCGTCACGCATCAGGAGAAAAAGGCGGCGGCGGCCAGGGCGCAGCAGGTTGCCTCCCAGGCCGCCGATCCGCAGTCACCCGGACATTCGTGATCATCCCGGCGTCCCGGCTCACCACAGACCCGGCACGAGCCGCTTCGTACCGGCGGCGTAGTCCGTGTACGCCCGGCCCATCACCTCGGTGAGGACCGCCTCCTCGACGAAGATCCGGTTGATCAGGACGCCGGCCGGCAGCACCCACAGGATCACCAGCGCGGGCCAGTTGCCATAGACCAGGCTCAGGCCGACCATCAGCAGCAGGATCCCCGTGTAGGACGGATGCCGCACCCACCGATAAGGCCCGCGCTCGACCACCTTCTGCCCGGCGTCCACCTCCACGGTCGTCCGGAACGACCGGCCGAGCACCACGATCGCCCAGATCCGGACGGCCAGGCCGGCCCACATGACGATCAGGCCGGCCATGCTCAGCCCGGCCGCCCCGAACTGCCAGGCGCGGGCGTTCTGGAGCAGGCCGGTCACGATCCCGGCCGCCACGACCGCCACCGTGATCATGACGATGTTCAGCCAGAGCGTCCCGCGGTCCCGCGCGGTGCCGCCCTTCCCTCGGACCCGGTCGCGGATCAGCAGCCCGGCCTCGAGCGCCAGCCACGCCTCCATGGTCAACTGCACTGTCACGTCGATCACCCGCTCAGGCGCGAACATCACCGGTTCTCATGCCCTCAGCGTCGCGCTTGACCGGAGGCCGGGACGTCACCCCGCGGTCTGATTTCAGGTATGAGCCGGTACCAGCCCGGGGCCGGCGCGGGTGCCCTCGTTAGAGCACGTCCAGCTCGTCCAGGATGTCGCCCGAGAGGGTCAGGTCCGCGGCGGCGACGTTCTCGCGCAGGTGCTCGACCGAGGACGTGCCCGGGATGAGCAGGATGTTCGGCGAGCGGGCACGTAGGCGATGCCCTGCTTGGCCAGGGTGTCGACCAGATCGTCGTCGGCTCGGTTCGCGACGTTGTACATGTTCTGCACGCACACCACCGGCGCGACGGACTGGGCTTCGGCGACCTGTTCCGCGGTGGCGGTGCTGATGCCGAGGTGCTTGATCAGCCCCTCTCTGCGCATCTCGGCCAGCGCGCCGAACGGCTCAGCGACCGAGCCGGGCTCCGGGCTGTCGAAGCCACCGACGCGCATGTTGACCTTGGCCCGTGCTCCCTGGACTCAGGCAGAGCCCCGCCGATCCTAGGAGCGAGGGGGACACCCGGCCGCCGGGGCCCCGGCGGCGCCCCGGGCCTGGGAGATCGCCCAGGCGGCGTTGACCAGGCCGATGTGGCTGAACGCCTGCGGGAAGTTGCCGATCATCTCGCCGCTTGGGTCCGCCTCCTCGGCCAGCAGGCCGACGTCGTTCGCGGCCGCCGCCGCCCGTTCGAACGTCGCGGTGGCCTCGTCCACCTGCCCGGCCAGCGCCTGCGCCTGCGCCAGCCAGAACGTGCAGAGCAGGAACGTTCCCTCCGATCCGCGCATGCCGTCGTGAGCCAGGTACCGGTAGACCAGGCCGCGCTCGTCGGTCAGCCGGGCCGCCGTGGCATCGATCGTCGCCCTCATCCGCGGGTCATCAGCGGGCAGGAAGCCGGTGATCGCCAGCATCAGGCTGGACGCATCCAGGTCGTCCCGGCCGAACGCCTGGGTGAAGGCGCCGGCCCGGTCGCTCCACCCGTGCTCGAGTATGGCGGCACGGATCTCCTCGCGGGCGGCCGTCCAGTCCGGGACCCGGTGCTCCGCGCCGAGCTGGCGTGCGAGGGATATCGCGCGCTCGGCCGCCGCCCAGCACATGAGCTTGGAGTACAGGAAGTGGCGCGGCTCGCCGCGGATCTCCCAGATTCCCTGGTCCTTCTCCTTCCATCGGGCCACGGCCGTGTCGGCCGCCGCGACCAGGAACCGCTGAGTGACCGGATCCAGCTCCGCGAGCTGGTCGACCAGCCGGTGGGCGGCGCCGAGCAGCTCCCCGTACACGTCGAGCTGACGCTGCGTCCACGCCGCGTTGCCAACCCGTACCGGCTGGCTGGCCCGCCAGCCGGCCAGGTGCGGCAGCTCCCGCTCGGACAGGTCGCGCTCGCCGCCGACCCCGAACATGATCTGCAGATCCAGCCCGCGGGAGAGCTGGGACGCCCCGGCGTCGGCCAGGAAGCTGAAGAACCGGTTGGCCTCGTCCGGGCACGCCGCCACCCACAGCGCCGACATGGTCAGGGAGGCGTCGCGCACCCACGTGTAGCGGTAGTCCCAGTTGCGCCCGCCACCGACGGCCTCCGGCAGCGAGGTGGTCGGCGCCGCGACGATGGCGCCGGTCGGGTAGTAGGTGAGCGCCTGGAGCACCCGGCCGGACCCGTGCACCAAGTCCCGCCACGGCCCGTCGTAGCTCTGGTGGATCGCCGACCAGGAGCGCCACGCGGCCTTGGTGTCCTCCAGCCAGCTAGTGATCTCGGACGGCTCCCGGGGCGCCAGCGGCGGCTCCCAGAGCTGCCCGTGCTCCAGCCCGAAGCTCACGCTTTCCCCGGCGGCCAGATGCAGGCGGCCGGTGGCGGTCGCCGCCTCGACCCGCAGGCGGTCCACCGGCCCGGACAGCACCAGCCGGGCGGCCCCGCCCCGGGCGGCCAGGCCGCCCGGGATCCGCTCCAGTATCGGCGTGATCAGCCCGTACTCGGGACGCGGGGCATAGCTGACCGCGACATCGATCTCACCGGCGGTGCAGTCCAGGCGGCGCAGCAGCAACCCCAGCGACCCGGCGCCCAGATGGTGGCCGCGATCGTCACGGCCGACGGCCAGCGCGTCGGTCAGCACCGCCTCGCCGGTCGCCGTCCGGAATGCGGTCTCCAGGACCATGGTCTGCTCGGCGTAGGCCCGGCTGATCTCGAAGGCGCCGGCCGGGTGGATCGCGAAGTGCCCGGCGTCCTCGTCCAGCACGCGGGCGAAGAAGGCCGGGGCGTCGAACCGGGGACCGCACAGCCAGTCCACCGAGCCGGCCCGGCTGACCAGTGCCGCCGACCGGCAGTCCGACAGCAACGCGTAATCGCCGATCGGCAGCCCGCTCATCCGGACCCCTCCCCGGCCGGCCGGTCCGACGCCACCGCGGGCAACGGCGTGACATGGCATTTCGCACGATCTGCGGCTTGTCTCATCACTACTGCTCCACCATCCCCCGGGGTTCCCAGGCAGTTATCCCCCATTGCCCGACCCCGACCCGCGGCGGCCGAGCCGGGCCGAAGATGCTTGGGTGGAAGCGTTCGCTGCCGCGAAAACGAGAGGTGGGTCCATGCGCGTGCGCGCGGTACTCATGACGGCCGCCGGCGGGCCGGACGTCCTCAAGCTGGCCGAGGTGCCGGAACCGGAAGCACCCTCCGGCCACGAGGTCCGGGTCCGGCTGCGGGCGGCCGGGGTCAACCCGGTCGATGCCAAGCTGCGGGCCGGCGGGACGATCGGCGGCTCGCTGCCGGCCATCCTGGGCTGGGACGGCGCAGGCATCGTGGAGGAGACCGGGCCGGCCGTGTCCCGCGTCCGCCCCGGCGACGCGGTGTACTTCTGCAGCGGCGGATTCGGGCCCACCCCGGGCACCTACCAGGAGCTCATGGTCGTCGACGAGCGCTACCTGGCCCGCAAGCCGGAGCGGCTGTCGTTTGTCGAGGCGGCCGCGGCCCCGCTGGTCACGATCACGGCCTGGGAGGCCCAGCGGGAACGCGCCCGCGTCCGCCAGGGCCAGTTCGTGCTGGTGCAGGCCGGCGCGGGCGGGGTCGGCCACATGTCGGTGCAGATCGCCCGGCTGGCCGGGGCGCGGGTCGCGACCACGGTGAGCCCCGGGCCGAAGACCGAGCTCGCCGCCTCGCTCGGCGCGCAGCTGTGCATCGACTACGCCCGTGAGGACGTCGGGGAGAAGCTGCGCGGCTGGACCGGCACGGACGGCGCCGACGTGGTCCACGACACCGTCGGCGGCAGGACGTTCACCGCGTGCTTCTCGCTCACCCGTCCCTACGGGGACCTGGTCTCCAACGTCGAGAGCCCGTGGGAGGACGCGGCGATCGAGGCCTGGCACAACCGGAACCTGCGCGTGTCCTTCACCTGGATGCCGGCGCCCTCGGTGTTCGGCTGGCCCGCCGAGCGGGAACGCCAGCGCGCCATCCTCGAGCAGGCGGCCAGGCACTTCGACGCGGGCGATCTGCGCGTGCAGGTCGGCGCCACGTTCCCGCTCGAGCAGGCGGCGGACGCGCACCGCGCGGTCGAGTCCGGTCAGGTGACCGGCAAGACCGTGCTGACCATCGACTAGCCGCCCCGTCAGCCGTCCCGGAGGCTCGCGACCAGGGCGTCCGACTGCTCGACGGTGAACGGCCCGGCCAGGTTCGGCATGGGCTGCACCCGGCTGCCCCCGGCCAGGAAGACCACGTTGTCGGTGAGGCAGGCGCGCAGCTCGGGATGGCGCTCGGCGATCGCGATCTGCTGCTGCAGCATCTCCTGGCGCTTGGCCATGACGGTCGGCATGACCTTCTCGTTCATCGTGTTCTGCACCTTGCGGCCGATCTGACGCCCGATGAACCGCGCGGCCATGCCCATGGCGGCGCCGGCGATGTCCTCGCCGAGCGCGTCGCCAAGCGATTCGCCGATCGAGCCGCCGAAGTCCCGGCCGCCGCCCCGGAAGCCCCGCGGCCGCCCGGCCCGCGGCTGGCGCGACCAGCCCGGCTGCGGCCCGCCGCCGAGCCCCGGCTGCGGCTGCGGCTGGCCACCGTACCCTGGCTGGCCCCCGTATCCCGGCTGCGCGCCGTACCCCGGCTGCGGCTCGGCCGCCCAGCCCGGCTGCGGCTCGCCGGCGTATCCCGGCTGCCCGGGCCCGCCCGGCGCACCGCCCGGCTGCTGCCCCAGCTGCATTCTGGCCATGTCGGCCAGCTCCTGAATCGAATGCACCGCGGCGGCGCTGCCGCACCGCGGGCAAAGGTCTCCTAACAGTCCATCAGCCACCGCTCCATTGTGAGGCACGGGCTGGTCACCAGGGAAGACTCCGCCGGATTCGGTCCTGCCCGCAAAGCCCCGCAAAGCGGACGCGAGGCTCCGCGCCGCCCGGCGCCGGCCGCGCCCGAACTGCACGGACGGGGGATGTAACCCGGCCGGCCCGGCGGCAGGCTGCGCTAAATGAGCCCCGTTAGAGCCGGGGCGGAGCCCATCCGACGCGCTTGCGGCACGCCATCGGCGGCGCTGACATGTTTGATGACGACGCCCAGCGGTACGTTCCGGATGCGGGCCAGGCTGCTCCGCCAGCGGTCTGATCCGCAGGCCGTCATCGCCGCGATCACTGACCGGTCCGGCGTCGTCCACATCTGGTTCGTCGGCCGCGATCTGCTCGAGGCCGGGCTCGGCGCCTCCGCGTCGCGTCCGGCCCGCAGAGACCGGGTCTGGGTATGGACGTCGGAGGAACCGGCCGGGCGATCGCTGATGGTTGCCCGGGCGTCGCCGTCCTTCCAGGTCCTGGAGCTGGATTGGACGGGGGTCGGCGCGTTCCTGGCCGAGGGCCGGGCCGAAGCCGGAGCGGTGGCGGCGGCGCGCCGGTGATTTGACGCTCCGCGAGCGAACAGGAGACCAGCATGACGACCGTGCAAAGCCTGACCGACGTCCACGAGCTCGCCCAGCAGTTGCGCGTCGACTCGATCCGGTCCAGCACCTCGGCCGGCTCCGGCCACCCGACGTCGAGCATGTCAGCGGCCGACCTGATGGCGGTGCTGATGGCCCGCCACCTGCGCTACGACTGGCGTAATCCGCGTAACCCGGCCAACGACCACCTGATCTTCTCCAAGGGCCACGCGTCGCCGCTGCTCTACTCGATGTTCAAGGCGGCGGGCGTCATCTCCGATCCCGAGCTGATGACCGGGTACCGGCGTTACGACTCGGTGCTGGAGGGTCATCCCACCCCGGTCCTGCCGTGGGTCGACGTGGCCACCGGCTCGCTGGGCCAGGGCCTGCCCGACGGCGTCGGCATCGCGCTGGCCGGCCGTTACCTCGACGAACTGCCGTACCGCGTCTGGGTGCTCTGCGGCGACAGCGAGATGGCCGAGGGATCGATGTGGGAGGCGTTCGACAAGGCGTCCCACTACCGGCTGAGCAACCTGACCGCGATCGTCGACGTGAACCGCCTCGGCCAGCGCGGCCCGACCGAGCTCGGCTGGGACATCGACACCTACGTCCGGAGGATCGAGGGGTTCGGCTGCCAGGCCATCCCCATCGACGGGCACGACCTCGGCGAGATCGATAAGGCATTCTCGCACGCGGCCGAGGCGGACCGGCCCAGCGTCATCCTGGCCCGCACCCGCAAAGGCCGCGGGTTCGACGAGGTGGAGGACCGCGAGGGCTGGCACGGCCGCCCGCTTCCCGCCGAGATGGCCGAGCGGGCCATCATCGAGCTCGGCGGGGACCGTCACCTGACGATCACCGGCCAGCCGCCCGCCGACGTGTCGCCCCGGGTCCGGCCCAGCGAGGACGTCACCCTGCCCCGGTACGAGATGGGAGCCAAGGTCGCGACGCGCAAGGCGTTCGGCGAGGCGCTGGCCGCGGTCGGCGCCCGGGGCAACGTCGTCGCCCTGGACGGAGAGGTGGGCAACTCCACGCACACCGAGGACTTCGAGAAGGCCCATCCCGAGCGCTTCTTCGAGATGTACATCTCCGAGCAGCAGCTGGTGGCGGCCGCGGTCGGCCTGTCCGTGCGCGGCTACATCCCGTTCGCCGCGACCTTCGCCGCGTTCTTCACCCGCGCCTTCGACTTCATCCGGATGTCGGCCATCTCCCGGGCCAACATCCGGCTGGCCGGCTCCCACGCCGGCGTGGAGATCGGCGCGGACGGCCCGTCGCAGATGGGCCTGGAGGATCTCGCGATGATGCGGGCGGTGCACGGGTCCACGGTCCTGTACCCGAGCGACGCGACCAGCGCGGCGTTCCTGGTGCAGGAGATGGCGGACCGCGACGGCATCAGCTACATGCGCACCACCCGCGGCGCCTACCCGGTGCTGTACCGGCCGGACGAGACGTTCCCGGTCGGCGGGTCGAAGGTGGTCCGGTCCGGCTCGAAGGACCAGGTGACGCTCATCGGCGCCGGCGTGACCCTGCACAACTGCCTGGCCGCCGCGGACCAGCTGGCCGGCGAGGGCATCGGCGCCCGCGTACTGGACCTGTACTCGGTGAAGCCGGTCGACACCGACGCGCTGGTCGCGGCCGCGGCCGCCACCGGGGACCGGCTGGTCGTGGTCGAGGACCACTACCCGGAGGGCGGCATCGGCGAGGCCGTGCTCGAGGCGCTGAACGAGGCGGGCCATCCGGCCCGCGTGACGCACCTCGCGGTGCGGAGCCTGCCCGGCTCCGGGACCCCGGCCGAGCTCATGAACGGGGCCGGGATCTCGGCCGACCAGGTGGCGCAGGCGGCACGCGACCTGGTGGCCGACGAACCGCGGCGGACCAGCCGGGGCCGCGGGACCCAGGCCGCCGGGGGCAGCCGGGGCCGCCAGGCCGAAAGCAGCGGATCGGGCCGAGGCCGCCGCGCCCCGGCCAGCGGGTCGAGCCGGAGCCGCCGGAGCTAGCCGGAGCCGCCAGCGCTAGCCGGAGCCACCGGCGCTAGCCGCGATACCGGCGGCGGATCGCCGCCCGGACCAGCGCCGCGACGGCGACCAGCCCGAACACCGAGGAACGGCCGCCGGGGCGGTCGGCCGCCGCCCGCGGCCCGGCCAGCGCCGCCGCGCCGCCGGGCCCGGCGGCCGGCAGCGCCGCGCCCTCGCCCGGACCCAGGATCCTGCGGCCGTGCAGCCAGAACAGCAGCGCGAACGACGGCCCGATCACCACCACGGCGACGATGAACAGCACGACGATGGCGACCAGCGTGGTGTCCGGGGCGCCCGCGTTGCTCAGCGTCACCCCGGTGCCCGGCAGCAGCGTCGGGTACTGGGCCACACCCCAGCCCCAGACCACGGCGGCCACGCCCAAAGCGGCCAGGAAACGCGCGCCGCTGACCACGAGCGTCCCGCGCCGTCCGAAGGTCAGCAGGGCCACCACGGCCACGCCGAACACCGCGGCGACGATCACCAGGGCGAGCGCACGGCCGGTCAGCCGGTTGTACAAGGGCAGGTCGGAGGCGTGCAGCGCGGCCAGGGCGGCCAGCGACAGGGCCCCGGTCACGATCCCGGACGCCCAGGCTCGCCGGGTGAAGTACGCCTCGAGTTCGGCGTCGCCGCCGCGCGCGGCCTCGCCCACCAGGTAGACGGCGGCCAGGTAGGCGCACGCGCCCACGAACAGGAACCCGGTCAGCAGCGGCATCGTCCCGGTCCAGGCGGACAGGCTGGCGTGGGTGGCGTTGGCGGGCACCTTGCCGGTGGCGATCGCGCCGATCACGGTGCCCATGAAGAACGGGGCCATCAGCGAGGAGAACGCGAAGATGCCGCCGAACAGGCGCTGCAGACCGAGCCGGCCGGACTCCTTGCGGAACGCGAACCCGGCCCCGCGCAGCACGATCCCGAGCAGCGCGAGCCAGAGCGGCAGCGCCAGCGTGATCATCACCGCGGCGAACGCGTGCGGGAAGGCGGTCCAGAAGATGACCAGGTCGAAGACGAGCCAGACGTGGTTCGCCTCCCAGACCGGGGTGATCGTGCCGTCGATGAGCTGCCGCGGCGCGCTCCCCCGCCGGTCGCCGCCGGCCAGCAGATCCCACAGGCCGCCGCCGAAGTCGGCCCCGCCCAGGATCGCGTACAGGGTGACCGAGGCCAGCAGGATGGCCCCGACGGCCGGCGCCGCGATCACGACCCGGACCGGCCGCCGACGCGGCGTCTGGGCTCAGGCCACGAGCCATACGGAACGGCGTCGTCCTCGCCCTCACCGCGGTGCCACCGCCGGGCCAGGATGCGCAGAATGTAGATGGTCGCCGCCCCCAGTAGGGCGTAAAGAACAATGACCAGGCTGAGGCTGGTGATCACGCCGCCATTCGTCGTGGCGGCGGCGTTGGTGGTCTGCAGCCGGTAGACCACCCACGGCTGGCGGCCGACCTCGGTGACGACCCAGCCGCATTCCATCGCGATGACCGCGGCCACCCCGCTCACCGCGCCCAGCCACCAGAACAGCCGCTGCGGCGGAAGCCGGCGCCCCCGCCACCACGCCCACAGCGCCCACAGCCCGGCCAGCAGCAGCAGGAACCCCAGCCCGACCATGGCGTCGAAGCACAGGTGGAGCAGCCACACCACCGGCGGCCGCTGCGACGGCGGGACGCTGTCCCAGCCGATGACCTTGGTGCCGGGCGTGAACCCGACCAGCAGCGAGTCCACCGAGGGAAACGCCAGGCCGCCGTACACGTGCCCGTTGACGTAGACGCCGCCGACCCACTCCGGGACGTGGGTGGCGGTGCGCGCCACGTACTCCATCGACGCGAACTTCACCGGCTGGTCTTTCGCGATCGCGCGGGCCGCGGTGTCGCCGACGAAGATCTGGAACGGGGTGAGGATCGCGGCCGGGACGAACGCGATCGCGAACCCGGTGTAGTGGTAGCGGTCGCGCCGGCCGCGCAGGATGCCGCACGCGTACACCCCGGCGAGGAGGAACCCAGAGACCATGTAGGCGGCGAGGATCATGTGCGGCATCTCGTAGATCGCCGCGTGGTTGAAGAACACCTGCCAGGTGTTGACCGAGGTGATCTTCCCGTCGCGCATGGTGAACCCGCCCGGCTGGTTCATCCAGGAGTTGACCGCGATCACCGACATGGCGCCGAGGATCCCGGCCACCGCGATCGGTATCCCGGTCCAGAAGTGCGCCCAGCCCGGGAGCCGGCGCCAGCCGTACAGGTAGATCGCGGTGAAGATCGCTTCCAGGAAGAAGAACAGGCCCTCGATGCCGAACGGCAGGCCCAGCACCGCGCCGTACCTGCGCATCAGCCCCGGCCAGAGCAGCCCCATCTCGAACGACAGGACAGTGCCGGTGACCGCGCCCACCGCGACCAGCACGCCCATGGCCTGCGACCAGCGCCGGGCCAGCAGCATGGCCACGTCGTCGCGGCGCCGCAGCCCGATGAACTCGGCGAGCAGCACGATCGTCGGCAGCGCGATGCCCAGGCAGGCCAGGATGATGTGGAACCCGAGCGTGGTGGCCATCTGAGCCCGGGCCGGGATGACCTCCCCGCTCACCCGGGCGGCCGCGACCACCGCGGCGTGCCCGACACCCGTCACCGTCCGCGCCTCCCAGCGGCCCCCGGCGCACCTGCGTAGATCTGGCCGTAACCGTTCTCGAACGCTATCAAGCCGCGCCGGACCGGCCCGGGCGAGGGGGATCGGACGCGGGCGGGTTAGAGCTTCCCGCGGTTCTTGGCCGAGAGGATGATCTGCGTCACCAGGTAGGAGCTGATGCCGAGCTTCTGCGCGATCTCGTCCGGCCGCTGGCCCTGCTCGTTGTAGAGCAGCGCGAGTTTCTCCTGCGACCTCGTCCACGGCCCGCGGGGCTGGGCCGTGCCGGGCGCGCGCCGGGCGGCCGGCCGCGGGCGCCTCGGCGGCCTGGACGGCGTCACCGGCGTGACCGGCGTGACCGGCGTGACCGGCGTGACGGGCGCGACCGACTGCGCCGCCGGCCCCGCCGCGGAGGTACCGAACGACCCCCGCCGCTGATCGCGGTACTTGCCGCTGGCCAGGTCCTCGCGGGTGCGCTCATCCAGGATCATGAATTCGTCGGCGGCCTTGTTCATCCCGATCGCGACCACCGTCAGCGGCCGGGCGTTTTTCTCCTGGCACTCGGGAGCCATGCAGTAGTTGTACTTCTCCGCCCGCTCGGGATGCAATTCAGTCCCGCACGTGATGCAGCGCGTCATTATCCTTCTTCCGGCCAGAAATCTGCCTTGACGTAAAACGTCAAGAACACCCGCGCTGTTCCCGGCCAGAAGCGCGCGCAGAGGCCAGCCGCAAACGCGCCTACTATGCGGACATGGGCGAAATCAGGGTCGGCACCGCGTCATGGACCGACCGGACGCTGATCGAGTCCGGCTGGTACCCGCCCGAGGCGGATAACCCGGCCCGGCGGCTGCGGTTCTATGCCGAGCAGTTCCCTCTCGTCGAGGTCGATGCCACCTATTACGCGCTGCCCGCGGAGACGACCGCGCGGTCCTGGGCCGAACGCACCCCGGCCGGATTCACCTTCAACATCAAGGCGTTCAGTCTGTTCACCCAGCACCCGACGCGGATCGCCGCGCTCCCGGCCGACCTGCGCGAGGGCGTGCCGGACACCGGCAAGGGCACGGTCTACCTGCGCCAGGTGGCCCCGGCCGTGGCCGACCAGGCCTGGGGCCGGTTCCTGTCCGCGCTCGGGCCGCTGCGGGCGGCCGGGAAGCTCGGCGCGATCTTGATGCAGTTCCCGCAGTGGTTCCCGATCTCCCGTACGAACAAGGAGTACATCCTGGCCTGCGCCCGGCGGGCGGCGCCGCTGCGGGTGTGCATCGAGTTCCGCAACCGCACCTGGATGACCGAGGACAACCAGCGGGAAACGCTGGACTTCCTGTCCGGCCACGACCTGCCCTACGTGTGCGTCGACATGCCGCAGGGCTACCCCAGCTCGATCCCGCCGGTGCTGGCCGCCACCGCGGACCTCGCGGTCGTGCGCATGCACGGCCACTCGTCCAAGTGGACCAGCAAGGACATCCACGAGCGGTTCGGGTACCGCTACGGCGAGGACGAACTGGCCCGCTGGGCGCACGAGATCAGCGGCCTGGCCGGGCGCGCCGCGGCCACGCACGTGCTGTTCAACAACTGCTACCGCGACTACGCCCAGGTCAACGCCCGTCAGCTGGCCGACATGCTCGAGGCCGAGGCCTGAGCTCAGCCGACCACGGTGACCAGGCTGCCGTAGGTGAGGTAGGGCCACACCTGCCGCGCCTGGGCCAGCGGCAGCTCGACGCAGCCCTCGCTCTGCGGCGTCCCGTAGGAGGCCCGGGCCAGGTAGTGCACCGCGTAGTTGCCGTTGAAATACGCCACGTACTGCGCCGGGTCCGCGTACGGCTTGCCGTTCGCCGACACCCCGCGCATGATCTGGGACCTGGTCCGCAGGTATACCGGCCAGGTGCCGTCCGGAGTCGGCGTCGCGGCGGCGCCGGTGTTGGCCAGGCTGGTGCCGATGATCACGCCGTCGTGCCAGACGGTCAGCGTGTTCGGCGAGGCCTTGCTGGCCAGGGCGTAGGTGTACCCGTTCTGGTTGCGCTGGCCGCGCTCCACCGCGGTCAGCAGCCTCGACCACAGACTCCGCCCGGCCGTGCCCGTCATCCGCAGCCCGTGATCGGCCTGGAACGCCATGATGGCGCCGGTGAGAATGACGCCGGGCTGGCCCGGCTGCCACTGGCTGGTCAGCGCCGCGGGATAGCTGCCGTCCCAGCTGAACGCGCCAGCCAGGGACGGCCGGACGTTACTGATGGTGACCGCGCCGCTCCCGGGCTGGCCCGTGAGGCCGGAACCGTTGTCCGGGGTGAACGTCAGCGGGAGGTAGCCGAGCTGGGAAAGCAGCGCCTCGAGCCGCAGCGTGGTCTTGCCGCCGGCCTGGAACACCGCGGCGGCCGGGCTGTCCAGCACGGCCCCGGTGGCCGAACGCACGCCGGAACGGCCGGCGGGCACCCGCAGCGTCATCTCCGTGCCGGCCGGCAACGGCTTCTTCGGCATGAACACCAGCGCGTCTTCACCGTCGGATTGCCACCGGCCGGCCACCCGCGGGCTCAGCTCCGGCAACGGCGACCGCGCGGCCAGCGGGGCGGAGAACACTACCCGCACCGGGTCGGACGCGCTCACCGGGTCGGCGCTGTTGCCCGGGGAAATCGACACCACGCGCAACCGGTCGCTCATCCCGCCGCGCCGGTGGCTGGACGCCTGGGCGCCGCCGGTCGCGACCGCCTTCGCCGTTCCGCGGTGGAACATGCCGGAGGTCACCGCGTAGGCCGTGGCGGCCGCCAGCAGCCCGCAGCTGAGCGCGACCAGCACGATCACCTTGAGGCGGCGCGGGATCCGGGGGCCGCCCGGCCGCTCCGTCTCCGGGGCCGGCGCGACTTCCGTTATCTCCTCTGGTTCCTTTACCTGCAGGCCCATATGCCCTTCCATATTGGACATTTATCGCCAATGCTCAAATGGCGTGCGGACTAGAGCGGCATCTAGCCCGCCGTTATTTACCTGACAGCCAGCTATTTCCCTGTAATGGCTCGCAGCCAAACCTCAGTCATTGTCTAGAAATCGTCAAGAGCCAAACAGCAGTCATTACGCTCCGGCTCCCCCCGACGGGGTCGGCCTTTGGCACATTGGCCGGGCCGCGAACACCTTTGCCGGGCTGCCGGCGGCCGGTCAGGGAGCAGCTTCGCGGCGGCGCATACCAGCGCGGCGCGTCGTCACCCCGATGACCGCGCTATCGGCTGGCCGGGCGAGAACCACGACCGCTTCGGGGAGCCGAGCGCCGGGTTCGCTCAGCGGCGGCCGGGGTTCGCTCAGCGGCGGCCGGGGTTCGCTCAGCGGCGCCCGGGGTTCGCTCAGCCCCCGGCGGCGTCCGGCTCGCGGATGACCACGACCGGGCAGGTGGCGTGGTGGACGCAATGCTGGCCGACGGAACCGAGCAGCGCCCGCATGAACCCGCCGTGCCCGTGACTGCCGACGACCAGCATGTCGGCCCCGGCCGCGGCGTCCAGCAGGACGTCGGCGGCATTTCCCTCGATCACCCTGGGCCTGATCTCCACCCGGCCGGCCCGGCCGGAGAGATCGGCGATGGCGTCCGCCTGGGCGTTCTTGGCCAGCTTCCCGAAGTCGGTGGTCAGGCCGGGCGGCCACGGATCGCGGATCGCGAGCGGAATCTCCCAGGCGGTGATCACATCCAGCACCGCGCCGGACAGGCGGGCCTGCCCCGCGGCCCAGGCCAGCGCCGCCCGAGACGAGCCCGACCCGTCCACCCCCACCACGATCCGCCGTTGAACGTCCCCGCCAGCCTGCGTCATGGTTCGCCCCCCGAACATGGCTCGTCCCCCCGAACCTCGGTCCCCCGGTACGCCGGCGGAACCCACGCTCCGTGACCACACACAGCAGAACGTCACCAATACTAGGCTCCGCCGGTGCTGTTCTGGGACCTCGGCGAGAGCCCGCCGGCCCCGGCGCACCAATGAGTTCCCCGGCCCGCGCCCGTCAGCACTACGAGGTTGGCATCTCAGCGGCGCCGGACGCCGGCGCGCGGAAGGAGGGCCATGGGTCAGCCGGTTGTGCACTTCGAGATCATCGGGAAGGACCCGGCGGGGCTGCGGGGCTACTACGGCGAACTGTTCGGATGGGACTTCGACACGAGTGGCCGGGTCGCGGAGGCGGTCTCCGAGCCGGACAACTACGGCTTCGTTAACCGCATCTCGACCGGCGACGGGACCGGGATCCCGGGCGGCGTCGGCGGCGGTGCCGCCTACCAGGGCCACGTGGTCTTCTACATCGGGGTTCCCGACGTGGAAGCGGCCCTGCGGCGGGCCGAGGACCTGGGCGGAACCCGCCAGATGGGGCCCGAGAGCGCGCCCACGGGCCTGGTGGTCGGCCACTTCACCGACCCCGAGGGCAACCTGATCGGCGTCGCCGGGACCCAGTAGCCGACGGCGACGGCGGCCTCATCCCGGTCGGTTGTTTCGGCCGGGACGGCGCGCGCGGTGCCGCCCTGGCCCGCCGCGCCCCGGCCCGCCATGCCCGGCCGGCCCGCCCGGCTCGGCCGACCCGCCCGGCCCGCTGTGCCCGTCGCCACCGTCCTCGCCGCCGCCGCGCCGGCCGCCGTCACCCTGTCCGCCGTCGCCGTGCCCGCCGTCGCCGTGCCCGCCGTCGCCGCGGTGGCCGTTCCCGTGCCCGTCGCCGCCGGAGCCGTACCCGTCGCCGTGCCCCTCGGTGGGGACGCTCTCGGTGAGCACCTTGTACGCCTGCTCCCGGACCTTGGCCAGCGCGCCGCCGCGCATGCCGGGGGCGGGCACCGCCTCCTCCCGGGTGGCCACGACCGCGCCCTCGGGCAGGCTCGGCCGCGTCGGCGGGTACTGGAGCGCGGCCCGCTCGTCCTCGGTGAGCGGCCGGGTGTCCTCGACGTACTCCCCGCTCGGAAGCTGCCGGATGATCCCGGTCTCCACGCCGTGCTCCACCAGGTGCA
>Ga0335074_10001199_pt1 | contig 35405 bp, 29 predicted proteins | sample Lox_Sample_23_FD_206715 | JGI IMG/M metagenome (GOLD analysis project Ga0335074, IMG submission 206715) | Soil microbial communities from Loxahatchee National Wildlife Refuge, Florida, United States - Lox_Sample_2.3 | ecosystem: Environmental > Terrestrial > Soil > Wetlands | place: USA... | reverse complement strand
TATAAGAGCGTCTTGTTAAAAATCCACTGAGTCGTGTAATCGATGAGGGCAAGATATGGAGCGCGCATAACCGGGCGATCGTACCAGAGGTGAACGCTGGTGATGGGTGAGGTGCGTAGTTGACGGAGGCCGGCGAGCGGGCCGCCGGTTTCGGACACGGATTTCGGGAGCAAGGGCGGCAGGGCGTCATGCGGGACGGCAGCGACGCAGGCGTCCGCGGCGGCTTCGGAGGCGTCTTCAAGAATGACGCCGGCGAAGCGGGCGCCCTGGACGCGAATTTCGCGGACTCCGGAGCGCAGCTTCACTTCCCCGCCCTGCCTGGCGATGGAGGCGCCGCAGCCTCCGTATAGTTCGGCGAGAGGCACGGACGGCAAGCCGATTTTCGATCCTTCACGATTGGCCAAGAAAGTTTTCCAGAAGACGTCGATACCGTAGCGGGCCTCGGCGCGGTCGAGCTCTTCATCGAGGGCGCTGACGAGGACGACGCGCCAGAATTTAGCGATGGCCGCGGGCGTTTGCTGCATGCGGTCGAGCCACTGGAGCATGGTGATGCCGGTGATGTCCGGCGGCGAACCACCGGCGCGGGCAATGGCCATCAGGGCGCGGACGATGGCGCGTTTATCGGCGGCAGAAAGCGCACCGAAAAACATCATCGAAGGCGCCATGTGAAACGGCGGCGGCAGCATGCTGGACTTCATCGTGGCACGGGACCCGCGGCGATCCATCAGGTACATCCTGTCGTAAGTGCGGATCTTTTCCGCGGCGCCAACGCGGCGGAAAAAATCGGCAAGATTGGTGCAGCAACCGAGCGTGAGATGCTGGCAATTATCGACTTCGCTGCCGTCGGGCAGCGTATACGAGGTAGCCCGCCCCCCAAGATGCGGTTTTTTTTCAAAGAGCCGGACGCGAACGCCGGCTTCAGCCAACGCGACGGCGCAGGACATCCCCGCCAGGCCGCCGCCGATCACCAGAACGCTTTGCGAGGGCATCCCTTTTCCACCAGCCACTCATCCCGGCGATGACGAGATATTGAATTTTTTCCGCGCTCGAGAGCGAAACACGCGATGAGAAAACATCAAAGCCGTCTTCTTCGATGCGCGCCAACAACGTGCTATAGGTGCGAACCAAAGCCCACAGCGTGGCGCGGCTATCGGCGTTGATCATGTGCACCAGCGGCGCGCCCTCTTCGTAAAGGCGCCACGCGCGGCCGGCTTCGAACGCAAGCAAATCGCGGAGAGCGGGCGTCAGCGGGCCGCGAAGGTCTTCCGCGCGACAACCGAATCGCGCGAGGTCTTCTTCGGGCAGATACACACGACCCATGTCGAAATCGCCGCGCACATCACGAATAATGTTCGTCAGTTGAAACGCGAGACCCAAACGTTCGGCCAGATCCGGCGCACGCGGGTCGCCGAACTCGAAAACGTGCAGGCAGGTGAGGCCTACCGTCCCCGCCACACGATAACAATACTCCGAAAGGCGGTCGAAAGTCGCGTAAGACTTTATGGTGAGGTCCATCTCGGCACCAAGGATGAGGTCATGGAAGTACCGGGACGGCATCTGATAGCGCGACATCGTATCGGCAAGAGCCGGCAGGATCGCGTGACCCGAGGTGCGTCCGCCGGCTGCTTCATCAAGCAAAGCGCGCCAGCGGGCAAGACCTGCGCGCTTGGCTTCGAGGCCGCCGGGTTCATCGGAGACGTCGTCAACGAGGCGCATGAACGCGTAGAGAGCGCAAAGAGCGTTGCGTTTCGGCTTGGGCAGGCCGAAAAATGCAAGATAGAAGCTGCTTTTCGAGGCGCGCGCGATGCGATTGCATTCGGCGTAGGATTCGGCAATTGCTTCGGGCGAATCGGCCGACGCACCTGGCGCCGCGTGCGTTTCGAGCACGGGCGCTCGATATGAAGAAGGGGGCGGCACGGCTGATCCTGCGAACGCTTTTGCCGCCAGCGCACGGCCCACTAGCTTCAACTTCGTGGCTTTCGTGAGGGCGGGGCGACGCTCGAGCGTGTTGTAGCCGCTGCGTTCGACGGCATCGAGAATCGCGAGGCCTCCACGGCTAAACAATTCGATATCGACGCGCAACCCAGGATCGACGCCCCCGGCGAGCGGGATGCCGCGACGAAACAGTTCGCGAGTGCGCACAATCAACGATTTCATCAAAGCGACATAACGCCGATCGAATTTGCGGGCGACGATTTCGCCTTCGGTGAGACCGTGCGCCGCGAGTTCGTCGAGAGGAATATAGATACGGCCCTTTTCGAGATCGACCGAGACGTCCTGCCAGAAATTGGCAAGTTGCAGCGCCGTGCAAGTAAAGTCCGAAAGACGCTGTCGATGTTCATCGCCGTAGCCGCAAACATAAAGCACAAGGCGGCCAACGGGATTGGCCGAGTAAACGCAGTAATCGAAAAGGCCGTCCCAATTCGGGTAACGATGGACAACCTGGTCCTGGCGAAAAGCACGCAGTAAATTCACGAACGGATCTAGAGGAATGTTTTTCGCGCGAATCGTCTCGCGCAAAGCGATCAAAACCGGGTGCGCCGGGGCGCCGGCGGACTGATAGATCTTACGAAGGTCGTCTTCCCAGGCATCGAGCAGCCGCAGAGCGCGGTTCGCGTCCGGCACTTCATCGCCCAAATCATCGGACCAGCGGCAATACGCGTAGACATTGTAAAAATCCTGATGCAGATGCCGAGGCAAAAGCCACGAGACCACGTTGAAATTCTCGTAGTGATGCGTGGCGAGCCAGCGCGTGTAACGCTGAGCGATTTCCGCCGTACACCTCTCCTCGGGGAGGTTTTTGGCTATTTCGAGTTCCGGCGTTGGCAGCATTTTCTTCCGGCGAGGCCGGTCTTAGGGAAGGATCGCGGTCTTGAGCTGGCCGCTGCGGTCCTTCATTTTCTGGAATACGAGCGGCAAATCGGCCAAAGGAGCGCGGTCCGTAATCATATCGGCCGCACGGATTTCGCCGCGCGCGATGGCCTCAAGCGCTTCGCGCATGAAATGCGGCGTGTGATGAAATGTGGACTTCACGCTGATTTCCGAATAGTGCAGCGCGACGGGATCAATTTTCACTTCGGTCCCCTTGGCGCAGCCCGCAAAAAGATTCACCGTTCCACCCTTGCGGACCATTTGCAGCGCCCATTCCCAAGTGGCGGGCTGGCCGGCGGCTTCGATCACCGCGTCCGCACCGCGGCCCGCGTCCGTGAGAGCGCGCACGGATTCGACGGCGTTTGCAAGTTTCGAGGAGTCCAGCGCCTGCACGGCGCCCATGCGAAACGCCGCTTCAATCTGGCTTTGCCGACGGCCGACCGCAATCACGCGAGCCTTGCGCCGCGAGAGTATGCGAATGAATTTCAGTCCGATGGCGCCGCAGCCGATGACGGCAACGGTATCGCCAGGGCGAATGCCCGTCTCGTGAATTCCGCGCAGCACGCAAGCGAGGGGCTCAGCAAGAGCCGCGTCTTCAAACGAAACATGCGCCGGAATTTCCAGCATGTTTTCGCGGACGATTCGTCCCGGGATGCGGATGTACTCGGCGTAAGCGCCATTATTAAAGAGGAGATCGTCGCAAAGGTTGGGCTGGCCCTTGCGGCAGTAAAAGCATTTCTCGCAAGGAGCAGAGTTCGCCGGGACAACACGCTGGCCTACGCGGATGCTGCGCGTCACGGCGCTGCCAACCGCTGCAATCGTTCCGGCCAATTCATGGCCGAAAAGCGCGGGCGGGCGAATCATACGGGCATGGAATCCCTGCTTCCAAACCTTCAGATCGGTTCCATCCGTAAGAGCAACGGCGACGCGAACCAACACTTCATCGTCGGCAATGGAAGGTACGGCGACGCGCTCGATACGGACATCCTCGCGGCCGTGAAGCACAGCCGCCGCCATCATCTGAAGGGCGACGGCGCTCTGCGGTGGTTCTTCGATTACTTTGACGGGAGCCTTAACGCTCATGATTCTCACTGTAACAGCTACTGGTGCGTGATTACGACTTTCAATGTGTCTTCGGTTGGGCGCGCGGCCAATGCTATCGCTTCGCCGATTCGTTCGAGCGGGAAACGATGGGAAATCAGTTCGCGCAACGGCAGCTTGCGGCTGAAAACGATGGCCGCCGATTCGGCCTGATCATCCACGGATGCGCTATAGGCGCCCAGAATCTCCTTTTCTTCAATCCCCACCGCGGAAGCCTGAAACTCGAGACGGAGCACCGGATCATTATGCGCGAAGAGCAACACACGCCCTCCGGGACGCAGCACTGCAAGGGCCTCTTCGACCAGCGCGGGCTGGGGCGCGGCCAGCAGGACGACATCGGCGCCGCGATTTTCGCTGCAGCGCAGCATTTCGTCGCGCAGGTTCGCGACACGCGGGTCAAAGCACTGGATCGCACCGAACCGTTTGCTCGCGGCGCGCCGATTGGACATCGGATCGCTCGCATAGACATTCGCACCTTCATAGCGAGCGAGCAGCATCAGCAGCATGCCGATCGGGCCCTGGCCGATCACAAGCGCGGTCTCGCCGCGAGCCACACGGGCCTTGCGTACGGCACGCAGGCAGGTGTTCACGGGCTCGACGAAGGTCGCCTCCTCAAAGGCGACGCCATCCGGCACGGGAATCATCCCGCGCTCGACGATCCACGGCATGGCGCGGACATACTCCGCAAAGCCGCCGCCATTCGGATCGCCGGTACCCGCTGTCAAGCCAGTTCTCTTGAATGTGGCGCACTGAGAAAAGAGCTTGCGCTCGCAATAGAAGCATTTGCTGCAAGGAATATGGTGAAAGCTGACGACGCGATCCCCGGGACGAAAACGCGTTACCCCGGGTCCGACGGCAACTACGGTTCCGGCCAGCTCGTGACCCAGAATTTGCGGTGGCGGAACGAACCCGTAATGAATCTTCTTGATGTCCGTGCCGCAGATGCCGCAAGCGGCCACACGGAAAAGAAGTTCGCCTTCGCCGATGTTGGGAATCGGCACGGTCTCGACAACAACCTGGTCCTTGCCGCGGTAAACACCCGCGCGCATGAATCGCGAGCCGTTGCAGTGTGGACCGGCGCTATCGACCTGTGCGCTAAGATGACTCATTTCGTATGACAACGAATGAACGGGTTATGAAATGGCCGAACGCATTCCTAAAGACAGCTCATCATTATGAATCTGGCGTTGCTTAATTGTACCTGAATATATGCTAAAGCCAATCACAGTATCGGTGGCGACGTGATCCACCGGGAATATAAGGCTCGCAACCGCTCCCAAGCCTACATCTTAGTGGGCCTGCCGCCGTTTGCAAGTACCGAGTTACACGTGCCAAACGGCACCGCCCGCTTCTATGGCGCGCCGGACGCCGCACGGCCTTCCGCAATGACGGGTAAACGCGCGTCGAGGAAGCGAGCGAGCTTTTCCGCGGCGGCCTTGCTCTCGCGGCCGAATTTCATCAACGCTGAGATCTGGCCGGGATTGCCGGCAACGACTCGCAGCACCGCGCCGATCGAAACCTGGCCACGCTCGTCGACCGTGGTGCTAAGGTCCACGGGCAGCGCCTGATCGTGACGATCCGAAATCGCACGGATAACGACAGCACGAATATTGAAGCGCCGGGCCGCGTTGAGAACGGCGAAACTCTCCATATCGACAGCAGAAGCAGACTCTCCAAGCTGCGCTTTTTCAGCAAGCGTCGACGCAACGCGATCGCATGAGGTCATTGCATCAATGGCTTTCCCACCGGAAGAGACGGTTCGTTCGACAAGTTGCGGATCGCACGCAATTTTGTTCGCGGTCGCTGAGTCCATCACGGCTCTTGGGACTACGACATCGCCGACGTGGAGGTTCGGGCGGAGCGCACCGGCAATGCCCGATGCGATGCAAAGCGCGTATTCCTGGGAGGCAATCGCGTCCATGGCCTGTGCGGCCCGCGCCGGCCCCATGCCGGTTACCAGAAAATCGACGCTTGCCGCGGCAATGCCCGTTCTCTGGAGCGTGAAATCTCCCGCGCGAACGTCGCGAAACTTGCGAAGTTTCTTCCAGGGACCGAATTCGGGATCGACGGCGCAGGTGATCAGAATATTCATTTTAAAGTGCGACAGGCGGCTTCGCGCGAAAACAACATCAAAGTCAGTCGCGCACGGGCCTTCTTTCCATTCACACCGAAGCCGCCCTGACAAATGAAATCCACTTTTCGAAACTTCAAGCTCCGCCACGCCTAAAAAGCGACTCTTTTCCGCTAACTGCAACGGGCTCAGGCTGCGCGGGCACCGGCGGCTTTCGTTCGGCCGGCGCTCACATAACCGTGTTCGCGATACCAGCGAACGGCGCACTCGAACGCCGGCTCGACGGGTCCAGGCGCGTAGCCCAATTCGCGCGCGGCTTTATCACTCGCTACGAACATGCGATAGCGCGACATTTTCGCGCCTTCCAACGGAATCTGAGGCTCGCGGCCGGTGATGCGCGAATAAAATTCGCTGGCGTGCGCGGCAGCAATCGCGACGGCGTGTGGCAAACGGACGCGCGGCGCCGGACGGCCGGTGATCGCCGCGAGTGTATCGAGAATCTCCTTCAGCGTCATATTGCGCGCTCCGAGCAGGTATCGTTCGCCGATGCAGCCCTTTTCCGCCGCCAGCAAATGACCGGCGGCGATGTCTTCGACGGCAGCGACGTTCAGGCCGGTATCGACGTAGGCAGGCATCTTGCCACTTAAAAAATCGACGATGATGCGTCCGGTCGGGGTGGGCTTCCAATCGCCGGGACCGACGGGCGTGGTGGGATTCACGATCACGACAGGTAAACCATCGGCCGCGGCCTTGATCGCTTCCATTTCGGCCATGAATTTCGAGCGCTTGTAGTGGCCGACCATCCGGTCGAGCGTGGCGTGAGTTCCTTCATTGGGAAGCGACCCGTCCGCAGTGGGTACGGCCATGGTGGCGACGGTGCTGGTGTAAACGATGCGCTCGACACCACACTGGCGCGCGGCCTCGAACAAGCCTCGCGTGCCGGCCACGTTGCTTTGGTAGATTTCGTCGGGATTGCGCGACCACAGGCGGTAATCGGCGGCGACGTGAAAAACACGGCGCACGCCTTTCATGGCGCGGCCGAGCGAGAGAATGTCACGCAGGTCGCCTTCGCAGCGCTCGACCGGGAGATTTTCGATCAGCAGAGGATTGCTGCCGGCCCGTACCAGCACGCGAACCGAGTGCCCGGATTCGACGAGTTGGCTAGCTACGTGGCTGCCCACGAAACCCGTGGCGCCCGTCACAAGAACGTTCATGGGTTGCGGAGATTCTCTTGCGCGGAATGAACCGCCCTGCTTGCGGCGATATCCGGCGCAACTCTCATCGGCTAACTCCGATACTCTTTCGGATGAAACTCGCTGGAAGGAAGCTGCACGGAGACGAATCGCTGGCGCTTCTTGCGCAAATTTTGGTAGCGCCCGAGCGCGTATAGGGGAAACGAATTACGGTAGAGGTGGTATTTCAGGTAGAAAACTCTCGGGAACCCCGTCCCGGTGAATTCGCTTTCGTCCCAACTGCCGTCGGCGTTTTGATGTTCGGCGAGCCATGCGACGGCGCGTTCGACGGCTGGATCATCAGGCTCGACGACCGCGAGCAGGCCGATGAGTCCCCAGGCCGTTTGCGAAGCGGTGCTTGGCCCCTTGGCTTTAAGCGAAACGTCGTCGTAGGAAGAGGCGGTCTCTCCGAATCCGCCATCGGGATTTTGCACGGAGCGCAGCCACTCGGCGGCGCGTTTAGATTCGGGCGAACCGCGGAGGCCGATATTCTCGAGGGCGCGGAGCACGCCGCTGGTACCGTAAACGTAATTCACGCCCCAGCGGCCGAACCAGGAAGCGTCGGCGCATTGATCACGAAGCAAGAAGGAATGGGCGCGCTGCAAGACGGGATGCGCCGACTCCCAACCGATTTGCCCGAGGCATTCGATGGCGCGGGCAGTGACATCCGCGGTGGAAGGATCGAGCATGGCGTTGTGATCGGCGAACGGGATGTTGTTGAGGAACTGGAGATTGTTTTCGTGATCGAATGCGCCCCAGCCGCCGTCGCTATTCTGCATGCTAAGCAGCCAGGCGACACCGCGGCGAATGGCGCCGCGCAGACGATCTTCATCGGGAACCGCGACACGGCCGAGCGCCATGAGAACGAAGGCGGTGTCGTCGACGTCAGGATAGTCGTCGTTGCGGAATTCGAAGGCCCAGCCGCCAGCCGCGCCTTTTTTGTTTTTTACCTGCCAATCGCCGCTGCTGAGAACCTGATTTTCGACGAGCCACTGCGCGCCTTTGACTAAAGCAGGATGAGCTGGATCAAGCCCGGCTTCTTCGAGCGCGACCATGGCGATGGCTGTGTCCCATACAGGCGAGATGCAAGGCTGCATGCGCAACGTGTCTTCTTCTTCGATTTCGTAGCGCTCGAGGTAACCGATTTCGCGTGAGACGAGCGGGTCGGTAATGTCACTCCCCTCAGCAAGCAGGGCGTAAATCGAGTTCATCATGGCCGGGTATATGGTGCCGAGGCCTTCAGCGCGCTCGAGGCGCTCAATCATCCACTGGTGGGCCCACTTGATCGCGGTTTTGCGCAAAGGTTTCCAGGGAAGGCGTTCGTAGGCTTTGAGGGCACGATCGAGTGCGATGAAGGCGTTTCGCCAGGAGACGGTCGAGCCGCTCCAGCAGAGCGAGGGCGGTTTTGCGCCGGGCGTCTTGAAAAGCTCTTGAACGGAAAAGCCTGCGGGGAAGGGCCACGACGGCTTGAGCGCGTAGATGATCGTCATAGGGATGACGATGGCGCGAGTCCAGGAAGACATCTCGTAAATGTTGAACGGGAGCCAGAGCGGCAAGAGCATCAACTCAGGCGCAATGGCAGGGGCGTAAGTCCAATCGATCACGCCGAACATCGCGAGATAGAACCGGACGTAGGAATTTGTGGCTTCGAGGCCGCCGAGCTGGCGGACGACGTCTTTCGCCCTTTGGAGATGCGGCGCGGAGGCTGGGTCGCCAGCGAGACGCAGGGCTACGTAAGCCTTTACGGTGGCGTTCAGCTCAGCCGGCCCCCCGGGGAAAAGGCTCCAGCCGCCGTCGGGCAACTGACGCTGGCGAATATAGTTGGCCAGCTTGGCCGTTTTCTCGGAATCCAGTTTGCCCAGCACGTGGAGATAGGGGATGTAGTCGGATTCGAGAGTGGTGTCGGCTTCGAGCTCGCCCCACCAGTAGCCGTCCTCGGCCTGCGCTGAAAGGAGCCAGCTGAGGCCCCGGTCAATCGCGTCTTCGATCCGGAGGTGCTTTTCGCGAGCTGGTGCTGCGCCGAACGCGGAAGGGTTCGACGCGCTATCCGCGCGAAGTGTAGACTCCTGCATTACGACTCCCTCAGGTGGCCGTTCCAGCAGTCACTCTCAGGGGCTGCCAACCGCCGCCCCAGACGGTTGCGAAGGAACCGGATGGCTCGGTCCCTAGGCTCATCGGGATTGTGTCATGTCCGGCGACAATCCCCATAAAATCCAGTCACTTACGTGAAAACTATTATCGTCGCTACTTTTAGAAGGGTCAATCAAAAAATGCCTCTAGACTTGCCTGTTAGTCGGTATAACTTCGATGCAGGCGGTCTTGGACTGGCTGCCCGGTCACCGGAAACGGAATCAGCCAAGGCGCTCTTCGAGATCCTTGAGGCGCCTAGCCAGCTCGGGGAGCTTGGCGAACCAGGCGTGCTGTTCTTTAAACTTATCAAGAGGGCGCGCGGGAGTGCCCCAAACGACCTGGCCGCTGCGGATCACTTTCCCGGGTAAAATACCGGCCTGGCCGCCGATGATGGCGTTGTCTTCGACGACCACGTGGTCTCCGAAGCCGGCTTGGCCCGCTACTACGACTTCGTTTCCCAGTACGGTGCTGCCAGAGATGCCGACTTGCGAGACGAGGATTGAACGTTCGCCGATGCGGACGTTGTGCCCAACTTGCACCAAATTATCAATTTTCGTGTTGGCGCCGACTCGAGTGGTGCCGAGCGAGCCGCGGTCGATTGTGGTGTTGCAGCCGATTTCTACGTCGTTCTCGATGACGACCGAGCCGACCTGGGGAAACTTCCATTGGCGGCCCTCTCCGAAGACATAGCCGAAACCGTCGCCGCCGATCACAGCGCCGCTGTGGATTTCGACGCGGTCTTCGAGCACTGAATGGGCATAAAGTGTCACATGCGGATGGAGCCGGCAGGCCGCTCCGATGCGGCTTCCCTTCCCGATGAAACAGAATGGCTCGATCCAGGTTTCCTCGCCGATGACGACGCCCTCTTCGATCACTGTATAAGCGCCAATCATGGCGCTTCTTGCGACCGTGGCGTTGTTTGCGACGACGGCAGTCGCGTGAATGGACGCGCGCGGCGTTTCCGGCGGCGCTAACCACGGGGCAACTTTCGCAAACGCGAGCTTCGGGTTGTCGGCCTCGATTACCGTCTTCGTGTAAGAATGCGAGCCGGATGGCGCCAGAATGCAGAGCGCGCGAGATGCTTCGGCGCGCCGGAATTGGCGAGGCGAATCGGCGTAGACGAGGTCTTCGGGGCCGGCATCTTCGGGGTTCGCGAGTCCTGAGACGGGCACGTTGGGATTTCCCCGCAACTCCAGTTCGAGATATTGAGCAAGTTCACCGGCGGTGCGTGTCATTCGTTCACCTCTCCATTTTTGGCGCAAGTTTGCGCAAGCAAGTGGCGCAAGAGCGCAAAAGCGATGCGACCAGTTGGGCAATTCAAAACGAATAGATCGGCTGCTCTCCCGGTGGTCGCGTCTTCCATCTTTTATGGACCCAAAGCCATTGATCGGGATGGCTTCGGATATAGTCTTCGATCACACGGGTGAAGCGCTGCGTGTTCTCGCGGACGTCCGCCTCTTCGTCGCCCGTACGAGCAAGCTCGACGGCCGGCTCAAAGCGCAGACGATATTTGCGGCGCTCGCGATCCCAGGAAAGAAAGCCGGGGACGACAGCCGCGCCGGTACGGAGCGCGAGACGCGCGAGGCCGGACGTGGTCGATGCCGGAATGCCGAAAAAATCAACGAAAACACCCTCTTCCAGTGACGTATTGTGATCGGAAAGGACGCCCACAGTGCCGCCCTCGGCTAAGACGCGCAGAACCGCGCGCGCCGAGCGATTCTTTTCGATCGGCTGATTGCCGGAAAGGCAGCGGTATTTGTTGATGAGTGCGTCGACTTTTGCGTTGGCGATGGGCCGAACGAGAAAATGCAAGGGGTTGCCATACAGCGCCTGGGCAAACGGTGCGAGTTCCCATGCGCTCATGTGTCCAGTGAGAAAAAGGACGCCTTTTCCGCGGCGGTGCGCCGCGTCGAAATTTTCGTAGCCATCGATTGCGACGACTCGCTCGATATTGGCGCGGGTATATTTTGGAAATTGCGAAAACTCGCCAGCCATCCAGCCGATCTGCTGGATCATGCGCCGGACGGCTCGCTTGCGTTCCTTCTCTGTCCAGTTGGGGAAAGCCAGGTGCAGATTGAAGTCGGCGGCTCGGCGCAACGGCGGACGGAAGAAATAAGCGACAGCCGCGCAGGAGGATGCGACGAAACGCGCCGTGGGCCGCGGAAGCAAGCCGAGAGATTTCAGCCCAATCCAGGCAGCGGCATACTCGAGTGATTCGCGCATTCCGAGCCATTATGCGGGAGGCTGGGGCGCGATGCCAGAGCAACGCGGTGTTAAACTCTTAGGTTTGGAAACGAGAGAAAAATCCGGGAAGCATAGTTCGTTAGCCATTTTCTGTGTTGCGGCGACGACTGCAATTTGTCTTTTTGGCCAACTGGGGGCGATGGGGCTGGCTGGACCGGACGAACCGCGCTACGCGTGGATTGCGCGCGCGATGGCGCGAACCGGCGACTGGGTGACGCCGCGGCTTTACGGCCAGCCTTGGTTTGAGAAGCCGATTCTCTATTACTGGCTCGCCGCCGTTGGGTTCCGGTTGAACTTGCCGGCGGAATGGGCGGCACGCTTGCCTTCGGCATTTGCCGCGTTGGTGACGGCGCTGGCGATCGGCTGGCTTGGGCGCCGATTTTACGCGGATGGCGAAGACTGGGCGAGCAGGCCCGGGCTAGTCGCTCCGCTGATTTTTGCGACGAGTGTGGCCGCTATCGCGTTTTCGCGCGCGGGAACGCCGGACATGCTCTTCAGCGCATGCATCGCTCTGACAATGGCGTGCGCGGCAGAGATGCTTCATCGCGACGGTGCTATCCGCTCTTCATCGGTGAAACGCGGTGCAACTTCCCGCGGGGCTAAAAACTCTGCAGACGCGGCGTTGATTTCGGACGGGGAGGACAGCGCCCCTGATCATCCCGCCATGCGAGCCTCGGGCGCGCCGCGCGCCTTGTGGTTGACGGTATTGGGCGCGTTCCTTGGGGCCGGAACGCTGGCGAAGGGGCCGGCGGATGTGATTCTGGCGGGTGGCGGGCTTGTGCTTTGGGCGCTCGCGACACGGCGATGGCGTGAGATTTTGCGCTTAGCCCACCCGCTCGCGATCGCGGCATTTTGCGTGGTGGCTCTGCCGTGGTACGTGATCTGCGCGGTGCGGAATCCGGATTTTCTGCGCGTCTTCATCCTGCAGCACAATTTCGAGCGATACCTGACACCGATGTTTCAACACCATCAGCCCTTCTGGTTCTTCGGGCCGGTCTTTCTTGCGGCACTGCTGCCGTGGACGATTCTGCTGTGGCCCGCGCTGCAGGAGGGCATCCGGCTCTGGCGCGAAAAATCGTGGCATCACTCGGCGGGATTTTTCTTCGCGTGCTGGACCGTGTTTCCGGTCCTGTTTTTCAGCGCCTCCGAATCGAAGTTACCGAGCTACATTTTACCGGCGATTGCTCCCGCTGCTCTGATCTGCGCGGTGGCGGGAATTCGCGCATTCGAGCGCGGCCGGAAGGCTGCGTGGCCGATCGCAGCGGGACTCGGCGTTACGTGGATCGCGTTCGCTGGCGCGGGTTTCATCTTCATCGGAAGGATCGATTGGCTGGCGAGCAATCCGGACGCGATCTCGAACGGCGCCCCACAGAACGCTTACGCGGTCCCGATTCTGGTAGGAGTGGCAGCCTTGGCGATTGCGATTGCCGGATTGCGCGGCAGCCTGCGATGGACAATCGGCCTTGGCGCGCTGTGTGCGACCGGGAGCGTGCTGGCAGCGAATCTGATTTCCCTGCCGCGCGTGGAGAGAAGATTCTCCGCGCGGCCTTTCGTTCAGTTGATTCAGAATGACGCGTTTGCGAACCGCGTTTTCGCTTACGAATTGCCGCGCGCGTGGGTCTACGGGCTACACTTCTACGCTGGCCGCGAATTGCCGGAGTGGTCGCCGAGCGATCCGAACCCGGGCTTGGTTCTGACCACTCCAAAGGGGCTGGCGGAGATTCAAAAGCTGGGGCGATCGACCGGGTCGCTTGGCGAAACACGCGGGAGCGCGCCACCGGTGATGTACGTTCCGGTGAACGCGGCGCCGCGGCGCGCGAGTGAACAATAATCAATCCGCGTCGCCAGCGCCAGTGCTGCAGGCAGGCGGGGCGAAAGCCGCTGTCAGAGCAAAGCAAAAGTGCCGATCAGGAGATCGGCACTTCCCGGAAATTAACGGCCCGGCGGAATGGCTTGCAGGAAGAAACTGACGATCTGGTTTTCGTAATTCTTGCGGTCATCGTCAGACATGAGGGCGTAGCTGGTCTGATCCCGCTGAAGTTCCTTGGGCGGCGGCGCTGCCGCAAAGAGACTGAAGACTTCCCCGGCAAGATAGGGCTGATCGGCCGACACGATAAATAGTTTCGGGATGGGCCTGAGCTGCGCAAGACGGCGCGTGACGGGCGGCTCGTTGCGAAAATTGTAATTCGCCATGCGGAAGCCAAAATCGGTGAAACGGTCGACGAACGGGATCACGCCAAGGCCGGAGCGCTTCACCTGAATCTGCATCATGTCGCGCGGGTCGGCATAGGCGTCGTCAACGGCGATGGCCGCCACGCGCGGATCGGACGCGGCGACTTCGAGCGCAGCGTAGCCGCCGAGGTCAACGCCCCACAAGCCGAAATGCTGCGCGTCCACATCATCCCGTCCGGAGAGCGCCTGCAGCGCGGAACGCAGTTCGCCGGTTTCCTTATATCCCAGCGTAGTGCCGCGCGGGCTGGTGCCGTGGCCAGCAAAATCAAAGAGAAAAACGTTGAATTCGTGATCTTGCAGTGCGGTGACGAGCGTCAGGACGTCCGCGCGCTGCGACATATACCCGTGGCAGACCACAATTGCAGGAGCGCCACGCAGCCCCGGAAAAAACCAACCGTCGCGACTGGAGCCATCGGCAAGCTGGAACGAGAACGTCTCGGGATGGCCCATCATCATATCCAGATTGACCGAAGAGGCGCTCTGCGGCGGCCTGAGCGCCTGGTAAAGCAGAAAGCCGGAGATGCCGCACAGCGCCACAAAAGCGAACAGCACCAGAGCCAGAATCGCGGAAAGAATCTTGGCGAAGCTATTCGTCGGATACCGCAGTTGTGCAAGGACGGCCATTTGGGGACACGCGCGCGCTCAAAAGCGCCTGAAAAGCCAATCTAGCACGGATGCACCGGCGGCCAGCCTGGTTGGGCCGGACTATTTCACAGTATGCACGCGTATCCGTCACGATATACTGTGGCGCAGGGGCGGCCATTTCCGGCTATGCAGATTGTCGACCTGCGGCAGGTCCGTTCACGATCATTGGAAAATCTTTTCCAGGAAGAGGTTCTTCGCTGGCGGGAAGAGCTGCGCTGGGACTATAAGCCTTCGATCGACCTGATCCGGCGATTTGTGGATTCGCGCGCGCTGGGTGGCTATGTGGCTACGGACAATGGCCAGCCGGCTGGGTACGGATTCTATGTGCTGGAGGATCACAAAGGGCTGATCGGGGGCCTCTTCGTTTCGTCGCGCGTGCCACAGGAGCCGGTGACGCAACAATTGCTGCGCGAGATTTTGAATGCGTTGCGCGCCACTCCGCGCTTGCAGCGGATCGAAGCGCAGCTGATGCCTTTCGGGACCGAAATCGACCCGGCGTTTCTGACGCCGGATTTTCGCCTGCATATGCGGCAGTTCATGCTGCTGCCTTTGCGCGAGGCGCAACTTGCGCTTCATGCCATTTCGCCCGGCTTGCGCGTCGAGCAATGGAGCGATCGCTGCTTCGAGCCTGCGGCAAAGCTGATTCAACTGGCGTATGCGGATCACGTGGACGCCGAAATCAACGATCAGTATCGCAGCGAAGCGGGAGGGATGAAGTTCTTGCGGAATATCGTGCTGCTGCCCGGGTGCGGAACGTTTTTGCCGGAGGCGTCGTTTGTAGTGCGTCCTATTGGCGAGACGCGCGTGGTGGGGATGATTTTGACTTCGACGGTGGCCGAGCGCGTGGGGCACACGACGCAGATTTGCGTGATGCCCGGCTACCAGGGACATCACATTGGGCGGCAACTGATGGAGCGTTCGATCGAGGTGCTGCGGCAGAGGAATTATGAGTCGCTCTCATTGACCGTGACGGCGAGCAACCGGCGCGCGGTGGAGCTTTACGAGAGGCTGGGATTCCGGACGATCAAGACGTTTGCGGCGGGGGTGTGGAAGGCGTGAACCTATTGCGGTTTCGATATATCCGTCTCGGCGCAGACCGGAGCTGCGTAGATCGTTATCGAGTCAGGCAAATCCACAGTAACCTTTTCAGTGCTGGGGCCACACGGTTGCACGCTCAAGAGTTCGTAGTCATACGTAATCTCGATCGAATAGCGTGAAGATGATGGTGTAAGCGTCCATTTTTGGATGTTCGCTATTGCATCCGCGGAAAGAAGGTACAAAGAGGTGAGCGGCGACACCGTAGAGGCGGAGGCATTGACCCGCGCGTCGACAGCTCTGCCGGATTCATTTACGAAGACAGCCAGAGCAACTTTTCCCGAAATCATCGCTAACTCAGCAGCTCTTGGATACGACGGCATTTCAATGTGCTTCGGATAGTGGGTTTGAGGCGGCTGGGCAGATACGAGGGCGGCGAGAATCCGGCGCATCCTGATCCTCCTCATTTCTTCGCGCGGTCTTTCAGCAGGCCTTTTAGCTCATCCATAAACTCTTTCACGTCCTTGAAATCCAGATAGACGGAGGCGAAGCGCACGTAGGCGACTTTGTCGAGCTTCTTGAGGCGATTCATGAGGAGTTCGCCGATTTCGGCCGTGGTGCGCTCACGCTCCGACGTTTCGCTGACGAAGGCTTCGGCTTCGTCGACGATGGCTTCGAGCTTGCCGACGGGAACGGGGCGCTTTTCGCAAGCCTTGAGCAATCCCTGCAGAATTTTCTGGCGATCGAATTTTTCGCGGCGGCCGTCTTTTTTGATCACCATGTACGGGATTTCGTCGATGCGCTCGTAGGTGGTGAAGCGGCGATTGCACTTCAGGCATTCGCGGCGGCGGCGGACGAGATCACCGGTGCGGGCTTCGCGCGAATCGACGACTTTGTCCTCGAGGTGCGCACAAAAGGGGCACTTCATCGAGGCGCGTCCTCGACGTGCGCGGCGCGTTCGGCTTCGGCCAGAAGATCGGCTTCGCTTTCGCGTTCTTCTTCGCGGGTGATGCGGCGGAGGTCGCTCACGGATAGGCCTTCGCGAAACAATAATGGAATCCCCGCCAAGCAGCAAGAAGCGAAACTGACGAGCCACACGCAGACGGCCACCGTGGCGGCGGGTCCATTGGCGATGCCGAAGGCGACGGTGAGGACGAGAAATGTGGCGACTTGCGCGCCGCCGCCGATGCCGGGCAATTGAACGGCGGAGCCGACGAGCGTGAAGGCGAGGACGAGGATCGTGCCGCCGAAGGAGATTGCGGCGAGGCCCCCGCCGAAGGCATGTTCGATCCAGAAATAGACGACGATCACGAGCGTCCAATGGATCAGCGAATAGCCAACCAGCACGGCAAGGTCGCTCCAGGTGCGGACGGCCTGCAGGCCGTCGCTGAAACCTTCAAGGAGCGCGGCGATGCGCGCGCGAAACCCGGTGCGCCAAGAGGCGCGCTGCAGGCGCCGCGAGAGCCATTCGCCGCCGTGGTAACGGAAATAGATCAGAAATATGACGACGGCAATGAGCCCAACGAAAAGAGCGACGCCTGTGGAACGTGCGATTGTGATGAGATGGCTTTCTTCCGCGCTCGAGGAGCCGTGTTTTTCAAAAAGGATGAGCGCCAGGCCCGCGAGAACCACGGAGGCGGCGATGTCGAAGATGCGTTCGAGAAAATAGACGCCGAACATGCCGGGCATCGAAAGCGATTCCTTGCGCGCGATCAGGACGGGGCGAACCGGTTCGCCGGCGCGCCCAAGAAGAAAAACGCAAGAGAAACCCATCAGTGTGGCGCCGTAGACGCTCCAGAAATTGGACTTGCCGAGCGAGCGGGAGAAGCGAATCCAGCGCAGGGAGCGAACGGCGTAACAAATGAAGATCGCGACGATAGCCGCAATTAAGAGCGCCCAGTTTGCACGGCGGATGGAGTCGGCCACTTGGGACCAATGGAAGCCCTGCAGCGAGATCGAATTGCGGAATTTGTAAAGGAAGAACGCGAGCGCCGCGATGCCGACGAGAAGTAACAGGTACTTTCTGTATTTGCGCAGCATCGTCGGCACCGTTAACAACGAGCTCTTAATTTGGCTTTGGACATCGGGCGGCTTGCGTCAATCGCCCATCGCGGTTTCAGGCAGACGGCGGCGGATCCAGGCGAGAATCTCCGCGCCCCGGCCCTTGGATTTCGTGCGCGCGATCGAAAGCAGCAGCATGGCCAGGAAGATCACAATGAGGCCGAGCGTCGCCGTCCAAATCGATTGTGCCTGTTGCGTGAGGATTGTGAAACGGCCGTAAACGAATTCGATGTGCGCCCAGTAAACAAGCAGAGAGGTCTGCCCGAGCTGCTGGAGCGGGCTGAAGCCGACCCTGCCCAGTCCCCAGCGGCACCAGGCGTAACCCGCGAAGATGACGCCCATGACCAAGCCGACGCGAGCGAGGAAAAAGCATGGGCTGGTATGCCAGTAATCGTAGACGGGATAGAGATGAATCGGGCGCGAATCGAACCATTGCGAGAGCAAAAACGCGCACACGCCGAAGGCTCCCACAATCGCGAGCGACTGCGAGCGATGCCCTGAGGCCCAGTGGGTGAAGAGGAAAAATCCCGCCGCAAGACCCGCGAAGGCAAACCCAGACCACGGGAAGAGCGGGAAGAGCCACGGCTGAGGCTTGGTGAAAATATGGACGCCGTCGAAGTAAGACTCGATATACCACGGCAGCCAATGCGGGCGCCAAACGGTCCAGACAAGTGGCGTCGCCATCGAAATCCCGGCGGCAACGCCCGCCGCGACTAGCGCCGTCGCCAGGCGCCCATGGACCAGCCAGCAGACGACGCCCATGGCCATAATCGTGAGGCCGATCAGGTTGAGGACGTCGACGCGGCCGACGTCGCTTGTCGGCGCCCAAGGCTGGCCGAGGACAAATTCCTGCACGCGGAAGAGCAGACCGAGCGCGAAGATCTCGGCGCCGCGGCGGATGGTGCGCGCGGCGATCTTATTCGCATCCGCGCCCTTGCGGCGCATGCTCGTGGTGATCAGCGCAAAGGTGATGCCCGAAAGAAAGATGAAAAGCGGTGCGGGAACGGTGCCGCTAAGCTGCGTCCAATGGAAAAACGCGGACTGCCGGGCGGAGCCTCCGAGCCACGCGTCGTAACAATGCACCTCAAACATGCCACATACCGCCAAACCGCGGAGCCAATCGAGATAATCGATCCGGTTTGCGTTCGAATGTGCGGTCGCCATCGTCTTACCAGAATCGCTGAGGCGCGATTGCAAATCAAGTTCTTCCAGGAGCGCGCCTAAGTTCCAGTAGAATCATGGCCGTGCCGGCGAACACAAGATCGCATAATGCGGGACTGGTGACGGTTTTTATCGCCTGGGCGGTGATCGTGATGGCGGCGGGGTTCGCCGGCAGTTACATGGGCTATGGAGGGCACCGTTTCGCGTTCGCGCTGGTGATTGCCGCGACCCTTTTCGGATTTGAGTTGTTCCTGGCTGTACAGGATGTGCGGGCGCGCGTGGATTCGGCGCTTGGCAACGGCGCGGCGCTGGCAACTCTCTTTCCGCTCGCTGCGGTGCTGGGCTATTCACTGCTGGTGGCCGGTGACTGGAAGACCGCTGCGGGCGGGGTCTTATACGTGATTATACCGGTGGCGCTGCTGGGGAGCAGCCATAGGCAATCGGCAGGAGCTTGGCAGGATTATGCTGCAGCGGTTTGCCTCTGGCTGCCGGTGTGGGCGCAATGGCTGTATAGGGTTTTTCCCTATCCGCCGCCGCTTACGCACACGCTGACCATTCTTCTGGCGCTCACCGTGGGCGTGACCGGCTTTATCCTGGTCCGGCGGCTTGATAACGTTGGCTACGCGCTGGAATGGCGGCGAGGCTTCGGGTTTAACTTCGCGTTCAATTTCCTGATCTTTGCCGCGATTGCGATTCCGCTCGGGCTGAAGATTCATTTCCTCGCTTACGCGCCTTCGATTCGGCGGTTTCAGCCGTTGATCATCATCGGAATCTTCTTTTTCACGGCCTGGCCTGAGGAATTTCTGTTTCGCGGAGTTTTGCAGAACCTGCTCTCACGGACCTTTAAGAACGAGTGGGCGGGGCTGATCGTCGCGTCGATCATTTTTGGATTTTCGCATATCCTGCATGCGCCGTTCCCCAACTGGAAATACGTCCTGCTGGCGTGCATTGCGGGATTCTTTTACGGCCGAGCGTGGATGAAGACCAAATCTATCGTGCCGGGCGTGCTGATCCACGGGCTCGTGGACAGCCTGTGGCATGTTCTCTTTAGGTGAGCAAGTTTGGGGGCGGGTTTATCTGACTACGCCGCTCAATGGGCTGGAGGCCGTGGCGTAAAGCTTCTTTTCGATGCGGCCGGCGAGGAACGCTTTGCGGCCGGCTTCGACGGCGGCGCGCATCGCCTCGGCCATAAGAACGGCGTCCTGCGCTCCGGCGATGGCCGTATTCATGAGAACGCCATCGGCGCCAAGCTCCATTGCAATGGCGGCGTCGCTCGCGGTGCCGACGCCTGCGTCGACGATCAACGGCACTTGGGCGATGCGCTCGCGGAGAATGCGCAAATTCGCCACGTTCTGGATTCCCATGCCGGAGCCAATCGGGGCACCCAAAGGCATGACGGCGGCCGCGCCAGCATCGATGAGCTTGCGCGCGACGATGAGATCGTCGGTGGTGTACGGCAAAACAGTGAAGCCCTCTTTGACGAGCGTTTTCGTTGCGCTGATCAATTGTTCAGTATCGGGAAAGAGCGTTTGCTCATCGCCGATGACTTCGAGCTTCACCCAATCGGAAAGGCCGACCTCGCGGCCAAGACGCGCCGCGCGAATGGCTTCATCCGCCGAATAGCAACCGGCTGTATTCGGCAGAATAAAAATTTTCTCGCGGTCGACGTAGTCGAGCAGCGATTCCTTCGAACGGTCGGTAAGATTCACCCGGCGCACGGCAACCGTGACCATATCCGCGCCGGAAGCTGCGTGTGCGCGAGCCATCTCCTGAAAGCTTCGATACTTTCCAGTGCCGACGATGAGGCGCGAATTGAACGCACGGCCAGCGATAACGAGTTGATCTCTCATGGAAGCTCCAAGGGCATATTGTACTCTGGATTGGGGATCGTGCCACGCACTCGCGGGGACGAGACGGCTGGCAGCGCAGAGACGATGTTTGTGACGGGCTGGAAGAGCAGTTTTATTGAAAACAATAGAGTTACGGGCAAATCAGTCCGACATCGAGTGACGGGCTGGCGAGGCGAATTGCGTCTAAAAAATTTTGAGCTGAGAGTTTTTGTTACATGCGCTGGAGAAAGATTGAGCCCCCCTCGCCATCAAACAGGCGCTATCAGGCTTGAGGCATGGGCCGGGGTTCTTCGACGTCGGCGTAGAGGTCGGCGATCACGTCTCGGTAGTGCTCTTCGATGACGCGGCGCTTGAGCTTCAGCGTATAGGTCAATTCCCCGCTTGCGTACGTGAAGTCTTTCTCGATCAGGGCGAAACGCTTCGGCTTTTCATATTGCGCAAACGGCGCCATCAGGCGATCCATCTCGCCTTGGATCAAATCGTGGACCCACGGATTGGACGTGATTCGGTCGCGCGAGAAATCGGTGAGGCCGCTCTTGGGGGCTTGCGCGGCGATCGATTCGGCGTTGGGAACGATCAGCACGGATGCGAATTTGCGCCGGTCGCCGACAACCATCGCATTAAGAATATAGGGCGACGTCTTCAGCAGATTTTCAATCGGCGCGGGCGCGATAAATTTTCCGCCGGCGGTTTTCAGCAGCTCCTTTTTGCGGTCGGTGATGACGAGATAGCCGTCCTGGTCGAGCTTGCCGATATCTCCGGTGCAGAACCAGCCATCCGGCGTAAAGACGGCGCGCGTCTCTTCGGGCTTGTGGTAATAACCCTCCATCACGCAAAGGCCTTTGACAAGAACCTCGCCGTCCTCGGCGATTTTCACATCGACGTGCGGAATCGGGCGGCCCACGGTTCCCACTTTATTGGCTTTCATCGTGTTCACGGAGACGACGGGCGAAGTCTCGGTGAGCCCATAGCCCTGGTAGATGGGAATGCCGATGGACCAGAAAAATTCCACCAGCGCTGCGCTGATGGGCGCGCCACCGGAAATGAAGAAGCGGATGCGGCCGCCGATGCCCTGCCGAATTTTTTTGTAAACGATGGCATTGGCGAGCAGCCATTGCGCATAAAGGCCCATGCCGACCGACGCGCCGTGCGCGCGCCACGGCACGGCCTTGCTTGCCACGCGCAGCGCCCAATCGAAGACATTGCGTTTCCAACCGGTCTCGCGATGCCCTTTTTCGATGACGCCCGCGTAGATTTTTTCGTAAAAGCGCGGGACGGCCGCGGCGATCGTCGGCTGCACTTCGAGCAATGCTTGCGGCACGGTTTCGAGCTGCTCGACGTAAGCGATGGCAACGCCCCGGAACATGTGGCCGTAATCCGTGACGCGTTCGTAGACGTGGGCAAGCGGCAGCAACGAAAGTGCGAGATCGCCGGGCAAATATTCCTGCGCGGACGTGGAATCCAGCGCGTTGGAAGCGAGGTTCGAGTGCGTGAGCATCACGCCCTTCGGTTCGCCGGTAGTCCCCGAGGTGTAAATGATGGTGGCCAACTGCGAGGATTCGATTTTTTCGGAGCGGGCGCGATACTCGGCGACTTCGGCAGCGCCAGCGGCAGCAATCAGCGATTCGTACCGATGCGCGAAGCAGCGAAGATCTCCCGGCGGCGCGACACAAATCACGTGCTCGACAGTGGTTGCGCGCGCACGCAGTTCGTCCATTTTGCGGGCTTGCGCCTCGCCTGCGGTGAAGACGATGCGAGCGCCTGAATCCGCGAGGATGTACGCGGCACGGTCGAGAGATTCATTGAAATAGATCGGCACGACTATCGCGCCCGCGCCCTGGATCGCGAAGTCAGCGATATGCCATTCGGGGCAATTGGGCGCGAAAACCGCGACGCGGTCGCCAGGTTGCAGACCCAGCTTCCGGAGGCTTGCCGATAGCACAGCCACTCGCCGCAGCATCTCGCTAGCGGCGATTGGATGCCAGGCGGCAGCTCCCATTTCGCCCGGCACGCGATAGATTTGCGCGCGCGGATTCGCGAAGCGGTCCACCGCATCGAGAAAACATTTCGTCAGTGGTGGATACTGCGCCCCAGCGTCCACGACAGCCGTCATGACCGCCACTCTAACGTAACGGCGCGCCGGCCGCAACGCGCCGGCGCAGAACGCGTTCGACGAGAGATAAGTGGGATAATGGCTCGATGAATCTGTGCGAGGAATTCTGAATGGCTGACGCCGCTGCGCAAAATTCGCCGTATCAACCCCTCCGCGCGCCGCGCGGCGCGGCGCTTTCCTGCAAAGGATGGCCGCAAGAAGCAGTGCTGCGCATGCTGACGAACAGCCTTGATCCCGACGTGACGGAGTTACCACAGGAATTGCTTGCGAAGATTAAGCCTGACGAGCCGATGCCTGATCGGGGCACCCTGGAGGGGATAATCGCTGCGATTCGTGCACTCGATTGCGATGAAACGCTGATCGTGCGAGACGGGAAGCCGGATGGCGTGGTGCGGACGCGGGCAGATGCTCCGCGAGTGGTCGCTATGGATTCTCATCCGGCTCTTTGGGATTACATTGGCCCGCAAGGGCTGCTTCCCGCTGCTCACGAATTTCTCGCGGCCGCCGGACGCAAATATTTCGCCGGCGGCCTTACGGGAAAGCTCGTCGCGAATTGCGGAATGGGCCCGGCGGGCGGCGCGCTTTCTCTGGCGGCGATAATGAATGGCGCGGCATTTCTCGGCGTCGATGCCGACGCAGAGCAGATCAAACGCCGCGTGAAGACCGGATATTGCGACGTGATGGTGAGCGAACTCGATGAAGCATTGCGCATTCTCAAGAATGCCGTGCGGAAGCGCGAGCCGGCGAGCGTCGGGCTGGTCGCCGATCCGGTGCGATTGCTTTCGGAAATGGCGAACCGGGGCGTGGTGCCGGATTTACTGGTTCGCACGGAATTCCCCGCGGGAGAAAGCGGGGCGCAGGCTGCGCAAACGCTGGAATCGCTTGGAACCGTCGTGATCGCTGACGCCGATGCCGCTTATCGGGCGTCAGGCAGGGAAGATGGCGCGGCGATGCGCTGCATCGCGCTCTCGGGCGAATTGAGTGATGTGCAGCGAATCGACAAGATTCTGCTCGAAGTTTTTCCGGCTGACGAAGACCTGAACCGATTCTTGCGAATCGTGCAAAGGCGCGTGCGGCAGCAGGGTTTGCCGGCGCGCGCTTGTTGGCTCGATGCCGGCGAGCAACGAAAGCTTGGGGCGGCTCTCGACGAAGCCGTGGCGAGCGGCGAATTGAGGGCGCCCGTGGTCATCGTGCGCGACGATGCGTTTGGCATCGCGGCGGGGCTCGTCAGCCGGGACGGCACTACGGCCGGAGAAAAAAGCTTTCCGCTTTCGAAGCCCGGCGAGCTGGACGACCTGCTCAAAGAATCCCGCGGCTCGGCGTGGATCGCCGTTGACGAGAACGGCCCGCTGCCGCGAATCGCGGCAAGCGCGATTGTGGCCGACGGAATGAGAAGCTCGTCGGTCGAGCACGCCTTTGATTGACTTCCCCGGGCGTCTCCCCTAACCTAATTTATCCTTGAAAAAATCGACGCCGGCGATGAAAGACCCTGCGTTGCGTGTGTTCTGAAAGGCTCTCGAGAAAATGGCTGAATTGAAGTTGACGACGCGGGCGGAAGATTTTTCCGAGTGGTACAACCAGGTGGTATTGCGCGCGGAGCTGGCCGATTATGCGCCGGTGCGCGGCTGCATGATCGTGCGCCCCTACGGGTGGGCGCTTTGGGAAAACATCACGGCCGCGCTCGATAAACGATTCAAAGCGACCGGGCACGTGAACGCGGCGTTTCCGCTGCTGATTCCGCAAAGTTTTATCGCCAAGGAGCAATCGCACGTGGAGGGGTTTTCGCCCGAGCTGGCCGTGGTGACGCACGGCGGCGGCGAAAAGCTCGAAGAGCCGCTGGTGATCAGGCCGACTTCAGAAACGATCATCGGGCACGCGTATGCGAAATGGATTCAGTCCTATCGCGATTTGCCGATCCTGATCAATCAATGGAACAGCGTGGTGCGGTGGGAACTGCGCACGAAGCTCTTTTTGCGCACGCTGGAATTTTTCTGGCAGGAAGGGCATACCGCCCACGCCACCCCTGAAGAAGCTGAAGCCGAAACGCGGCAGATGCTCGACGTTTACACGGATTTCGCGGTGAACGAGGCCGCGGTACCCGTGATTCCGGGGCGAAAATCAGCGGCAGAACGGTTCGCGGGCGCGGACCAGACCTATTCGATCGAAGCGATGATGGGCGACGGCAAGGCGTTGCAAGCGGGCACGTCGCACAACTTGGGCCAGAATTTCGCGAAGGCTTTCGACATCAAATACCTTGATAAAAATGGCGTGCTGCAGCATTGCTGGACCACGTCATGGGGCCTTTCGACGCGCTTTGTGGGCGCGATCATCATGGTACATGGCGACGATCAGGGGCTGATCATGCCTCCGCGGCTGGCGCCTTATCAGGCCGTGATCGTGCCGATTTTCAAGACGGACGAGGAACGCGCGACGGTGTTTGAAACAGCGGAACGATTGCGCAAGGAACTGGCCGATGCGGGCGCTCGCGTGAAAGTCGATTTGCGCGAAGGCATGAGCCCGGGGTTCAAGTTCAACGACTGGGAAATGCGCGGCGTGCCGCTGCGGATCGAGCTGGGGCCGAAGGATGTGGCCAAAGGCTCGGTGGTGCTCGCGCGGCGCGACCGGCCGGGCAAAGAGGGCAAATCGTTCGTGCCGCAGGCCGGAATCGGGGCGACGGTCGCAGCGGCGCTCGAGGAAATTCAGAAGGCGCTGCACGATCGTGCGCTGGAGTTTCGCAAGGCGAATACGGCCGAGACCTCCGATTACGAAGAGTTCAAGAAGGCCGTCGAAAAAGGATTTGCACTTTCCTGGTGGTGCGGCAGCAGCGATTGCGAGGCGAAAATCAAGGAAGAGACGAAGGCGACGATGCGCTGCATCCCGCTCGATCAGGAGGCCGGGACGGGCAAGTGCGTCTATTGCGGGCAGGCCGCGCGGGATAAGGCGATTTTTGCCAAGGCGTATTAATTTTCAAGAGTTCCTCGTTCTGCCCTTTTTCGCGGCTTGACCGTCGTCTGTATATACAGTATTGTCTATACATATGCGGGTTGCCTGGGACCGGGCGAAGGAACGCAGTAATCGCAGAAAGCACGGCCTCTCCTTCGATACTGCGGCCAGAGTCTTTCTGGACCCCCTTCAGCTCACCCGCCTGGATCGAATCGTCGACGGTGAGGAGCGTTGGCAGACCATCGGCACCATAGAAGGCGTGCTCGTTCTGGTCGCCTACACGGTGTCTGAGGAGCCAGACGAAGCGATTCGCATCATTTCCGCGCGCCGCGCCACTCGACGGGAGCGAATTGAATATGAAGAAACGAGCGAAATCTAGAAGAGTCGCGTATCAGCTGAAACATAACGAACCACTAACTTCGCGGCAAAAGCGCGAAATCCGGAGACTCGCGGCCATGCGAGAGGAGGAAGTCGATACCTCAGACATCGCCGAGCTTTCTCCGGGAGCGTGGGAGAATGCCGCGCGTGGAAAATGGTATCGCCCAGTGAAGGAAGCCGTTTCGATCCGGCTTGACGCCGATGTGCTGTCGTGGCTGAAGTCCAAGGGAAGCGGATACCAAACCAGAATTAACGCCCTGCTTCGCGAAAAGATGCTGCAGGAATCCGCGAAAAGGCACCGCTGAAAGCACGATTCCCGGACGCCGAAACCGGCGAGTTGCCGCCCCGGGCGGGCTCTGCGCCGTTTACTCATCGCGAACAGAGATCGACGCAAAGGCTATGCGCGGCTGTTGCACGATGCTAGGTTGATTGTGGGCGATCTGCCACGCCGCGTGTAACTCCTCCCGCAGGTCGCGCCGGGTCTCATGCCAGAAAGGCTCAGCTTCGGCATCGCTCGTGGGCGCGCCAGCCAGCGCGGGGGCTCCCGCCTCAGCATGATCATCACGCTGGCAATCCTGGCCGCGATGGTTTTCGCCGCTGTGAAAATTGTTCCGGTCTACTTCGCAAATTTCGAGTTTCAGGATGCGATCAATTCCGAGTCTCAATTCGCGCTGACGGGCTATCCCAAGCGGAGTCAAGACGATATACAGGACGAAGTCTATAAGAAGGCGCAGCAATTGGGCATCCCTGCAAAAAAAGACGACATCCATGTAATTATGACGTCGGGCACGGTTTCGATCTCGCTGGATTACACGGTGCCGATCGATCTATCCGTTTATCAGTTCAACTTGCAGTTCCATCCTCACGCGGACAACCACAGCATTTAAGAATCGCGCTAGAATGGCACGGGGCTTGATATACGTCATTCCGGTTGCGCCTGCAGCGTGCGGCGCACGCAACTATCGCGCCGCCCGGCCGCGGCTGCCTGTGCACGCCAAGAAGACTTGGGATCTTTAGCGGAGAGACGTTTTGCGCGTTCGACTTGCCCGCGGTTTCTGGACTTCCCGTTTCGGCATGGCCATTCTCGTCGTGTTGCTCGCGGCGCTGGTGGCGGGGGCCGGAGTGGTTACGTATTATTACGTGCAGTTCGGGAAGCTGATCGACCAGCGGCTCACCGGCCAGATTTTCGAAAATACCTCCAGCGTCTACACGGCGCCGGGCCACATTTACACCGGCGAATCTCTACGCGAACCCGATCTCACTAGCTACCTGATGCGGGCGGGTTATCAGGAAAGCGATGTGGCAGGGGCGCCCGGCTACTTCAAGGTTTCCGGCGCGTCGGTAGAAATTTACCCTTCGCCCGATTCTTATTTCCGAGGACGAAACGCCCTGCGGGTGAATTTTTCTCCTTACGGCGTCGACCGCATTTTGCAACTGCCGACGAATACGCCCGCCGATTCCGCCGAGCTCGAACCCGAGCTGATCACCAATCTCTTTGACAGCACGCGGGAGAAGCGCCGCATCGTCACCTATGACGATCTGCCGCCGGACCTCGTCCACGCGCTGCTGGCGGCGGAGGACAAGCGCTTCTTCGAGCACGGTGCGCTCGACTTCGTGCGCGTTTTCGGAGCGGCCTTTTACGACCTGCGCAGCGGCGAACGCGCGCAGGGCGCCAGCACGATCGATATGCAGGTGGCGCGCACTTTCTTTTTCAGCACGCGGCGCATCTGGAGCCGCAAGCTGAAAGAAGTGCTGATGGCGGCCGAACTGAACGAACGTTTTTCCAAGGAACAGATTCTCGAGCTTTACGCGAACGACATTTACCTCGGCAATCGCGGCAGCTTTTCCATCCGGGGCTTCGGTGAAGGCGCGCAAGCCTACTTCGGGAAAGACGTTCGCGAATTGAACCTCGGCGAATGCGCGTTTCTTACGGCCATCATTCGCTCGCCGAATCGGTACTCTTCCGCCGAACATCATCTGGACCGCGCCGACGAAGCACGCGACCGCGTACTGGGCGAAATGGTCGAAGACGGCTACATCACCGCCGATCAGGCGGCCGCGGCGAAAAAGACGCAGCTGAAATTCGTCAATGGCGGCACCGGCAGCAGCTCCGCGCCGTATTTCGTCGACATGGTGAAAGATCACCTGCTCGAAAAATTCTCCGAAAACGATCTCGAGACGCAGAGCTACCGCATCTACACCACACTCGATCCCGATCTGCAGCGCGCCGCCACCGAAGCCGTACAGGTGGGCATGCAGGATGTCGATAAACTGCTGGCCCGCCGCTACGCCGCCTGGAAGAAAAAGGGCGAGCCCGTGCCGCAAGCGCAGGTGGCACTCGTCGCGCTCGACCCGCATACCGGTGAGATTCGCGCGCTGGTGGGAGGCCGCGATTATGGCGAGAGCCAGTTGAACCACGCGCTCGCGCATCGCCAGCCCGGATCGGTGTTCAAGCCCATCGTCTACGCCGCGGCGTTCAACGACGACGTGCAGAACGAACAGCCGATCGTCACTCCCAGCACCACCGTCGACGACGTTCCGACCACCTTCGAATTCGACAACAAGGAATACACGCCGAATAACTACGGCGAGGAGTTCTATGGCACGGTCACGGTGCGCGATGCGCTGATGCACTCACTCAACGTCGCCACCGTGAAAGTCGCCGAAATGATCGGGTATCAGCGCGTAGTGGATATGGCCAGGCAGATGGGCGTGGAGGATAACCTGATGGCCACACCGGCGCTCGCTCTGGGGTCCTACGATATGACCCCCATCGAGGTCGCCTCCGCGTATACGGCGTTTGCGAACAACGGCGTTCGCGCCGATCCTCTCTTCATCCGGAGCGTCGTGGACGACCAAGGCAACATCGAAGAAGCTGCCGCGCCCAAAACGCGCCAGGTCCTCGATCCCCGCGTCGCATTTCTCGTCACCAGTCTGATGGAAGACGTGATCAACCACGGCACCGGCTATCCCGTGCGCGCAATGGGGTTCGAAGCGCCCGCAGCGGGCAAAACCGGCACTTCGCGCGACGGTTGGTTCGCGGGTTACACGTCAAATCTGCTATGCGTCGTCTGGGTTGGCTTCGACGACTATCGCGACCTGAATCTGACCGGCGGCCAATCTGCCGCTCCGATCTGGGGCGAATTCATGAAGCGTGCCACCGCTCTGCCGCAATATCACAATACGGCTGACTTCGAACCGCCCGACGGTGTCGTCGAGCAGGAGATCGACCCGGACACCGGCATGCTCGCCGCCCCCTCCTGCCCAAAGATGGTGGAGGCGTATTACGTCGCCGGTACGCAGCCAACGCAGTTTTGCGATTCGACCGACCACATGGCTGAAGGAAGCGGCAACGGCAGCGGACCCGGCGAGTGGCTCTCCCATCTATTTGGCGGCAGCGGTTCGCCCAATCCTCCACCGGCGCAAACAGGCGCCCCTGCAAACGCGCGCTCTGCCAGCGGCCAAGCCTCTCCGCAAGAGCAGCCCGCCGGCGACTCCGACACTTCGGAACCTGAACAGAAGAAAAAGAGTGTGCTGGGCAAGATATTTGGTATCTTTGGAGGAGACAAGCAGCCTGCGGATAATTCAAAGCCACAAAATTAGGGAGTCGCCGCGGGCTCAGGGGCCAGTTGTGGCAAAAGGAGCAGGGCTATGCGACGTTTCGCCCTCTTCGCCGTTTCCGCGATATTTGTCCTTTCGTTAGCCGCCTATGCCGAGCAATCCGCAGTATCCGGTTCAGGCTCCATTCCCGCGCCTTCGACCGCTTCTGCCCAATCGGCGCCCGCGCCGATGACGGCCGAGCAGGTCGCCGAGCTTCGCGCAGACATCATGATGGCCCGCAAGGAATTCGCCGCCGCAATCGACGCCTACCTCGCGATCCTCAAGGATAATCCGCGCGATGCGATGCTGCTCAATAAGACCGGCGTGGCTTACCAGGAATTGGGCGCTTACGATTCCGCCGCCAAATATTACAAAAAATCGGAACGGGCCAATAAGAAGTTGACGAATCCGGTCAATAACCTCGGCACTCTCGAGTACGGCCTGCACCACTATTCCAAATCCGTGAATTACTACAAGCGCGCGCTCAAACTCGGCGCCAGTGAAGCGACCGTCTACAGCAATCTCGGTTACGCCTATTACTCCGAAAAAAAATTTGAGCTGGCCATGGACGCATTCAACAAAGCTGTCGCGATCGATCCTACCGTTTTCGATAGCCACGGCGGCAGCGGCGGCACCATCATGCAGCAGCGCACGGCGCCCGATCCCGGCACGCTGAATTTCTTTCTGGCGAAGTCCTACGCCAGGGCCGGCGACGCCGAGCGCGCCGCGCACTTCCTGAAGCTCGCCCGCGACTATGGCTACAAAGACCTGATGTCCGTAAGCAAAGACAAGGACTTCGCGACCGTGATCAAAGACCCTCGCATCCAGGATGTGCTGCACAACCGCCCGTCTTTCACGGACGTCGATTCGAAACCAACGGCCAACTGACCGTTATCACGCTTGGCCCGGCTTCCTGCTATAATGCAAGCCCGAGATGCTTCCTCGCACATGGCGGCGATTTTTTCGGGCTGTGTGTGCTTTGACGGGCGCGTTGCTTCTTATCGCGACCACCGGCGCTATTAGGCAGCCTGTGTGCGCCGCGCCTTCCTCGCAAGACGCTCCTGCTGCGCCACCTTCCCGCGTTATCGAACTCCGTATTGACGGCGAAATAGAACCCATACTCGGCGAATACATCGTCAACGGCATCGACCAGGCAAACGGCGAGCACGCCAGCCTCATCCTGATCACGATCGATACGCCGGGCGGCCTCGATACGTCTATGCGCCAGATCGTCCAGGCAATTTTGCAATCAAAGGTGCCGGTCGTCGGCTACGTTTCACCGACCGGTTCGCGCGCGGCCTCGGCAGGATTTTTCATCCTGATGTCCACCGACGTTGCCGCCATGTCGCCGGGCACCGAAACCGGCGCGGCGTCGCCTATCATGGAAGTCGGCGGCCAGGTGGTACAAATCGATCCCACGCTGCGCAGCAAAATCATGAATGATGCGACCGCGTTCCTCCGCAGCTATACCTCCGCACGCGGACGCAACGTCCAGCTCGCCGAAACGGCCGTTACGGACGCGAAAGCCTTCAGCGCGCAGGAAGCTCTCGACGGCAAGCTCATCGACATCATCGCCGGCTCGCAAAGCGAATTGCTCTCGCAGCTTAATGGCCGCACCTATCATTTGCTCAACGGTTCGACGGCGCAAATCTCGCTCGCGAATCCGGTCGTCGCGCAAGTCGATATGACCGGCCGCGAACGTTTCCTCTCCTGGGTTGTCGACCCGGATGTATTCTTCATCCTTCTGATCGTCGGCGTGCTCGGGTTGTATACGGAGTTTACGCATCCCGGGGTATTCGCCCCCGGCGTGATCGGCGGCATTTCGCTTGTGCTGGCGCTTTTCGCCATGCACATGCTTCCGATCAACGTCGCCGGTCTGGCCCTGATCGCGCTGGCGCTGGCGCTCTTTGTTCTCGAAGCTAAATTTCCAACGCACGGCATTTTGGGCGTGGGAGGCGTTGTCTCCATGGTCCTGGGCGCGTTGATCCTGATTCGCACACCGATGACGGGCATGGGCGTGAGCCTTAGCGCCGCACTCGGCGTGGCCGTTCCCTTTGCCGTCATCGTGATCATCCTGATGCGGCTCGTGCTTCGCTCGCGGACCTGGAAACCATCGACCGGGCGGGAAGAGCTGATCGGCGAAGTGGGTGAGGTCACAGAGCCCACCACTTCGGAAGGCGTCGGCTTGGTCCGCGTGCACGGCGAAATCTGGCGCGCTGCCATTCATGCCAATCAGACGCTCGCGAGGGGCGAGCGCGTTCGTGTCACCAGCGTTCACGGCCTTACGCTCGAGGTCGAACCGGTAAAGCCGGCGCCGGCGGTCACTTGATGCCGCAAGATTTTAACTATGAGAAGTGTGAGCTTCACGGTTCTCCGGATTGGGGTCACCCGGCACTTTCAAGGAGAAGCAGATGAATTTCGATTTCTTCACGATCTTAGGCACTGCAGCGGTAATCATTTTTTTGTTCTGGCTGATGAACTCGGTTTACGTGATCAAGGAATGGGAGCGGGGCGTCGTGCTTCGTCTTGGCCGGATGTTACCTGACCCGAAAGGCGCGGGACTTCAACTCGTTCTCTATCCGATTGATAAGCTTACGCGCATGTCGCTTCGAATCGAAACGCTCGACGTGCCGCCCCAAGACGTGATCACGCGCGACAACGTCTCGGTAAAGGTGAACGCGGTCTGCTATTTCCGCGTGGTGGACGCGAACAAAGCTCTCTCTCAAGTGCAGAATTATCTCTACGCCACGTCGCAGCTCGCGCAGACCACGCTGCGCAGCCTCGTCGGCCAGTTCGATTTGGATTCCATCCTCTCCGAGCGCGAAAAGGTTAACGCGCAATTGCAACTAATCCTTGACCAGGACACCGAGCCCTGGGGTATCAAGGTAACGAAAGTTGAAGTGAAGCAGGTGGATATTCCGGAGAATATGCAGCGCGCCATCGCCCGGCAGGCCGAAGCGGAACGCGAACGCCGCGCCAAAGTGATTGCGGCGGAAGGCGAGTTTCAAGCAGCCGCGCGGCTTTCCGAAGCGGCCGCCGTGCTCGAAAAGGAGCCCGCTTCGATTCAGCTGCGCTATTTGCAAACGCTGGTGGAAATCGGCGTCGAGAAAAACACGACGGTGGTGTTTCCGCTGCCAATCGATATCATTTCTCAGTGGATGAACGGCGGCGCAGGAGGAAAAAGCGGCTCGAATGGCAAGGAACGGTAAAGGCGGCGGCGATCGAGTTCTCGAAAGCCGCCATTTAATCGGGCTCTTCCTCGGCGTCGTGCTGCTTTGCGGCGTGTTCTTCACGCTCGGTTACGTGATGGGCCGCACCCAATATGACGGGGCGGTCCACGCCGAAAGCATCAGCCGCGAGCCCGCGCCTCAAGCTGCACCCGCTCCTGGCGATGCCGATGCGCAGCCGGCTGCCGTGCCTGCCGCGGCCGCCTCAGGCGAGTGGGACTTCTCGAAAAAATCCGATGTGCAAAACGCCGTAATCCCTGCCCCTCCCAAAACGCCCGAAGAAGTCTCCGATTCCACGCCCGCTGCGACGGTGGAAAAGCCCGCGCCGCCTGCGCCAATTCCTGCAAGAGTCCGCCAGCCCTCGCAATCCGCGAGGCTCGCAAGGGACTCGATCCTCTTGCAAGTCGCCGCGCTGCGCCACGAAAGCGACGCCATCGAAATGGCACGTCTGCTCCAGCAGAAACGCTTCCCAGCGTTCGTCTCGCCGCTTGGCGGCGACAAGCTCTATCACGTGCAAGTGGGCCCTTACACGGATGAACATTCCGCCGACGCCGCCCGCGCCACGCTCGATCACGACGGCTTCAAAGCCATCGTTAAGCGCTAAAATGAATCTTTGACTGTCGCTGCCAAATTAGAAGCCGCGCAGCCCCGATCGCGCGCTGACGTTCGCCTCGCTGTACGCGAAATGAACTTTCGCTGGTACACGAGGATTTTGCTCGCCCTTGCCAGCGGCGCTCTGCTCGCACTGGCCTTTCCCAATTACAATTTTCCCCTGCTCGCCTGGGGCGCAATTTCCCTGCTGATTCTTTCGGCCTACGGCGCGCGTCCCGCGGTTGCGCCGCTTTACGGCTTCCTGCACGGCATGGTCTTTTTCCCCATGTGCCTGCCGTGGATGGCGACCGTGATGCAGCAATATGGCAATGTCAGCTTCTGGCTCTCCGCGGGGATTCTCGGCCTCGTTGGGATCGCCGGCGGGCTGATCGTCGCGCTTTTCACGTGGGGCATCGCCATGGTGTCGCCGAGAGGCGCGGCGGCTGCGTGTTTTGCTGCGCCGTTCATGTGGGTCGCGGTGGAATTTTTGCGGGGCCATTTGCCGATTTTTGCGTTCCCGTGGAATTTGGCCGGCTATGCCGCGAGCGACAGCCTCGCGCTGCTTCAACTCACCACGATCGCCGGCGTCTGGGGCCTCAGCTTTCTGATCGCCTCCTTCAACGCGCTGCTCGCCTACGCAATCCTTTCCGGACGCCATCGCGCGTGGCAAGCCGTGATCGTGGCCGCGGCCGTAATCGTCCTTTTTGCCGTCGGCGGCAACTATTTCGTTCCGGTTGCGCAGCCGCGCCATGTGGCGCATCTGATCCAGACCAATTTTCCGCAATACGAAGACTATCCTCCGAACTGGGATGCCACGCATGCCTCCGACCTCAATGAACTTGCCCAGATCGGCATCGACGCCGTGAAGCGCGAGCCGGGCGTGATCATCTGGCCCGAAGCGCCCGCGCCGCTCAGTTTGCAGGACCCCGTTTTCGCACAGTATGCCGCGCGCATGGCGCAACAAGCCGGCGTCCCCGTGATTCTCGGCGTCGCCGACTGGCAGAAAAACGCAGCCGGCAAATGGGACGCATTCAACAGCGCCGTGATGCTCGATGCCAGCGGCCGGCGCGTTTTCACGTACGACAAAATGCATCTCGTGCCGTTCGGCGAATACGTGCCGCTGCGGCGCTGGCTCACGTTCGCCGGCAAAATCACGGCCGATATCGGCGATTTCACGCCCGGCCACTCCTACGAAGTCGGCTCGTTGCCAGGAACCGGCTCGCAGCAGAATAAATTTTCCACGTTCATCTGCTTCGAGGCGATTTTTCCCGGCGCGATTCGCCAGTTCACCGACAATGGCGCCGAGCTGCTGATCAATATGTCCAACGACGGATGGTTTGGCCGCTCCGCCGCGCCCGCGCAGCACGAAATGATGGCGCGCGTCCGCGCCGTGGAAAATCGCCGCTGGCTGCTGCGCGCGACCAACAACGGATTCACCATCGACGTCGATCCCTACGGCCGCATCGTCGCGCAACTCGCCACGGACATTCGCGGCCAGCTCGACGCGCCCTACGATTTCCGCACGGGCCGCACGCTTTACGTTATTTTCGGCAATTGGCTGCCCTGGCTCTGCGTGCTCGCGTCCTTCGCCCTAATAGCATGGCGCTTCACCTCGCGCCGGACCAGCTGATCGCGTTTATACATTCAGATCAAAGATTTTAACGGCGGCTAGACGGTGAGGCGTCGATAGGCGTAAGCTCCATCGCGGCTTCGATTTTGTTCACGATTTAGTGCTTCGTAAAATAAATCCGACCAAAGGCGCAGAGAAAGAAATACAACCCAGAGACAAGACATCGCGGAGTGGAGTGTTGATGGTCAATGACCTGCCCCCCGTTTTTGGTCCAGTCATAAGTTAGCACTCGGGGTTTGGCTTTCAACCTCCAGGACGACGGAGGACGGATCGCCGCCGTCGTGGCTGGG